>Ga0207712_10002725_pt1 | contig 11287 bp, 5 predicted proteins | sample KBSS44metaG_FD_184402 | JGI IMG/M metagenome (GOLD analysis project Ga0207712, IMG submission 184402) | Switchgrass rhizosphere microbial communities from Kellogg Biological Station, Michigan, USA - KBS S4-4 metaG (SPAdes) (version 2) | ecosystem: Host-associated > Plants > Roots > Rhizosphere >... | reverse complement strand
GTGGCCGCAGGACTACGGCGTTAACCACGCTAAAGATCGCCGTGTTAGCGCCGATGCCAAAGGCGAGTGTCAGCACGGCGACTAACGTAAATCCCAAATTGCTTCTCAACATTCGAGCTGCGTAGCTGAGGTCATTCAAAAAAGTGTTCATGGGAGGTCCTCTTTCGTATGTGCAGCGATTCCGACTTGTGGATTGACTTTTTCGTTTACGCTTTTTGATGCAATTAGTTCATCGTTAGGTCGGTCACTACCACCTGACGACGCGTACCTCTGCGTACTCTGCGTTTAAGGGGGGATTCAACGCAGAGGCCGCAAAGATACGCAGAGCGCCGCAGAGAAAGCAAACCTTTCACTCCACAGCGATCCACTCAAGACTGGCGGGGAAGAGTTTCTTTTCGGGATCTATTGTTACGACGTATGCGCCGAGAGCGCCGATGCGACGGTTTGGACCAAAGGTGATCTTTGGCATCAGGCCGGTGTCGTATTCGTAAAGTCCTTCGAGCGTGATAATCAGGCGCTCGCGGCTGAGGTCTTTGCCGCAGAGCTCGAGTGCGTGGACGAGGATCTTCGCTGCGGCCATTGCTGACGCCTGCGCAGCGGCGTGGGTAGACGGAAGCTTGTTTCGTTGTAGGAGGGTACTGTATTCAGCAGCGCCGGCCGCTGACACGTCCGCGGGAACGGTGGGGAAAGCGAGAAAGATTTTGTCTTTCGTTTTCACCGTCACTGCGTCGCCGATGTTTCTGCCAACGAGGGTTCCCAGCATGTATATCGACGGCGTCCAATTCACCGTCTCAGCTTCCTTCAACATCGCAGTCGCTTCAATGCCCGAGCCAACGAAGAACACAGTCTCGATTCCCTTCTCCTTCAACTCGGCCACATACTTCGAAGCACTGAATCCCTCCTGTGCGTAGTAGGTTGTTGTCACTGATTTCAAACCAACCTTCTTCGCCTGCTCTTCAATACTCGTAGCGATGCCACGGTTGAATTCAACATCAGGCGAAACAATCGCCGCGCGTGAACCTGCCTTCCGGGCCGCGAAGGTGGTGAGCGCGCGCGCCTGTTCTTTGAGTCCGGGCAACAAATAGAAGACGTAGCGATTGACCGGCAAACCTCGTTGCGGCATCAACGTGGAAGGACCGATAAATGGAACCTCCTTCTCCTGAGTCAGTGCGGCCGCACCGTCTTCCACACCTGCACTAAGGCCGCTGATGATCGCAAACACCTGTTCTTCATCGATGAGTCGCTTCATGTTCGAAACCGTCGACTTCGAATCACCATTCAGCACGCGTAATTCGATCTTGCGGTTGTAGATGCCGCCGCGGTTATTGATCTCCGCAAAGTACGCCTGCAATACGTCGCCCATCGATTGGGCGAGGCCACTGAGCGCCGCCTTTTCAGGTAGAACCGTACCGAGCACGATCGATGTCTCGTTTACACCCGGATCGGTATCAGTCTCGATGCGTTTCAGATACGCGATCAGGTTGGCCATGTCCTCCTGCGACATGCGGTAAGTCGGCATCGCAACCGCTAACTTGTTGCCGGCAGGATCCAAACCGGCCGTCAACATGCGTACGAACGAAGTTTCAGCAAACGCCCCGTGCTTACGACCACCCTCGTCGGTGTGACCGTAAGGCTTGGTGAGATGCGACCACGTCAGCGGTCCCGCAGTGACGCCGCCCTCGGTTATTCCCTGGCCTTTAATGCCATGACAACCAGCACACGTAAGTGTCGATGCAGGTACGTCGATCTCACCCATCAACGCGGTGATTTCCTGACCCGAAGCGCTTTCGCCGCGCAGGTAGAAGGCCTTGCCACGCTTTTCCTGAAGGGTGAGCTCGCCACGTGCGTTCTGTGAATGCACGGCTGATGGCCCATGCAATACCAAGCAGCCGGCGATGGCGAGGAGAAGAATAAGCGTGAGTTTGATCATGATGATTTTACCGATCGGCGATTACGTCTTCGAGGATCTTGATTAACTGATCCGCCGGGGCGAGTCCGAACGCCTTTTTCCAAAGTCCTTTCGGCTCGTTGCCGATGATGAAGATGTTCGTGTGGTCGTCTCTAGTCTGGACATACTGGCCCAACTTGTAAAGCGCCCAGTCGACGTTCTCTTTCTTACCAGTCAGAAACATCCAACCGGGACGAGCGTGAAAGCGGCGACCATACTCTTTCAGTCGTGTCGGTGTATCAGTCTCCGGATCGACCGAGATCGAGATGAGAAACACATCCTTTCCTAGACGATCGCCGAGCGCGTCCTGCATCTTTTCGAAGTTCCGATTCATCGGCGGGCAAATGTTGGTGCACGTCGTGAAGAAGGTATTGATGGCGACAATCTTGTTCTTGAGCACGTCGCTGTAAAAGCGAACCTTCTGACCGTCCTGATCGATCAGCTCGACGTCTGAAAAGTACTTCTCCGCGGGAGAACGCGTCGACGCGGATGCACCATCATCGGTCTGGGTTAACGAAGCGGGCGTAGCCGGCTTCGGCTTCTGGTCCTGTGCGAGCACCCCCCCACAGAGGAACATACATAGAATGACTACAGTGATTAACTTCATGGCTTTGCCTCCTCGTTCGCTGAAGTCTCTTCAACTTTTCCAGCCATCACGTCGAGGATCAGACCCACAATCTGACCTGTTTTTGCCAGACCATACGTGCGTGTCCAAACGCCTTTGGCGTCGTTGCCGATGATCATCGCGGGAGTGTGATCCTCACGTTTCGATACTGCTGCGCCGAGCGCGTTCAGCAGCTTGTCCATCTCCTGCTTCTCGCCCGTGACGAAGGTCCAGCCGGGGCCTGCTTTGAACTTTGCGCCCCAGGCTTTGAGCCGCTCAGGCGTGTCGGTCAGTGGATCGACGCTGATCGAGATGAAGTGAACGTCTTTACCAACCTTGTCGCCCATTTCTTTTTGCACACGCGCGAAAGTTGCGGCGAGTGGCGGGCAGATGGTGGTGCAGTTAGTGAAGATGAAGTTGATCGCGACTGTCTTGTCTTTGATGAGATCGCTGTAGAAATGAAGCGCGTTGCCGTCCTGGTCCAGGACTTCAACGTCGGGGATCATCATCTTGCGACCGGAAGCGTAAGACGGAGTTGGTTGTGCCGGCTTTTCGACTGCGGTTGTGGTTTCTACTTTCGTTAATCGCAGGTCCATTTTGCATTTTGGACACTTGCCTGATTTGCTCGACTTAACTTCGGGGTGCATTGGGCAGGTGTAAGATTTTCCGACCGCTCGGGAGTTCAGCGATTTATCCCGCGCTACCGCGCTCGGTACTGTTTGCGCTTTAAGCGCGACAGCATTGAGCAGCATCAAGAGGATGATCAAGAGTAATCGTGTGGTCATCTTATTTACCTCCCGCGTCTTTCGAATCAACCGCGTGCAGCATCAGGTAAGGAAGATCTCTGTACTTCACGCCCATCGACGCGGATTCAAAGAAGATCATGTAGACGCCGGATTGCGGCACGTTGATCTTGATCTCATACATTCCGTTTCCGACGGACGTGGCGAAGTCGCGCCGCTGCCAGCCACCCGCACTCAGGAACGTCAACACGCGCAGGTCTTTCAAGTCTGACTTCGGAGTGCCGGTCGTGGTGTCAGTGGCCTTGAAACGGAACGTGAACTCTTTACCGACCGGCATCGTCATCTCTTTCAGTTGATGCTCGATGCGAAGTGCTACAGACTTCTGCTCTTTTAATGCGGGATTCACATCGGCGCTCAGGTCGAAACAGTGAGACACGCGCGGTGAGTCATTCGTGAAGGCGACATCGTAATGTCCGCTCACTGGTAACTTGATCGTCGTGGAATAAACGCCTGGCTTGATCTCACGCAAGCTGCGATCGACGACGATGACTGCGAGTGGCTCGCGACGATAGTTCTGGAAGTTGCCCATCGGCGCCGCCATGCCTTCGGTGTAGTAGTAGAGTGATTTATCGACCGGGTTCGCGAGGATGACCGAGTTTCCTTCCGGCGCGAGCACGATCGAATCGGCGTGTACCGGATCGGATCCTTTCCCCGGAGCAACCTGTCCGCCGGGGAAATCTGTTATGTCAACTTCTTTGTCGATCGTTCCGAGTCGCAGCATCGACACGATTTCCGTATCGAGCGATCTGACGAAGGCAAACGTGTCACTGAAGATGATTTGATCCGGGGCTTTGCCTGCCTTTACTTCGTGAAGCATGCGATTCGATGCGGCATCGAAGATGTTCACCGTGCTCTCTTTGGTGTTGAGCACGAAACCGTAGCGCCCGCCTGGAGCAAACCTAACGGAGCGCGCGCCTGGTTTAGTTTTCATGCGCGCGATCACCTTCTGATTCTGCTCGTCGATTACCGTGATGCTTCCGTCGCTCTCGCTGGCTACGTAAATCGCTTTACTCAATTCAGACAAAGCCATCGAGGCTGGCCCTGGACCAACTTTGACATCGTTAAGTTTTGCGAGTTTTTGCACGTCAATGACCGAAACGCTGTCGCTCTCGCGATTCGATACAAATGCAAAGCTACTGTCGCTGCTGAGGACGATGTCGTGTCCACCAGCTCCGGTCGGGATCTTTGCTGCGACCTTGAGCGTCGCCGGATCGATGACTGTCACGCCGCCGTCTTTTTCGTTGCCGTCGTTAGCGATCCAAATGTAGTGCTGGTCCGGCTGCATGGTGATGCGCGTCGGAGTTGTTCCCGCATCGATGTAATCAATCACTTTCCAGCTTCTCGTTGTGATTACTGCGACCTGATTGATCGCGGGTAGCGTGACAAAGAGCAATTCGCCGTCGCGAGTGAGGAGCCAGTCTTCGCCGGGACTCTTCAGCATCACGAGTGTGAGCAGCTTGCTGCCGCCGAAGCCTAACAGCGGATCGATTACTGAGATGTCCGGGCTCTTGTTCAGAGCGAGGATGTAATAGGAATTCAGATCGACGTCGGGACGCGCGCGCATGCTGCCGGTTATATACGATTGGATCTTCTCGCGGCATTGGGCCAGCTCGGTTGTTTTGTCGCCCTCACGTGTGCTGATCCAGGCCGACAGACCGAGGCCTTTCACGGGCGTGCCGGTCGTCGTGTCTGTGACTTTGAATCTGACGTTGACGTCTTCGGCGGCTCTGATTGATTTAACGTTCTGAACCAGGGGCTCGGCGGTGAACTCGATCGCGATTCCCTGCTCGACGATCTTCTGTGTTTGGGTTGTCTTTTTAGGGGCGGGTTCTTGTCCGAGAACCGCGGTCGTAAGAAAACAAGTTATTAGAATTACTAAGCTTCGAATTTTTAGGTGGGCCATTGTCGCACTCCTCTCGCGTAGTTGATTTCGGTTCTGCAAGCTTTGTGCCTGCCGATTTGTTGAGATTCTTTGAGGTTAGGGCTTAAAGATGGGGAAATTTACGACGGGCTAAGCAAAAGTTCTCACGCAAAGACACAAAGAAACGCAAAGACGCAAAGGCGGGTCAAATACTACGGGGTGCCTTTGCGTCTTTGCGTGGAAAGACTTATTTGAGCGCGACGGGGCTCGAGGTCGAACCACCAAAACTGCTTCGCACCGTAATATTCTCCGGGTTTGTGGGCCATGACAACGAAGCGCTAAAGCGCCCGTTACCAGTATTCTTCAGCGTACCAACGAGAGCGCCACTCGCCGTCACATAAACACGCAGCGTGGCTGAAGGCTCTGTGCCCGTTGCATCGACTCGCAGACTTCCCTTCGACCGCTGATACTCAGCGCGCTGAATTCTGACGGCGTCGACCACCGGCGTTGGCGTCGGCGTTGGAATCGGCGTTGGTGTTGGCGTTGCCGCTGGCGTCGGGGTTGGAATCGGCGTGGGGGTTGGCGTTGCCGCTGGCGTCGGGGTTGGTGTTGCCGTTGGTGTTGGCGTTGCCGTTGGTGTTGGTGTTGGTGTCGGGAACGGCACGATGTCTCCAATCCTCACGACAAACGCATCGTCATGATTCTGGAGCCCACCTCCATTATTAACCTGCAACGGATTGCTTGTCGGAAAATTAGCCGACGAAGTATCACCGGTAACGAAAACATCGCTCCCTTTGCAAGCAACGCCACGGCCCTCGTCAGTTAGATTTCCTCCAAGAAACGTCGAATAGATCAACCCGGACCCCGCGGCATTTAGTTTCGTTACAAACGCATCACTCGACCCGCCTCCATACCCAGCCTGGATTGCGTTGCTGATCGGAAAATTATTTGAAGCCGTATCGCCGGTAATGCAAGCATTGCCCGCATCATCGAGAGCAATGGCCCAGCCACGATCGACACCCGCTGTCCCTCCAAGATAAGTCGAATACACCAGCGCTGAACCTTTGGCATTCAACTTGGTGACGAAAGCATCGTAGCTGCCCTTCGTTTGAAACGCGCCGGGGGTTACGGGAAAGCCTTCGTATGCGGAGGTAAATGGACTATCGAACGACTCGGTTATGCCAGCGACGTAAGCATTACCATTAATATCGACTGCAATTCCCTGCCCTTGCTCACGGCCTGCGCCGCCAAGGAACGTCGAGTAAACCAACGCTGCGCCATCCGGCGTGAATTTCGTAACGAAGGCATCAAGTCCAGCTCGCGAAGTATCGAACGCTCCGACCGTGACGGGAAAGTCGGGTGAATAAGTGTAGCCAGTCACGTAAGCGCTGCCGGTGTTGTCTACGGCGATCGCTTCGCCCCAATCTTCGGTCCCATTAATGATCTTCCCGCCTCCAAGATAAGTCGAATAGAGCAGAGCAGAGCCGCTGCTATCGATCTTTGTCACGAACGCATCATTGTTTCCACCCGCAAAGTTTGGTTGGAAAGCATTGACCGTCGGAAACGTGCAGATCGCGGAACGGCAAACGGTCCAGCCGGTGATGTATGCATTGCCGCTTGCGTCGAGTGCGATGCCGCGGCTGAAATCGTCGAGGTTACCGCCAAAGCGCGCTGAGTACACGAGCGCGGAGCCGGTTGGATTCAGCTTGGTAATAAAAGCATCGTAGCCCGTTGGCGCGGTCTGAAATGCGCCTGCGGTCGTGGGAAAGGTGAGTGGACCGGCGTCTCCAGTTACGTAAGCGTTGCCGTTTGAATCGACGGCGATGCCATTTCCAGTCGCACCGGCGAGATAGGTTGAGTAAACAAGCGCACTGCCCGACGGATTGAGCTTCGCGACAAATGCATCGCCGCCACCATACACAGTTTGAAACGCTCCGGGCGTGGTTGGAAAATCGATCGCGGCAGTCTGGCCGGTAACGTAGGAGTTACCGAGCGCGTCTACGGCGATCGCGTAACCCTGATCGAAGCCACTGCCGCCAAGGTAAGTGGAATAGATCAACACCGGATCGATGATCAGCGGTCTGCTCGGATCATACGCGCCGAGTTGAAAGCCAACGCTGTGCCCACTCCTGGCGACATAACTGACCGGCACTTCCTCTTTAACGCCGTTTAGCTCCTGATACGCGGTAGGTTTGCTCTGGCGGATATCGCCTTGATTTGTGTGCAGCACCACGTCGCCCGTGCTGTTGATCTCGAAGTCCTGATTGCCGCCAAATCCCATTTCGACGATCTCCGGATCGGATCCCGGCGCGACGATGAAGTCATACTCGAGACGACGCTCGTTGCCGTAATAGACCATGTCGATCCCGGGATAGACTTGCGAGTAGCGAATGCGAGCGTAATTCGGGATGTTAGTGCGCCAGGCGGTTGGATCAGCGCCCGCGAAATAATTACTTCTCGTGGTCAACTGATCGAGACCTTCGATTTGAGCTGCGCGATTGGCGCCTTCCAACTTCATGCGCACGATTGAGCGTGGCGGCCGGGCTTTCTCAACACGATCACGCGCGTCGCGATTCTCCTTTCCTTTCCTGTGTGCGACTGGATTGTCGAGGACCATAACGACCTCAGTTGCGGTCAGGAAAAGAACGTAGCCTTCGCTACGCGCGAGGAATTTGACGCGTTTGTGAGTCTGTCCTTGATTGAGCTCGAAGTTGAGTGGGAGAACATCAGCGAGCGAGGTTAGTTCAGGTTGCGTTACGCGGTGTGATACTGATGGCTTAGGAACCGCGGCAATCAGGGCGAATGTGATGACAAGTGAAAAGAACGTCTTAACAGAACTACTTAGTAACATGACCTCCCCCTTTCGTAGAACCTCTGCGCAACCTCTGCGTCCTCTACGTCTTTGTGGTTTTTCAATAACTCTAACCGCAAAGAGACAGAGGACGCAGACGTTACGCAGAGAAAGCTGAGTGCAGCCCGCCGTGACGGGCTGCACTCGTTGAAGCGAGTCACTTATGGCTTGACTCGGAAGATGCCCCAGATTCCTCCATCAAACATGAAGGACTCCTGAGTTCGGTAGAGGTAGTCGCCTGGTACGCGACGTCCGCCACCAGCTCCGTTCACCGGAATCACTTCGTAATGTGACGAAGGTCCGATTCCGTAGGTCGTTCCCTTGAACTCTGAAAGCGGATTGTCGCCAATCGACTTCGAGTTGTTGGTGTATGGCTCATCCTGCCAGAAGTGCCCATGCAGGTTGAACACGTTGTTGCGCATGTGCCCGTTTGCACTCAGAATTCTGAACCTCACTGCCTGACCAGCCTGTGCGGTGAAGACGGGCGTTTGTGGATCGCCGGCCACCTGCGCATTGGTCAAAACATTCGTGAAGTCAAAATTACGAGTGTTTTCAAACGTTGTCTCAGGCGCGTAATTCATGCGTTTCCAGAGCGGCTCAGTGCGATAGTTGATCGCTTTCTGCGCTGAGTCTTCCGGATCTTCCGCACCACCAGGACCACCAAGATTCGGCACCGGACTGTTATCCGCGAACCTCATGTTGATGTCCGTCTGGAACTGAAGTACGAATTCACGGAACGACGTGCCATCAGACTTGGTGACTGTGGCTTGCGCACGTGAAGTCGAATCTTCAACCCAGCTCGATCCCTGGGGTTCGATGATTAGCGAACCGATTGCACCTTTATTGCTGTGCTTGATCGGGTCGGATGAGATCAGGTTGGTCGCGCCGAATTCAATCGGTGTCCCGATGCGTTTGCCACCGTTGACAACAACGTCTCCAGCGTACCAGCTATACCTGACTACGCCGCCTGGTCCAACCGTCTGATTCGGGTTGAAGCCGACGTTCTTGCCGTCGCTGTTCGCCACGTTGTAGGCGAGCAGTTGCGGGTGCAAACCGACCTGATTCGAAGGTTTCACCTGATTCGCATTGAAATGGAAGATCAGGTTTGACATCGTATTGAAGCCGTCGAGATCGGGCAGCGACTGCGGCAGCCTGTTCTCCAGGTTGAACTGGATGCATTCACCTGCCCTGGCGCGGATGACAAGCGGCTCGATGGGAACGCCCGCTTTCACATTGCCATAAGCGTCGACGTCCTCACTGCGGAAGTACATGATCGCCGTCGGATCATTGAGCGCTCCACCATTTCCAGCGCGGCTGTTGTAGATCAGCTTGCCGGTTGGGAGAGCCCATGCGTTGACTGCGGTCACGTTGATCTTCCGTTTCGGAGCCGTGCCCGGACAAATACTCGTGCCGGTGCTCTTGCCCGTCGCGAAGTCCGTGGGATTAGCCGTCACGATATCCGGCTCGAGCAGGATCGGACCGATCAGGGACGACTGAGTCGTGCTTCCAGATGGCGTCAGGGACGTTGTTGCAGTACCAAGCATTGTCGACGACATCACAGAGGTATCAGTCGTCACGGTAGCATCCGTCAGGACTGACTGATCCGTTGAGTCGAGAAAGTCAGTGGCGCCGTTCGGGAAGGTTGTATCGACTGGAAACTCTGTGTCGTTGATTGTCAGATCAGCAGCACCTGCGACGTTGTTAGGCAGTGCGAGGAGGTCTGTCTTCAAACCCATGCGTCCGTTGTAGACTCGCATGAGTCCCCACACACCGTTCCACTGTCCGTCGATTGACGCGCTGTTCTGGTAGAGATAATCGATGAAGGGCCGGCCGCCCAGTATCGATTCCTTGCCAGTGATAAACTCGAAGTGTTCAGAGATGCCCGCCATCTGCGAGTTTCTAAAACCAGAGTTGTTAACGGCTAACGGATCCTGTGGCGTGCCCGGTTGATGCAGCCACTTGTGACCGTTGATAGTCAGGTTGTGTGTTTCTTCATGCGCTCCGACGAGAATACGAATCTGAACTTTGTCGTTTTCATAAACTCTCAGAAGCGGCGTGAATGGATCACCCGGCTGCACTCCTCCAGTCAACGCCGGATAGAACGTAGGCTGGACGTTGAACTGCGGATCGTCGCGAGTGATGTTTGACTTGTAAACCTTCGACAAATCACCAGGAGCTCCGAAGGCCTGCGTATTCGTATACGGATTACGCACGCGCAGCGGCACTGGCTCATTGCGATAATTAACACTCATCGTGCCCTGGTCTGCCGCCGAGATGGCTTCCGGACATGGAGCGGGAACTCCACCCGGACAAACCATGCCGTTCTCCACGAGGAAAGGCAGTCCTACTTCATTGATAATCGGCGGGTTGATGACGCGTAGCGGATCGGCCATTGGTTTGCCGTTGGCTCCGACGCCTGCGCCGGCCTGATAAGCAAGTTGGAAATCAGCAAACTCAAACATGAACTCGCGGTGACTGTTCGCCGCGTTTGTCTCGATGATGTTTGCCTGCCAGCTTGTCGGTCCGCCATCAACTGCGCGGGTTCCTAACGTGACGCCGGTTTCAGGATTCTTCCAGACCGATCCTGTGGGCTCGATCACGAGGCCGGCGTAGAGACCTGCCTGCTGGTGAGTCGATGGTCCAAAGTGATCGTGTGTGAATACGGTCCTGAGCGTGCGATCCACGCCGTTGTTGTTGAGTGTGTCGTCAGCAAACCAGCGCTGGACTGTTGTCTGTGCGCCGAGAGTGCCGAAGTACGGGTGGGCTTTCGGTTTCGGACAAGTGAACGTGCCGTCACGAATGTCACCTGATTCGATACCGGTGCAGCCATTCTGTTTGCGAATCGCCTTGATCCGTTCTCGTACTTCGTCAGGACTGAAGGTGCCGTCTTCATAATTGAATCCGTTACCAGAGCCGTCTGAGGAAGTAACGTCAAACTTCACGAGGTGAATATGCTGACCGATGATGTCGGTCGGCGTGCGTACTTGAAAATCGTCCTGCTCGTAAACGCCAGGGACGAGGTTAGTGTGATAGAACGTGATGCAATCGTTGGTATTCGCACGGAAGAAAAACGGTTCCGGCGGTTTTGTGCCTGCCTGTGTTGGCGCAACGTCGGCCCACAGTGACAGGATGCGCGACTGCGGATAGTGCCAGCCGGCTTTGTTGAGTTTGATGTCGAGTTGAAACGCTGCTGCTTTGTACGTGCGCGGATTTCCGACCG
>Ga0207712_10002723_pt1 | contig 11289 bp, 9 predicted proteins | sample KBSS44metaG_FD_184402 | JGI IMG/M metagenome (GOLD analysis project Ga0207712, IMG submission 184402) | Switchgrass rhizosphere microbial communities from Kellogg Biological Station, Michigan, USA - KBS S4-4 metaG (SPAdes) (version 2) | ecosystem: Host-associated > Plants > Roots > Rhizosphere >... | reverse complement strand
GAGTGGCTGGGGACCGGAATGCGGCGCCAGAGTAGCGGCGAACAGGTGCCGGCCTAGCGCGATGGGGAGCGTGTTTTCACCAGCGTGTCAGTCAGCGATCGCATACCAGGTTTTTGTGGAGGAAATTATGATCGACGTAGTATCAGAGCCATTGTCTGTCCTCGGAATTCGGCTGAACCCATTCCGGTCGTATGAGGACGCGACCGAGACGATGCGGCAGCGGATTCGAACCCACCTGCGCACTTTCTGCATCGCGATCAATCCCGAGAAGGTGTATCGGGCGACACGCGATGCAAAACTCAAAAGCGTGCTCGACCGAGCGGACGTGCGGATTTGCGACGGGATCGGCGTCGCGCTCGCCTCCCTCCTGATCGAGCATCGCCGGCTGCCGCGCTGTACCGGCATAGAGCTCTTTACGCGGCTGATCCGGCTGTCGGCGCAGGAAGGCTGGCGGATTTTCCTATTGGGCGCTTCTCCGGAATCGAACGCCACGGCGTGCCGCAAGCTGACCATTCAGTATCCCGGGCTCAACATTGCCGGGTCCCAAAGCGGTTACTTTAGCGATCCCACGGCGGTGGTCGACCAGATCAACCAAAGCGGCGCCGATCTGCTTTTCGTAGCGATGGGCTCGCCGCGCCAGGAGTTCTGGATCGCGGAGAACTTGCCGCGACTCCGGCCCTGCCTGTGCATGGGAATCGGCGGCAGCCTGGACGTAATCAGCGGCGCGGCTGCTCGGGCTCCGGCCCTGTTTTGTAAGACCGGCACCGAGTGGCTCTATCGGTTGATCACGCACCCCAGCCGGCTCCGCCGGCAGCTGGTGCTTCCGTTATATGTGCTGGACGTTCTTAAGGCAATGCTCGCGCCTCGGGGACGCATCCGGACGAATCCTTAGAACCTTGCAGAGTTCCCTTGCGGGCGGGTACTGGAGGGCGGACGCTGTCGGCGCGACCAGGGGGTCGCGTGCCCCGGTCCGGGACCCGTCCCACAACTTTTCAAATCCGCGGCAGTAGTCGCGACGGAGCCGAGAACCAGTGACGAGTTTCACCAAAGACAAATCGCGCCAGCGAATTGTGAGCGCCAGGAAGCGGCCGGGAGCCGCGCCGACGGTTCGCATCGGCACTTTTGCCGATTATGGCGGAGTTGCGGCCCTCCTCGGACGCAATGGCCTCCCGATCAGACCCCGCGAGGACTGGATCACCTATTGGAAGGGCAATCCCGCGTTCGAACAACGCCATGGCGATTGGCCGATCGGTTGGGTGCTAGAGGATCAAGATGGCGAGATCGTAGGGTCGATCAGCAACGTTCCCCTGGCGATGCAGTTCAGCGGCCGTCCCGTCCGCGCCGCCGCTGCCTGCTCCTGGGCAGTGGATCCCATTTATCGCGGCTACGCCCTGCAGATTTTTAACGAATGGATGCGGCAGAAGCACGTGGATCTGGGGATGAGCACGACAGTCAGCGCGGCCTCCCACACTGCGTATGAGGCTTTTCGCTGGGCCCGCGTGCCGGCCGGCGACTGGAGCAAGGCGGAGTTCTGGATCACGAATCATCGCAGCCTGATCCGCTCCTTGCTGACGGCAAAAGCGGTGCCCCTGGCAGGCGCTTGGAGTTGGCTGGCCTGCGCCGGCTTGGCTGGCGTGGACCGGTGCCGAAGCTACAGCTTAGGCCGGATCGCCTCCACCGCGGAAATAGGATGGAGCACCGATTTCGGCGATCGCTTTGATGAATTCTGGTCGGAGCTGCAACACCAGGGGTGCCAGGTGCTCCTGGCCGACCGTTCTCGAGAGACACTCGCTTGGCACTTTCGGATCGGTCTCGCGCGCCGGAGCGTATGGATCCTGACGGCGATTCGCCGCTCGCGGCTGGTTGCATATGGAGTTTTTGACCGGCTGGATCATCAGAAGCTCGGGTTCACGCGGATTCGTTTCGTGGATTTCCAAGCCTTGCGGGGCGAGGAAGAGCTGCTGCGCGTCTTCCTGGCGTCGGCATTAGAACGATGCCGGAAAGAACGCATCGACATGCTTGAAATCACCGGCGGCTGGTTGCGCCGGGAGAGCTTACCGGCCATCGCGCCGCCGCACGGCCGCGCGCTTGGGTCATGGACCTATTACTACAAGCCGAGTGAAGAGTTCCGAGCAGCATTGACCGGTCCGGCTGCCTGGGCTCCTACCTCGTACGACGGGGACGCCAGCCTTTAGCGGAAGGCAGCGCGGGTGACTCCATGTATTGGTGGTTGTTGTTGCTGGGCTCAGTTTCTTTCATTACTGCGCTGATCGCCACGCCGCTGCTTCGCGATCTCGCGCTGCGTTTCGGCCTGCTCGATCACCCCGACGGGAAACGGCATTGCCACCTCAAGGCGGTTCCGCGCACGGGGGGCGTGCCCCTGGCGATCTCTTACCTGGCTCCCTTTGCGTTACTACTGGCCCTGCCCTCCGCGCACCCGGTCGTCACGCTGGCGAACCTTCCGTTTGATTGGAAACTCCCTGTGGCCGCGTTGGTCGTGCTCGGCGTAGGCTTGCTGGACGATATCCGCGGCTTGAAACCCTGGCAGAAACTGCTCGGGTCGCTGATCGCGGCGGCGCTAGCTTGCTGGGGAGGAGTTCTGATCATTGGATTTCATGGCTATTTGTTCAGTCCTCTGGTGGGGATACCCATTACGCTTCTGTGGCTGCTGGCATGCACCAACGGCTTCAACCTGATTGACGGGATCGACGGACTTGCCACCGGCGTAGGCATCCTCACCGCGCTGGCGATTCTGCTCTCGGCGATATTCCAGCAGAATCTCGCTCTGGTCATCGCCACCGTACCATTGGCCGCGAGTCTCTTGGGTTTCCTGCGGTACAACTTCAACCCGGCGTCGATCTTTCTGGGTGACGGAGGCAGCCTGCTAGTGGGATTTTTGCTGGGCTGTTACGCGGTCTTGTGGGGTCAGAAGTCGGCCACCATCCTGGGTATGACCGCTCCGATGATCGCGCTGGCATTGCCCTTGCTGGACACCTCCGTGGCCATCGCCCGGCGCTTATTGCGAGGCCAGCCCATCTTCACCGGCGACCGCGGACACTTCCATCACCGGCTGTTGGACCGCGGTCTCACGCCGCGCCGGGTCGTGCTGCTGTTGTATGCCTGCTGCGGCATCGCCGGCGCGCTGTCACTGCTGCAATCGACCAACGAAGAGTTCGCGGGATTGATTATCGTTCTGTTCTGCGCCAGCGCCGGTATCGGCATCCACTGGCTGGGTTATGTCGAATTCGGCGCGTTCGGGCGCATCTTCGCCGACGGCACGTTGAGCTGTGCGCTCCGCGCGGACATTCAGCTGAGCGAGCTCCGCGCCGCGTTCGCGGCCTGCTCCAGCGCGGATGAGTGCTGGCATATCTTGCGACAGAGCAGCGTTAAGTTCGGATTCACTCGCGCGGCGCTCAAACTCGGCTCGAAATGTTACTTTGACGCGGTCCCCAACCCTGCCCACGCGGAGAATTCCTGGGTCGTGCGCATCTCCCTCTCCAAACGTGACTATGTGGAACTAACGTACGGAGGCAAGGACAAGATGCAGCCCACCGCAGCCGGAGTGTTCGCGGAGACTGTGAGTGCGGCTCTCAAAGCCAAACGAGCGCTGTTCCAGGCGCCCGCTCCCCTGGTGGCGCACCCGCCGGCAAAGTTCCCGGCAGTGAGGGAACTCGCCACTGCCGCCGGGGCCCTCGATCCACAGACCCGCAACCGAAGAGCCCGGTCCATGAGAGCCGGCTCCCATTAACAGAAAGCGAGGTAATCATGACGGATGTCCGTACCCAGGCGGTGGACTTCTATACGACCTGTCCTCCCTTCCGTCCCTCCGAACCCGCGGAGTACATCCGGCGCGTTTCCCAGGTCTCGCGGTGGAGCGATGAGGCGGGGTGCAAGGGAATTCTGGTGTATACGGATAACGGCCTGCTGGACCCTTGGATCGTGGCCCAGATCGTCCTTCAGAACTCGGAACAACTGACGCCCCTGGTGGCCGTGCAGCCAATCTATATGCATGCCTACACGGTGGCCAAAATGGTCGCCACGCTCAGCTATCTGTACCAGAGACGCATCTGCCTCAACATGGTCGCCGGGGGGTTCAAGAACGATTTAATAGCGCTGCACGACCTGACTCCACATGATCAGAGATATGAGCGGCTGGTCGAGTATACGACGATTATCCAGAGACTTCTCGCGGGCGGCTCGCCTGTAACCTTCCACGGAAAGTTCTACAGCGTCGAGCGGCTGGCCCTGACGCCGGCCGTGCCGCAGGAGTTCTTTCCGCGGTTCATGCTCTCCGGTTCGTCGGAAGCCGGTTTGGCGGCGGCGCGCGCTCTAGACGCGCTCCCGATGCAATACCCGGAGCCTTCTGATAAGTGCGGGGCCTCCGCCGGCGGCGGCGGCGCTGGCGCGGGGATTCGCGTCGGCATCATCGCCCGAGAAGACGAAGAGCAGGCCTGGCACATCGCGGAAGAACGTTTCCCGCCCGATCGCGCCGGTCAGGTCACGCACGCGCTGGCCATGAAAACATCCGATTCGGCCTGGCATCAGAACCTGGCGACGGTGGGTCATGAACTGAACGGGAGACGCAGCACCTATTGGCTGGTTCCGTTTGAAAACTACAAAACCTTCTGCCCCTACCTGGTCGGCAGCCATGCACAGGTCGCGGAGGAAGTACGGCGGTATTTGGCGGCTGGCTATCAGACGTTTCTCGTGGATGTGCCCGAGACGGAAGAGGATCTCGAGCACATCGGCATCACATTCGAGCACGCTCTGCGTGGACTTCCCGCTGCGAATGTTGCCGGAGCAAGCCTATGATCTTACTTCAGGAAACCGTCGCCAGAAGCGCCGAGCGGCGGCCCCACGCGACTGCGATGGTGTGGTGCGGCGAGCGAATCACTTACGGCCGGCTGGACGAAACCAGCAACCGTCTGGCGCGCCTTCTCATTGAGGCGGGTTGCCGGAAGGGCGACCGTATCGGCGTACTGGCGCCGAAGTCCATCGCCGCCATCGCGGGCTTCCTGGGAGCGCTGAAAGCTGGCTGTATCTATGTGCCCATGGACACGGAAAGCCCCGCGGCCCGGCTCTCGAAGATTGTGGCTGCCTGCGAACCCCGCTGCATCCTGGCCGCCCCGTCCACCGAGAGTCTGCTGCAGGAGTTGGTGACGGAGTCCGCTGTATCCGATGCAGCCGCGGTGGGGTGGCTCGCGCCGGGAAAACCCTCCGATTCAGGCATTCGTCCTGCATTCTGCTGGGACGACCTTTCCAACGTGCCGCCTCATGCGTTGCCCTGCCGTTCCGATCCTGGAGATCCCGCGCACATTCTCTTCACTTCGGGCTCGACCGGAGTACCCAAAGGGGTCATCATCACGCACGCGAATGTAATGCATTTCCTGGAGTGGGCGCGCCGGTACTTTCAGCCCCACGCCACCGATCGCATCTCCTGTCATCCCCCGCTCCACTTCGACCTTTCTACTTTCGACATTTACGGGACATTTCTAGCGGGAGCCGAGCTGCATCTGGTTCCTCCGGCGATCAGCCTGCTGCCCCACAAACTGGCGGACTTCATCCGGAGCGCCGAGCTGACACAGTGGCACTCGGTTCCCGCGGCTCTCAAGTACATGGCGCAGTTTGACGTGGTGCGCCCCGGGGATTTTCCTTCACTCCAACGGCTGCTGTGGTGTGGAGAAGCTTTGCCGACGCCGACTCTGAGGTATTTCATGAAGCGATTGCCCCACGTGAGCTTCACGAATCTGTACGGCCCGACCGAAGCGACCATCGCGAGCAGCTACTACACGCTCCCGTGCTGCCCCGAGGACGAGACGGCCGGAATCCCGATCGGGCAGCCGTGCGACGGAGAAGACCTCTTGGTCCTGGATGAATCCCTGCGCCCTGCGAATGCCGGCGAAATTGGCGAGCTCTACATCCGCGGCGTGGGATTAAGCCCTGGGTATTGGTACGACCCGCAAAAGACCGCATCTGTGTTTCTTTCCGATCGCCACCACGGCCGCATCTACAAGACGGGCGATCTAGCGAGAGTCGGGCCGGACGGGTTGGTCTATCTGCTGGGCCGAGCCGATTCCCAGATCAAGAGCCGTGGCTACCGGATTGAGCTCGGCGAAATCGAAACCGCGTTGCATGCGCTAGGCATTCTGCGGGAATGCGCGGTGGTGGCGATCAGCACTACCGGATTTGAAGGAAAGATGATCTGCTGTGCTTACGTACCGGCACGCGACTGGCTCGGTACTTCAGCCGATCTTCGTGAGCGGCTGACGAAAATGCTGCCGTTGTATATGATGCCCTCACGGTGGCTGAAGCTGGATGCGCTGCCCCTGAACGCGAACGGTAAAATCGACCGGCGCAGACTCCTGGAGCAGTTCGCGGCCGCCGCAGCGGGAGCCTAGAGCCAGGAGGTGCTGCTTGACGCCTTATGTAGATTCACTCCGCAGCCAGATTCTACGGAGAGATATCACCGCGCAAATGGCGGCTCTGCTGAAAGAGAGCCTGGCCATCCAGGTGGGTTCGCCGGACACCGATCTGATTGAGACTGGAGCCCTGGATTCCATGGCTCTGGTTCAATTGACTCATGCCATCGAAGAACGCTTCGGTTTGAAGTTGCCCCCGATGAGCGAACTCGACGTCGATGCTTTTCGTTCCGTAGCAGCGATGACCGACTTGATTCTGGATCACCGGCCGGAATCGGTGGACAGTGTGGGAAACCCGGCCCCGGTCAATGGTAAACCTGCCGCAGCGCCGGATGCCGCCCGTTTGGCTGTGGCCGGCGAGATACAGTCGCTGCTGGTGACCGAGTTCTCCGTTCGCGTCGATTCGCCGGATGAGGATTTGTTTCACGGCGGCGCATTGGATTCCATGACACTGGTCCAATTCATTCTCGCGTTGGAGAACCACTTCGGAATCCAGATCCCGCTCGACGACCTGGAACTCGAAAGGGTCACCTCGGTCACCCGCGCGGCGGACTTAGTCGTCACTCGCAAGCTGGCCGGCACGGCGGTTGTTTCGGAGACGCTGGCGGCGTTTCGGTGAGCGTCTGATGCGCTCCTCAGATGCATCATTCGACCTCTCGTAATCGTGATCACGTGACTCGAAATTCCAGGCTCAATCTACTACTGATCGGCGAGGAATCCGCGGGGATTCAAGCCCTGAGGGCTCTCGCCCCTCGTGCGGACCGCATTGTGGCGGTCATGGCTTCACAATCCAGGCGTTTCGCTACGGGGGCCAGTTTGTGGACCGTCGCACGATGCCTGGGTTACCAGACCTGGCCGGCGGAACTGGTGAAGGACCCGTCTTTTGCAGACCGGATTGCGGCCGAAAACATCGATGTGATTTTGAACGTGCACTCCCTCCACCTCATCGACCTCAAGGTTCTCACTGCCCCGCGCATCGGGAGTTTCAATATGCATCCGGGTCCTCTTCCGGGCTACGCGGGCTTGAATACGGTGAGCTGGGCCATATACCGCGGTGAGACTTCCTATGGCGTGACGATTCACGAAATGACGGGGGAGATTGATGGCGGCCGTATCGCCTTTCAAGCCCGGTTTCCGCTTGAGGACCAAGACACACCAATGTCACTGACCACGAAGTGTATCCGCGCCGGCATTCCAGATCTATGGCGACTGTTGGATACCGCCGCTACCCACCGGAAGGCGATTCCTCTGGTCCGTCAGGATCTGACCAAGCGCCGGTACTTTGGGCGTCAGGTCCCCCATGATGGTGCAATCTTCTGGGATCGTCCGGCGCAAGAGATCGCGAATTTTGTGCGTGCTTGTGACTATCATCCGTTTACGTCGCCGTGGGGGCACCCGAGGGCGCGTGCCGGAGGCCGGGAAATCCTGGTGACGAAGGTATCCCGAACGGGAGAGAAGTGTCCCGCTCCGCCGGGATCGGTGGTCTTGCGGGGTAACGACGTCCGCGTGGCGTGTGCCGACGAATGGATCGTGATCCATAGGATTCGGACCGGCCAGCGACCGATAGACCCGACACTTCTGCTCCGAGCGGGTGACCGTCTGGAGGATGGCTTTCCTCCTGGCGGCTTTGCTCCTATACCCGCGTGATACGACGGGCGGCACGAGCCATGCATACATCCATACCCGAGGGCAACATTCGGAAGTTCACCGAAGAGGACATTCCGCAGGTGGCGGATCTCCACAGAAGGGTTTTTTGCGTTGCTGACCAGCCATCCCCGGAGCTGCTGCAAGCGTACCGGGAATACCTGTCTGAGGTGTACCTCGCGAATCCCGCGTCGGGCGCGGGGTGCGAGTCGCTGGTCTACGACGACGGAGGTTCGATCGGCGGATTCCTGGGAGTCGTGCCGTTCGCGATGTGCCTGGACGGCCGGTCCCTGCACGCGCGGATGAGCTCTCAATTCATCGTCGATCCAGGACGGCGGGGTTTAGTGGGCGTCAGCCTGTTGCGCTGTTTTCTGAAAGGGCCGCAGGACCTGTCGCTTGCGGATGAGGCCAACTCCGACGCCCGGTCCATTTGTCAGAGCCTGGGTGGAAGATTCTCGTCCTTGTTCAGCATGCGATGGATCTACCCGCTCCGCCCGTTCCGCTTGGGCGCGCGCCTGCTGCTGAGGAAACAGCGGCGATTGGAAGCGGCCGTGATTCCCGCCATCACGCCGCTGACAGCCCCGTTGGACAAATTGGCTTCCCGTTTTTTTGTCAACATCTCGCGCAACCCAACGCGCTTTGTCGAGGAGGACTTGACCGCCGACGGACTCGCCGCCTGCCTGCAAGACTTGCCTAAATCCGTTCTGCGGCCCGCGCGCGACTCGCGCTCCATCGCGTGGCTGTTCGAGCGGGCGGCACGGCTGCAGACGCACGGGTCCATCCGAAAGGTCCTCTTGAGAACCGAAACGGGCGCCGTCGCGGGATGGTATGTCTACTATCTCAATCCCGGCAGGCTCAGCGAAGTCATTCAGCTCTACACCCGTACGCGATTCGGGGACGCCGTTCTGGACCATTTGTTCGAGAACGCCTGGCGCGGCGGCGCCGCTGGACTTCACGGCCGTCTGGAGCCCTGCATGATGGATGCCCTGTCCAAGAAGCGGTGTCTTTTCCACTGCGGCCCACAGTGGGTATTGATCCACGCCCGCGACCCTGAGTTGATCCGGAGATTCGATCGCGGTGAGACATTCTATTCCCGGATGGACGGCGAGTGGTGCCTACGCTTTCGTTGATGTCCTCCAGCGCTCGCCGGCAAGCAGTATGGGGAGTTACATCCATGTTGTTGTTTTTTCTTTTGGCCATGCTTCTCCTCCAAGACCCACACCAGGTCCAGATGGCGGGATCGGCTTCCAATCCCAATGCCAAGCTCCTGTTCAAGTCCGGTTTTGAGAACTCCGTTCGCTTGGCACCGGCAGCAGGAGCCTACAGCCAGTATCAGTACATCCAGGGCGCCGACAACTCGACGGGTTATGTCTGGCCGGCCACGCCCTGGAGCCCTACCCCGTGGTTGACGGGACTATTGGGAGTGATCACCTCGAGCTATTTCAGTCCGGCGCCCGAGGATTTCAACAGCTACATACAGAACGCCATCGAGACAGTCACGGGTCCCAACGGAAATCCGACCTATGCCCTGCGCCAAAAGATCGCCAAGCCCTCTCCCAACACGTGCTGCACACAGGACAGCTTGCAGCTGGCGGGCCTCAGCACTCCCCTGATCGATTCTTATGTACGTTACTGGATCAAGTTAAACCCCGAATTCCGCAGCCAGGTGCAAACTCACAAAAACAATTTTTGGCGCGTTCTGTGGGAGATGAAGACCTTTACGGATTACCGGATCGCCACCTTCATCTATGGAAATGCCAGTGGACAGCCTTTTTTCTTCGTGCACGCCGACAACAGTCCGGCGGGCGCCAATCCATATCAGGAATACTGGGCGGTTTCGAATACCTCGGTTCCCGTTCCGCTGGATGAATGGTTCTCTGTCGAGTTCTATCTCCACCGCAGCACGGGTAGCGACGGGCGATTCTACTGGGCCGTGAACGGCCAGACCATTGCGGATCACTATGGCCCCAACTACGGCGTCCGCAACGAGAACGTCGACGTTCTCATGTTGTCCAATCTCTATGGCAACTCCGTCCACCTGAACCCGGCCTACCAATGGATCGACGATCTCGAAGTCTGGGATCTGCCGCCCTGTGCCGCGCTTCCCTGCGGAGCCCCTGGCGGTGGGACATCGGCCAGCCTGGGTTCGTGCCCGGCTCCGGCCCCGAATGTGTGGACCGGATGCTATTACGCCGACCAGAACTTCTCTAAGCTCGGGATGGTCCGCACTGAACCTTACATACACTTCGACTGGGGGATCCAATCGCCTGATGCCGCCATCCCCGCCGATCACTTCTCGGTTCGCTGGAGCGGCAACTTCACTTTCGACCCGGGATCCTATACCTTCACGCTGATCGTGGATGACGGATTCCGTCTCTACATCGATGGCGTCAAGGTCATGGACCGCTGGGCGGAACAGGCGGTCGCAACCTACACCCTGACGCAGTTCATGACCGGTGGAGCCCACACCGTCACCTTGGAGTATTTCGAGAACACGGGTAATGCCGTGGCCGTCTTGCATTGGTATGCGGCCCCCGCCAATTGAGCGGAAGCGCCTTCTCACCCCCCACAGGAGATTCCCATGAAGTACGTCGTTGTCGCCGGTGCGCGTCCGAATTTCATGAAGGTCGCCCCGATCCTCGAAGCGTTCCGCGAACGCCAATCGGAGCACAGCCTGGTTCTGGTGCACACCGGGCAGCACTACGACGCGGCCATGTCCGGAGACTTCTTTCGCGATCTCGGACTTCCGCAGCCGGACGTCGACTTAGGCGTCGGCTCCGGATCTCACGCCGAACAGACGGCCCGAATCATGATCGCGTTCGAACGCTTTTGTGTGGAACACAAGCCGCACTGGGTGCTGGTCGTCGGCGACGTCAACTCCACGTTTGCGTGCGCCGTAACGGCCAAGAAGCTGGGAATTTCAGTGGCTCACGTCGAGGCCGGCCTCCGCTCGCGGGATATGTCGATGCCGGAGGAGATTAACCGGCTGTGTACCGATGCGGTCTCGGATCTGCTGTTCACTACGGAGGAAAGCGCCAATGCGAATCTGGCCCGGGAGGGTTTTTCACCCGAGCGCATTCATTTCGCCGGCAACACGATGATCGATACGCTGCTCTGCCATATCGACGCCGCACGCGCGCTTCCGTTGCCGCCACCATTCCAGGCCGGCTCGTATGCAGTCTTGACGCTGCACCGCCCATCCAACGTCGACTGTACGGACCAGTTC
>Ga0207712_10002720_pt1 | contig 11293 bp, 7 predicted proteins | sample KBSS44metaG_FD_184402 | JGI IMG/M metagenome (GOLD analysis project Ga0207712, IMG submission 184402) | Switchgrass rhizosphere microbial communities from Kellogg Biological Station, Michigan, USA - KBS S4-4 metaG (SPAdes) (version 2) | ecosystem: Host-associated > Plants > Roots > Rhizosphere >... | reverse complement strand
GGGCTGCGCTCGTCGAGCCACGGCAGGAACCGCGGCATGCGCTGCTTGATCGAGTTGACGTTCCAGGTGGCGAGTCGCACGGACCATCACGCTACCCGCCCGCGTCCGCGCGCAGCTGCCGCAGCTGCGCCTCCACGCGCAGAAGCTCGTCGAGCATCGCGACCGCGGCCTGCTCCATGACCTCGTTGGCCTCGACGCGGCGGTCCTCGCCGATGAACTGCGCGTGGAACGGGATGTTCACGGCCTCGACCAGCGGGAACATCCGCAGCGTCGTGACGACCTGCTTGAGCTGCGCGACGGCGCGGGTCCCGGCCGCGACGCCGCCGTAGGACACGAAGCCGACGGGCTTGTAGCGCCACTCCTCGTGCAGGTAGTCGATCGCGTTCTTGAGCGCCGCCGGGTAGCCGGTGTTGTACTCCGGCGTGACGAACACGAACGCGTCCGCGCGGGCGACGGTCTCGCTCCAGGCCCGCGTGTGGTCCCGCGTGTAGCGGCGCAGGCGGGGATGGTGCGGCTCGTCGAGCAGCGGGAGATCGATCGCGGCGAGGTCGGCGACCTCGATGTCGAACCCGCCGTGCGCCTCGGCCCGCGCGGTGAACCAGCGGGCGATCGGCAGGCCGTTGCGGCCGGGCCGGGTCGAGCCGATGACGATCGCGAGCCGGGTCAATGGGCGAGGAAGTCGAGCACGGCGCGGGCCCAGGGTGCCCGATGTGCGGGCTCGAGGAACGGGAAGTGGTCGGCGCCGGGCACGGTCACGACCGTGGGGTTCGGCAGCGCGGCGGCGATCTCTTCGCCCGTCGGGCCGCCGAAGGGGTCGCGCGCGCCGAAGATGACGAGCGTGGGCGCGCCGATGCGGGCGAGGTGGCCGCGAAGATCCATCCCGGCGGCGACGCGCTCGTTGAAGTGCTTCATCGCATCGGCGTTGATGCCGGAGGCCTCGAACGCCTCGGCGACCGGCGCGATGTCGTCGCCCGGCGCCACCAGCACCGGCCCGGCCCGCCGGTAGAGCGCGAGGAGCTCGGCGTCCGTCGCGTAGGCGCCGGCCTGCTGGGCCTGGAGCGCCGCGACGGCGTCCGCGAAGTACGGCTGGCCGTGATGCGCGGCGACGCGCTCCTGGCGCCGGGCCCGGATCGCGTCCGTGAACCGCGGCGCCGTCGCTGCGAGGACCAGGCGCCCGACGCGATCGGGGTGCGTCCCCGCCCAGGCCGTCGCGACGAACCCGCCGTGGGAGTGGCCGAGCACGTCGAGGGTCTCGAGCCCGGCATCCGCCCGGACGGCCTCGATGTCGGCCGCGTAGTCCTCGAGGTCGTACGCCGCGGGGTTCGCGGGGCGATCGGAGCCACCGGTCCCTCGCGGATCGAGCAGGAGCAGCGTGCGCGCCTCGGCGAGCTCGGCGAGCGGCCCGAAGTAGCGGGCGGACGCGCCCGGCCCGCCGGGGTGGCAGAGCAGCGGCGGGCCCGATCCGGTCTCGCGCCAGGACAGCGTCCGCCCGTCGTCGGTTCGCACGGTCGGCACGCAGCCGAGCGTAGACGCGCGTCGTGGCGCGGCGGGCGCGCCGCGGTCCGTTCGCCGCTCGTCCCGTGGCGGGCAAGCCAAGGCCTGTCGGCTCGGCGGCGACTGCCCGACCGGCGACGACGATGCGCCGCCGGCGCGCCCTCAGCCGCCCGGGCCGGCGGCGGGCTGTCCGGGAGCGCGCCTGTCCGGGCAGGCCGAGCACGCGACGACGCGCAGCGCGCGGACCGGGCCGAGCTCGACGACCTCCGTCACCATGTTCGCCCGGCCGCGGGTCGAGGCGCCGCAGCCCATGCAGCAGTCGCTCAGGTGCGCGGGGCGGCTGACGCCGCCGGGCGTCTCCGCATAGAGGCCGGAGCCGGCGACGACGGGCGCGATGCGCCGCGGCGCGCGGGCGGCGGCGTCCCCGGCCGGCCGGGTGAGCGGTGCGGGCGACGACGGCTGCGGCACCGGCGCGGCGGGGACGAGATGCCGGTTGCGGCGCGCGGGACGAACGGCGTGCGGAGCTTCGCTCGAGGTGGATCGGGCGGACATGGCCGGTCTATCGACATGGTGTCAGGCCGCTGGAGCCACGCCGTCCGTCCCTGGACGGGTCTCCGAATCCCGTCGCGGACCCGGATGGTCAGGCGACGGACAAAACTTGTCGCCCGCGCGGGGGACCCCGCGGTCCGGCAACGAACCGCGTCCTCCGCGCGTCCCGGCCGCGCGTGGCATTGACGGGGTGGGGGTGTCGGCTTCGCTCCCCCGCCCGGGACGCACGCGCCGCCAGGACTGCCGCGAGCACGCGCGCCGGATGGGCGGCGGGGACGGATGCCGGACCAGGCGGACCGGGCCCACCTGGGAGGGCGGCGGTCGCCGATGCCTCCGCGCAGCCGCCTTCACAGCCGCCGATATGAACGAGCGAATCCTGGTCATCGACGCCGATCCGGACGTCCACTCGGTCGTCCGCGAGGACCTGACGCGCGACGGGTACGTGGTCGAGTCGGCCCGGGACGCTGCGCAGGGCCTCCGGCTGTCCGCGACGTGGGCGCCCGCCGTCGTCGTGCTCGAGCTCCGGCTGCCGGACATGTGCGGCGAGGACGTGGTGCGCGAGATGCGGCGCCGGTGGCCGGTGCCGATCATCGTCCTCAGCTGGGAGACCGCGGTCCAGGACCGCGTCCGGGTCCTCGACCTCGGTGCCGACGACTACATGACGAAGCCGTTCCACACGCTCGAGCTGAGCGCGCGGATCGATGCCGTCCTGCGCCGCGCTCCGGCCGACGAGCCGCGGCGCGACCTCCTGGTCTTCGACGAGGGGCGCCTCGAGATCGACACGGGCCGGCGCGAGGTCCGGATCGACCGCGCCGTGCGCAACGTGACGCGGACCGAGTTCAACCTCCTGCTCACGCTCGCCGAGCAGCCGGGGCGCGTCCAGTCGCGTGCGAAGATCGCCGACGTGATGCGCCGCCGCGGCTCGGGCGGCGACCCGCGCCACGTCGACGTCCACATCCGCAATCTGCGCCGCAAGATCGAGGACGACCCCGCCCGACCGCGGCGCGTCGAGACGATCCGCGGACGCGGATACCGCTTCGGGCTCGCGCCCTCCTGACAGGACGCCGGGCGCACGGCGGGACGGGCGGCGCCCGCTTGGGGGCGCGGCGAAAGCGCATGTGTTGTTAACTCGCTCCAGTGCAACGTGCTCTTTGTCGGCATGCCGTACGTAGTTCACGCACCGGCCGCGCTATTACCTGCATTCACAGGCGTGAATTCACAGATCTTTCATCGATCTGTGACTGGTTTCTTCATCTGACCTGAGGGATCTTCGCCCGCGGTCGGCCCTCGCGGGGTGCGGGGGCTGCACGCGAAACCCAACTGGGGGGAGGGTCTCACCATGTCTGGTAGGCACCGGAATGGCAATAACCGTCACTTTCGCCACCGATTCTGGTGGCGGGCACTTCACAGGACGGCGGCCGCGACCGCGCTGCTGTTCCTCGTGGCCGAGGTCGCGGTCGTCGCGGTCTCCTCGGTCCGGCCGCAGCGGGCCCAGGCGGCCCAGGCGCCGCCGGGCGAGGGGCTCACCGTCACGGCCGGCGACCTGCACTTCATCATGAAGCAGATCAAGATCGCCGAGCACCATTCGGCGACGCTCACGGCGAGCAACCCGTGCGGGACGCTCGTCGGCCCGGGTCCGGACCAGATCCCGGACCGCCTGACCCCGTACGGCCTGCGCACGGTCGACGGCTCGTGCAACAACCTGTTCCCGCAACGCGAGCGGTTCGGCGCGGCGGACGAGTTGTTCCCGCGCCTGGCGACGCCGAACTTCCGCGACGCGGACCCGGTCCCGCCGGGCTTCGGCCCGCCGGGCCCGTCGTCCTACAAGCAGAAGACCGGCAACGTCTTCGACGACCAGCCGCGCGTCATCAGCAACCTGATCGTCGACCAGACGTCGACGAACCCGGCGGCCATCGCCGCGTCGGGGCACCCGGTCCGCACCCAGGACCCGACGCCGAGCGCCGTGCCGTGCACCACCGACCCGGTCATCGACCCCGCCACGAACACGGTCACCTCGCCCGGCGTGCCGGCCGACTGCACGCCGTCGCACAAGACCCTGTTCGTCCCGAACGTGACCACGGACGTCGGGCTCTCGCCGCCGTACAACTCGCTCTTCACGTTCTTCGGGCAGTTCTTCGACCACGGCGTCGACCAGACGTTCAAGAGCGGCGGCACGGTCTTCGTCCCGCTCCGGCAGGACGACCCGCTGCGGACCCTCGGCCCGGACGGCAGGCCGAACACGGGCGACGAGGTCCCCGACAGCCAGGCGTTCATGGTCCTGACGCGTGCCAAGGACCAGCCCGGTCCCGACGGCATCCTCGGCACCGCGGACGACGTCCAGGAGGCGACCAACACCGACTCGCCGTGGGTCGACCAGAGCCAGACGTACACGTCGCATCCGTCGCACCAGGTGTTTCTGCGCGAGTACGTCGCCTCGGCGAACGGCCGTGACGGCGTCGCCGGCACCGCCGACGACGGCGGGCCGGTCGCGACCGGCAAACTGCTCGGCGACCCCGTCCGCGCGCTCGGCCCCGACGGCGTCGCCGGCACCGCCGACGACCTGACCGACAGCGGCATGGCGGCCTGGGGCGCGGTCAAGCGCCAGTCGCGCACGCGCCTGGGCATCAACCTGACGGACCCGGACCTGCTCGACATGCCGCTGCTGGCGACCGATCCCTACGGCGAGTTCATCCCCGGCCCGCACGGGCTGCCGCAGCTCGTCACCAAGGGCCCCGACGGCAAGCCGAACACGGCGGACGACGTCCTCGTCGAGGGCATCCTGCCGAACGCGGCGAACCCGAACGGCCGTGACGTCCCGTCCGACGTGGTGCGGATCGACACCCCGTTCGTGGGCGACATCGCGCACAACGCGGACCCGAGCCCGCAGCCGGACCCGGCGAACCCGGCGAACCTGATCACGCCGCAGCCCGACCCGGACACCATCGTCAACGACCCCGAGAAGCCGCTCCCGGCGGGCCCCGGGTTCTACGACGACGAACTGCTCGACACGCACTTCTGCGCCGGTGACGGTCGCGCGAACGAGAACATCGCGCTGACCACGATCCATCAGATCTTCCACTCCGAGCACGACCGCCTGGTCGACGACATCAAGCACACCCTGTCGACGGACACGTCGACCGAGGGCATCGCCGACCTCAACGCCTTCTGGAAGCCGACGACCCCGACCCCGGCGGGCGGCCCGAATGTGCCCGTCGACCAGAACGGGTGGGCCGGCGAGCGGCTCTTCCAGGCCGCCCGGTTCGTGACCGAGATGGAGTACCAGCACCTGGTGTTCGAGGAGTTCGCGCGCAAGGTGCAGCCGGCGATCCGGCCGTTCCACGTCTACAACCCCGACCAGAACCCGGCGATCCCCGCCGAGTTCGCCCACGCCGTCTACCGCTTCGGCCACTCGATGCTCGACGACGACGTCGCGCGCAAGGTGGTCGACCCGAACGGGACGGTGCACGACAACTCGCTGCCGCTGCTCAAGGCGTTCCTCAACCCGCCGGAGTACTTCGACAGCAACCAGAACGACCCCAACGCCCCGGCGTACACGCCCGAACAGGCGGCCGGCGCGATCGTGATGGGGTCCTCGGACCAGGTCGGCAACGAGCTCGACGAGTTCGTGACGGAGACCCTGCGCAACAACCTGCTGGGCCTGCCGCTCGACCTGCCGACGATCAACATGGCGCGCGCCCGTGAGGCCGGCGTCCCGCCGCTCAACGCCCTGCGCCGCGAGATCCACGCCCGGACCAACGACGCCCAGCTCGCGCCGTACACGGACTGGTCGGACTTCGGCCAGCACCTCAAGCACCCGGAGTCGCTGATCAACTACGTCGCCGCGTACGGCACGCACCCGACGATCCGCGACAGCGGGCCGGACGGGATCAAGGGCACGTCCGACGACGTGCTGACCGTCAAGGCCAAGCGCGACGCCGCCCGGGCCATCGTCGACCCGCTGCCGACGGACACGCCGCCGGCCGACGCGGCCGACTTCATGTTCGGCACCGGCGCCTGGGCGAACAAGGCGGACGGCACGACGATCACCGGCGTCGACGCCATCGACCTGTGGGTCGGCGGGCTCGGCGAGGTCACGAACCTCAACGGCGGCCTGCTCGGCACCACGTTCAACTACGTCTTCCAGAACACGCTGGAGAACCTGCAGGACTTCGACCGGCTCTACTACCTGAACCGGACCCCGGGCCTCAGCCTCCGCACGCAGCTGGAGGGCAACTCGTTCGCCGAGCTCATCGAGCGCAACACGGACGGGACCCGCACGCTGAAGGCCGACGCGTTCGCGACGGCCGACTGCAAGTTCGAGCTCGCCAACCTCGTCTCGCCGGCGCCCGCCGGGTCGGCGATCACCGGCGCGGGCTCGGTCGCGGACGACCCGAGCACCGACTGCAACGAGAACGCGCTGCTGCTGAAGAAGGCGGACGGGACGATCCAGTACCGCACCCGCAACACCGTCGACCCGGCGGGCATCAACGGCCAGTCCGTCTACAACGGCACGGCCGTCGTCGACCGGATCTTCGGCGGCAACGACACCGACACGCTGTGGGGCAACGAGGGCAACGACGTCCTCGACGCCCAGGGCGGCGACGACAACGTCCTCGGCGGCGTCGGCAACGACGTCATCACCGACCTCGACGGCGCGGACGTCCTCGAGGGCGGCGACGGCAACGACGCCATCGACGCCGGCCCGGGCAACGACCTGGTCATCGGAGGCAACGGAAGCGACTTCACCGAAGGCGGCGCGAACGACAACGAGACGTTCGGCGGCCCCGGCAACGATTTCGTGAACCTCGGCCAGGGCGCGGACACCGGGTTCGGCGACGGCGGTGACGACTGGATCCAGGGCGGGACCGGACAGGACCTGCTCCAGGGCGACCACGGCGCGCCGTTCTTCGACGACCCGGGCGAGAAGGCGCCCGGCAACGACGTCTTCATCGGCCAGCCCGGTGAGAACGACTACGACGCCGAGGGTGGCGACGACCTGATGGAGCAGAACCCGGCGATCGACCGCAACGCGGGCGCCGGCGGCTTCGACTGGGCGTTCCACGAGTTCGACACCGCTCCGGCGGACGACGACATGGAGATCAACAACCAGCTCGCCGGCCTGCCGCTGCCGGTCGTGGTCAACCGCGACCGCTGGCAGGAGACGGAGGCGGACTCGGGCGGACCGCTCAACGACGTGATCAAGGGCGACGACCAGACGCCGTCCACCGTCGGCGGCGCCGGGTTCACCGGCTGCGACGCACTCGATCAGGCGGGCCTCGACCGGATCTCCGGTCTGACCGCGCTCGTGCCGAGCCTCGCGACCGCCGGCGTGAACGGCGTGGTCACCGCGCAGAGCGTCGCCGATGTCTCGGCGACGGGCGTGTGCCCGCTGTCGGGCAACGTCTGGGGCGACGGCAACATCATCCTCGGCGGCGGCGGCGGCGACACGATCGAGGGCCGGGCCGGCAACGACATCATCGACGGCGACCGGGCCCTCCACGTCCGGATCAGCGTCCGCACGGATCCGGCGAATCCGGCCACCGAGATCGGCTCGACCGACCTCATGGAGCATGCGGCGGTCGCCGGCACCTTCGGCGCCGGCACGTCGGGCATGACCCTGAGCCAGGCGGTGTTCGCCGGTCTGGTCGACCCGGGCAACCTGGTCATCCAGCGGGAGATCGTCACCGAGCCCACCACGCCCGGCACGATCGACACGGCCGTGTTCTCCGGCCCGCTCGCGAACTACACGATCGCGCCGCAGCCCGACGGGAGCCTCACGGTGACCGACGGCACCGGCACGGACGGCACGGACACGCTGCGCAACATCGAGACGCTGCGGTTCTCGGACGGCGACGTGTCGGTCGCGCCGTCGGCCACGCTGAGCCCGAACCTGACGTTCGCGGGCCAGCAGGTCGGGACCACCAGCGCGGCCCAGACGGTCACGCTGACCAGCACCGGCCTCTCGCTGTCGGTCGGCTCGTTCTCGCTCTCCGGACCGGACGCGGCGAGCTTCGCGGCCGCGCCGAGCTGCCCGGCGACGCTGGGGCGCAACGCGAGCTGCACGGTGAGCGTGAAGTTCGCGCCGACCGGCGCCGCCGGCACCAGGACGGCGACCCTGACCGCGTCGAACGGCGCGGGCACGCAGTCGGTGACGCTGACCGGCACCGCCACGGCGGCGCCGCCGCAGCAGCCGCCGACGGGTGCGCCGACGGTGAGCCCGGCGACCGCGGCGTTCGGAGGAACGCTGACCGCCGCCCGCGGCACCCTCGCGGACCCCAACGGGATCGCGTCGGTGACGTGGCAGTGGCAGTCGACCGGTCAGAACAACAGCAGTTGGGCTGACATCTCCGGGGCCACCGGCCAGACGCACGCTCTGCCCGGGATCCTCCAGATCCTCACGCAGCGGTGCAAGAGCTACCGCGTCATGGCGACGGTGCACGACAACCTCGGGAAGGTCGAGCAGGCGATCGCGTCGGCCGCCACCGGACGGCTCTCCGTCGGCGGAAACGGCGCAGCGTGCAGTGCGCCGCCCGCCCTGGCGGCGACGACCGCTCCGGTCCTGACCCCGCTCGGGCAGGCGGGCGCTCCGCGCACGGCGCCGGCGCCGCTCGCGGCGCGCTCCCTGCGGGTCACGTCCTCGACCTCGGCGCCCATCGCCGTGACGGCGACGGTGCCCGCCGGGGCGAACACCGTGGCGATCACGGTGTTCCGCCTCGGCTCGGTGATCAAGCGCACCGGCGCGAGGCGGCACGCGCCGCGCGCGGTGGACATCACCACCGTGTACCGGCGGACGCCGAAGGCCAAGCGGTACGTGTTCCGCCTGACCGAGCGGCCCTTCCGGCACCTCAGGGCGGGCCGCTACCTGATCCAGGTCCGCGTCGGCACCTCGCGCACGGCCCTCGGGCCGGCGGCGAGCCGCCAGATCACGATCCGAAGGGGGCGGGAGTCGAGCGCCCGGTAGACCCCGGGGCGCGGATCAGGAACGTGGAGGCGAGGCGGTCGCTCCTCCGGCGGCCGCCTCGCCGCCTGTCCCGGCGTGGCGGCTCTCGGGGAAGCGCGGGAGGCCGTCGTCGGGCACCGGCTCCCACGGCGCGGCGTAGCGCACGAACTGGCGCACGCTCGGGCGGATCCCGGGGTCGTCGTCGAACGTGCCCATCCGGATCCCGATCGGGTCGGCGTGGCTCGGGTTGCGACCGAAGAGCGCCGAGCCGCACGTCCCGCAGAACCACTTCTCGCCACCGTGCTCGGGCCGCCATGCGCGCAGGTGGTCCTCGCCGGCGACGATCCGGAAGGTGCCGGGCGCGGGGTGCGCGTTCGCCGCCGCGGCCGTCCCGCTGCGTCGCTGGCAGCGCTTGCAGTGGCAGTAGCTTGCGACGGCGAGCGGCGCCGTGACCTCGAAGCGGACGGCGCCGCAGTTGCAGCCGCCGGTGAGCGGGAACCCGGTCATCTCGTCGCCACCTCCGGGCGTCGGGCATGCGGGAGCAGGGGCCCGAACTGTACGCCCGGCCGCCCGCGGCGACGGCGGCTCAGCCGCCTCCGATGATCGTGATCGTCGGCGGCGGCTTGGCGCCCGACTTCGGCGTCTTCTTCTGCTGCTGCTGCTGCGGCGCGGGCGCGGTCTTCGGGGTCGTCGTCGGCGGCGGCGTCGCGGGGCGGGCGGGCGCCGGGCGCACGAGCGGCGCGGGCGCCGGCCTCGGGCGAGGCGCGACCCGGCGCGGCGCGGGCGGCGCCGACCGTGCGGCCGGGACCACCGGGGCAGGGACGACGAGGGCCGGCGCGGGCGCAGGCAGCGGGATCCGCCCTGCGTGCACCTCTCCAGGGACGGTGAGGGGCGACGGTCGCGAAGCGGCGGCCGCGGCGCGGGCGGTGCCGTCGTCGCGGCTCGACCGGCCCGCGGCGAAGGCGGCGCCGAACCCGAGGAGCGCGACGATGGCGGCGATGGCGGTGGAGCGCATCCCGGTCACCGCGTCCCGTAGCCGGCGCGCGCGAGCGTGCGCCGGCCGTCGCGGATCGCCCCGCGGGCCGCGTCGAGGGCGTCCTTCGCGTGGTCGTAGTCCGCCGGCCTGCCGGCGTCGGCGGCCGCCGCCAGCTGCTCGTACGCGCCGGCCGCCTCGCTGAGCCCGGACGACAGGCCGGCGATGGCGATCCCGTCGACGACGCGCTCGGGAAGGTCGTCGAGTACGCCCGCGGCGTCCCCGTAGGCGTGGGCGAGCCGCCGCGCCGCGGCGACCTGGTCGCGCGCCGTCGCGGCCCCGGCGAGCCGGTGCTGCGGCACCGCCGTGTCGACGCGCAGACCGGCGAGCACGCGCGCGACCCGGTCGCCGAACGCCGGGCTCGGGCCGACGGTCACGGCGCGCGCGCCCGTGGGGCGCAGGGTCGCGGCGACCGTCGCGCACGCGGTGGCGAAGCGCGGCGCGAGGGCGGATGGGGCGAAGCACGCGAGCGTCGCGACCCAGTCCGTCGTCGGGACCGCGTAGATCGTCACGAGGCCGGGCCGGCCGGCGAGGCGCAGCCCGTCGTAGCGGAACGCCTGGACGCCATCGGCCAGGCGCACGGCCGCCGGCGCGGGCAGACGCCCCTCGACGGCGTCGAGCGTGTCCCGTGCCAGCAGGGAGGGCGGGTGATAGGTCACGACGCTCGCCTCCACGCCCATGCGCCCCGAGGCGTCCGGGCCGGCGCTCACGGCGCCCGCATGGGTCACGCCGGAGATCGCGGGCGCCGACGGCAGGCGCGTCCACGCCTGCGGCACGGCGACGCGCACGCCGGCCCCCTCGAGGACGACCGGGCCGGCGGGCCGTCCGCCCGCGCCGCCCGCGAGCCAGCCCGCGACGATGACGGCGATCGCCGTGAGGGCCGCAACGGCGGCGGCGCGCGGCGCGACGCGCACGTCCGCGAGGCGGGGGCCGATCCGTGCGGCGCCGTTCCGCACCCCCAGGCGCGCGGCGGTCACCCGTGGCCCGACGCGGGCCGCGGCGGTGCCCGCCCAGGCCCGCGCGGTCGCGCGCAGGGCGTCGGCCCGCGCCGGCGCCGGCGGTGGGGCGGGCACGGGCGACGGCCGGTGCACCGGCGTCCGCACCGGCACGAGGGCCTGCGACACGTCCCGCGTCTCGGCCGAGGCGGCCGGCCGGCGGTCGGTGAAGAAGATCTCGTCGGTCGTCGCGTCGTCGGGCGGCCGCGGCACCGCCGCGACAGGCGCCGCCTCGCCGGTGTCCTCGGAGACCGCGAACGGCGCCGGCGTGAGCGGCGACTC
>Ga0207712_10002714_pt1 | contig 11305 bp, 8 predicted proteins | sample KBSS44metaG_FD_184402 | JGI IMG/M metagenome (GOLD analysis project Ga0207712, IMG submission 184402) | Switchgrass rhizosphere microbial communities from Kellogg Biological Station, Michigan, USA - KBS S4-4 metaG (SPAdes) (version 2) | ecosystem: Host-associated > Plants > Roots > Rhizosphere >... | reverse complement strand
AGCATCGTGATGACGATGTCGCTCGCCCTCGTGACGTCGGCGACGCTGGACTTAGGGTTAGCACCGAGCGCGGCGAGCAACTCGACGGGCTTGGCTACCACGTCGTGTACGACGAGCGCAAAGCCTTTGCGGACGAGGTTGGACGCCATGGGCCTGCCCATATTGCCGAGTCCGATGAACCCGATCGTCGCCGCCATCGCTGCGTTCCGAGTTGAAGGATGATCCCAGGGCGCGTGCTGCACTCGACCAAGCACGACGAAAGGTCGGACCCGAATGTCGTTTGGCAAGAACCGGGAGCGGACCTGCTCGATGCACCGGGGCACCGAACCTGCCGCTCGACCCGTCTCTGTGCAGGCTGGCAGCTGCGTGAATGGGGCTTCGCGCCGTTCGGAATTCCGCCGGTTGCCAGTGACTCGGACTCGAGGGTATTCGCATGAGAATCTTGAAGGCCAATCATTCATAACGCTCGACGGCGTGATGCAGGCGCCTGGTGCTCCCGACGAGGATCGGAGCGACCAAGCACGGACTCATTGATGAGTTCCGCATCTGGACGTTCTCGCTCGTGCTCGGCACCGGAAAGCGCGCACGAAGCGGTGCGCTGATCCTGCTCTGTCATCCAGAGGAGCGACAGCGACGAGCGATCTGCTTTCCGGTTCTTACGGCCAGCCTTGAGCCACGGAGAGTAGATCCCTCGTCGCTATCGCTCCCTTGGATGACAACACTCCGGCGAATACACTGGCTGCGCGCGCCCTGTACCGGCGTTGCGTGCAACCGCCGGCTAACTGCCTAACGCGGCTTACCCGATCGCAGGAGCCAGAGTGCGCGCGCCGAGAGGATCACGGAGAAGGTACCGGTGGTACCAACCGCGAAGAGGGTCCAGACGAAGAAGAACCCTCCGCTGGACTTCGCGATCGCGCCGTATCCCGCCCCCGTCATGTGCAGGACGGGCATGGCCGCCGCAAAGAGGCCACCGAGCAGCATGATGACGTACCCTGGTCGCCGTTCCGGGAGCGCCAGCGTTCCGAAGAGCCAAACCACGAAGATGACCACGCCAAACACGTTGTGGGCGGCTGCCGGCGACAGCCCGCGTTGGATGTCGTCCGTTACATGCAGTGTCATGAGCAGGATCGAGAGCAGTGACGCGATCGTCAACAACACGTTGGGTTTCATCGGCTCTAGTTGGGGGCAGGTGGACTTCATATGGTCAACCCATACGAATGATTGCTTGCCCTGGTTTCACCGCTTTCCGTCCCAACAGTGCGATCGGCGTGAGCCCGATGACCGCGCTTCGCGGCGACTAACGGGCAGGACCTCGGTATTACTAACCCGTTTCAGCGTTCGCCATCGCTGCGATGCGCGCATTCGACCCTAACAAGTCCATCGCCGCGCGATACAACCGCGCCCGAAGCGCCGCTCGCTCGCTCGCGCGCGTCACGTAGCGGACCGAGATCTCCGCACCGCCGGGAATCGGCCTGAGGTTCACCGTCGGTGTCGCCGTCAGCGTCGCGAACTGCGGCGCGCGGCGCGCCCCCTTCCACTCGGCCTCGGCCTGCTGCGCGCTCTCCATCGTCGCTTCCTCTACCTCGCGGCGGAGGGACTCGCTGATCGGATAAGGATCGCGACCCTCCGGCACCACGATCTGAAGCTCGTCCCACAGCCACTGGCCGCTCGTCGAGAAATTGAAGTAGTGGCCTTCGATCGCAAAACTGTTGTTGAACGTCACGCGACGGCCGGTGGCATGGCTCGATCCGCCCCAGTCGCCCGTCTCGAGCAGCACTGTTTGAAAGACTCCGACGTCGATCACCTCACCGGTTACGCCGTTGATCTCCACGAGGTCTCCGGGCCGAATGCCGTCCGGCCCGAGAAGCGCGAACCACCCGATGAAACCGACGATGAAATCCTTGAGTGCAACGGTGAGCCCCGCGCCGGCGAGGCCGAGGAACGTGCCAAGGTTGCTCGGCGGTCCGAACATCACGAGCAGGACACCCAGGATCGTCAACACCTGCAGCGCGACGCGGCCGACCATCCGCAGCGTGTGCATGCGACGGCGATCCACCGCGAGACGCGACGTCGTGCGTTCGGTCCATCGCAGGAGCAGCACGCCGATGAAGACAATCAGGAGCAGCGCCACGACACTGCGCAGCGCGCGGTTGATCGCGGCGAGCTCCTGGCCGCGGACGGTCGTCGTCCATGTCGCGAGCACGCCGGCCAACTGCTCTTGATTCTCGACTCGGCGGTCGAGTGTGGTGAGCGACTTCTCGCGCAGCGCTTGCCGACGCGCCTCGGCGAGCAACACAGCCGTGGAGTCCGACGAGAGTGCGGTGTCGTTCGACGCTTTCAGCCGCCGAGCGGCGCGTGCTTGAATCGAATCGTGGCGTTGACGAAGCGCCGTCGCGGTCGAGTCGGCGGACAATTCCGCTTGGGCGAGCGTGCGGCGTTTGTTGTGCAGCGATTGCCACGCCAACGCGTGCGACACCAATCCGGGCTTGATGACGAGCGGCGCCGTCGCGACGCGCAGCGTGTCGGACAACTGAGACGCCGCCTCGTGCTGGCGGATCATCTCGTCGAATCCCGACTGCGGATTGCCGCCGGCGCTCATCAAATCCTGCTGCGCGTCGTCGACCGCATCCTGGTCGAGGGTCGCGATCGCCTTCGCCAGCTCGAGCTGGTCCTTGAGTCGCGGCGCTTCGGTGACGCTCGCCTTCGCTTGCGCCGCGGTAAGCCGATCGACGGTCGCTTTGTCCGCGGCGAGCGTCTTCAGCGCCGTCTGAAGCCGCGCGTCGATCTCGCGGGCCTCCGGGGTAGCGGCGGCGGGACGCGATGCCATGCGCCACACCGCCTGCGCGAAGGCGAGATCGCTCGCCTTGTCGGCGAGCCGGAGCGCCGATTGCGCCGACTCGCGCTCTTCGGGCAACGTCGGCATGCGGAGCAGCGCCTTGATCGTCTCGAGCGCGCTCTCGTCGACGACGAGCGGGCCGGCTCGTTGCCCGCGCGCACCCGGTGCGCGCTTCGTGGCTGGCGGCCCGGGACGCGTGAGGATGACGCCGTAGACCGCCGCGAAAAGAAGAAGGGCGAGGAGGGCGAGGCCAGTGTACTTCCGGAGTTGCATCAGTGTCGAAGATAACCGTCGTTGTCGGCCGGTCAGCGGACCGCGCCACGAAATGACGGTGGGGGGATTCGCCCGATGACCGCCTGAACCGCGACCCCCAACCCGAGCAATTTGCTGTCGTTCCCGGGCAAGGCATCGAGCTCGAGGCCGACTGGCAGACCCTCACTCAGCCCAGCTGGAATGCTCAGGGCGGGCGCACCCAGGCGCGGTGCGATGAACAGATTCTGCGGCACTACTCTGCCTTCTTCGATCTGCTTCCCCTTGATGGTCATCAACTCCCCGAGCGGCTCTAGCGGTCCGCCGGGCCGAATGGAAGTTGCAACGATCGGCACGGTCGGGAACGCAATCGCCATCACGTTATGCGAGCGATACACCTCCGCGTAGCGGCGAGCGGCCTCGTTCAGCGCCCGGACTTGCTCTTCGACCGCAGGGAACGACCGCTCTGCGTCGCGGATCGGACGGTCGCGGTACATCATTTCTACTGTCACGTTAGGCGCGTTCTCCCGAAGCCACTGGGCCATCGTGACACTGGTCGGCTTCGGTGCGTCCATTCCGTCGCCGGCGAACACGGCCGCCGGAGTCGGCTGGAAGATCGTGCCGACGATGCTCCTGACCTCCCCGTCGAGATCGATCTCCACGAGCGTGCAGCCGGCCTCGCGCAGCTTCGCGAAGGCCTGTCGAAGGACGTCCGCGACGCCCGGATCGACGTCGACGCGCTCCCAGTAGTCGGGCCGAGGCACCGCAATGCGCGCCGCCCGGAGATCCACGGCGGGGACTGCCTCGTCGGTGATGAGCGTGTCGAGGAATGCGACGTCCGATACCGTGCGCGCCATCGGCCCGATCGTATCGAGCCGGCGCGCTGGCGGAATGACCAGACCGTCGTCCGGGTATCGTTTGCGGCTCGTTCCGTTGACTGCGTTTTCGATGGTGTAGGTCGAAGGCCGAAGGCCCGTCACCCCGCAGAACGCGGATGGCATGCGAATGGAGCCGTTCGTATCGAGACCTAACGCGGCAGGAACGATGCGCGCGGCGAGGATGGCGCCGTTTCCGCCACTGCTGCCGCCGGGAATGCGAGTCGGATCGTAGGGGTTGCGAACCGCCCCGAACGAGTTGCTGTGCGCGGAGATCTGGTGCATCAGGCCATCGACGACATTCATGTCGGGGAGCGACGTCATACAGAACGGGATCCCGCCTGCCGCAACCAGACGCTCAACTACGACGGCATGGCGCTTCGGGACATATCCCTTGAGCGCACCATTCCCGCCCGTCGTGGGGTAGCCGGCGACGGAAATCTGGTCCTTCACCGCGAAGGGCAACCCGGCGGCCGGCCCGAGTCTGGCTCCGCGAGCACGCGACCGATCGACCGCGCGAGCAGCCTCCAACACGCGTGCCCCGTCGATCGCGTTGGCGACGTTGAGATCCTTGTGTGCGTCGTACTGCTTCAGCAATTCCGCTGCGTATGCCTCGGCCGTGATGTCGCCGTTCCTGATGCGCGCGACGACGTCGCGCGCCCCGAGGGCGAGGAGGTCATCGCCCGACTGATGCGTCGTGCCCTCCATTCCAGAACGCGCGACCGCGGCAGCCACACGGCTTGCGAGGTGCAACGGCACGATCGAGGCGGCCGCCTGGAGAACCCATCGCCGGGAAACGCCATCGCTCCCGCCCTGTTGGCTCATCGCCTCTCCCGTGTCGATCTCGCCAAACGCGATTTGTCACCGCCGCGCAGGCGACGAACCAGCCAGGGATGGAGTGCGCGATTGCCCGACACCCCATCCCTCCTTACCTCCGGTTACGGAATCACACGCTGCGGTCCCAGCGTGTACTTCGTCATCCAGTCCAGCTCGCGCTGCATCTTGTCGACCTGGTGGTAGTACTCCGACAAGCCGTGTCCTTCTCGCGGATAGAACACCAGCTGGACGGTCTTCCCCCGGTCCTTGAGCGCACGGAAGAACTCCATCGCCTGACCCACCGGCACGCGCTGATCATTGCCACCATGCTGAATCAGGAGCGGCGTCGTCACGTTGTCGACGAACTGGATCGCCGAGCGGGCACGATAGAAGTCGAGCGTCTTCTTGGTCGGAACGCCGCTGAAGAACGTGCCGATGTAGCCCGGGATGTCCGTCGTCCCGTACATACTCTCCAGGTTCGACAGCCCTGCACCCATGCGCGCCGCCTTGAACCGGCTCGTCTGGCTCACCACCCACGACGTCATGTAGCCGCCGTAGCTCCATCCCTCGAAGGCCATCTTCGACGAGTCCGCGATGCCGCGCTTGATCACGTCATCGACGCCGGTCATGATGTCGCGGTAATCGCCGCCGCCCCAGTCCATGATGTTCGCGCGCGTGAACTTCTCGCCGTAGTTGGTCGAGCCGCGCGGGTTCGGATACAACACCGCCCAGCCCTGTCCCGCCCACACCTGTCCCGGCGATCCCCAGCTCGCCTTGAACCCCGCGTTGGTGGCGCCGGTCGGGCCGCCATGCGCCTCGACGAGCAACGGGTACTTTCGTCCGGCCTGATACCCGACGGGCTTGAGCAGCACGCCTTCCACCGGCGTCCCGTCGGTGCTCTTCCAGGTGATCACTTCCGTCTCGCCTAACGCAAGATTGCGCAGTTGCGGATTGATGTCGGTGAGCTTGCGCGGCGACGCGAACGACAGGTCGCTGACGTGAACCTCCGCTGGCGCGTCCGAGGTGCCTAACGTGTACGCGGCGAGGCGCCCATCCTTCGACAGCGACGGATTGCCGATCAGCACCTTCCCGACAATGCGATTCAGCTTGTTCGACGCAACGTCGTACGCGTACACCGCTGCCCACGCGCGCTCACCCGTCGTGAACAGCACGCGCGAGCCATCGGGAGTCCAACGCGGATTCCCGGCCGAGATGTCCATCTTCGGATCGTAGGTGTCCTTTGCCTTGGCCGACGCGACGTCGTACAGGATGAGATGGTCGTTGCCGATCTCGCGGTCCATGATGCTGTCGGGGCGAGCCGTGTGGCTCTGCGGAAGCACCGTGAACGCGATCGTTTTCCCATCCGGCGACCACGCCGGCGCCGATCCCGCCTCGGGCTTCGTCGTGATCTTCGTCAGCGACTTGTCGGCGATGGTGACGATGTAGATGTCCGAGCGGGAATCGCGAATCAACGTCGTCGGCGCCGCCTGGAAGGCGAGCCGCGTCCCGTCAGGCGACCAGCTCGGTGCGCCGCTCACGGTGAGATTGCCGTGCGCGACTTCGGTGGCACGCTTCGTCGCGACGTCGATCACCCACGCGTGCGAAAGGCGGAAGTTTTCCTCGAACACCTGCGGATCGTCGCGCCGCGTCGCCTTCGCCTCGTCGGTTTTCGGCAGCGTGTCCACTGACAGAAACGCGATGCGCGAGCCGTCCTTCGCCCATTCGAAGCCTGTCACGTTCTCCTTCGACGTCGTCAGCTGATACCCTTCGCCGCCGTCCATTGGCAGGATCCAGATCTGTGTCTTGGCGTCGGTGCCGCTGCCGCGCGAAGAGAGGAACGCGAGCGAGCGTCCGTCAGGCGACCATTGCGGGCCGTTCTCACCGCGCTCGCTGTATGTGAGCTGGCGTGGCGTGCCGCCGGCGGCAGGCACCATCCAGATGTGCGACCGCGTCTCGTGCTTGTCGCCCTTCGCGGTATCGGGCCTCGCGGAATCGGGCTTCGCGGGATCCGCGGGCGGCCGGGCGCTGGGATGCTCCCAGCCGTTCACGGCGTAGGCGACCTTGGACCCGTCGGGCGACAGCGAAACGGCGCCCACGGTCTTGAGGTCCATGATGTCCATGATGGTCATGGGCCGTTTATTCTGCGCGTCGGCCGTGGCGGCCGCGGCCATCAGCGCGACAAGGCACGCGATTCCGCGCGTCAGGGGGGAAACCATGCGGGACTCCGGTGGAGGGTCGCCTATTTTGCAGTCTCCCACCCGCCTTCGCCATGGCCGACTTGCCGAAAGCTCGAGAGCGCCAAGCGGGGACGACGACCGCGTTCTCTCCGGACGCGGGCGTACCGGCCGGCGTATCACCGGCTGCTCTCTGGCGCGTTAGGCGGGAAATGCCGGGTCATCGCTCGATGGAGCGCGGAGCGTGCGATGCCCGTTCGTTGTCGTTTACTGGGCACTCACGAGGCTTCGCCTCTATCGATCGCCGGACCTATCAATGACGAAGGGTGGGCCGGAAAACGGCCGGAAGGAACGGGATACGGCGCCGTGTCGCACCGTCGTCGGCATTGCGGAGAACGTTAGACAGGAGCGGATCGGCGACGACGCGGGGTTCGAGACTACATCCCGGCGGTGCAGGACGGCGAGCCCCGGTCGCACGCTTGTCTTGCACCGCCCGCCGAACTGTTGTATCGTCCCCTCTAATACAGAGGGGTAGTCGATGCTCGACCCGGATGGCGGCCTGCTTCGCGGCACGCTCGACGTTCTCATTCTCAAGGCCCTCACGTGGGGCCCTCGGCACGGATACGCGGTTGCCGAATGGGTCAAAGGCGTGACCGATGGTGACCTCCTCGTCGAAGAAGGGCCGCTCTACACCGCACTCCACCGGCTCGAAAAGAGCGGGTGGCTCTCGAGCGAGTGGGGATACTCCGAGAACAACCGACGCGCCAAGTACTACCAGCTGACGCTCACCGGTCGCGCCCAGTTGCGCGCCGAGGTTGGCGCGTGGGAGCGCTACGTTCGGGCCGTTGGCAAAGCGCTGTCCGCTCCCTCCACCGCGCCGTCCTGAGCCGTTCGAACCATGCGTCGCGTCCTTCGCTTACCATTCAGCCGCCGTCGCCTAACGCGCGACGTGGACGACGAGCTCGCGTTCCACTTCGCCACGCGCATCGATCAGCTCGTCGCGCGAGGGCTGACCCTCGAGGCGGCGCGAGCAGAAGCGCTGAAACAGTTCGGCGACATCGAGTCCGTTCGACAAGGGATGCTCAGCCTGAGCGAAGAACGTGAAGCCGCCGCCCGCCGCGCGACTGTCTTGAGCGACGTCCGCCAGGACCTCACCTACGGCATTCGCACGCTTCGGCGCGGGGCAGCCTTCACCGGGCTTGTCGTCGGAGGGCTCGCGCTGGGAATTGGCGCGAACGCGACGATCTTCTCGCTCATCGATGCGATGTTGCTCCGCCAGCTCCCGGTGACCAAGCCTGAAGAGCTCGTCGCGGTTGGCGATCCGGAGAACGTCACCTCGTCCGGCTACGGGACGCCAAGCGCGGAATTGTTCTCGTATCCGCTCTATCGGGATGTCCACGACAACAACCAGGTGTTCAGCGGCGTGGTCGCCACCGGCCCCACCAGTCGCCTCGATGTACGAGTGGAACGCGGAATGGCGGAGCCGGAGCACCCGAACGGACGCTTCGTGTCGGGCAACTACTTCTCCGTGCTCGGCGTTCGCGCGGCGGTCGGCACGACGCTCGATTCGAGTGACGACGCGCCCGGTGCCCTCGCGCGCGCCACGATCAGTCACGGCTACTGGACACGACGATTTCAGGGTGATTCCACCGTCGTCGGTCGCGCGATCACCGTCAACGGTGCCGGCGTCGTGATCACTGGTGTCGGTCCACCAGCGTTCACCGGCGAGGTCGTTGGGTCGACGACCGACATCTGGCTGCCCATCCCGACGCACGATCTGCTGCGGCCTAACGAGCGCATCCTCGACAACCGGCGCGCCGGTTGGCTGCTGCTCCTGGGCCGCACGAAGCCGGGACTCACGCTCGAGCAGGTGAAGCAGGGGCTCATCCCGGTCATCGAGTCGAGCATCCGTTCGAATGTGAGCTCGCGTGATGATATCGTCGCGCTGAACACGCGGGGCCTCACGTACGCAGTGTCGTCGGGCGCGCGAGGATTGTCGTCGGTGCGCCCCGCGTTTGCAGCGCCGCTCGTCGCGCTGATGATCGGTGTGGCGTTGCTGCTGTGTATCGTCTGCGTCAATGTCGCGAACCTCCTCCTGGCGCGTGGCATCGCCCGGCGCCGCGAGATGTCGTTGCGGCTCGCGATCGGCGCGAACCGGTCTCGCATCGTTCGACAGCTCCTCACCGAAGGCATGTTGCTCGCCCTGGTGAGCGGCACGGCCGCCGTGCTGGTCGGGTGGTGGGGATCGAAAGCGCTGCTCGCCTTGGCATCGGAGGGCAAGCCGGTCTCGCTCGCGCTCGGACCCAGCGCCCCCGTACTCGCGTTTACGTTCGCGCTGTCGCTCGGGTCCGTCGTGTTGTTCGGGCTGGTGCCAGCGCTGCGATCATCACGAGTCGATCTCGCATCCGCGTTGCGTGCTCAGTCGCGTTCGGTCGCGCAGGGCGCGCGATTCGGCGTGTGGCTCATCGCGGGTCAGGTCGCCGTCTCGCTCGTGTTGGTCGCCGGCGCATCGATGCTCACCCGGAGCCTGCGCGCCATTCAGTCCACGGAGCTCGGCCTCGACCGCGATCACCTGATCGTCGCCGATCTGGACATCACCACGCCAGGCTATTCCGCCGACCGACTCGCCACCGCGGTGCACGCGCTGCGAGATCGGGTCATGGAAGTGCCAGGCGTCGTCGACGTCACATACTCGGAGAACGGTCTCTTCACCGGCACGGACTGGTCCACATCGCTCGCGGTCCCGGGGTTCACGGCCCGGATTCCCGAGGACTCGATTACGTCGCAGGACCTGGCCGGTGCGGGCTACGCGCGCGCGATCGGCGCGCGAGTGATCGCCGGGCGCGATCTCGAGCCGCGCGACGAGGGCGTGCTGCCGCGCGTCGTGATGGTCAATGAGTCATTCGCGCGATTCTACTTTGCCGGCCGCGATCCAGTCGGTCAGTTCATTCGGTTCGATGACTCGGTGCACGTGCAGATCGTCGGCGTGGTAGCCGACATTCGCGGCCAGTCGCTCCAGGCACCAGAGGCACGTCGGGCTCGTCGCATCTACATCCCGTTTCTGCACGCAGTCGATCCCGGCAACTTCGGTCAGCCCGACAATCTGCGACTCCTCGTCAGGACGAGCGGCGATCCGGCGGCGCTGCTCCAGCGCGTACGGCGTGAGATCGTCGCCGTCGATGCGGCGTTGACGCTCGACGATATCCGTCCCCTCTCGGCGCTGGTGCGCGTGTCGATCCGGCAGGAGCGACTGGTCGCACGAATTGCGACGGCGCTCGGGGTGCTCGCGCTGTTGCTGGCGGGGATTGGGCTGTATGGCGTGACCACGTACACGATCGCACGTCGCAGAAACGAGATCGGCGTTCGTCTCGCGTTAGGTGCGCGCGGGCTCGACATCGGGCGCATGGTTCTTCGGGACGTGCTGCGGCCCGTTGCCTTGGGGCTCGTGGTCGGGTTACCTCTCGCGATCGTGGCCATGCGACTGCTGCAGCAGCATCTTATAGACGCGGCACCCGACGCAGGCTCCGTGGCGATCGCAATTGCGGTGCTGGTAGCCAGCGCCGGCGTAGCAGGTGCGGCGCCGGCGGTGCAGGCGACGCGGATCGATCCACTGACCGCGCTTCGAGCGGACTAGCGTTGTCATCCCGAGGAGCCGAAGGCGACGAGGGATCTTCTATGCGTTTCTCGTGACTTGCCACCGGCGTCGCACACGAGATCCCTCACGTCGCTCCGCTTCGCTCGGGATGACAACGCACTCGGGTTGGCCATGGCCCCAGGCTGCCCTCATCCGAACGGGGTCGTCCCAGGCGTGGAAGAGTCACACCTCCGACCCGGCACCGCGTGAGAAGGGTGACGGGGCGACCGAGCGCTCGCGGGCTGACGTTAGGCGTTACCGCCACCGGCCCGACTCATTGAGCCGGCTCGAACAACTCGATCGGATTGCCGTCAGGATCTTCCAGTTGGATCTGCTTGCCGCCCGGGCCGACTTCCATGTCGTTGCGAAAATGGAGTCCGGCCTGTTTCAGCTCCGCGATCCGCGCGGCGAGATCGGCCACCTGAAGAATCACGCGATTCCATCCACCGGGTTCTTGATGGTCGCCGCCCGGCATGGGGCGCGAGCCCGACGCTCCCGGGCCACTCAGGATCAGCTTGAGGCCGCCGACTGAAAGCTGGGCGAAGGCAGGTAGCCTTTGCTGATCCACTTCGAGACCGAGCTGCTGCGTATAGAAGGCGACCGAGCGTGCAACATCCTTGACCTGATATCGGACACCCCAGCATCCCACGACGATGTTGCGGCGTTCCTTTACGCCTGAGCCGGTTCGTCCTGGCGTGCCGGACGATTCACTTCCCTTCTG
>Ga0207712_10002713_pt1 | contig 11305 bp, 16 predicted proteins | sample KBSS44metaG_FD_184402 | JGI IMG/M metagenome (GOLD analysis project Ga0207712, IMG submission 184402) | Switchgrass rhizosphere microbial communities from Kellogg Biological Station, Michigan, USA - KBS S4-4 metaG (SPAdes) (version 2) | ecosystem: Host-associated > Plants > Roots > Rhizosphere... | reverse complement strand
GAGAGGACGTCCTCGAAGGTCTCGGACTCGTGCAGGGGGGGCTCGATCTCGACTCCAGGTCCGCCGCGTAGCGGCTTGGCATGCATACCCATCGACCACCTCGATTCCATTGACGCTTCGTCTGGCGCTGCGACCACCGGCGGGCTGACCCCGGCAGCGCGGAGATCGTACACTGAGAGATCCCGTATAGACGCCGGCGCGTTCCGTGTAACGGAATGCCAGATTATTTATCCTGCACTTCCTCCACTGCTAAGCGCAGAAGCTCTGGCCCGCGTTTGCCACCGGCTCATTCTCTGTAACGGAATGGCAAGTTATGATCATGGCTCTCCCTTTGACATTCCTCGCTTCCAGCGGCAATCGGATCGAACCGGGCATCGCGGTGGCCGCTCTCGTGGTCGCCGCGATACAGATTGGAGGAGCGATGGGAACTTCAACCGGGATGAGCAGCCAGGGCGATGGCGCTTAACGAGGTGATCGCGGGGATTCCCGCTCATCTCGCTCCCCGATGGCGCGGATACTTGGAGAAGCTCGGGCTGCGCACCTGGACGCTCGAGTCGCCGCTGCGTGTCGCGATGCGTCCCTTCGCCGCCCGGATCGATGCGGTGCCGCCCTCGGGCGGACTGCCTGGGAGCGATCCCGAGTTCGCCCGCGAGCAGCTTCTGGACGAATGAGGAATCCGCCGCCATCCTCAATTTCATCGGGCTGGGCAGCGGGAACGTGCCGCTGCAGCTCGAGCGAGAACTGGCCTACGCGGCAAATGAGTGCAACGCGAACTGGCTCGAGGTCGACGATCGGTGGCTGGCGTCGATTGCCTGCTGTCAGTCCGATCCAGACTGGAGCATCGGGAGATCGATCGTTGTCGTAATTCCAACGAGCGCGACGGGCAAGTCATGCTCGACACCCACGGTGAGCGGCCGCTCGAAACCCGACGTACTGGCCGATCTAGGAAACAGCGGTGGGGCGCGGGATACCGGTCGCCTTCCACATTACCGGCCGAGGGGAAAACGCGCCTCGGTACTGGCATAGGCGCGACCACTTAGTCCTGTGAGCAACGCACCTCCCTCGACATCCTCGCCCAGCCGCTCGTCGCCAGCATGATCTTCGAAGGCGTTTTCGACCGTTGGCCGGAACGCGCCGCAGACGTCCCGGAAGGCTCGCGACTACAACGTTGGCGGGCGGTTCCATGCCAACCTGATCCGCTGCCCTCATCGGGGCGCCGAGCTCTGTCAGGGAGACGTCATCGGTCGGGTGGACTCAGATCGTCCGGGAGAGATGCGGCCGGACTCGAGCCAGAAATTCTTCGTCTGTCCGTGGCACACCTGGGCGTTCGATCGAAACGGGCGAATCTCGCGTGACCGGAGCGAGCAGGGTGGCTCCCGGATATATACCGATGTCCGTTCCTACGGTCTGAGCATTAGCTGTGGCGAAAGGCTCGCCGCCGGCTTCTCGTTAGGTGAAACCGAGATCAGCACCGGAGACCCTCGGGGGTCACTCGTCAATCCCCGATCGCTCGGCCTCCGACGGCAACTCCCAGGGAGCCGCCGCGCCCTCCAAGACGAGACCGTGGCTGAGTCCATTTAGCATCCGAGGTCGCTCATGCATGTTGAGAGTCTCGCGAAGATATCGTAACCACAACAGGGGCTTCTGGGACAACTGTTCCGCGATCTCCCAGGCGCGCTGCCCGACCTGGTCCGGTGGAACCAGCTCGTTGAAGACCCCGAGCTCAAACGCTTCCTGGGGGGAGAGCTCTTCAGAGAAAAGGAGGAATGCCTTCGCGCGACGCGGCCCGATCAGATATGGCCACACCAGATGAACTCCGTCGCCAGGTATCGTGCCGTACGGCATGTGGGCCCTGTCGGCGACTGCGGCGGTGTCCGCAGCAATCACAAAATCCGCCAACAGCGGGATCTCAGCGTGGATAAATGCCGGTCCGTTGACGGCTCCAATGACCGGGACGTCGATGTTCAGCAGGTTCGTGATCAGGCGCTTCCCCTCCCACCAGATCCGGTCCCAGGACATCTCGCCAGGTTCCCAATCAGCGGCGTCTACTTCGGTGCACCAGGCGTCGCCGGTGCCGGTAACGATCACCACCTTCGTCTCTGTATCGCCGGCCACCTCTGCAAAGGCGTAGCCGGCCTCACGATGGGCATCGGGGTTCCATCGCAGCGGCCCCCCGTCCGATTCGAAGCGGATCTCGGAGATCCCGCCGGCCCGGTGGATTGATATCGATTTGTACTTCAAGAAGCCCCTCCGTCCCATCGTTTTCTTCGAGTCGCCTATTTCAGGTGCGTGTGAGTTCGGGATTGCGCCGAGCCTCCGCGGGACTTCCCCAACTAAGGGTTGAAGATACTCTCGGCTGGTCGATAATGCAACGTCGCGTTATGGACTGGCAAAGATGAAGCGAGTAATCTGACAGGTCCCAAGCGCAAGCACCATGGCCTTGCGTGGTGAGAGGGCATCATCGAATTTTGCGGAACTCCGTGTGGCTGGCTCTAGCCCACTTAGGGGGCCATAAAACATACACGCCTCCGTGTGGTTCCGAGCATGAGCCACCGAGGGTGAGAGAACCACGCGGCCGTCGGGCTGGGCCCACACAGGTGGTCGCGGCCTAACGACGGTGGGGGCTGCCAACGGATGGGCTACGTTCGATGGCCGCGGGCCTTCAGGGCGCAGAGGACTCGGTGACCACCGCACTTGATCCTGGGCCAACGTCAACCCTCGGCATCACCTCTTTGGCAAGCAGTTCCAGATTCAGCCTGAACTCATCTTCATATGCGAACGGATCCACAGGGGTACCCCAATCGAAATGAGTACCCAAGAGATGACCAAATCCACCCACTTCATCACTCAGGTTGCTGATCTTTTCAACGACGGTCTCGGGGGACCCAACAATCCAGAGGTGCTCCATCAGATAGTCGATATCTACGTCCTCGTCTGGAACAGAGGGGTCGTGCTTGAGATTGCCAATCCAGTCGAAGTCCTTGAGGAGCGGGAAATTGTTCTCTTTCCAGACCCGTATCTGATTGTTGCTCTTCCGTACGTAGTCGCGCGCCTCTTGATCAGTTTCACCAACGAAAATCTCACGATTCACCCGCCACTGGGTGCGGTCGGGCTCCAAGCCCGCGGCGGACGCCGCGTCGCTGTAGACCTGCCAATGAGATCTGAGGACGTCGGCGTTGAAGAAGACGCTGAGCGGAATGAATCCATGGGCGCCCGCGTAAGCCAGCGACCCGCTGCTAGGTGACAGACCAGCGATAGCCAGCGGCGGATGGGGCTTTTGGAACGGTTCGATGTGGGAACGAAAGGCGCCCACAGGACCGATGTTCTTTACCGTCCAGTGCTCACCCTCGAACTCCCAAAGCTGGTCGACGTGCTCGGTCCACAGTTTGATCATGATCTCGACCGCCTCATAGGCGGCATCGCGATTCTCTCCCTTGAAGCCGTCGAGGTTGGTCAATGCCCAGTCCGGTGGCTGGGAGCCGGCTGCAATTCCACAGATGTAGCGGCCTTGGGCCATGTGATCCAACTGACAGATTCGGAGCGCCAGGGCCGCTGGGTGATAGAAGGAAGGAATGTAGCCACCTGAGCAGACCTTGATCTGTTCGGTTCGCGCCAAGGCCTGAGAAATGAGCAGGTCACCAGCCGGCAAGGGCTCCCACGGGGCGGTCAGGTGCTCCCCGATCCAGACCTCGGAGTAGCCAAGTTCGTCAAGCCATTCAATCTCTTTCAGGTCCTGGGCAATCGCGTCGTACATCGCTCGCTCAGGCGGATGGCTCGGCATCATGAACTGGCCATATTTCATTCTTGCTCTCCTATCGAAGGGGAAAACCCGGGGCCAGATTACGACATCGGCCGTGCCGGTGCTGATCCCGCCGGCCCGAAGAGCTTTGGCGCTCCGAGCAGAGCCAGCTGGGGGGTATCGTCGCCGAACCCGGATTGCGTCGCCGGGTCCTCCCTTGATCTGCGCAGTCAGGGTCCTCCCGCAGGAGCGCCAGCCCGATGATCTCGCGCTGGATCTCCGACGCGCCCTCATAGAAGAGATGCTCCCACGGGTGACCTGCGACAAGCGCCCTGGCGCCCTTGGAACTGCAAGGCAGCGTCGATCACCGCTTGCGCAGTCTCGGTTGCGAACAACTTCGCCATCGCGGCCGTGAGTGCATCTGCTCCTTCCGCATCTGCTTTCGATGCTGCGTGATAGACCAGCAGCCGCGCTCCTTCGAGTTGGGTCGCGAGACCGGCAAGTCGGTGGGCGATCGCGTGCATCTACGCAGGGGGTGTCCGAAGTCCTCGCGGTTGCGCAGGTGCTCGACCGCGGCATCTGGTGCGCTCTGGGCCATGCCCGCTGCGAAGGCCCCGACGCTTGGGCGAAACAGCCCGAGCGTCTCCATCGCGACGGCGAATCCACAGACATCACCGAGCACCTGGTCTTGCCCCAGGTAGACGCCATCGAGCTCCAACGTTCCAATCGGATGAGTTCCTCGGACTGTTCGTAGCTCGTCCGGAACCTCCCGCGAGGGAGTTGACGACGCGGGAGGTTTTCGAATCCGCTTCAGGTCCTCAGGCCGCAGCGGTGCGTAACAAAGGAGCCGGAGGCGTCCTTGCAGGCGTGGATCCGCCCACGCACCGAGAATCGGGGTAAGCTTCTCCTCTCCTCAGGCCGGCCCACGAGGACGAGCCAGCCAACGGCCTTCGCCTCGCCCCGATCCGCCAGCGGACCGAGTCGATCTTCTGGACCTGCTAGGACATCCTCACCCTGGAGCGCCACGGCGCCCGCACGCTGCACGACCTCAGGGTGCGCATTGCCAAACGCTTCATGGCGTTCGCCGGTGGCATCGCCCTCAATCACAGACTCGGGCGTCCGAGCCGCGCTCTCCTCGACTACGTCGCCTGGGGCCGTGGAATCACTCATCCAGTCCCTCTCCGGCTGTGGGCGCGCCTGGAACTTGCTCCCCGCGGAGGCGACGAGAGCGTTGCTTGGCCTTGGACCCTTGCTCGACGAAGAGGTACGAACGGGAGGAAGGGCGTGCTGGATGTAGAGCAGTGGGCGTAAGTCAGGCGGATGCACTTAGTCGAATGGGAGGACGATCAACGATGACGCTCCGGCTGCCGGGCTGAGAGTGCTTACCTTCAGTGCATGAGGTGATTCGCCCGGTCCACGTCACCTGTTGGCCGATAGCGCTAGTGCCATGTGCCATGCCCTCCAAGGGCCCGAATGCGATCGTCGACCGTCGTACCCTACAAGCCAATCGCCCCACTTATCGAAGTACTGCCGCCTCGCTCTGCTGGAGTCAAGCCTCGCTGGGATGCCTCGAATAGAGGGGGACCGGCCATTTCGCCGATAGGCCTCCGTCCACCAATATCTCCTGTCCCGCCACGTACTCCGAGAGCGGGGATGCGAAGAAGGCAACGGCATTGGCGATGTCCGTTGTGCGGCCAAGGCGCTGAGCAGGGATGCCCTCCGCCAACGCGCGGGTCTCCTCCGTTAACTGACCAGCGGTGACATCGGTGACGATGATGCCCGGGTTGACGACGTTCATTCTAATACCGAAGCGGCCGTACTCAGCTGACACGCTGCGTGCCAGCTGGTTGACCCCAGCCTTGGCCGCCCCGTAAGTGGAGTGGTTCGGCGAGCCGGCCAGACCGCTGATGGATCCGATGCTTACGATCGATCCGCCGCTTCCACTCTCCTTCATGTAGCCGAGGACATCACGCAAGAGGAACAAGATGTAGCGCAGGTTCAAATCCAGTACTAAGTCGATCGTCTCGTCCGTCGTCTCATCGGTGGGCACGAACGGCGCGAATGCGCTGTGTCCGCCCACAACCGTAACGACGATGTCCAGAGCATGATGCGCTTCGACGAACTCACTGACAAGGCGTCCTCCGGTCGACGTATCGCGTACGTCCGCGACATGGACGCTCGCCGGACAGCCGAGCTCCCCGATCTCGTCCGCGACCGAACGAGCGCGATCAGCCACCAGGTCCACAACGCCCACGCCGGCACCCGCCCTTGCAAGGGTCAACGCGCACTCGCGTCCGATGCCCTGCCCTGCGCCGACTACTAGGGCCGACTTTGCTGCCAGTGAAAACATCCTTTCTCCGTTCCCTTAGGACAATTGCTTCGGAAGGTGTCCGACCCGGACTGCCCGCCGAACCATGCAGACGGACCCAGGACGATGTCACTCAGAGCCTTCAGTTGCGATTCCCCCGGCCTGAACGCCTGCTGTCGAGCCACCATCGACAGATATGGCTTGCCCGGTCAGGAAGCTGGATTGAGACGAGAGCAGCCAAAGCACGGCATCTGCGATCTCCCCAGGGCTGCCAACACGCTTCAGCGGTGACGAATCTTCCAGGGCTCTCCGTGCCAGAGGATCACCGCTAGTCCACTTATCCATCATCTCCGTGTCGGTGGCCCCGGGACATATGCAGTTCACCCGAACGCCGTAGATTCCCATGTCGAGAGCGGCCGCCTTGGTCATACCTACCACCCCGTGCTTACTTGCCGTGTATGCCGCCGCGGAGCCGATCCCGCGAACGCCGCCCTCAGAAGAGGTATTGACGACGGATCCGCACCCTCTGTCCATCATCATCGCCAGCTCGTGGCGCATACAGAGAAACGTTCCTCGAAGATTGACTGAGTGGACGGAATCAAATGTCTCGATGCTGATTTCAGGAAGCAATGCCAGAGGTGCCTCAATGCCTGCGTTATTGAAGGCTCCGTCCAGGACGCCGAACTCGCCTGAGATAAAAGCGAAGAGTTGATCAACGGCGTCTACGTCTGAGATATCACATTGGATAAAATGGCCTCTTCCCGAAGAATGCTCACGAACTTCCGTGAGAACCTCCTCCCCCCGCTCCCGTCGTCGTCCAACGCAGACAACACTGGCGCCAAGTTTGGCAAGTTTAACGGCAGTGGCTCGGCCGATACCGGAGTTGGCACCGGTGACGAGAATGACCTTGTCAACGAATCCCTCCACAGTCACCTCCTCTCGAAGTACTGGTTCATCTGCTTTTAGGGGCACAACTGAAGAGGCGACGGACGCGCGGCCGAGAAGCCCGAAGGCGTGTCCGCTCCCGTCAGGGGCAATCGAAGAGGGTGTGCTCGGCTCCGATGATCGTCTGCTTCCGCGTCGAGACGACGAGGTCTGTCTGACCGGAGGCCAGCCAGTCCGCCAGCTTCGGCTCGGCGAGAAAGGCGGAAAGTGCCTCGGCCGATGCGAAGCCGTACTCGGCTAGCCCGTCCCTGCCCTCGAAACCCTCCAGCGAGTGATTCTGCACATAGGTGACGAGATGACGTTCGACCCCGCCGTATTCACTCAGGCTTGCGGCCATGTCGCGCCACTGCTGCGAGAACGATGCGCGACCCACGTCGGGCTTCGCCCAAAGCCCGGACAGAAGCGTAAGCGTTGCAGGCCCGCGGTCGATCACGCGGTTCTCGACCACCGGCACCACATCGCTACCGAGTTGCCGACCAAACGTCTCTTCCTCATCTTCGAGGAGGGGTTGTAGTTCGTCGTACAGCTCGAGGTTGGCATCGAGCGCCTCACGATCGGGATACCAGGTGCATCCTACTCCTCCGCACTTGCGGTCGGCATTCACCGCTGCGTAGAGCTCTTCGGAAATCCCCCGCTCACCCGGGGCCAGAGCGTCAAAGTGCTGATACCGATTGATGAACCGCCAAAATGGCATCGCCATCGCGTGGCGCGCGTGCTGACGCCAGCGCTGTCGGAATTCGGCGCAAGACGTCCGCTCCGGGATGGGTCCGAAATACATCACCTTGATCTGGTCGTTCACGTCGTCTCCAACTCCTCACCTCCAAGACCGAGACCTATGCGGGCAACGGTCCGCCAAAACCCGGCGCCATGTTATCATAGGGTCGCTCGGCACGTTCATGGCCAAGAGCTATTTGAATCCAGGGTTTTTCAACTGTTTTCAACGGTTCTCTCCTGTTCCGAAAGCGAGGCGAAAGTAGTGATTGAGTCCAAAATCGTGTGGACGGTATTGAGGTGCGCGTAGGCATCTACCAGGATCTTCGGGACCCGCCTAGATGGCAAAGAGGTTGGGGGAGGGGTGCAGCTGCAGCACTGGAGCGCATCGAAGAGGCCGAGCGGCTTGGCATCGGGGCCGTTTGGTGCACCGAGCACCACTTCTTCGACGACGGCTACTTGCCCCAGCCCTTGACTTGGTGCGCGGCGGTAGCAGCCAGGACGAGTCGAATTGCCATCGGGACCGCATTGATCGTCGCTCCGCTCCACCATCCAATCGAGCTGGCAGAGCAGGCTGCAGTTGTTGATCAGCTCAGCGGGGGGCGGCTTGAGCTCGGGCTGGGAGCCGGATACGTAGCCCGCGAGTTCGATGCATTCGGGGTCAATCGATCAAAGCGAGCGGCGAGAACCGAAGCTCTGGCGAAAGAGATCAGGCGGCTGCTCGAGGATGGCGTCGTGACTCCGGGTCCTGTGCAGGAGAGCCTACCGATCTGGTTGGGTGCTTTCGGGCCGAAGGGCGCCCGTGCAGCTGGGCGCACCGGATCCGGGCTCCTCTGGATCAGCGCCGACCTGCTCTCCCCATATAAGGAGGGACTCGAGGAAGGAGGTCACGATCCTAGCTCGGCCCGGATGGCCGGGATCGCAACCATCGTTGTCAGCAAAGACCCTGAGCGAGCGGCGGCGACCATAGCTCCTCATGTCGATTACCAGCGCCAGACCTATGAACACGCCACCAGTGCGAAGTCCGCGGGGGAGCGGATGGGACAGCTGGCTGAAGGAGAGCGCGTCCAGGGTCTTGATTTCCCGTCGGCGGCCGCGCCGACCTACGAGACCCTGACGCCCGATCAGGTTGTTGACAAGATCGAAGCTTGGGTGGCAGACATGCCGGTGACCGATGTGATGTTCTTCGACTCGATTGCGGGAATGCCCGACGATCTTGTCCAAGAACACATTCGATTGCTCGGTACGGAGGTGGCTCCCCGGCTTGAGGGGATTGGCAAAGCGCCGTTGGCTCGAAAGCTGCGAGTTCGGTAGAGCGCGTGGTTCCTGAGTCGAAGCGTCCGTACGAGGCTGCCGGACCAGCTGTGGACGAAGCATCGAAGGCCCTAATGGCGGGCGGCGAAGATTGCGCCGCCCCGCGATCTGGAACGATCAACGAGAGACTGTCTCCTGGGAAATCGCCGATATGGCTCGCGGCGAGCTGTGGTACTGAGTTAGCGCGGCACGGCTTTGCCTCCCGAACGACGCGTGGCCCGCAAAATCCAGGCCTTTTTGGTTGTCGACCGGGACGTCGCGCGAAGGTCAGCCCAACGTTCGCCTCGAAAGGTTCTCGCGGGCGCCGACGAGGTCACCCACGCCTCTTCGGGGACGCCTGGAACGGCGAAGCCGTAAAGCGCCCTGGCCGCTAACAGCCTGACCGGACGCTCGGAATGGCGGTGGTCGGCCTCACCCAATCACTCGTCCAGCGCGGGGTCCCGGCCCTGGACGCAGACCAGACGGTCGACCACCGCGGCCTCAAGTCGCCGGCGAGGGCTACCCGCTCGGCCTCCTTCCCCATAGCTCGCCCCCACCCCGACCAGGCACCGCGCGACTAACTCGCCAGCCTTCCTCACTACTCCCCGGTAACTGCTGCGTCTGCAGCTGTCAGGAAGCCGCGCATCGGGCAGCTCATCGCTCTTCAGCCAGATGCCGACCCGGTCCATCCAACATATGACAGGTCGGGAGGGCCGAATACTCAGCGCCTCTCGTGAGCTCGAATAGGTCAACAAAGCTGTATATAACCGGGCATTGCATTATGCCGGTGCGGCGACTAGGCTCGGGCCTCGTCGGTCGGGAAGACCGTCGCTTGATGTCCTGCGCCACTAATGGTGCTGATGGGGACGCTCTACTCAGGAGGAACCAGATAAATGAAGGAAAGTCCGTCCTGCAAACTGAATCGCCGTGCTGGGCTGATCATTCTGGCGGTCGTCGCGTTCGGGATGCTCGCCGCAGCCTGCGGCGGATCCGACAATTCAACGTCTTCCACCGCATCGGAAGCTCCAAAGGAAGGTGGCGCATCGACCGAAGCCAAGGAAGGCAGCACCAATAATGCCAAAGCCGGAGCGGTCGACGTTGGAACCGGCAGCCCTATTCCGCTCAAGGTCGAAGACATCAAGTTGGCCTATGTCGCAGCTGGTCTGAACGTGCCGTTAGGTGTGCTCTCGAAAGAACTGCTCGAAGAACTAACGGCAGAATATGGCATCAGCTTGAAGACTTTCGACCCCCAGCTAGATCCCGCGCGCCAGTTCCAGCTCTATGAAACGGTGGTCGACAGCGGTAACTACAATGCGATCATCACTTTACCGCTGGGTGGCGAACAGGACTGTCAGATCCTTTCCGAAAAGGCCCCAGCGAAGGGGATAGTAGTGGCCGTCACCGTAAACTCGATCTGTGGACGTGAATTCGAATCTCCAGCGGGCAACGGGCTATGGTCGCCCGGAACTCTTGTGACATCGGGTGTCAGTACCAATCTCCAGGGCCTCGAAGCCTGGGCGAGCGCCTGCGAAAAGGAAACCGGCGGAGGAGAAGCGATTGTTCTAAACGGAACCGCCGGAACCCCGAACAATCAGGCTTTGACCAAAGGAATTGAAAATGGATCGAAGGTGGACATTGTCGCCAATTACGCGACTAATTATACGCGCGAAGAAGCGTTAGAAAAAACCTCGGCCGGGCTGTTGGCACACCCCGGAGCCCATCTCATCATGTCCACCTATCCGCCGTTGACTGAAGGCGCAATAGTCGCGCTAAAGTCCGCAGGCAAGACTCCAGGTAAGGATGTCAAACTGTGTAGCTTCACGGGCGGCACGGAAAACATGCTTAACCTTGTACGATCCGGCGAACTGGCGGTAGACACTTACGTCAACTATGTTTGGACCACTAAGAATGCGTTCGAAGCGATCATCATGGCGGCCGAAGGGAAGTCAGTCCCTCGTGTGATCGTACCCAGCACCACCGGTGAAATCACGAAGGCGGGTGTCGAACCATGGCCGCCCGCCTACACTAAGGCTACGGTCGAACAGTTCGAACCGAACGGCGAATAGAGAGACTTATTCTCTAGCTACAAGGCACCCCCGAGCGTTAAGCCACTTGGCGCTCGGGGGTGCTAATGGCTCTTCGACTATCCGCTCCCGATGCTTCGACCCGCGGATCGGCAGTTACCTGAACCGCGATACGTGGAGGTCGCTGCTTTGGCGATGCGTTTGGGGATCCTCCCCGGGAGCGGCTCTGTGCAGGATTAGCCGGTCCGAATCCTGGGCCGCGGGGCGGCCGTAGCTGCTCAGGTC
>Ga0207712_10002709_pt1 | contig 11316 bp, 7 predicted proteins | sample KBSS44metaG_FD_184402 | JGI IMG/M metagenome (GOLD analysis project Ga0207712, IMG submission 184402) | Switchgrass rhizosphere microbial communities from Kellogg Biological Station, Michigan, USA - KBS S4-4 metaG (SPAdes) (version 2) | ecosystem: Host-associated > Plants > Roots > Rhizosphere >... | reverse complement strand
AAAAAATACACTGAACCACATCAATAACAGATTTCGCCATAAACACGCGCGAATTTCTACGATGTTTCCAGAGTGCTGTCGGGTCTTCTACCGTAAGACGATAAATTGTAAGAGAACCATCAGATGCGCCAATATCAGCTTTGGTCACGATCCCTGAAATTCGATTGAGTTCTGATTTATCGTTGACAATATCAATTGCTATTTGTGAACCGATAAAGTTTTTCAAAGGTATATTTGCTGATGTAGACAGGCAAATGAGTTCTAGATGTACACCCTCATTGATCGCATGTTTTCCATCAATGCGCTGAAGGAACACTTGATTATTAAGTGAATTATTGCCGAATTGAATATGCAAAGCACGCCTTTGTGCTGATAATCCAAGCTGCTCCAAAGCAGCGTAAATATTGTTAGACATAGTTTATTATTTAATTTTAGATTGTGATCCATTCTACTAAACAACTTAATAATCTGTCTATACAGAACTGTCTATAGTAATTTTTTAAACGACATTTTGTGTCTCTTTTTGTTTCAGTTTTTTGAGCACTCTTACAGCATGCCTCACTTGCCCTTGAGTCATTTGATATTTGTTTTGTAACTCGGCATAACTTAGCTGTTCCAAATCTGCTTGATGTGCCCTAACCCAAACAATAGCTAATGGTTTTTTGGGGATATTGAGTAACTTTTTTAAATCTATTCTTGCCCATTTGATTTGTGATTTTGTTAGATTAAAATTTTGAGCAATCTCCTTAATAGTCAAACATGATTTAATAAAGCGTGTTGATTGTCCAATAACCATTGTTTTCTCTCAGCACTTTTTTGTTTTAATTTTTCGGCTGTTGTCGGAAGGTTCTGCTCTATACACATTTGTTTATGAACTCTTGTTGCAGTAGAGACAGCAATATCCATCGCCTCAACCAAATCAATAATTTTATTACATGAAATAATAATGTCTTTAAGTGCTAAAACTTTTGCTTGAATTCCGTCTTCAACTTTTCTTGCTCGTTTTCGAGTCCTGATAACGCCAACTTTATGGACTAGATAACGAACAAAGCGACCAATTTCACCTTGATTTAATTGATATTTTTCAAATAACACATCACAACGCTCGTAGAGTATTTCGTCCTGATGTGCAATGACCCATGCATAATCAGTTAGTTTCCTTCTTATATTAAGACGTTTTCTAAAACGAAGTAACACATCTTTAGAGAATCCAAGCTGTTCAGCTAAAATGAACAATTCCACTGAGTGATTTTGTTTAATAAATTCAGCCAGTTCATGCGTCAGGATAATTTCGGCACAATGCCCATGAAGTCGCTCATAACCTCGACCTTTTAGTAACATTAACCCATTCGGCAGACGTATTTCCTCATAAACATCCCAGTCTTCACCCTCCCAATCTTTGATGGTTTTTATCGGGAAAAGTTTATATTTTTTTGCCATAACAACTGAAATTTATTGTGTTGATCAATAACTCTTCTTTTATCAAGTTTAGATTAAAAGTTGAAGTGGTATTTCAAATAATTTTAGAAATTTACCCCTAAACATATCAAACACAAGAAACCAATTAAGATTTTGCTTTATATTACAAATCATGGAAATTCTTTATTGTGTAAATAAGTTTATATGCATGATGAAATTGAAATTCAATTAGCACATTGGGTTGGTAATGCTATGTCACAGGTGTATAAATTACTACTTAACTGCAAATGAACCTGCTCAATCCAATTCAATGCTAACAATGGCCAATATACAGAGACACTTTCGGTTATAGCAAAATAATAGATTGATTCTAATGGTAATTTTTTCAACAATTGAAACCCTTCTGAAGTAGATTTTAATAATAAAACATCAGTTTCCAATATCAATAAAAGCTTTCTTATATCTAAATTTGTCAAATCAGTATCAGAATACATATCAATGATTTCACTAATAGATAGTTCGCTCATTTTTTTCCTCCCCATGGGGTGTAGTCTATTTTTTCACCAGTTTTTTGTAATAATTGTATCATTTTCTGCGCAGTCTCATTATTCCAGTTCCGACCATAATGTCCACTATTTTCAGTAATAATAAGGTTTGCTTGGAACTCTCCATTGACATCTTGATATTCTTTTTTGTCTTTGTATCGATTGGTGAGATAATCCGCTGCCGCCTCACTCGCAACTGCCGCACTGCCTCCTGCTGCTGGGTTACCTCCATTTACATAGGCAAGGGTCGCTCCCAATATCGCATGTGCAGCTAATTGAGCTGCCTTGTTTTTGTCTTCTCCATGACCCAACTCTTTCCCGATCACATTCGCTGCATAAGGTGCAAGTGAATTCGCAACAACTTGTAAGTCTGTTTGTCCGCCCAATGCACCTGTAACTGCCATCGTCACTGCATTCATGGCTCGGCTCTTATCTCCTCCCATTCCCCAGTCTTTGGTGACTGCCTTTTCATTGACAAGGGCTACTGCATAATTTTGGTTCGTGTTGAATATTGCATCCTGTTCTTGGGATGTTTTCGGCTGAATAATTCGGTACGTTGAAAGAGATAAATTGAAAAAGCCCTGAATTTTCATTCAGGGCTTTTAACCTCAATTTTGATAAAAATTTTCAATTATATTAATATGATGCTTACTATTTTTTCTAAAAATTTCGACTTAGATTCGCCTACAAAATTGAAATATAATGTCTCCAATAGACCAGTAGCAATTGCATTACTTAATAGATCGTCTTTTGAATTTAAACCATTTTCTATCATGACCATAAATTTTTTTAAAACATCATCACTCAATTCCAAATTCACAATTTCTCTTCCAAAATCACTCGTTGGTGGTTCTGCTGCTTGAGCTGTTGTTGCTAAAATCGTAAAAAAAATACCTATGAATTGGAGATCATAGGTATATAAAAGGGAATAAAAAGGTGCTCATGCCTTGGGGAAAGCCCGAGCACATAAAACTTAATATAGGGCTGAATTTTGTAATACATAAAAATGATACTTACCACACAAAATAATTTATGAACTCAAAATAATTGAAGAAGAATCTTTAAACTCTCCTTCAATCTAGCTTACAGACCGTATAGAAGGCTCTTTTACCAACTCCTCTTCCTAATTAAATTTGGCTTTAGAGGGAACCGTGTAGATTAGAATCACATATCACCTGCCGCTAATAAGTCATGATGCTTTTTGCAATAAATTTCATTATACCAAGTATAATGCATATCATTATTCACCCTCACCGAAATCCATTCAGGTAAATCATTCAAAGATGTTATATTTATTTTGTTTTCTAAAAAAACAAATCTGCTGTCTTGTTCTGGCCATTCAGGAGTTTCATTATAAGATCTAATAGAATTTCCTAAATCTATTTCTTTTACCATGATTTCTTTTAGACATTCACAGATATGTACTTCTTTATTTCCAATTTTCATATTTTTCTCACTTTACCCTCTTTAAAATTTTTACGCTCAGCTTTTTCAACATAAAACTGTGTCCCACCACCAGAATATGTATGTGGATCTTTCCATACGGTATTTCCATCATCATCCTTAAATGTAAAATTAGAATTAGCCTGAGCTTTACCTTTTGCTACACATAAATCTTTTTGAAGAATAAATGCTTTAACTTTAGTTCTCATATCTCTTGGTTTACTTTCAGCCCAATTCCATCCAGGTGTTACTTGTACTAAATCATGATATTTTTGAGCACTACCTTTAGATTGGTTAACAGTTGCAATAGTTACACCATAACCTAACCCCCCAGGTTCTAAAGCATAGAGTACTGTGCCCTTTTTTATAACCACATTTGTATAAGAATCTACTCCATCATAAGAATTATAAGGCTGACCAGGTTTTTGTCCTTGAAAAGCCTTAGCTTCAGCTGCTGGGTTTTTACCTTCACAAGGATTTCCAGGGCAAGGTTTCTTTTTAGGAGGTACTCCTCCTTTACTCCCCTTTCCACCACCATTTTTAGAACCTTTTCCGCCTGATAAGCCTCTCGGGTCCACCCATTCAACAGGATTTGGCGCATAAGCATAAACATTATGCCCACCTAAAAGACCAATTGGGTCTTTAGAAATAAAACGCCCTACATAAGGTGAATAATACCGATGGCGGTTATAGTGAAGCCCTGTTTCTTCATCAAAATACTGTCCTTGGAAGCGAATATTATTTGAAATGATTTCACTATTTTCAAAGAAGTTTGATTTCACTTTCTCAACTTTACATTCACCCCAAGCTTTATATTGTGCCTTCCAAATGATCTGACCACTAAGATCACTCAGCTCTTGTGGTGTACCTAGATGATCACAGTGATAGAACCAAATGTCATCAAAACCTTGACCACTCTGAGTCTTTTTCCAAAGTGGATCTCGATTAAAATTGTATTTATCATCCCAAACGGGTGTGGTATGAGTCTGTATAGGTGCTTGATAAACGGCTTGAATTAAAGGAATAAAACTATCTTTCTCATAAATATAATGCTTGGTATATAGCTCATTGGATTCATAAGCCAAAGTATCTCCATCCCAGCCATAAACAAAGTCTTGTTCCTGACCTGTACGATGATGCTTACTTCTTTTTGCTAAACGTCGCCCCATCGCATCATAACGATATTCAGCTGTATATTCGCTATTACGACTACGTACCAAACGACCTAAAACATCCCAAGATAAATTCAAATCACCTTGTGTTGATTTTTGAGTCGTCAGCTGACCATAAGCATCATATTGATATTGTTGATCTAAATACTGGCGAACAACATTATTGACCAATTTTAAATAACCATGCTGATTTTCATCAGCTGCACGTTCATGAATGTGATTTTGCTGGTCAATATCTCGATCAATTAAGTTACTTGCTGGATCAAAACTAAATTTCTCTTTACCCAGTTTTGATGTCGCTTCAAACAGACGCCCAAGTGGATCATATTTATAATGAATGTCACCACGACGACTGTCCTGAATATGTGCAAGCTGACCCGATTTATCATAACGATAAACACGAGATAATAAGCTAGCTGTATCTTGAACAGCATTTTGCTCTAGTTGTAATTGCTCATACGCATAGCCATTTTCATGACCTTTGACGATCTGTTGCTGACTTAAGCGACCTTGTTCATCGTACTGTTCAAATTGACTTAAGCCATTTGCGTAATGTCTGGCAGTCTCACGGTGTAAATCATCTCTTTCAAAACTAACAATATCATGACCATTTAAAATTAAGCTATGCACATGACCAGTACCATACGTTAGCCAATCAACATTTTGTCCATCTGGACGTATGGTTTTAATGCGATCATTTATTTCATCATAGCTATGTTTCCACACAGCTGTTTTACACGTTGTATTATCTTGAATGTGCTCTCGAACTAAATTACCAACAACATCATAGAACCACTCGACCTTACTTTCAGCATTCTTTGCCAGTAAAATTTGACTATGACTATTATAAGCAAACTCCTCTAACTTTTGTTCTTCTAATTCATTTTGACCTTTGTATCCAAAACCAGAAGTACGTTGTTCAAGACGCCCCATACTGTCCATAACAAAATGTTGAATACGATCTTTAGGCGCAAGATTTCCTGATAAATTTTGCCCATGAAGCATTGCAACTTCTATACTGGTTTGAAGCTGACCATTTGCCTCATCATATTCATAAATGGTTTCTTTACCATCAAAGTCAATTTCTTTGGTTAAGCGGCCAATGACATCATAAAAAAACTCAAAAGCTGCACCATTTTCATTAATTAAACGTTTTAGTCTATTGAGTTTGTCCCATTCATATTTGATTTTATAACCTTGAGGGTCAATGCGATAAGAAATCAAACCTGCTGCGTTATAGTCATAACGTGTTTTTTTACCTGTTGGGTCAATATAAACCAATAATCTCCCTTCTGCATCATGAATAAAATGTTCTTCTAATGCATCACTATATTTAATCTTTTCTAATTGACCAAACGAGTTTAATGGTAAACCCTTTTCAAGAGGCTGTCTTTTTTCAGTTGTAAAATCACTGTAAAAATATTCAATTTTATTTTTTAAAGCGTTTTCTACAGAGACCACTCGACCTCGGAGATCATACTCCCATTTAGATTCTTTGCCTGAACAATCTGTATAACTAACTAAGTTCCCTTGGCCATCATATTCTAATCGCTTACTCCCACCCTTAGCGTCTGTAATTTGTGTAGGAAGCCCCATACCATTATAGTTGTACTTTGTTTCTCTTTTTAGTGGATCAATTTCTTTAATGATATTTCCTGATCCATCGTATTCTTTAAACCAACGACCTTGTTCGGCATCTACCATACCAATCAGTTGATCCTGATCATCATAATCATAGTAAACTGTCGCACCATCAGGCTGTGTAATAGTAGTTAAATTACCATTCTCATCGAACTCATATTCGTTAATAGCAGCATCAATATCAATATGTCTGACGACACGACTACATTCATCTCTAAAATACCATTCCTCTAACCCATTTGGATACACAATACGGTAGGTATAACCATTTATATCATAGTAGTATTCAGTTTCATTTCCGTATGCATCAATAACATAAGTAAGACGAATATTTTCATCCCATTCTAAGCGAACTTCAGAGCTACCATCATCCGCCCACTCATGATATGCCTTAGAAGTTGGCTCAATTCCATCATATTCTAAATTTATTCCACGACCTGTAAGATCGGTATAACGTGTTATGAGATGATGATCATATTCGTAATGATAACTTGCCCCACTTTCTGTAATGGCTTCAACTAAATCACCTTTTTCATTGTAGTTATAACTTGCCAGTGGTCGTTTTAACTCTCCTTTTTCAATTGACCAAACATCTTTAACTTTACCTTGGTTATTTATGCTAAACGCAACGTGCAATAACAACTGGGATCCATGTTTAATTAGAATGTCAGAAATATAAGATTTATCATTAATTTTGTGGTCATAACGGACTGCTGCTGTCATGCCATTTTTATATTCAATGGTTGATAAACGATATTCATCATTATTTTTTTCAAAAATGTGCTTCTCTTCTGTACCAAATGAAATCATTTGTACATTTTCAGAAATTATACTGTAATAAAATCCTTCCTGTTGGTCATGAATACTTTCTCCAACTTTAATATCTGCCAAGGCAATTGGGCGAGCATCTGTCCCAATATATTGAAATCCTTTTAATTTATGGATATACCCTTCTTTTTGTTCTGTTTCTTCTACATATTCTGTCTTATTAATAATACGTGTCATAAATGGAGTAAGCCAACGTGCTCCAAACTCCCCCTCATCTAGTTGATACAAATTTGAAGCATAGGTCCTAGATAAAACAAAACTAGAAAGAGCAAATTCAAATGCATCCACATGAGTTAAATATTCTGTCCCTAAAGCATAAGTAATACTTTTTTTAGTTTTAGTTACTGGCTTTGATTTACTTCCATTCACACCTGTTGTATTTAACTGGCAATTATCATTAGGATTGTTATTTGCTCCTTTTTGGTTTTGAATTGTTTCCAACTCTCCATTTGGACGTTTTTTATCTTTTTGTGAAGTTTGGTTTGGTTTAATAGCTACCGTCTTTTTGGCTTTTTTCTGTTTGAATTTTTTAGCTGCAAGTGTCAGCTTTTGCAACATCCAAGCAACACTCATGGTAGTACTAGGTTCAGCTAAAGGAGCTAATTTAGCTGGTACAGCATTACTAAATTTTCTAAATAGACCAATCTGCTTGTTTATTGCAGCTTTCGTATCTGCACCGATAAAAGTTGTAGCAGCTTTAGCTGTTGTGTTTCCATATTCTTGCCCAACAACAGAAAGACCACTTCTTAAAAATGCGATGCCATGATCAAAAGCTTTCCCTGAATCTCTAAAAATATTATCAGACATTTTTGAAAAGCTGGATTTAGCATTCTTTAAATCCTTTCTAGTGTCGAATAATTGCCCATTCAGCAATTTACTCATTCCATCTGCAAAATTATTCCCAAGCTCTTTGCCCTTTTTGCCACAGCTATCAACCATTTCATTAATAAGTGGTTGTGCCTTCTCTGCAAACTTATCCAACTCACCTGCAACTTTTTCATTTACATGCATCATTAATAAATCAATAATTGCATCTGGTATTTCTTTAGCAAGGTTCTTACTTTTTAATACTTTTAGAGCTGGTCTCAGCGCCATTCTAGATGCAGCTAAACCAGGAGGGATCGGAATAACACCAATTATATCAATCCCTAAATTTAGCCAATCTGGAAACCCTGGGTTAGGCTTTTTAGTGATTTCTATAACATCGTAAACTGCGTCTGTTAATGAAATAATATTTCCTATAACAGGTAAAGCACCTGCAACACTTTTCAAAGTATCTAAATCAACCACACCACCTGTATTTTGCTTTAGCCATTGATTAATTTTTTTCGTTCCAGCATTTACATCTGCCATTTTTATGGTATTGATTGGTGCAACCGCTGCTTTACCAGTATTCGTTCTTACACTTGGTTTAGTTTGCTGTTTAGATACTTTTTTTGGTGGAATTCCCATCTTTGTGATTCTCTATTTTTATTTAAATGTTAAGTTCATTGCATTCATCGGATTATTATTCATCAAAGTTGTACTCTGACCCGAATTATTTGAGTTTTGCTGTCTTAAAGGATTCGTAATGGGCTTGGGGCTCTTGTCTGCAACAATCCCTTGTACTCCACTTGGCATACCTTGCCCTAGAGGATTTTGCGCAAGTGCTTTGGGTACCAAACTGGCAATTTGATTGGTCAACTGTGCTTCAACACCTTGTTGCAACATTGGTAATAAAGCTTTTGCACCACCGTCTTTTAATGCCTTAGCTGTTTCAATGGTCTTTTTAATTGAAGCTGGATTGGTAAAGGATTGACCTAAAGCTTTCTTAGCTTCTGTAACCGCACCTTTCAGCGCAGTTTCAGCCTTACCCATCAAACTTTGCACATCAGGGTCATTTTCGTTTGGCCATTGTGGAGGACGTTTAAAGTCACTCGCCTCTTCCCAAGGGTCGCGCTTGTCATCTTCAAATACTACCTTGGCAGCACCTGTCGCTAATCCTGAAACACGTACAAAGCCTTTGTCATCCAATTGTCCTTTAAATTGCTTACCCAATGAATCAATAACGGTATAACCACCTTGTTTGACAAAATCACCGTGTGCATAGTCGTGTAATAATTCAAGTACACCCTGCCCACGTTTCGGTGGTGGGGGTAGATTGGATTTAGCACTAACACCTGCGCCGGGTTGAAATACATGCTGCCCAGCATTCACCTCAAACTTTCCACCCGTCTTTGGAAAAATTCCTGAATTATTTAGTGCAATTTGCGATGAACCACCTGTAATCACAACTTCTTTAGGACTACTAATCACAACTTTGTCATCAGTAGATGAAATGGTAATACCCAGCTTGGCAAATACATCTAAAGCATCGGACTGTGCTTGAATCTCGACTTTACTCTGCGCTGCAATGGCTTTAATGCCACCTTGTGCAGCAAATAAACTGAGTTTGTTTTGCGCGTGTGCAATCAAATTCTTTTGCGTACTCAAGTTGATGCTATCGCCTGCAATTTGATTAATTTGAGCATCAGCAGATAAATGAATGTCTTCAGGGGTGCTTAAAGCAATCCCATCTTGCGAACTTAATAAAAGTAAGGCTTTATTAAATTTTGCAATTTTTTGCTCGAGCTGTTCTGCAAATTCTTTGAGTTGTTCAACCGATTCAATTTCATCAGTTTTTTGATTCTTGGCAATATCACTTAAGGCTTTACTGTTGGTCTGACTACCTTCTAGCTGTTTCTTAGCAATTTCAGCATCTAAGTGCTCACCTTTGGCTTGGTCTTGCTTATAGGTTGAAAGCAGTAAACCTTGCCCTGCTCGAACTGCTCCCCATTGGTCAGTGCGTAGTTCAAAGCCTTCACCACGATCATCACTTTCCGCTTTATCTTTTGGGTGACTTAGTTTGCCCAAGTTGAGTTGGCTGACACCATGACTACTCTGTAACTGGCTGCTGATTTGGCCTGTAGTATCATCAAACCTTAGTTGATTGTAGCCACTGCCTTGATATTCCTTGCTTTTGATTCCTGACAACTTTTTAGTATCAGGCAGTTTACCTTTGTCATCAAACTTACTTGGATGACGTTGTGCTTCATGGATTCGCCCAACCACAAATGGTCGATCAAGGTTGCCATCAAAGAAGTCAATAACGACAATCTCTCCTATTCTCGGTAAGAATCGTGCACCATAGCCTTCACCTGCCCATGGGGTGAGTACATCGACCCAAGCCGAGTCGGTGTCATTGTCGTTAGAACCAGCACCGCCATCATGAGTGTTGTCTTCATTACGGGTAAACAGGAAGCGAACTTTGATCCGTCCCCATTCATCGACATGAATTTCTTCTCCACTTAAACCAACAACTCTGGCACGCATCGGATGAGCTATTGGTCTTTGGACTAAGGGGTTATATTCTGGAACAATGGTAATATTACGTCGTTGTAGTACCAATTCATTGGCTTGGCGCTCTTCACTGTTATTTGTAGTGATATTCGCAATCCGCCAATCACTTTGTTTCAGCAAAGTTTCAACTTGATGAGTCAGATCTTTTGGTAAATTATTTTGATTATAAAAGCGCTTCGATATAATCAGGAACTGCTTATTTTGAGACTCGAGTTGAGATATGGTCGGATGTTCATCTAGCTCAAAAAAATACCCAACATGTGCATCTCGTACAGTTGAGGTAGCTGTAAATTGTTTGGCTTGTGAATCATAGTAGTTACTGAGGTTTTGGTTAAACTTTTCAATCTGGCTGTTGCCTGATTTGGTTGCACCATCTTCACCATTTAAGTCTTGTATCCATGCTGGGCTAAAATGCCATGCTTGTTCTAACCCTAAACTCGCTGAATCTTGATTGTCTGAATGTCGATGCTTAGTTAAAACTGAGCCAGCACCTTCTTCTGTTTCGAGTACATCTGCTTGCCAACGTTGGATATGCACTGCGGTAGGCTGAATTGAACGTAATCCTGTAAACGCAATTATAGAATCTTGCTTTTCTACGGCAGAGCTACGATGAAAACGGATGCTCCGTCGATCAAGTGATTTAAATTGATTATTGTCATCGATTAAACGTAGCTTTTGTGGTTGGATTTGCTCATTGAAATTGGAGACTTTAAGTTGTGCTTCGTCGATAAGCCAGCTAATACCTTCCGAGGCAAGAAGCCTTAGAACAAATTCCCCATCTAATTCATTGTGTTGCATAATGAATGGTCTTACATCATAGTCTTTGCTTAACCCACTTAAATCAAGTGTAAGAGTTGATGCAAATAAGGGACTTCGTTGCGCCCATTCGG
>Ga0207712_10002702_pt1 | contig 11327 bp, 4 predicted proteins | sample KBSS44metaG_FD_184402 | JGI IMG/M metagenome (GOLD analysis project Ga0207712, IMG submission 184402) | Switchgrass rhizosphere microbial communities from Kellogg Biological Station, Michigan, USA - KBS S4-4 metaG (SPAdes) (version 2) | ecosystem: Host-associated > Plants > Roots > Rhizosphere >... | reverse complement strand
TTTCCGACTTTCGGTCTTTCTGACTGTTAACTATTCTGGCAATCGCCAACTCCACCTGCACCCCTCTCTTACTTCCCAGCAACTCATGCCATTCATCTACCGCAATTATTTTTAAAGAAGAAAAAATTTCCGCATAACCTTTTTGACCAATTAATAAATGAAGGCTTTCCGGTGTAATGATCAGTACTTCCGGCATTTGTTTTTTTTGCTTTGCTCTTTCTGTAGTTGAAGTATCACCATTACGAATTCCTATTTTCCAACTCATGCCGATCGCAGCGATCACTTCTTCCATTGCACGACCGATATCAGTTGCTAAAGCCCGAAGCGGTGTGATCCATAGTAATTGAAGACCACTATTCTTTATTTTCTTAAAGTCATCGGGATGATGATTGATAAAATCAATAAGTGCACCTAGAAAAACTGAGTATGTTTTACCACAACCGGTTGGTGCATTCACCAAACCACTTTCGCCATTAATGATATGTTCCCATGTTTTTTCCTGGAAAAGAAAAGGTTGCCTCCCTTGCGCAGACATTATCTCTTTTATAATTATATAACCCTTACTTTCTTTTAGATCAGGCATCCTGCAATTTAGGCAAGCTTTGTAGAAAAAGATTCACAACTAATATAGCTCATGTTTGAACTGTTATTCAAAAAGGTTGTGTTTTAAACGGTATCTTTTTTTGCAAATTATTTAGAAGCTTTTGCATGGTGTTTGTATTTTTTTTGGGAGGAGATCTGAATATGTACCTGCATCGAAAACTTGAAAACCCGGAGCTGATAGACCTGCTCGTTATACATACTAATCGTCTTACCCAGATAATGATCTATGGCGAAACATATGTTGGTGAATACGAAATTTGCAAACGAACTATAGAATTGGTACAAAGTGAAATTCTTTCCCGCCAACCTTATTTAATAAGACCAGCCTTCATTAACGGAAAACTTGATAATTTTTCAGCTCAAAAGCAAAGACAATAAATAGTTGCACCATTAATGAAGCATCAATTCATATAGATCAAAAGTTATTTTTATATATCGAAAAACATATCTTAAATTGAACGTCGTAATGAAATGGCCTTATATTGAAAATTGATTTGTTTTGAAACTTTAGCACCATCTTTTTAATTTTCCCACCGCCCCCCTTGATTATCTACTTTCCAATCACCCGTGATTTTTTTCTGTCATTACACAGAGAAAACGAACCTGATATTCCTGAATAACCTATTTCTGTTAAAGGCGCTGATTTAGCATTTGTAAACTATTGTTTATGCGAGAAAGGTTTACCTGGACGCCTATTCTACTATTGTATTTGCTCAAGCTTATCGATCACTTTAAAAAGAGATATGATCTTTTTTACCATGCCCGTGCTCCTGTTTTATCATTTGTCAAAATCTTCACTACCACCAAACAATTATAAAAATCAAAAACACTTACGTATGAAAAAGTTATTTACGAGCTACAACAAATGGAGAAAGCAAACATTAAATTCGGACAAATACAGTTTGCTATTCATATTAATGATCACCTCTGCCATTTCTTTTGGACAAGTTGCCCCAGTCAATCCACCCAATAATGGATTCTATATAAACGGCAAGCTTAAAGCGGACAGTGCCGATGTAGGCGATTGGGTCGATGGAACAGGCACTGGCGGGTACGTTCTTCAACTAGCGGGTGCACCGCTTGCTTGGGGACCAATAAATTCTACAACAACGAAATTTGTCAGGGACAGCTTTGATAATACTGCAGACAGAATTTTTAGTGGTAGTTCATTTGGAGATAACCCAAATGACTGGAAATGGACCACAGGTAAAGCTACCGCCAAATGTGATATTAATAATGCCCTGTTTCATTCAACCACTTCTACTACTCAAAAATGGCTAATACTCGGAGGTGATCGTTTTGCACAAACTGGTACAAGCTATATCGATTTTCAATTTTCGCAAGGCATATTTACCAGGACTGCAACAGGATTTAGCTCTCTTGCTGCAGATGGCGTTACATCTTTGGCCGCAACAAATGGCAGAACGGTAGGCGACTTTGTATTATCAATGGAATATACTGCAGGGGGGGCCGTTGCAACAGTACATTATTATAGATGGGAAGCTTCCGGATCTACTTACAAATTTGTGGAGAAACCAATTCCAGCACCGGGTGGTGTAGCAAGTGCTTTTGGAGCAAGCAACACCGCTGCAACTAATGTTCCTTTTGGAGCATTTGGTTCGACTAGTTATGCCCCCTTTGCTTTTGTGGAGGCAGCTGTAAATATTGGTGCTATTTTAACCGGCAGTTGTCAAAGTGTAAATATTAAAACCATTTTCGTATCTACAAAAGCATCCGATTCATACAGCGCTGCATTAAAAGATTTTGTTGATCCTCAAGCGGTAGATTTTGTGTTTGGCAATGCAGGACTCAGTTATAGTTCACCAAGTTTTTGTAAGAACGATGCTAATCCTGCACCGACGGTGCCTTCACCAATTGCGGGAACTTTTGCCGGTTCAAACGGCTTGAGTATAAACTCCGGAACAGGAGTAATAAACTTAGCGGCAACCGACGCAGGAACCTATACAGCTACATATACACCAACCGGTGGAGTATGTCTTACTCCTGCTACAGCAGTGATCACAGTAGTTGCCAATCCAGTTGCTCTTGCACTTACCGGAAGCACAATATGTACTTCTGTTACAGGAACAGGAACAATTACATCAACTACATCCGTTACAGGTGTAAGCTATCAGCTATATAATAGTTCAGATGCTCCCATTCAAAGTTCCAAAGCTGGTAATGGTTCGGGATTGACATGGAGTAATGTGGCAGCGGGTACAGGGTATTATGCAATCGCAACCGGTTCTGCTCCCACAAATTGTACATCTGCTAGCAGCAACGCTGTTAGTGTAGTCGAGGTGGCTAACCCTGTCGCACTTGTATTAACCGGAAGCTCGTTATGTACTTCTGCCGGTAATACTGGTACGATCACATCAGGTACTTCGGTGTCGGGGGTAAGCTATCAATTGTACAATTCATCAAATACACCCGTACAAGCGGCTAAGCCGGGAACAGGTTCAGGTTTATCATGGACCTTACTTACCCCGGGTAATGGATATTATGCAATAGGAACCGGCGCAGCTCCTACTAGTTGTACATCGACAAGTAATTCTGTGAATGTAACAGCAGTAAATAATCCAAATGCACTATCACTAACAGGTAGTTCAATATGTTCTTCTGGCGGCAACATTGGTACGATCACATCAACCACTTCGCAATCAGGTGTAATTTATCAGCTATATACCAGTTCAGATGCTCCCGTTCAAAGTTCCCAAGCTGGTACTGGATCAGGGTTGACATGGTCATTGCTTGCTCCAGGGAATGGTTATTACGTAAGAGGAACCGGCGCAGCTCCTACTAGTTGTACATCGACAAGTAATTCTGTGAATGTAGCAGTAGTAGGTAACCCGGCCAAACCAACGGTTACCATAACTGAACCAACCTTATGTGGCTCGCCAACAGGAACGCTAACGGTAACTAACCCAGTGGTTGGTGCTACCTATACGGTTACTCAAAGTGCCGGAGGTTTTAATCCAACTCCTGTAGTGTATGCAAGTGGTACATTGTCATTTACAGGTTTGAAGCCAGGCTTTGGATTCAGCGTTGTAGCTACAGTTGGCACATGTTCGTCTGCAACCACCGATTGTGATCATCTTGGGTCTGTTGTTAATCGATCAACAACAGTACAATTTGAAGGTCCGGCAGAATCACAAACAACCGTAAAAGCATACCCTAATCCTTTCAGCGACAGAATAAAATTTATGGTTACATCTACTGTGGCCGGCAACGGAAATTTGGAGATATATAATATGATGGGACAAAAAGTGAAAACCGTTTACCAGGGATATATTGCTGCAGGTACTCAAACATTTGAGCTCAATTTGCCAGGCAAACAAGTGGCTAATTTGGTTTATGTGTTAAGGGTCGGAGATAAAAAAATGACTGGAAAAATTTTACAGGTAAATCAATAAACGCATAGAAGATTACTAATCAGAAATAGAGCCATCCGACCCGAAGATTTACATAGGGAGGTGATCGAAACGATCAGCTCCCTTTCTTTTTAGGAATAAGAAAATGATCATTGTTTTTTTGCGGCGAGTTTATTTTTTGCATCATTCAGTACATTGATGATCATTTGATCTCCTTCGTGGTTAAATTTTCCCATTGTCTCAATACAAGCGACATAATCACCTGCGAGATAATAAGTGACTGCGAGGTTCCTCAGCACGGTTTCAAACTCCGGTACGTATTCAAGTGATTTTTTATAACTATCAATCCCGTTTTGGTATTGTTTAAGATCGAAATAAACCGCTCCGAGGTTATTATATGTTCGGTTATTGTAAGGACTGTATACTAATGCAATTTTAAGTTCTTTCAGCGCTGCATCATAGTTCTTCATTTCCTTATAAGCCACGCCACTGTTCAGCTCAACCGGGTTGCCAGTTACATCAATTGTAAAAAAACTATTCTTTGCACTATTTGCTTCATTGATCGTTTCGGGGAAACGTTTTTGCTCATTGTAGTAGATCGCAAGCTTTAAATGATCTTCAAAATCAAATTTCTTTTTTCCCAGCAAAAGATTGAAAAGTATTAAAAGCACAACCGGCACCAGTATGATCTTTTTAATTGGCTGCATTTTTAAATTGGGGATGACTGTTTCCTGTACATAAAGACCCAGTATGATACCAGCCATCAGCAGCATATAAACAGAGTGCTCGATACGTTCAACTGCGAAACTGAAAACGCTATCAACAGCCACCGCACTTAACCCTGCCAGCATAAGTATCACCAGGATCTTTTTATCAATACTGTTTGTTTTGCGGATCACTATAAACCCGGTCACGGCGATGAGTATCCACATGCCAAAATAAAAGATGGCGCCGGGCATACCTGTTTCCGAAGTTATTTGCAGGTATGTATTATGCACCCTGTCCGGTGCAAAATATCCTTTGGCGAAAACAGTGTTGGCAAGACCATAAGAAGGGATGACCACTTTCCAGTTGCCGGAGCCAACACCTGTCAAGGGATGATCTTTTATCATCGACAATGTTTTCTTCCACATCTTTAATCTTTCTGAAGTATTTACCTCGGCGGCTGATTGTGGTGTGGTGTTTACCGTGAGGCTTGCTGCCCGTTCCGTTACAGATTTAGCCAATTCACTTTCTTTATTGGAGAATATCAATAAACTTATAACGACAGCGGCAACTGTGATGGCTGCCAATGATGAGAGCATCCATTTTTTTCTTAGCGAAGACACAAAGATCAAAACGAGCAATAAGGAAACGATAAAGATGGATATACCGGATAACCATGCAGAACGTGTTTGTGAAAGTAAAAGCGATAACACGATCACGGTGATTGCAAACCCTGCCATCACTTTCCATGATCTTTTTCCTGCATAAAAAGTATAGATAGCAAATGGCAGAAGAAAAGCCTGTGCAGAACCAAATAGATTCCGGTTGGTCATGAAACCATAGGGCTTATAATTACCCGGGAGACTGGTAAAAGCAATTTCATAGAATTGCAAAATGCCCACAAGACCATGCAGCAAAGAAAGGATCGTTATAGCGCAGCAAATTTTCAACAGCTGTGATGACTCTTGTGCCACCGCAGTCATTATTATAAAAAGTAAAACAAGATGAAGTAGGTGCCGGCCGATCTCCCAATATCCTTCACGGTAATTGATGGCGCCTGTTAAACTCAATAAGCTCCATGCTGCAAAGGCCGCCCCTGTAATAAAAACAATTTTAACCAGGCGAGAGGGAGCTGTGACCATTCTTTTTTTCCAGGCAAAAAAGTATAAAACAAAAAGAAACATAAAGCCACAGAGGAAAATATAGCGAACGGAAACAACTGTATCAAGTGGAATTTCTGAGTACAAAAAAGGAAGGATCACAATAAGCACCAGCAGCCAGTTCATCATACTGTGGATGCCGGGTGAAGCGGAAGGTGTTTTACCTGTTATTCCCCGTTCCGGTTTTTTTTGAATGTGGGGTCCTTGCTTTTGCTTGCTCATAATTGCAAAACATAGATACTAATTATTTTTTATTAAATGCAATCAGATGTTTTTAACCACAGAGGCACAGGGTTCACAGAGAAACACAGAGACTATCCCTGTGTAACTTAGTGTCGCCGTGTCTCCGTGGTTTGATTTCCTCAAAATAAAAAAGTACCGCCTCAGGCGATACTTTTCTTTATAGTCAATTTAATTGAGTTATTCTTTTACCTGTATGTTACCGATATTAACAACATGCAATCCATTGAAATCAGAAGCGCTGACATATGGACTATTTGGAGCAGTGATAGGGTCGCTTATCCAATCAGCAATGGATCCATTTCCATTATCACGAACCAGGAACGCATGGCCATCATCAGTGAAAAGGATAGCAGATTTGCCAAACCAGTTGGCGCCATTAACTGAATAGATCTCGTTATCATATAGAATAGTACCTACAACAACACCATCTTTTTGTTCAACAGCGTTGAAACTAAAGCTAATGCTGCCGGCCATCCCGCTGCCATTGGCAACAGAATTCCTTTTTGCAGGTGCAAATGAACAAAGAACGATAACGATGGTAAGAAGAGAAGCAGAAGCAAGCTGCCTGGTAGTAGTTTTCATTGTACAGATTGTTTATAGGGTCAAAAAATGTTTACGGCTTCGGTGGTTTTTTACGGGATCGGATGGTCGTACAAAGGATATAAGAAGGAACGTAAAACTAATAGGGAGATCTCAGCCATGCAATAGGAAAATTACTTTTATAAAAAAAGAATGGACCAGATAAAACTGTTGCAACAGAACTCATTGCCAGAAAACACAGGGATTACTGATCCGGGAGACACTTTCTTTTTATACCTGTATCTGGAAACTGGCGATCAACAATGAAGTTCCAACCGTCAATATATAATGCAAATGTGGATTAGTAAAACTACTTCTGTCATTGGAGATATGACAAAAGAAAATTACTTTAGCCATCCGTTTAACCATTGCCTATCCAATACCCCACGAAATCCGTCCTCAATCCCATTTAAAAACCATCGTTGTTGTACTCAAGTGTAATTAAAAAGTTAATTACAACAAATCCTTTTCTGCGATAAACCATCTGTATTCCACCTGTATCCTGGATTAGATACCAATCTTAACGTTTAAACAAACTGCAGAATGAAAACACTGTTACCTATCCTCAAAACAAAACTATTTCTATTGGGTTTTGTTTCAGCTTGCACCGTGATCTTAGCAACTACAGTTCCTCAATTAAAAAATTTTATCGCCCCGGAGAAAGCGATCGGTGAAAAAATTACAGCGGAGCAAAAGAAGATCGCTCCGAAAATAAAAAAGCAAAATAAAACAGTAAACTCTTCAAGAGTGACCTCAGGTCTTTCTCTTGAAATGAATAATGAGTTTGATGCAACGGTGACGACAGATCTTCAGGATTATCCTCCCGGCGCAACAGTAAATATTGCTGGTTCAGGTTGGGCGCCAGGTCAAACAGTTACCCTGCAGGTAATTCACCATCTTGCTAATGGAGACAATGATACAAGCCCTGCCCATATGCCTTGGGATGTTACTGCAGATGAAAATGGAAATATCTCTGCTACATGGCTGGTGCCATTGGATGAAGATGAATTAGGGGCTACGCTTTTATTGACTGCAGACCAGGGAACTTTACATGCAGAGACAACGTTTACTGATGCAAATGCAGCCAATGGAGATGGGACACTGGTAGTTTCGCCACTGAATGTTTGTTCCGCATCAAGTGGAAATAGTCTCACTTTTACTTTTAGTGCTGGGTCAGGTCGTGCATATAATGTAGGGTCACAGGCTACTTTAGTTATACCTGCTGGATGGACTACACCTCAAACTTCAAATGCCTCAAACCCGGGATTTGTTAGCGTATCTCCAAACAGTGGAGATTTAGCATCAATTGCATCTATTACTGGTACTGGGCCGTGGACAATCACGATTAATATGTCGGGGGGAAATAATAATGGCTTTACATTGACTTATGCAGGTGGTGGTACAAAAGTTACAGCACCAACTGTAGCAGTGAATACTCTATATACATTTACAACTCAAACAAAACAGAATGGTGGTACATTAACAAATATAGCTTCACAACCAGCAGTTACAGTAAACGCCTCTCCAACCTTAAGTGGAGCTACTCAAGCAGCAACAGTTTGTGCAGGTTCAGGAGCGACAATTAATTTGACCGGATTAATTGCAAGCAGTACCTCAACAATAAATTATACAATTAATGGTGTTGCGCAAACAGCGGTAACAAGTGTTGTAGCAAATGGTTCTGGCGCTGCAAGCTTTACTTCAGCAAATCTTACTGTAGCCAATAACGGACAGACATTACAAATAACAAGTGTAACGACGACAAGTGCTACACCAAATTGTACAACATCATTTACACAAAATGTAACATTAAGTGTAAATCAAAATCCCACATTAACAGGAGCAACTCAAGTCGCAGCAGTTTGCGCAGGTACCGGTGCAACAATTAATTTAACAGGTTTATTAGCGAACAGCACATCAACAATTAATTATACAATTAACGGAGTAGCCCAAACAGCAGTAACAGGAGTTATTGCAAATGGATCTGGTGCTGCAAGTTTCAGTTCTGCAAATCTTACTGCAGTCAACAACGGACAAACATTGCGGATAACAGGTGTAACTGTAACAAGTGCTACACCAAATTGTACAGCATCATTTACTCAAGATGTTGTATTAAGTGTTAATCCAAATCCAACATTAACAGGAGCATCTCAAGCGGCAGCAGTATGCGCCGGTTCTCCCGCAACAATTAATTTAACAGGCTTATTAGCAAACAGTACTTCAACAATAAATTATACAATTAACGCTGCAGCACAAACACCAATAACAGGAGTAGTGGCAAATGGTTCTGGTGCTGCAAGTTTTACATCGGCAAATCTTACAGCAGCGAATAATGGACAAACCTTACGGATAACAAGTGTAACTGTTACGAGTGCTACACCAAACTGTACATCATCATTTACACAAGATGTAACATTAACTGTTCGGCCAAACCCCACTTTAACTGGTGCTACGCAGGCAGCAACGGTATGTGCAAACTCGGGAGCGACAATTAACTTGGCAGGGTTAGTTGCTGGCAGTACCTCAACAATCAACTATACTATTAATGGATCCGCACAAACACCGGTAACAGGAGTTGTTGCAAATGGTTCAGGCGCTGCAAGTTTCACTTCCGCAAATCTTACAGCAGCCAACAATGGACAAACTTTGCGAATAACAAGTGTAGCGATAACAAGTGCTACACCAAATTGTACATCATCATTTACACAAGATGTAACATTGAGTGTGAATCCAAATCCAACCTTAACAGGAGCTACACAGGCCGCAACAGTTTGTGCAAATTCGGGAGCTACAATTAATTTAACTGGTTTATTAGCAAATAGTACTTCAACAATAAATTATACAATTAATGCGGCAGCACAAACACCTGTAACGGGAGTTGTGGCAGATGGTTCCGGTGCAGCAAGTTTTACATCAGCAAATCTTACAGCAGCCAACAATGGGCAAACTCTGCGGATAACAGGTGTAACTGTAACAAGTGCTACACCAAATTGTACTTCATCATTTACACAAGATGTAACATTGAGTGTTAATCCAAATCCAACCTTAACGGGAGCTACGCAGGCAGCAGCAGTTTGTGCAAATTCGGGAGCTACAATTAATTTGACTGGTTTATTAGCAAACAGTACTTCCACAATAAACTATACAATTAACGGTGCAGCACAAACACCAATAACAGGAGTTGTTGCAAATGGTTCCGGTGCTGAAAGTTTTACATCGGCAAATCTTACTGCAGCTAATAATGGGCAAACATTACAAATAACAAGTGTAACTACAACAAGTGCGACTCCAAATTGTACAACTTCATTTACACAAAACGTAACACTTGCTGTTCGTCCGAATCCAACACTAACTGGTGCAACACAAGCAGCAACAGTTTGTTCAGGTTCAGGAGCAATGATCAATTTAACAGGATTAGTTGCCAGCAGCACGTCAACAATTAATTATACTATTAATGGCGCAGCTCAAACTCCGGTAACAAATGTTATTGCAAACGGTTCTGGTGCTGCAAGTTTCACTTCTGCAAATCTTACAGCAGCTAATAATGGTCAGACATTACAGATAACAAGTATAACTATAACCAGTGCTACACCAAACTGTACAACTTCATTTACACAAGATGTAACATTGAGTGTTAATCCTAATCCGACATTGACAGGAGCTACGCAAGCTGCAACAGTTTGTGCTGGTTCAGGAGCAACAATTAATTTGACTGGTTTATTAGCAAGCAGTACATCAACAATAAATTATACTATTAACGGAGCCGGGCAAACACCAGTAACAGGAGTTGTGGCAGATGGATCAGGCAATGCAAGTTTTACATCAGCAAATCTTACAGCTGCTAATAATGGTCAGACATTACAGATAACAAGTGTAATCACAACAAGTGCTACACCCAATTGTACTTCATCATTTACACAAAATGTAACATTGAGTGTTCGACCTAATCCAACATTAACCGGAGCTTCGCAGGCGGCAGCAGTATGTGCAGGTTCACCTGCAACAATTAATTTAACAGGTTTATTAGCAAGCAGTACTTCAACAATTAATTATACAATAAATGGAGTAGCACAAACACCTGTCACAGGAGTTGTTGCAAATGGCTCGGGTGCTGCAAGTTTTACATCAGCAAATCTTACTGCAGCTAATAATGGGCAAACACTACAAATAACAAGTGTAACTACAACAAGTGCGACTCCAAATTGTACAACTTCATTTACACAAAACGTAACACTTGCTGTTCGTCCGAATCCAACCTTAAGTGGCGCAACACAGGCAGCAGCAATATGTGCCGGTTCTCCCGCAACAATTAATTTGACAGGCTTGTTAGCGAGCAGTACTTCAACGATTAATTATACAATTAACGGAGTTGCTCAAGCTCCAGCAACAGGAGTGATAGCAAATGGATCTGGTGCTGCAAACTTCAATACACCAAATCTTACGGCAGCTAATGACGGACAGACATTACAAATAAAAAGTGTAACTACAACAAGTGCTACACCAAATTGTACAACTTCATTTGCACAAAATGTGACGCTGAATGTAAATCCATTACCAACTGTATTCAATGTTGGATTTACCGGGTCACTTTGCGGAACAGCAGTAGTAACGTTAGACGGATCAGAGACTGGTGTTAATTATACTTTATTCAAAAATGCTTCAAATG
>Ga0207712_10002701_pt1 | contig 11327 bp, 18 predicted proteins | sample KBSS44metaG_FD_184402 | JGI IMG/M metagenome (GOLD analysis project Ga0207712, IMG submission 184402) | Switchgrass rhizosphere microbial communities from Kellogg Biological Station, Michigan, USA - KBS S4-4 metaG (SPAdes) (version 2) | ecosystem: Host-associated > Plants > Roots > Rhizosphere... | reverse complement strand
CTTGCATGACAAGCGAGCGGGCGACGAGCCCTTCCTGCGTTCCCTGAAGCTGATCGAACGCGCCGCCACCGACGACCGCAACTTCGTCAAGAAAGGCGTAAGCTGGGGCCTCCGGGTCCTGGGACGGCGTAACCAGGTGCTGAACACTGCCGCCATCAAAGTCTCCCGGAGGCTGGCAGAATCCGAAGAACCGGCGGCGAGATCGACCGGAAAGGAAGCGCTGCGCGAGCTTACCGGTCCCATTGTCCGGCGGAAACTTGCAGCGAAGGCCGGCCGTACCGCCAAGGGCCGATGAGGCCAATCCCAATCAACGAATTGAAACAGAGGGTGTTCCGATGACGACACGCATTCGCAACCCCGGCGAGTTCTGTTGGATCAACATGCTGACCCCGCAGCCGACGGAGGCGTGCGCCTTCTTCGAGAAGTTGCTGGGCTGGAGTTATGCCGAGATTCCGGGGATGGGTTACCTGATCAAGGTGGGAGGGAGCGATATCGGCGGACTGTTCGACCTCAACAGTCCCCAAACGCCTAAGGGCACCCCGCCCCTCATCGGCGTCATGGTGAAAGTCGAGAACGTCGACGCGACTGCCGAGAAGATAAGATCGCTCGGCGGTAAGGCGGAGCCGGCGTTTGATATTGCGGACAACGGCCGCATGGCCGTCTGCCACGATCCCAATGGCGCCCAGTTCGACCTTTGGCAGGGGAACAAGAGTCCGGGCACAGACGTGGACGGCACCTTGCACGGGGCCCCGAGCTGGTTCGAGACCCTGACCAGCGATGTGCCTCGAGCCAGGGAGTTCTATACCAGCCTGTTCGGGTGGACCATCGAAGAGAAGCCGATGCCCGGGTTCACCTACACCACGTTCAAACTTGGTAACACTCCCGTGGCGGGCCTGATGCAGATCCCTGAGGACATGAAAGCGCCGCCCCACTGGGGGGTGTATTTCACCGTCGACGACGCGGATCAGGTCGCGGAGAACGCCACGAAGCTCGGCGGGAAGATCTGCATGCCGCTGATGGATATCCCGGAGATCGGCCGGATGGCCGGCGTCACCTCACCGCAGGGCGTGAACTTCTACGTCATCAAGTACGCGATGATGCCGGTGGCCTAGGACCCATCGGGCTTGGCTTTCTGATCTTCTTCATCGGGGAGCCAGGCCTGTCGCGGAATTCCGGTAGCCGCGGAGAGCCGCCAGAGAAAGCGCAGTACGCCTTTCGTTGGCGGCTCGTTCGTTGGCGCTTCATCCTTCGCGGGAGTTTCCGGCTCGAGTTCGATCGCTTCGACGTGTTGACCGGAAAGCCGGCGGACAATCTCGCGCTGTTCGGGGGTGAGCACCAGCCGGACTGGTTCTTCTTCTTCCGCCATACATCCTCGCCTGTTGGATCCACACAGCCTAAAACCACCGTGTCACCGGTATGTAACGGTGATCAGCGATTGCGAGTCAGCTGTAATGGTCGCGAAGACGAAGAGGAATTCATCGGGGGGCATGACAAGGCCCCCTGGAGTCAGCTGGCGCGATCGATTCGAAGATGGGTGCGGGCGGGGCGGTACCGATCAATCCGGCGACTCCGCAAGCCGAGCGAACTGCCACGACGCGGAGTCCCGCCGCGGAAACGGAAATGGTTGCCAGGCAGGATCCGGTCGGGAAACCGTGTGTCGGGCCCCTCTTGAATGATCCGGGTACCCTTGACGTAGCCAGCGATTGCAGCGGCGGTGTACCAGCGGCCGGGATCGAGCGAAGGATACAGATCCGCGAAGGCCGAATTCACCTGAGCTTCCCTGAGCATAGAGGTGCCTCCAGGAAGGGCAGAGGTTGCAGGCTGGCCGTGCGGTCTGGAACCGCACGGAGGGGAGTTGAAGATATGAGCGCCAAGGCGAGCATCCAGACTCGCTGTGTAACGATGCCGTTACAAAGCGCCTCAATGTTACTTCCTTGACTTCGATCCCTTCGTCGTCTTCTTCGCGGACCTCTTCCTGAGAGGCTTTTTCGCGCGGCTACCAGGGTTTTTCCGAGCGAGAGGCATCATTTTGGGACGGGCGTGACGTGGTTGGTAGACGCCGAGCCTTCCGCCACCTGGAAGGGTGACTTGAGTCACCAGCCCGTATCCCTGGTCCTGCACCGGATCGCACGAAATACCCACAGCTCTCATCTCGGTGACGAATCCCTCGACGTCGTCGCACATGAAGTAGAACTCGTGTACGTCGTTCTTCTCGGAAGGATGCACGGCCAGTTCGGCCGGCGGTAATCCGAAGATCAGCCAGCCACCGCCCACATCAACGTTGCTGAGCCGAAGGATGTCGCGCAGAAAGGCGCGGTCCGCATCCGGCTGGGTGCTGTAGATGATGGAGTGTCCACCGATGATCATGATGACAGCTCTCGTTCGGGGTGCGGGGAGAGAGTAGGACTCATCTCGACCCCGGTCAATGCGCCGCAGGGGCATTCTGTCGTGCAAACCCTTGCGCCATTGGAGAGCGGCGGAGTATTCTCCGAGCGCAAATCACTTGAGAACTGATCTCAGCAGGTGCTCATGGCAGACTCCGCCGCTTCGAGCGCGCCGGACCAGACCGACGTGCGCGTCAACCCGCGATCGCGGCTGATTTTCAAGCGCGTCTTTCAGCTGAGCTCGCTGTTTTTTCTCATCAAGGGTTTAGCCTGGCTGGCGCTGGCATGGTGGGCGCTCTAGCCGGTTGGCTCCTCAAAGTCGAACAGGATCCTCGACATGATCTATCAGAGCAGCGGAATCATGGACTTCCTGAAGGAGGCCACCGCCGAACAGCACCGCAACGCGGAACGCCGGAGGCTCCAGAGGGAGATGGTTAGCGGACGGCTCCCGGTGGATACCTATCGCAACTGGCTCGGCCAGATGCTCCTCCTTCACTCGGCGCTCTGGAGCGGGATCATGGCGCGCCGGGTTTCTTCGCCTGCTCTGGCGGATGTAGTTCGAGACGAAGGCCGTCATGTCGCAAATCTCCGCGGCGACCTGATCGCGCTGGCTGGCGATCCTGATGAGCTAGATCCACTCCCGGCGACCGAACTCGGATTGTCGGCGATCCGGAACACCGCTGAGCAGGACCCGCCCAGCCTCCTCGGGTACAACTACGTGCTTGAAGGGAGCATGAACGGCAACCGGTTCATCGCCCGGGTGCTTACCCCTGCATTAAAGATCCCTGCGACGACCTATCTCGACCCTTACGGCGAGGAACAGCGTCGGGTCTGGGGAGCCTACCGGGAGCGGATGAACGCGGCGGGGTTCGACGCGTCCCAGGCTGACCGGATGGTTGCCGCTGCGCGCGAGATGTTTTCCACTATCGCTGAGCTGAGTGACCAGTTGATCGCGGAGCCGGCACAGGCGTGAATCATTGAGAGCAGGGAATGGGGAAGGGGCATTCAAACGCGGAGGCGCGGAGAACGCAGAGGAGTTCAAGTCAGGCTTTAGGTTGTACCACGTTCTCTCCTTTCAATAACCGCAAAAAATCTGATCTGCATTTCACTGAGCGCGGGGCGAGCGCGACACGCTCTCGGTACCCTCTGCGCCTCTGCGTTTCCAGTTGACACCTGGCTTGCACGCACAGGTCCGTGTAGTCGCCTACTTGACAGGTGACCATTTAGTCACATATTGTTTCTCCGTGACTGACGATGACCTGGTATTCAAGGCGCTGGCCGATCCAACCCGGCGATTCCTGCTCGACCGGCTCTACAAGCGTGATGGCCGCACGCTGACGGAGCTCGAGTCGGCGCTGGAGATGACCCGCTTCGGAGTGATGAAACACCTGCGTGTGCTTGAAGAAGCCGGACTCGTGGTCACCCGCCGCTCGGGCCGGGAAAAGCTGCATTTCCTCAACCCGGTTCCGATCCGGCTGATCCACGACCGGTGGATCGACAAGTTCACCGAGCGCCGGATCTCGGCGCTCGCAGACCTCAAGCATGAGTTGGAGGACACGGCATGACCGCGATGACGGAGACCAAGGTCACCACCCAGGTGTACCGCGTGTACATCAAGGCGACCCCCCAGGCGATCTGGGATGCAATCACCCGGCCCGAGTGGACTGCGCGCTACGGCTATGGCGGGCGAGCCGAATTCGACTTGCGAGCCCGCGGGAAGTACCGCCACCTCGCGAGTGCGGAGATGCGGGCAGGGGGCTCACCCGAGGTCGCAGTGGATGGCGAAGTCATCGAGGCCGACCCGCCACGCAAGCTGGTGCTGAGCTGGCGAATGCTGATGGACCCGGAGATGGCAGCAGAGGGATTTACCCGTCTCACCTGGGAAATCGAACCGACGCAGGGCGGAGTAACCAAGCTGACGGTTACTCACGAACTGGAAGGGGCTCCCAAGCTCGCCCTCATCGTTGGCGGCAGCCTGGAGAAGCAGGGTGCCGGCGGCGGCTGGGCCTGGATCCTCAGCGACCTCAAGACGCTGCTGGAGACCGGCAAGCGGCTTGACTGACCGACAGCTCTAGGAGGCCTTGGCGAATCGTAACGCGACCGAGTTCATACAATAGCGCAGTCCGGTCGGTTTCGGCCCGTCATCGAACACGTGTCCCAGGTGAGCGTCGCAGCGACGGCAGGAAACCTCGGTGCGGACCATCCCGAGACTGTCGTCGCTGGATTCGACGATGTTCTCCTTTGCGATCGGAGCCCAGAAACTGGGCCATCCAGTGCCGGATTCGAATTTGGTGCTCGAATCGTACAGGGCGGTATCGCAACAGATGCAACGGAAGACGCCTTTGCCGTGCTCCTCAAGCAGAGCGCCGCTGAAGGGTCTCTCAGTACCGGCATGGCGGGTCACCTCGAACGAGGCGGGCCCGAGCTGCTGCTTCCACTCCTCGTCCGACTTAACTATCCGGGGCACCGAGACGGTCCTGAGCCGTTTACCGTCATCACTGAACTCGACGATGGTCACGGTCGGATCCCCGCTCAGCGATGCCGCCGTGGCAATCGGGACCCGCTTCTCGACCGCCCGACATGCCATGGCGAACATCGCGACTCCGGCCTGCGCCAGGAACGACCGCCGTCCCAGGACGGCGTCGTCACTGCCTGCCTTTTGCATCGGCTCCTCCCGCCGCGAAATCATCCGAACGTAAACGCGAACGCCTGAATCCCCGGGTCGAGGAATTCGATCTCAAAGGTATGATCCTCCACCTTACCCGGCTGCCGGATCAACTGATAGAGGCGGTACTCGGTCACGGTGCCGTCGCCCTGAGGGTCGGTGTCCATTCCGTGCTCGTCCCCCGGAGCAGCGCCATCGAGCCGAACTCTGAAGCGCACCGGCTTGCCGTCGGGCGCAGGGCCAAGGACCAGGTGGAGATCCCGGGCGTGGAAGCGGTAGACAACGGTGCCCGGTGCGGCGACCAGCGCCGCGTGCTCGCGGCTCACGTTCCACTCTCCGCCTAGTGCCCACTGATTTGCCGTGAGCCGTGCCGGGGCGGTGTAGGACTGAGGTTTGTCCTGCAGGATCGCCTCGGGCGAGACGTAGTTCTTCTGCCGGGAATACCCAAGATAGGTCTCGGGAGACAGGACGTTCCCGAAATCCGCCGCGGCTTGAGCGCCAGACGCCTTCGGATCAACCAAGCCGGTTACCGTCATCCCCGAGTCGCGCTCGCGTAGCAATTGCTGGATCACCTGCTCGGACTCGGGGTAATTGCCCTCGCCGAAATGGTGATACCGGATGTTTCCCTTGGCATCGACGAAGTAGTGCGCGGGCCAGTACTGATTGTGGAACGCGTTCCAGATCGCGTACTTGTTATCTATCGCGACGGGATAGGTGATCTTCAGCTCGCGAAGCGCCTTGGAGACATTGCCGGTGTCTTTCTCGAAAGCGAACTCGGGAGTATGGACTCCGATCACGACCAGCCCGTCGGCACGGTATTTCTCGGCCCACGCCACGACGTAGGGAATGGTCCTGAGACAGTTAATGCAGGAGTAGGTCCAGAAGTCGATGAGGACGACCTTCCCCTTGAGCTGAGCGCTGGTTAGCGGCGGCGAATTGAGCCAGGCGACCGCGCCATCGAGACTCGGCAGCGACCCTTCGGTGGCAAGGGCAATCATTTGAGGGGCTGCCGGAAGTGCAGCACCCTCAGCCTCGGTGACCGGCCGCAGCCGATCAACCAAACCCTGTTCGATCCCCGAGGTGCTCGCCAGCGAGAGCCGCCGAAGAATTCCGGTGTCCCAGCCCGCGGCGATCGCGACGACACCGATCAACACCGCCACTCCCAATCCGCTCCGGATCCATTGCTCGGCCCTAAGCGATTTCTTCATCAGCGCGAAGACTTTGCCACCGGCCAACAGGGCTAATGCAAGCGATAGCGCGGCTCCGGCCGAGAAGGCCAGAAGCAATCCGGTCGTCTTTGCATTCGGTCCCTGAACCGCGGCGCCGGTCAGGATCAACCCGAGGATCGGTCCGGCACAGGGAGCCCAGAGCAGGCCGGTGGAAGCACCCAGCAGGACTGAGCGGCCGATACCCGGAGGCTCAGTCTCGACGACGGGTCCTTGAATGCGGGCGCCGAGCCGGGCGAGCGGCTGAGTCAGGAAGAGCGACAGCGAAGGAAAGAGCAGTGCCAGGCCGAGCAGCGCGAAGACGACGAGGGCCAGAATTCGTCCGACCTGGTTGGCCTGCACGACCCACCCGCCGGCATAGGTCGCAAGGCCGGCGACCAGCGCGAAGGTTCCGCCCATTCCGAGGAGTAGCGGTAACCCGCTCCGCCGGAAGGGCTGATCGGCCCGGGAGAAGACGAAGGGTAGAACCGGCAGGATGCAGGGGCTGACAATGGTCAGCACCCCACCCACGAACGCCAGCAGATAGAGCAGCATTTAATCCCCCGACCGCCGTTACGGATTCCGATAGAGCGCTGGGAATTGCTGCTTCAGCTGCTCCACCTTTGGTGCGTCGTTGTATACGATGTAGGACTGATCGGGGTGCTTCGCCATGTACCCCTGATGGTAATCCTCGGCGGGATAGAAGGCCTTGAACGCCTCGATCGCCGTCACGATGGGCCGGGAATACACTTTCTTGCCGGCCAGTTCGGCCACGTAGGCCTCGGCGGCCTGCTTCTGATCCGCGTTACGGTAGAAAACCGCCGAGCGATACTGGGTGCCGACGTCCGGTCCCTGGCGGTTAAGCAGGGTCGGATCGTGTACCGCGAAGAAGACCTCGAGCAGCTGCTCGTAAGTGACCTTCGACGGATCGTAGATCACTTCCACCGATTCGGCGTGACCGGTGTTCCCGTCGCTGACCTCCTCATAGGTCGGCGACTTGGTGGATCCACCGGAATACCCTGACACGGCGGATTTCACGCCTTTCACGTGCTCGAACACCCCTTCGATTCCCCAGAAGCAGCCGCCGGCAAAGACGGCGGTGTCCTGACTGGCCGGTGTGACGGCGGGGGTGGTGGTGGCGGAAGGATCGGCGGTCTCAATCCGAGGCTTCCCAAGGCCTAACAGGGCGAGAGCCAGTGAAGACGAGCCGGCGAGGGCTAACCATCGTGCTGCAACAGTTTTGAACACCTGAGGTCCAGGTTGGAGACACTATTAAACGTCGCGGGCGGTCGGGTGGTTTTCAACGGGGGGAATAGGGGCGGGATGGCGGGAAGGCGGTATGGCGGTCAGGGCGGTCGGGACGGACGGGGCGGACAAGGTGAACCGGCGGACCGGCGGACAAGGTGGTAGGGCGGTCAGTGCCAGGCCCCGAGGATGGCGCCCATCGCGAGGAGGTAGGCAAGCTGATACCCGGTGTCGATCAGGAAAGCGGCGATCGGTTTGTCGGAATAGAGATTCGCGGTGAAGCCTATGGGTGCGGCAATGCCCAGCCAGAGGTGGAAGCCCCAGGAGGTGCCAGCGGATGCAGACTCGACGCCGAGGTGGGCCAGGATGATGTGGAGCACGGCCCCCATCACCAGGAAGGCGACGAACGATGCGGTGTAGGTCTTTGGCGCCTTCGCCCGCATCGCGGCGAGTGCTTCCTCCGTGTATCCGTGAACCCGGACCCAGGCCTTGGCGAAGAGCAGGGGAGAATACCAGACAGCACCGATGAGGTTAGCGCCTTACTCGATCTCGGTGACCGACCCTAGCCCCGCATAGACGTAACGGGTTCCGAAACGGCGTTTCAGTTCAGCAAAGGCTGGCTCGCCGGTGCAGTGGCCGGGTGCGATCTCATCCACCTTCCACTGATCATGTAACGCTGTCGCGATCCGGGCGATGGCCGAATCCGGCGTGACTACGAGGTGCAGTCCGCCGAAGATGAGATGCACATGGTCTCCCCAGTCACGCGTCGCTTCGAGGATGGTTTCAATCCCGGGATGAGAACACCCCACCAGTAACACGAGGCCCTGCTGAGTTCGCAGGACCAGCGACAGCTCACGCAGCTCGAGCGTGCCGGGATTCCTCGAGACTGTCGAGATGATCGCGATGCCGGGCGCGACTTCGGTCAGGGTGTCGATCCAGGTGAAATGAGCCTCGGGCCATGGTGTCCCGAACTTCAGTTCAGTCTCCGGGGAGCCGGCAAAGTACCGCATCGAATCCGGCAGGGTTGAATCGGTGCGGTAGAACGTGGAGGGCAGGGAAGCACCGAACACACCGAATCCTTCTCGCGGTGCGTAGATCCTGACCTTCGGATTGACCCGGAGGAGGTAATTGAGCCCGGCAGTATGGTCTCCGTGACGGTGGGAGACGACGACGAAATCGAGCCGCTTCAGGTCGATCCCCAACGCCTTGACGTTGTGGGCGAAGATGTCGGCGTTATTCCCGGTGTCGAAGAGAATGCGTTTGCCGCCGTATTCGACCAACGCGGCGAATCCCCAGTCGCGGGTGAGATCTCGCCGGGGTCCGAAGGCGTCGTACAGGATGGTGACGCGATGCGGTTCGGGCGGAGAAGGCCCCGCCGCGCGAGGCGGCGGGGCGAGTGGGGCACCGGCAAGAAGAAGGAGAGTCAGGAGCATCGGCCCTCCAGTGTGAGGCCAATCCCTATTGGGAGAAGCCGCTGAAGACGAAGCGGTAAGCCGGCGTGGTCGAGTCGTACACCGCTTCGAACTTGGTCGGGTACTGGACGCCCTTTGGCAGATCGCCTTCGGGAGGAACCGGCAAGGTGAATGAACGGCGCTCCTGGAGCATGGCGCGGGAGATCATCGGCTCGTAGAAGATCGGCCGCTGGGCGTAGTAGCCGAACACCATGGTTCCGGTGAACGGGGCTGTGCCGGTCGCGAATTCCTGCGGCAGCGCATGCATCCCCATCTTTGGCACGCACAAGCCGGTCAGCATCCCCAGTTTGGGTATATCCACGTCGGGCAGGGTGTAGCTCGCGGGAATCGCCTGAGGTTTGGTGGTGTTGCTGCAGTCGATGGCTTCCCTGGCACTGTCGCTGATGACGTAGAAATGGAAGTCGAAGTGCGGCGTCAGGAACGGTCCCGGCGGGTGGCCGTGAGCTTCCCAGAATACCGCGAGGTGATCTACCCCCACCGCGGCCCGAGCCACTTCCGGCAGTCGAATGACCGCCCCCGGCACGGGCGGCCAGGTCATAGCCATCTCAGGCGGGGCACTATCAATAGTTGTCAGGGGAACCGTGGCGCCGAGCGCGACGAGGTGGCTATCCGCCATTTCTGCCCAGGTACAAATCGAACCCCCGTACACCGGCTGGCAGTCACCAGCGATTTCCTTTGGGCCGGCGGGCTTCCTGGCTCCACAGGCGCTGGCGGCCAGGAGAAGAACGGGGACGAGGAGAGTCAAGCGCATGGGGCCTCGGGTGAGAAGGATTGGTAGCTCGGTGCGACAATTCCTGGCGACTCAGCGGTCCTTCAATCGCCGGACGAACTTGAGTCCGGACCAGATGTCGGTGACAGCGCAGACCTTTATATCCACCAGTCCCGCGGCGAGACCGATTCGCCGTACGACGTCCTCGGTGAGATCGGTCTCAACTTTGGATGCCTTCTTGGGCCAGGCCACCCAGAGGAGGCCAGCGGGTGGAAGGAGCGGGACCGCCTTGCTGAAGGCCTTCTCCAAGTGTGCTCCTGAAGTCAAGAGAAGAGCAGAACGCAAGCGGCTGTCCGGCTAGCGGCGCCGGCAAGCGTGACTCCCTCGGGCAGGGGACGCAACTCGGTTTCGAACCCGTTGGGGGCGCCCTTCAACAGGAGCCGATGCCCGGGCTTCACGTCCAGCTTCGCGATCAGCGGCTTGCCACTGTAGCCGGGCGGCTGCAATCCCTCAGTACTCTCCACCGAAGACGATGACATACCCGTTCGGGTCGCACACCTCGAATTCCCAATCGCTGTAGGGCTGCTGTTTCAGCTTCATCTTGATGAACGATTCGCCCTTTACCTGCTGGTACAAGGCGTTCACTCCCCGCATCCGGAAATACGCATCCCACAGGCCTTCGGGACGCAGCGACGAGAGGTCGGGCTTCCGGTAGTCGGCGAGACTGAGCAGCATGATTTCCGCGCCGTCCCGCATGAGGCTGGCGTAGGCGTACGGCGGACTCTTTGGAAAGTTACCGGCGAGAGTGAAGCCGAGGTTGTCCACGTACCAGCGAGCGGTGGCTGCGACGTCTTCGGCCAGAAAGGTGGGGACTGCCGAGAGAATCCTGACTTCAGTGCCGTGTTCTGCTGTGGTGTGCACCATGGTTGTCCTTCGCTATTCAGACCCTAGCAATGCCTGCCACTGGGGAAGCCCGGAGTGAGTGAGATACTGGCGGACCATCGCGTCCCGCTGGGCGGCGCTGAGGCCGTGGCTCGAGCCCTCCAGATCCTGCTGCATGAAAACCTCGAATTGATCCATGCGCTCCCGCGCGCACCCGGCACACAGGTGCCCGTACGAGGTACCCATCAGGACGAAATCGAAGGGAGCCCCTTCGCTCTCCACGGCCTGCTGAGTCTTGCAATCATTACAAAGCATCGGAACACCTCGAATCTCTAAGACCTCGCGGGATGGACGCGAGAGATGTGCAGCGGAGGGAGCGACGCTCTCCGAAGGCGACTAGAAAGAGCTACTCTCTGCGGCTCGAATCTGCAAGCGGCCAGAGTCGCCCCGCGCGCTGTCCATGGCGCGGAGGGCTTGTTCGTCCTTTTCAGGATGTCACCTCGAGCAGCTTGTAGGCATTCGGCCGACTTGCGCGCCCCAATCGCGAGCGGGTTAACTCTTGGCAACCTCAACATCCAACTCCACCATGTCAATGAAGAACGTCGTGCTCTGTGGCGTACTCGGCTCGCTACTGCTGTTCACCACCGCTTCCGCTCCACACGCCCCGGCGGCGGTCCACATGACGATGGCGACTCTCCACGCCGCGGCTCTTACCACACCCACTGGATCCGGCGACACCGACGACGCTCCCTACCTCCTGCTCTC
>Ga0207712_10002696_pt1 | contig 11334 bp, 9 predicted proteins | sample KBSS44metaG_FD_184402 | JGI IMG/M metagenome (GOLD analysis project Ga0207712, IMG submission 184402) | Switchgrass rhizosphere microbial communities from Kellogg Biological Station, Michigan, USA - KBS S4-4 metaG (SPAdes) (version 2) | ecosystem: Host-associated > Plants > Roots > Rhizosphere >... | reverse complement strand
AGCAGCACACCGCCCATCTCCATGCACACGACGACGACGTCGCCGTGACAGCCACCTGATCCGCCCAGGCTCTCGGGTACCAGCAGCCCAAGCAGCCCCTGGTCCGCCAGGAGGCCCCACGTCTCGGGCCGGTAGCCGGTGGGCCCGTCGACGACGGCGGACAGCGAGTCGACCGGGTCGTGGTCGGCCAGCAGGCCGGCGACGGCATCAGCGAGCGCCGCCCGTTCCTCGGCGGTCGATGTCATGGCCTCACCTCACGCGGGAGCCCGAGCACACGCTCGGCGATGACGTTGCGCTGGATCTCACTGGTACCGGCGGCGATCGTCCAGGTCCAGGACCTCAGATGATCGACGAACGGCCGGCCGGACAGGTACCCCACCTCGCGGGGCTCACCGAGGTCCTCAACCACGTCCATCCCGTGCACCTGTGCGTCCACCCGGGTGAACCGCTGCAGCAGCTCGCTGAAGAACAGCTTCAGGATCGACGAGGTGGGGCCGACGTCGCCCGTGTCCGTCACCGCGGCCAGCGAACGCTGGGTCAGCGCGCTGAGAACCTCGACCTCCGTACCGAGGGCACCCACCTGCGCACGGAAGTACGACTCGTCCAGCAGGCTGCTCCCCGGCGCCCGGCCCGGCAGACAAGCCGCGTCCCGCACCAGCCGGTCCAGCGACCGCCGCAGCGACTCGGTGAGCTCGATCAGCTGAGCCGCCCGCTCGGTGACCAGCGTGGTCTGGGCGATCCGCCAGCCCTCGCCCTCGCCACCGACCCGCATCGACACCGGCACCTCGACACCATCGAAGAAGACCTCACAGAACTCCCAGCTCCCGGTGGCCTGACGGATCGGACGCACAGTAATACCAGGGCTCAACATGTCGACGATGAAGAACGTGATCCCCCGGTGCCTGGAGACCGCCGGGTCGGTACGCGCCAGCAAGAGACACCACCGCGCGTAACGGGCGAAGCTCGACCAGGTCTTCTGCCCGTCGACCACGTACACGTCACCGCGACGGACCGCGCGGGTACGCAGCGAGGCGAGATCCGAGCCAGCCTCGGGCTCGGAGAAGCCCTGACAGAAGATCTCCCCGTCCAGGATCCGCGGGATCAGCTTGCGCTGCTCCTCGGTCCCATGCTCCATCAGCGTCGCCGCCGCGTGGCCCAGCGAGATCGCCATCGGCCGGGGCCGGGGCGCGTCCGCCCGGCTCAGCTCCTGCTGAGCGACGGCCTGACCGGCGAAACCGAGCCCCCTGCCGCCAAACGAGACCGGCCAGTGAGGGACGAGATGACCCGCGGCCTGCAGTTGCCGGGCCCAGTCCTGATAGAAGCGCACGACCTCCGACTCCGAGGAGGCCTGCAGCCGCGAGCGCCATCCGGCCTGGCTGTGCTCGGCCAGCCAGCCGCTGATCTGCGGACGGTATCGCTCAGCGGCCGATCGATCGTCGGTCACGGGGTCTCCAGACGCCTAGTCAGAGCGAGTGCGGTATACCCACCAGACGAGACTAGCGGAAGAACCACGGAAACTCTTGACGCCACATCAGGCTGGACGCAGAGTGTGGGACACTCTATAAGACCTGGCGTGGCCCCCGTCACATCGATGATCTTCTGGCCTTGGCGAGTCGGGGCGTCGCGCCTCAGGCGTAGCCCAGGAGCTGTCGCCTCTCGGGGCGGTGCAGGATCTGGTTGGGCCGGTGGCGGACCGAACAGCCCCGCAGGCCCCCAGCCCCAGGCCGGCAGGGCCAACCAACGGCCCGGGGCGTCGTCGCGGCGCCCGGACCACCCGCCGAGAGGAGCCAACGTGAAGCTTGGGGATCTCCACATCCTGCCCGTCTGGGACGGCGACGCCCGGGTACGGGCCCGCGACGTGTTCACCCCGCCCGGCGGCGACGAGGAGCACTGGGCCTGCAACGCCGAGCACTTCACCGCCGACGGCGACTTCGAGATGGCACTCGGCGGCTTCCTGATCCGGACCGGCGAGCGGGTGGTCCTCGTCGACGCCGGCCTGGGCCCGATGCAGGCCGGCCCGTTCCACGGCGGGCAGTTCCTCGATAGCCTGCATGCGCTCGGCGTCGTCCCAGCCGACGTCACCGACGTCCTGCTCACGCATCTGCACCTCGACCACATCGGGTGGACCTCGATCGAGGGCAAGCCGGTCTTCCCGAACGCCACCTACCGTTGCCACACCGCCGACTGGCATCAGTTCGTGGACACTCCGGAGCCTGACACCTGGGCCGGACCCAAGCTGTCCACCATCGCCGAACGGGTCGAGCTGTTCGACGCCGACATCACCCTCGCCCCCGGGATCGACGCCCGACACTCCCCGGGCCACACTCCCGGTTCGACGATCTTCATCGTCTCCAGCGGCGACCAGCGCGCCATGCTGCTCGGCGACGTCGCCCACTCACCCGTCGAACTCCTCGACGCCGGCTGGGAAGCCGCCTATGACACCGACCGTCAGGCCGGGCGCGAGGCCCGGGCCCGCCTCATCGACGAGATCGAGGCCGACGGCACCCCGGTGGCCTCCCCGCACTTCGCGGGCCTGCGCTTCGGCCGCGTCCTGGTCGGCATCGACAGTCGTCGCTGGATCTACCTCGACCACTGACAACGCGATCGCGTGTTCCGCGGACGATCTGGGGTCCCGTGGAATCCAGTTCGGGTTGTTCACACCGGTCAGTGCCGGCGCGATCACCGCATCATGGTCGTCGCCGGAGCCACGCCCCCGCCCTGCGGGCGAGGCCTGAACGCGTGGATGCCCCCGCTGCTTCCGACGTCGGCGTTGGCACGCAGGATGTTGATCCCGCCGAGTCGGTCGACTGCCTCAGCCAGGGCGGCCTCGACCGACGCGTGATCTGTGATGTCGCAGAACAGCGCATGGGCCTGCGCGCCCTCCGCACGCAGCTTCGCCGCCTGTTCTTCTGCGATGTCCAGGTCGATGTCCATCAACATCACTGCCGCGCCGCGTGCCGCGGCGGCGCGGCCAAGTGCGAGGCCGATGCCGGCCGCGCCGCCGGTCGCCACCACGCCGTAGCCGGCCCACGACGCCGAACCCGTCGCGGTCGTAGGCGCCGTCATTCGCAGATCGCCGGAAGGGTGAAGAGCTGGTTGATGAACACTGACCAACCGCGCTCCGGCTCACCGTTCAGGCTGATCTTCAAGTCGCGGGAGAACATCTCCTGCAGCAGGACCTGGACCTCCAGGCGGGCGAGGTGGTTTCCGACGCAGAAGTGCGGCCCACCGCCGCCGAAGCTCTGGTGCGTGTTGGGCTTTCGGCGGTAGTCGAACCGGTGCGGCTCGTCGAACACCGACGGGTCCCGATTCCCGGCGACGTACCAGAGGAGAACCATGTCTCCTTCGCGGATGGTGGTCCCGTGCAACTCCACATCGCGGGTGGCGTGGCGGGCCATGTGCATCGCCGGCGTAATCACGCGCAGGAATTCGTCGACGAGTTCCCGGACCTTGCCGCCGGCAACCGCGGTGCGCGCCTGCTCCGCTATGCCCGGGTTCTCGAGAATCATCCGCAGACTCTGCCCGATAAGGGTGTGCGTCGTCTCGAAACCGGCGATCAGCAGCGAGAACCAGAGCTGCATGAACATCGAGTCGGTGATCTTCACGCCGTCACGCTCAGCGGTGGCGAGTTCGCCGAGCATGCTTTCGTTGTTGACGTCCCAGCCCTGGTCGCGCAACTCGAGCGCGTACTCCATGACGGCCTGGGACGCCGCGTTCGAGCGTTGGATGCCGTCTTCGTAGCGCGACTCGGAGAAGATCTGATCCGCCCACTGGACGACCTGCCTGCGCTTGTCGTCCGGCACTCCCATCACCGAACAGATGACCTGGGCGGGCAGTTCCGCCGCCACCAGCGGCACCAGGTCACATGCGCCGCGGCCGGTCAGTCCGTCGAGAATGACCTTCACCTGATCGGTGATCCAGTCGGAGAACCGTGCCACCATCCGCGGTGTGAACGCGGCGCCCACCAGCCGGCGGATCTCCGTGTGCCGCGGCGGGTCGTTCTGGATGACGTTGTCGCGGAACGACACGGGCAGGTTGTAGGCGGATGGGTAGCGGATCCCGCGGGTGCTCGTGAACGTTAACGTGTCTCGGCCCGCGTTGGCGATGTCGTCATGGCGGGTCAGCGACCAGAACCCACCGGTGGCGGCGCCCGTCGATGTCGGCGTCCAGTGTACCGGCGCCTCGCTACGAAGCCGATCAAATTCCGCGTGCGGCACCCCGCCATGGAAGACCGCCGGATCGGTCAGGTTGACAGTCATTGATGTCTGTTCTCCTTTGGTGGCCGTCTCGCGCGCACGCCGGGCCGTGACCCGACGCATGTGCCCGATGCCGAACTCGGCGTGGACGCGAGACGCCAGGGTGGTTCGCCTTCGCGAGTTGGTTGGCTATGTTCCCGGGACCGCAGTGATCGATGGCCAGGAGATCCTGGTTACCGGCGTGAACTGCGTTTGCGAGTGGTACCTGTCAGGAGCCGGCTGTGATGCCGGTGTCGGTCGGTAGTGGGATGTTGTAGAGCTTGGCGGCGTTGTCCTGCATGATTTTGCGGATGCTGGTCGGGTCGACGCCGGCGAGCGCCTTGGCGGAACGCTCGACCGGGGACGGGTAGAGGCACGTCGGGTGCGGGAAGTCGGTCTCCCACATGATGTTGTCGGCGCCGAGGTAGTCCAGGAGCAGGTGGGGGCCGGCGTGTTCGAACCAGAAGGTGCCGTAGATGCCGCGGCGGAACATCTCCAGGGCGCTGGGCCTGGTGACCGGCGGCAGGTCGGGGAAGGTCTCGCGGTATTCGTAGTCGATGCGCTCGAGGACGTAGGGGATCCAGCCCATGCCGCTTTCGACGGAGACCCACTTCAGGTTGGGGTACTTGAGGATGACGTCGCTGACGCACAGGTTGGAGATGAACTTGGAGTTGTTGAGTTCGATCTGCACGGAGTTGACCGGCTTGACGGCGCGGTTCTCCAGGGACGGCCAGGCGACGGTGTGGCGGTCGGCGGAGACGCTGGCGGTGGAGCCGACGTGGATGTTGATGGGCATGCCGAGGTCCTGCAGCACCTCGTAGAGGGGTTCCCAGTCGGGCTGGCCGAGGTCGGGCAGGCCGCCGAGGTGCGGGTTTCCGGCCATGGTGACGCCGCGCAGGCCCATGGCGGCGGCCCGCTGGGCTTCCCTGACGGAGGCGTCGATGTCCCAGAACGGCAGCACGGCCATGGGGAACAGCCGGCCCTGGCCCTGCTGCTGCCATTCGGCCATGGCGTCGTTGTAGATCGAGACGATGGCGGCGCCGACTTCGGTGTCGACCTCCTGGATGACGGCGTACATCGCGAAGCCCATGGTGTTGGGGTAGACGATCTGGGCCCAGATACCCATCTCGTCCATGACCGCGAGGCGTGCGGCCGCGTCGTAGGAGGCCTCGTGGATGTCCTCGTAGCGGATGCTGTTGGTGATGTCCGAACTGATCATCGGGGTCTTCTTGCCGGCCGTGTTGCCGACCGCCAGCGCCGGCGCGGCCTCCCGGCAGGCCTGGTTCAACGGGCCGTTCCAGGGCGTGACCACCGCGACGACCCCGTAGGGCTCACGGCGCACGAACGCGAACGATCCCGCCGCTGGCTCCAGACTCTGCCCACGCAGCCCCCGCACCACCGCCGCGTAGTACTCGAAGAACTCGATCGACCCACTGATCTCAGAACGCAACGCGGCGACGATCTTCCCCGTCTCCGCCGCCTCCAACTCGACCAACTCGTCGAAGCACTCACGCATCCTCGACGCGAGGTCAAGAAGGGCCCGAGAACGCTGGGCAGTGGACAGTGCCGCCCACCCTGGCTGCGCAACCGAAGCCGCCCGGACAGCACCGACCGCGTCGGACCCGGTGCCGTGAGGAACCTCCGCGACGAGCCCACCGTGCGCCGGGCTATTCGACGCGAGGTACTCACCACCCGCCGGAGGAGTGGCACGACCCGCGACCCAGTGCCCAAACCGAGGAACTGTCACGGCCTCATTCCCCCTCGAATCCGACCACGCTCGTCTGGCGGCCCGGCGGCGCTTCGGATCTGGCTGGCCGAGCGAGCAACTGCGTCGTCGCGGCGTGGAGCGTCATTGGCCATCCTTATTTCCGCAATGGGCTAGATGTGCCGCTTATTTGCCGCGGTCGCGGTGTCGAATGGGGAAATCGATCAGACGAGAAATGGTGTTGTGCCGCAGGTCTGGCCAAGGCGATCACCGAGGAGGGGCGGCCCGTTGGTCTGTGGCCAGCTCGCCTACCGTCTCGCCGGCTGCCGGACGGCCGCCGAGGACGTCGTCGGCGGGTGAGCTCGTAGTCGATCATCCGCGCACTGTGTCGCCAAGGAGCCTGGCATACTCTACTCCACCGAGTCTGACGCAAGGGTGCGTAGCGAGGCAAGGGTGTGCATGTTGGGTGTACTCTACTCGCCTCGGGAGATCCTTCAAGGCCACACAGACGCTGGCGATGATCCCGCGATCACCCGACGACGGGCCGAGGCCACGGGTACTCCGACACCGGTACTCCGTCGCCTGTGAAGCGTCTCCGGTCCGTCATCGTCAGTCAGGCGCGGGCGGCTTCGGGCATTGCCGCCGGTTCGCCGTCGGAGCGGGGCGCCTTGGTGCCGTGCCGGGGAAGGGCGAGGGCGGCTGCCGCGGCGACGGCGAAGGCGACGACCTGGCGGCGGCCCCCGCGAGGGCCGTGCCGACGAAGGAGCCGACCGTGACGGGCAGCATGGTGAGGCCGGCGCGCAGCGGGCTGTCGTGCAACCCGTCCTGGATGTACAGCGGGATCATGAGGGCGAAGCTGCCCCATCCGAGGTAGTTCACCAGTTGCACGACGCTGCCGGCGGCGAAGCCGCGGTCACCGAACAGCCGCATCGGGAGCAGCGGGCTGCCGCCGCGCCGGTCCCCCCGGCGCTGGGACAGGATGAACAGCACAAGCGCCGCCGCGGCGACCGCGAACAGCGCCCACATGTAGGTCGGCTAGCCGGCCGTGTTGCCTTCGATCAGGACGTATGCTGCCGGGTCGCGGTGTATGACCGCGCCCACGACTCGCCGACGGGGCTGGCACAGCAGGGTGGCTTGCACAGCAGAACGACGGAACCACCTGGCCCCACGGGTCAAGTCCGCAGATCGCGTTCTGCCCGGGCCAGGCGGCCCCGATCGCGTCGAGTTCAGCAGCTAGTTCAGCCGTCCATCAATGAGCACAAGGGCGCCTCAGGCCGGCAGGTGCACCGACTTGCTCTCCAGGAACGGCTCCAGGCCTTCGATGCCGCCCTAACGCCCGACACCGGACTCGCGGTAGCCGCCGAAGGGCGTCGTGACGTGCGCGCCGACGAAGCAGTTGATCTGCACCGTTCCCGTCCGGATGCGCTGGGCGACTCCGTAGGCGCGCTCCACGTCGTCGCCGAAGACGGCCCCGCCGAGACCGTAGGGGGTGTCGTTCGCGATGGCGACGGCGTCGTCGACGTCCTTGTACGTGAGGACGCTGATGACTGGCCCGAATATCTCCTCCTGGGCCACGCGCATCGAGTTCTCGACGTCCACCAGCACGGTGGGCTCGAAGAAGAAACCCTTCTCGAGGTGCTCGGGCCGCTTTCCGCCGACCGCGACCCGCGCGCCCTCGGCGGCCGCGATCGCCAGGTAGTTCTCCACCCGGTCGCGGTGTCGCCGGCCCGCCAGCGGACCCGTCGTCGTCTTCGGGTCGTGCGCGTCGCCCACCACCAGCGCGCCGATGAACCCCTTCATGGCGTCGACGAGCTCGTCGCGACGGCGCTCGGAGACCAGCACCCGCGTCAGGCCGAAGCAGGCCTGCCCGGTGTTGATGAGCCCGCCGCCCAGCAGCGGCGCGATGATCTGGTCGATCGGGGCGTCGTCCAGGACGATCGCCGCGGACTTCCCGCCGAGCTCCAGGGTGACCCGGCCGATGCGCTGGCCGGTGGTCGCGATGATGTGCTTGGCCACCGCGGTGCTGCCCGTGAACGTGACCTTGTCGATGTCGGGCGAGGCCACCAGCGCCTCGCTGCCCTCCCGGTCGGCGACCACGACGTTGATGACGCCAGGCGGCAGCGCCCCGTCCTTCGTCATCTCCGCCACGACGTCCCCGAGGAGGTTCACGGCCAGCGGCGTCTCCGGCGACGGCTTCACGACGACCGTGCAGCCCGCGGCCAGCGCGGGGGCGAGCTTCATGCCCGCGACCGGGAGCGCCCCGTTGAAGGGGACGATCGCCGCGGTCGGTCCCACCGGCTCCCGCAGGATCCGGGTGGTGGACCCGTCCAGGCGCAGGCGGTCCTCACGGAACGCGAACGTGCGGATGAGGTCCGCGTAGTACCGAAGATAGAGCCCTGGAACCACCTGCGACTGGCGAGCCATGGTGATGGGCATGCCGATCTCGGCCGTAGCGGCCTGCGCCAGCTCCTCGGTGCGCGCGTCCAGCCGAGCGGCGAGGTCCTCGAGCACGGCGGCACGCTGCTCAGGGCTCAGCGTGGGCCACGGCCCCCGCTCGAACGCGTCGCGGGCGGCCCGCGCGCTGCGCTCGACGTCGGCGGCGGACGACTCGCGCACCGTCGCGACCAGTTCCTCGGTGGACGGGTCGATCACCTCGATGACCCGGTCACCGGTCGCGGCTACCCACTCACCTCCGATGAAGCATTCATCGCGGTGCGACACCTGTCCTTGGGCAGAGCCCGGCTGCGCGATCGTCGTCATCAGGCGACTCCTTCCGTGTGTAAAAAGAGAGAGACTTCGGCTGCGAACGGGCTACCGGCGGGACGCGGAACGACGGAAGCGGGGCGGCAGCGCTGACGTCGGGAGCCCGCTGTCGTCGCCCCCTCCGGGCGCGACGACAGCGGTTGGATCCAGAACAACTGTCCCGCGTCGCCCGCCAGATCGCGTCCGTGACAGCCAGCGCCGCCATCCTCACGCAAGGTCATCGGCTTACCAGGTGACTGGGAGTGCGTTGAGGCCGTAGACCGCCAGTTCGTGCTTGAAGTCGAGCTTGTCGACCGGCTCGGCGAGGGCCAGGGTGGGGATGCGCTGGTAGAGGGTGCCATAGACCACCTGCAGCTCCAAGCGTGCCAGAGACTGCCCGAGACACTGGTGGATGCCGAAACCGAAAGCAACATGTTCGCGGGGGTTACGACCTAGGTCCAGCCTGTCCGGGTCCGCGAAGACCCGCGGATCGCGGTTGGCGATGTCGGCCGCGGCGATGATGCCCTCACCTGCGGCGATGTGCGCACCGTCGACGTCGAGGTCTTCCAACGCGACCCGGCGCCGCCCGAGATGGGTGACCGTCAGGTAGCGCAGCAGTTCCTCGACAGCACTCGACACGAAGGCCAGATCATCAGACTTCGCGCGTAGGCGTGCCAGCTCGTCCGGGTTCTCCAGCAGCAACGCCGTACCGAGGGCGATCATGTTCGCGGTGGTGTCGTGGCCCGCCACCAACAGCAGCCGCGCCATGCGGGCGAGCTCGTCGCGAGCCATGGCCCCGCCGCGCAGCTCGGAGACGACCAGCCGGCTGAGCAGATCATTTCCGGGATCGGCGTTCTTGCGGTCGACCAGCCCCTCCAGGTAGGCGATGAGGTCGTCCATCGCCGCGGCCGACGCGGCCGGGGTGGCCGTCTGGCTGTTCAGCGTCACGCTCAGCCGGTGGAACAGGGCGCGGTCCTCGTACGGGACGCCGAGCAGTTCGCAGATCACCAGCGACGGGACCGGCAGCGCCAGCGCCTGGACCAGGTCGGTGGGCTTCGGGCCCGCCAGCATGTCGTCGATCAGCCCGTCGACGATCTGCTGCACCTTCGGACGCATCGTCTCGATGCGCCGCACCGTGAAGTCCGCGTTCAGCTTGCGCCGCTGCGCGGCATGGTCCGGGTCGTCCATGTTGATGAACGTCCGCCCCTTGCTGTGCCGGGCCGCCATGCTGGCGCTCATGTGGGGGAAACCAGGCAGCGCCGTGTCGCCACTGGCACGCCGGTCGGCCAGCACGGCACGTAGCTCGTCATAGCCGGTCACCAGCCACGGAGTCCCGCCGTCCCACTGCGTCACCCGGCTGAGCGGCGCCTCGGCCTGCAGCCGCGCCAGCTCCCGCGGCGGGTCGAACGGGCATTTCGGGTCGCGCGCCATGGGGTACGCGGGGCACGTGCTGTCGCTGCTCGTCACTACAACTCCTTGAGTCCTGTCAGGTCCTTCGCCTCGCGGGAGCCGAAATGGCATGCGAGCGAGCCGGCGGCACGGTCGATCGTGGTGCCCGTTCGCGATGTCCGCCTTCTTCACCTGGGCGGTCCTGCGTCTGCCGAGCTGAAAGGATCCGAGGTTCGGCAGGCTTAGCCGTTCTCGTCGAGAGAGATGGCGCGCGCCGGGCAGACCGACGCGGCCTCGCGGACCCGGTTGGCGAGTTCCTCCGGGGGCGACGCGTCGAGCAGTACGACCAGGCCGGTGTCCTCGTCCTGGTCGAAGACGGCCCCGGCGGACAGGACGCACTGCCCGGCCCCGATACAGACGTCCGGGTCGATGGTGATCTTCATCAGGCTCCTTGCAGGAATCCCAGGTGATCGGAAGTTCGGTCACGCCACAGACCACGGCGGTCTCGCGGAAGGTCAGGAATGGGCCGCACGCCAGTCCACCTGGCCCGACGTGACCCATCTGGCAGCCTATGACGATTTTTGCATGCCATGTCAAGAACAGCCCTCCGGAGCAGGTCACGCAGGTCACGCAGGTGCCGCGGGCCGCGCGGCGGCGTGGGGCGACCGCCCGACGTCGGCGGCACACGCGGCGGGCGCCGGTGTCGACCGAGCAGGCAGCGCCCCCCAACGAGCACCATCAGCCATCGCCGCATGCGACCGTGCCGAGGCCTGCGGGGGCGCGCCGCGCGTGGGGCGATGACGGCGGCGGCCACTCGGCGAGACGGCCGCCGATCGAGCGACAACCTCCTGGCAGGGGGAGTAGGGATTGACATCGACTGTCAACTGCATCATGCTCTGCCGAGCAGCGCCCCCATGTGGCGCCAGTCACTTATCCGCAAGGTGCCGTGCTCGACCCTTAGCAGGAGATGCGATGTTCAGCCGTCCAATAGCCGCCGCGGCGGCAGTGATAGTGATCGCGTCTGCGTTAGCCGCGTGCGGCGGCTCAGACGACAAGCCGACGGGTTCATCCGGCTCGACCGGCTCCGGTGCGGCAGCAGCCCCGACGAAGAGCCCCCTCGACGTGTTCTTCATCAACGAGCAGGGCTCGACGACCGGGGCGAGCTATCCGCAGGAGACCACCGCCGCCAAGGCCACCGTCGAATACATCAACACCAAGCTCGGTGGTGTCGACGGACATCCGATCAAACTGGCCACCTGCTTC
>Ga0207712_10002687_pt1 | contig 11355 bp, 7 predicted proteins | sample KBSS44metaG_FD_184402 | JGI IMG/M metagenome (GOLD analysis project Ga0207712, IMG submission 184402) | Switchgrass rhizosphere microbial communities from Kellogg Biological Station, Michigan, USA - KBS S4-4 metaG (SPAdes) (version 2) | ecosystem: Host-associated > Plants > Roots > Rhizosphere >... | reverse complement strand
CCTTTGCATATTGGTTCATCTACGCATGTGTGGGATATACGTATCACAAATGAAGATGGAAAATTAGTTTGTATCAGCCGGCTTACTGTTGCTATAATGAAGCAAAAAACATCAGGATGAAAATCCAGACTCAAGTACATCATTCACCAAAGGAAAAGAGTTCTGCAAATATTTTTTAAGATCATTTTTCTCAACCCATTCAAGTTTTGTTATTTGTTCCGCTGCTTGTGGAGTGAGTTTTTGCTCATTGCTTACTTTCATTTTAAACCACCTTGTTTCTTTTAATACAAACCGGGTTCCTTCATGATAAGTGTGATAAGTAGTATTAAGAGGAGAAATAAGCTTTATTCTTTTTAAACCTGTTTCTTCTCGAGTTTCTCTTACTGCGCATTCTTCAAAGCTTTCTTTTTTGTCCAGTTTCCCTTTAGGCAGATCCCAATTTCCCCTACGAAACATCATAAGCACTTCATTGTTCCCATTGAGTACAAAACCGCCAGCTGCTTTTACCAAAGTGAATTTTTTAAAGAAAGTGTCTTTCAATTCTTTAAGATCCTTATGAAAAAAAACACCTGCATGCACAGAGGATTCCTGCATTTCATGTATCATGCTTTTTATTGTATGCAGGTTTAGTTCATCAATAAACACAGCATCGTCATGATGAACATAAGGTTGAAGAGTGGCATCAACATTATCGCATAAGAACAAGGGCTTGTCGTCGAAATAGATTTTGATATACATAGCAGTTAGCTTTTGGCTCGCAGCTTTTCTTTACATTCGCCGCATGACTGATGCTAAAGTGGTAGCGGAAAAGCTGCTTCAAGTTAATGCAGTAAAATTAAACCCCGAAAATCCCTTTACCTGGGCCAGTGGCTGGAAGAGCCCTATTTACTGCGACAATCGCAAAATACTTTCGTTTCCTTTTATCCGCGACTATATTAAATCTGAGCTTTGTAATGTTGTTTTTGAAAAATTTCCTGATGCAGAGCTGCTCGCAGGTGTGGCTACAGCAGGTATTGCCTGGGGTGCTATGGTGGCCGACCAATTAAAGCTGCCTTACGTGTATGTTCGTCCAAAACCTAAAGAGCATGGCTTAGGAAACCAAATAGAAGGGTATTATGAGTCGGGACAAAAGGTTGTCGTTATAGAAGATCTGGTTTCCACTGGTAAAAGCAGCCTTCAGGTTGTTGATGTTTTAAAGGAAGCAGGCCTGGAAATAGCCGGAATGGTTTCTATTTTCACTTATGGGTTCCCTGTTGCCACCGAAATGTTTAAAAAAACCGGTATAGTCTACTATCCTCTTACAGATTATCCGACTCTTATTCAACTTGCAGCGGAAAAGCAAATTATCTCGTCTGATCAACTGGAAATTTTGTTAAAATGGCAAACTGATCCTGCAGGGTGGAAAGGAGTTTAGTAATTTGCCTTAAATCGATCTTTAATGAAGAAAATATTTCTTGGATTGCTTGCAATTGGCGGTACTGCCTTGGTTAGTTCAGCCCAGGTAAAAGCGTCAATGACCGCAAAAATTAAAACCCCAACAGTTGGATGTGACGATTGTAAAAACCGGATTGAAACTTATCTTAAAAGGTATGATGGAGTTACATCTGTCCAGGTAAACTGGCACCAAAAGATTACCACTGTAAAATATCTGACGGATCGTACCAATATCGAAGAGATAAAAACTGCGATCTCCAATTGTGGATATGACGCTGACGATATTCCGGCGTTTGAAGATGCGTATAAAAGGCTACCAAAAACCTGTAAGAAACCCGAGGATGGGGGGCCAACCAAAGCTCCAAATATTCATGCTTCGCCGGTAGTCAAACAACAATAAATTTATCATACCTCTTGCTCAGCAGGGGGTATTTTTTGGCGAATACTTTCTCTAAAAAACCTCCATTAATTTTTTCGGGTTTATTGACTTCTGCCCTGAATTTTTCCGGATCCTATTACTCATCCATCAGTCAATTCCGGCTGTTCAATTAAACCGACCTCTCATCCATTTCATCCATAAAAAATTTTGCAACCCAGGAGTCATTTGAAATATAATGGCTCATTTATGTGCACTTTTAGTTTGCTAAATAGTTTATTAATTCAGAATTTTAGACCCATTGGATTTTAGCAAACCTAAATGGAGCTTAAAAATGTTAATAATCTGTTGATAACAAGTCTCCCACAGCCTATATTTAAAATTAAAAAGTTCAATTTTAACTGGTTAAAGGGCACATAATTATCCATATAAAACATCCATACTGAATTAACCATAATTATTATGTTTAAGCTTAATAATCAGGTTTCAATAGCTGATAATTGTATTTTGATTTTAATTGAAATGAAGGATAGATATTTTTAATAATGACTTCCAAGATTGATTTTCATTTCGCCGATTTTATCTCATCCCCTTGTGCAGGGGCGGTGACATTCTTTTCAAAATCGGAGATCGGAAGTTTCCTATGCATCTTGTTAAAGGCTTTTTATTAACTTGTAATCTTTTCTGGACCTTTTTGGACTATTGGATAAATGAAACTATTTAAGAAACTCCTTACCGGCGTTCTCTGCTGTGCCGTACCTGTCTTATTATTCAGCCAGGACTTTTCTAATAAGGGAAAGGAATTTTGGATTTCTTATAGCTATCATGTTGGCATGGCTGGTGGCGGCAATCCTACCATGACCCTCTATATTACCTCGGATGTCAATACAAATTATTCAGTTGAAATTTATGGCGTCTCTACAATTCAGTCTGGTACCATTACAGCCGGGCAGGTTGTTACAGCAGTTATACCCACAAGTTGTTTTATAAATAACGAAGGACTCTTTACGGGACGCACTATCCGAGTGGTGACTGATAAAAACTCAGTAGTCTATGCTTATATAACCCGTAGCGCTGTAAGTGGCGCAACTCTTTGCTTGCCCACACCAGTTTTAGGGAGAGAGTATTATTCAACCAATTTTACTCAAGTTTCGAACGAGCTGAATTCAAATTCATATTTTACAATAATTGCTGTGGAGGATAATACTACTGTAGAGATCACACCTTCATCTAGTACAAAGAATGGTTGGATAGGCGGAACAACTTATACTGTCAATCTTAACAAAGGACAGATCTACCAGGTGATGGGAACAGTAAGTGGTACCGTTGGCTCGGATTTGACAGGTTCACTAATAAAATCTGTTGCTTCAGGTAGTGGTGGCTGCAAACGGATAGCAGTTTTTTCAGGTAGTGGTAAAATATCAATTGGTTGTGGCACTTCAGCGCAAACGTCTGATAATTTATACCAGCAATTATATCCAACCGGTTCATGGGGGCTGAAGTATCTTACGATCCCAAGTTATAATCGTCCAACAAATTTTTTCAGGATCATCAGGAAGACAGCTACTACAAATGTGTATTTGAATGGAGCATTGGTACCTGCAGCATCATTTACTAATAACTATTACCAATTTTCAAATGCTACGCCAAATGTTATAACGGCAAGTGAGCCTATCAGTGTGGCGCAATATTTCACGACGCAGGGATGTGCTGGCAATGGATCTCCATACGATCCTGATATGATTATGCTCAATCCGGTCGAGCAAAATATTAATAATGTAACCCTGGTTAGTTCGAACCTGGCAGCAACAACAAATCAACAACACCATTTACATGTTATTATGAGAAATGGGGGCACTGGTATTTCATCATTTAAATTAGATGGCAATGCAGTTTCTCCTGCATCGTGGGTTACACACCCGGGTGATCCAGCTTATTCTTATCTCTACCTACCAAATGTTTCACAGGGATATCACAAACTCACATGCGACTCAGGATTTAATGCACTGGCTTATGGCTATGCAGATGCGGAATCTTATGGCTATTCGGCCGGCGCCAATGTAAAAGACCTTTACCAGTTTGTAAGTATTATCAATCAATATGCCACTGTAAATTTTCCGGCTACTTGTAAAAACACACCGTTTTATTTCAGGATAGTTTTGCCCTATCAGCCAACACAAATTCAATGGGTATTTGGTTCTGCTCTTAATGCGATGAGTATTTCGGATGTAACGATCAACAGTCCTGTTTTTGATTCTACATGGGTTGTGAATGGACGAACAGTTTATCGCTATAGTCTTCCTTCGCAGTATAATATTTCTGCAATTGGTACTTATCCAATTAAAGTAGTTGCCAATAACCCAACAAGTGATGGTTGCAACGGAGTGCAGGAAATAGATTATGACTTGCAGGTATTTAATCCGCCATCTGCGGGATTTTATTTTAACAGCAATGGTTGTGTTACATCTCCGATTAACTTCTTTGATACATCTAATACCGGTGGAAGACCGATTATTCAATGGAACTGGAATTTTGGAGATGCCGCAACATCTTCAATACAAAACCCATCACATACTTATCCTGCGTCGGGTTCCTATTTTCCTATATTTTCTGTTATTACTGATATTGGTTGCATTTCCGATATTGCCACAAAGAATGTTATTCTAACACAATTGCCTTTTGCAAATTTTAGCAGCAATCTTCCTTCATGTGCGGGAAAGACTATAACATTTAACGATCTGTCTACTGTTAGTGGCGGATCAACAATTGCAAAATGGTATTGGGATTTTGGAGATGGTAGCCCTGTTGTTAATGCAACAAACAATTCACCACAAATTCATACTTATACTACAGTCGGTCCATACAATGTAACACTGAAGGTTGAAACTACTACTGGTTGTCAAAGCTTCGTTTTTACAAAACAAATGATGATTTATTCAAACCCGGTTGCTGGTTTTATTGCTCCGAAAGTTTGTTTAACAGATCCATCTGCACCATTTATTGACACGAGTAAAATCTCAGTTGGAAATATTGCAGCATGGCAATGGAATTTTGGAGATGCAAATGCGAATGCGGGTAATCCAAATACTTCAACGCTTCAAAATCCAACCCATCGTTATACTGTTGTAGGAAATTATACAGCCACCTTAATCGTTACATCAAACAATGGTTGTATGGATACGATATCGCAAACGTTTACAGTAAACGGTTCTATACCACTTGCAAACTTTACGGTGCAAAATGCAAATGCGCTCTGTAGTAATAAAATTGTCACAATCGCAGATGCATCAACCGTTGATTTTGGAAATATTGTTAAAACAGAAATTTATTGGGATTGGACAAATGATCCAACTATTAAAACAATTGATGATGTTTCGGCTCCGGGAAAAATATATACACATACATATCCTGATTTTGGAACACCTGCTACAAAAACAGTCACTGTAAGAATGATTTCTTATTCAGGTATCAGCTGTCTGAATGTTTTAACGAAAACAATAACTTTATTGGCAACACCAAGTTTGCGATTTGATGTAATGAATGAAGTATGTACAAATGCTCCTTCATTCCAAATTACCCAGGCTGGCATTACAAATGGACTACCAGGAACTGGAGTATTTTCTGGCCCGGGAGTAAATTCATCCGGTTTTTTCAATCCAAATACGGCAACTGCAGGTGTACATACGATCCGATACACATTTACCGGAACAAATAACTGCAGCAATTATATAGAACAAACAATAACTGTGAACCCGACACCAAATGCATTTGCAGGTCCTGATAAAACTGTATTGGAAGGCGGAGTTGTTCAATTAACGCCAGCATTGAATTCAGGCTTCCCTGTAACTTATACATGGTCGCCGCCAACAGGACTTAATAATGCAAACGCACCAGATCCTCTTGCATCACCTGTTGATGATATTACTTATACTTTGAAAGTAACATCAGACAAAGGATGTAATACAAGTGACCAGGTATTTGTGAAAGTGCTGAGGAAACCTCAAATACCAAACATCTTTAGTCCAAATGGTGATGGGATACATGATAAATGGGTAATAAACTTTTTGGAATCATATCCCGGTTGTACAGTAGAAGTGTTTAACAGATATGGACAACGAATCTATTATTCGATAGGATATACAACTCCATGGGATGGAACGGTGAATGGAAAACCTGTACCGGTTGGTACTTATTATTATATTGTTGATCCAAAAAATGGCCGTCAAAAACAAGCTGGCTATGTAGACATAGTTCGATAAAATGAAGAAGATTTTAACTATAGGGCTGTTTAGTTTTATTGTGTTTGCTGCCATGGCACAGCAAAAGCCTCATTACACACAATATGTATTAAACCAATATATAATTAATCCTGCTATCGCAGGCATCGAAAATTATGTTGATGTGAAAATGAGTGTAAGAGATCAATGGGTTGGTTTATCAGGAGCACCAAAGACAGGCTATCTTACGATTCATGCACCAATAGGGAAAAAAGATTACAGGACATCAGCAACATCTTATTCAATTCCGGGTGAAAATCCGAGAGGAAAATATTATTGGGAAAACTATACTGCTGCGGAACCGCATCATGGTATTGGCTTAGCAGTAATAAATGATAAAACGGGAAGTTACAACCGGTTTACATCGACGGTGTCTTATGCGTATCATATTGGATTAAGCCCGACCACAAATCTTTCAGCTGGATTTGCTGCAGGCATTTCCAAAGTGAGTATTGACAGGACAATGCATGATTTTAATGGCAGTGGTGATCCGATTGACCCGGCAACAGGTTCAGCTATCAGCGGGGAACTATTTAAAATACGACCTGATCTTTCTGCCGGTCTATATCTTTATTCAAGAGACTATTTTATTGGCCTTGCAGCACAACAAGTCATCCCTCAAAAACTTCAATTTGTAGATGATGCTGCGTTTGAAACAACCGGAAAACTAATTCCGCATATTTTCTTAAATGCAGGTTATCGATTTCTTCTTACAGATGATATCAATGCGATCCCATCGATCATGGTGAAATATATCAATGGCTCATCGAAAAATAATTTTCAACCTGAAGCAAATGTAAAATTTCAATACCGGGATCTTTTGTGGGTGGGAGGTAGTTTCCGTTACCAGGATGGTTATGCTGCCATGTTGGGATTAAATGTCAGTAACACATTTAATATTGGCTATGCTTATGATTTTACTACTACCAATTTAAATACCGTAAGTCGCGGCACTCATGAATTAATGATTGGTTTCTTACTTGGAAATAAATATAGTGAAAAATGTCCCCGATGCTGGTAAAAATTACAATCTAACAATCTTCTTAACCCGAACGGCTTTAATTTTTGTTAATTGATCTTTAGCTTTCTGTTGATTTTCCTGGACAAGTTGTAATGTGATATCACTATCAGGAATTGCAGTGATATTATTTGCTTTCAATGCTTTTTCAACATTGATCAAGGTTTTCAAATTGAAGTTAATCTGCTGCTGAATGCTGTCAAGCTTTATTTGAACAAGCGAAGTATTTATTTTTTGATGTACATCTTCCCAGTTGATCTGTGAATAGGAGAGGCGCAACTGCTCTTCAAGTTTGTTCCAATTCACATTATCTGCTACCTCAGAATTATATTCTGATTTCAATTGCGTTTTTTCTGCAGAGCTAAAGGCATCAGCATAATTTTTTTCCATTGCCTTCCACTCACTTTCCTTTAATATCTTCTTTGTTGCATCTACTGCTTCTTTCACTTTCACTTCTTCGTCAGGAGCAAGCTCAGGTATGACCTGGGTTGTATAATTTATAAATTGTGGAGCTACTGATTCGTTGGCAATCGGATTTTCTTCTTTAAAAATATCTTCAACAAGATTAGTTGTTAATCTTTTCTTTTGAGCAATTTTGGTTTCTGAAGCTTTAGCAATAAATTTATTTGAAGAAACTTTTTTCCCAGTTAGAAAATAATAGGGGCTTAACTCATTTGAGAGTGTATAAAAACTTTGCTTCGGCTCTTGTTCATTTACAGAGACAAAAAAATGAAGTAAAGTAATGCCCAGCATAGTAAGAAAAGCAATAGAAACCTGCCTGACGGGATTCCATCCTTTATTCCTCATTCCAAGAATAGACTCAATACGATTCAACAGGTCATGATTTTTGCCAGCTGCAGCCATCACCATTTGGCGATGTTTGTTTTGCTCTAATCTTAATAAAGCGGATGCATATTCGCCAGGCTTGTATTGAAACTGTAAAACCATTTCATCGCAACTGTGCTCTCTTTCTTTTTCAATGCTTTTCACCAATAGTTTTACAAATGGATTAAAATATAAAACGGTTTTAATAAAGCTGAGAATAAGATTTAAGAAGTAATCGTACCTGTATATATGACTCAATTCATGAAGAATAACAGCTTCTAATTGATGTGGCGTTAAATTATTGATTGCTGCGACCGGGATCAATATGATCGGCTTCAAATAACCAATGGTAACGGGCGACGTTACCCATTCTGACAACCATATCTTCACATCCCTTGCAATGCCCATGGCAACAGAGGTTCTCTTTACATACATTCTCCAGGCAACATCCATTTTTTTAATACCGGTATTACGTATCATTTGTACGAACCTGTAATTGCGAATGAACTGCCAAACGGGAGCGATTAATATTACGAGATAAGCAATGGATGCATAGGGTAAAATTTTTCCTGCAAAATATTTCCAACCAGTATCGCTTATCATTCCTGTATTATAGAATGATGTTATAGAATTTGTTTGTGATACAAGTGAAGTGATAAGAGTGTAAACAAACCAAGCAAACCCGGAGAAAGTCAAAAAGGTGGCTAAAGAAGTTTTATGTGCAGGTCTTATCTTATGAAAAAAAACAGTAATGAACTGGTAAACCACCCAAAGCAAAGCCATTTGCCAAAGGCTATTGATCAATGACCATCCAAGTGATTGCAGAAAGTTTACCTGGTTCATGAATACAAATCTTATTTGCTTTTCAAACTATCGATCATCTCCTGGATCTTTGCTAACTCTTCTTCAGTTGCTTTATGTTCTCCCAATGCCTGTATCACAAGTTGAGTAGAGGAGCCTCCAAAAAGGGAATCGATCATTTTACCTAATAAATGTTTTTGTGTTTTTTCTTTACTCACTGCTGCCTGATACACATGGGTACGCATACTGTCATCTCTTTTTACTAAACCTTTTTCATTCATTATCTGCATCAACTTAAGAGTGGTTGTATAACCAGCATCTTTTAATGCAGCCAGGTCTTCATGCACTTCACGAACCGTTGCAAGACCTTTTTTCCATAGAACTTGTAAGATTTCCAATTCGCTTTCAGTGGGTTTGATATAACGGGTAGTTGCCATGATTTTAATCTTTTATAACCCGAATATACGACTTATTTCGTACGACCATAATTTCTTAGCCAAATTTAATTTTTTTTAACATGGGTTAACATTAAGACGGATGAGCGGTCAAAAGGTTACGATGAATGTTTGGGTCGGTATATAAAAACTAAGTCCCGCTGTAGAAACAGCAGGACTTAAGTAATGGTTCTGATTAGACTCTTTAATTATTTGTACTGAACCGTGTTTGCAGAGTTAGGTTTGGTTACGACTGCTACGGGTTTAATTTCACTTTTTTGATTTACAGTTATATTACTCTTCTTTGCATTACTTATCTGTGCAAGAGAAGGAGCGATGACCAAAGATACAATTGACATTAACTTAATCAAAATATTCATTGAAGGACCTGAAGTATCTTTGAAAGGATCACCAACTGTGTCACCGGTTACCGATGCTTTATGCGGTTCTGATTTCTTATAATAGATCTCGCCGTTTATTTCAACGCCTTTCTCAAAACTCTTTTTTGCATTATCCCAGGCACCTCCGGCATTATTTTGAAACATGCCCATTAAAACCCCACTCACTGTTGCACCTGCAAGAAATCCACCTAATGCTTCTGCACCAAGACCAGGCATAAACCCTATAATCAATGGAGAAACAATAGCAATAGCACCGGGCAACATCATTTTTTTAATTGAAGCATCTGTAGAGATAGCAACACATTTATCATATTCTGGCTTGCCGGTTCCTTCCATGATGCCAGGAATAGTTTTGAATTGTCTTCTTACTTCTTCCACCATCGCCATGGCGGCTTCACCAACGGCACGAATAGCTAATGAAGAAAATATAAATGGTATCATGCCACCTACAAACAATGATGCCAACACATTTGCTTTATAAATATCAATACCACTGATGCCAGAAACTCCAACGAAGGCTGCAAATAATGCAAGAGCTGTTAATGCAGCAGATGCAATTGCAAATCCTTTTCCTGTAGCGGCGGTTGTATTGCCAACAGCATCGAGTACATCTGTTTTTTCACGAACTTCTTTTGGCAGTTCACTCATTTCAGCAATACCACCCGCATTATCTGCAATAGGGCCAAATGCATCGATAGCTAACTGCATAGCAGTTGTTGCCATCATACCAGCAGCGGCAATTGATACACCATACAAACCGGCACATTCATAAGAACTCCAAATGCCACCAGCAAGAACAAGAATAGGAAGGAAAGTAGATTCCATACCTACTGCAAGACCACCAATAACATTTGTTGCATGACCAGTTCCTGATTGACGAACGATCGACAATACAGGCCTTTTGCCCATGGCAGTATAATATTCTGTGATAATACTCATTAATGTACCTACTGCGAGGCCAACTCCAATGGCTCCCATTACACCAAGTTTTGTAAACTCATGTCCGCGAAGTGACATTGTTTCGGGAAGGATCCAATAAACAAGTCCTGCCGCAGCGATAGCCGTAAGAACAATAGAACCCCAGTTACCCATGTTCAAAGCTTTTTGAACACTACTCGTATTTATACCTGCTGAATCGCTTACACGAACAAACCATGTACCTGCTATTGAAAATAAAATTCCAACACCAGCGATCAACATAGGAAGAAGAATAGGAGACATGCCGCCAATACCATCGTCACCACTAACTATTATTGTTTGTTGGCCAAGAACGATCGTTGCAAGTACAGTAGCTACATAAGAACCGAAAAGATCGGCACCCATACCAGCTACGTCACCAACATTATCACCCACGTTATCCGCAATGGTTGCAGGATTACGAGGATCATCTTCAGGGATACCAGCTTCTACTTTACCAACAAGGTCAGCACCAACATCGGCTGCTTTTGTATATATACCACCACCCACACGGGCAAATAATGCTATTGATTCAGCGCCGAGAGAAAAACCTGTAAGCACTTCAATTGTTCTCAACATCTCTTCACCATTCACTGAACTACCGTCAGGAACAAAATACATTTTAAGAACTATAAATAATCCACTCAACCCTAATACAGCAAGACCGGCAACACCAAGACCCATTACTGAACCACCGGTAAATGAAACAGATAATGCTTTGCTTAAACTTGTACGGGCAGCTTGTGCAGTTCTTACGTTTGCTTTGGTTGCTACCTTCATTCCAATATAACCGGCAGTGGCACTTAACACAGCTCCTACAATAAATGCACCT
>Ga0207712_10002685_pt1 | contig 11363 bp, 6 predicted proteins | sample KBSS44metaG_FD_184402 | JGI IMG/M metagenome (GOLD analysis project Ga0207712, IMG submission 184402) | Switchgrass rhizosphere microbial communities from Kellogg Biological Station, Michigan, USA - KBS S4-4 metaG (SPAdes) (version 2) | ecosystem: Host-associated > Plants > Roots > Rhizosphere >... | reverse complement strand
ACCGCGAGCAAGGAAAGTGGCGCCGTTCGGGCAATCGTTGTCGCCATCATGTCCGGTCTCCTTTGTGTGTCGCCGCCGATGCGCTGCCGTCCAATCATCGATCTCCCCCTTGACAACGCCATCTCTACTGGCAAGGCCCGCACCACATGACAGGTGTCGTCGAATCAATCGGTTACGCCGCGGCAGGGGGGTCAGGGGAGGGTCAGGGGGGGGTCAAGTGGGTCAGCTATTGACCCACGACAGGCGAGAGAGTAAGACTGCCGGAGCAATGGCGACGCCGCTGGACGAGCTGCGCGGGGCGAGCCGGCCGATGGTGGGACTCCGGACCGAAGTGGTGCGACTGCTCGCCCACCAACAAGGCGCCCGCCGCTTGCCCCCCGTGCTGATCCTCGGCGAGACCGGTACGGGCAAGGGCCTCCTCGCCCGCTGCATCCACCAGGCTGGCCCGCGTCGCGAGGGGCCGTTCGTCGCCGTCAACTGCGCCGCCATCCCGGAGACACTCCTGGAGGCCGAGCTGTTCGGCTACGAGCGCGGCGCCTTCACCGATGCTCGGCAAGCGAAGCCGGGCCTGTTCCAGACCGCCCACAGTGGGACGCTGTTCCTGGACGAGATCGGCCTGCTTCCGGGCGCCGTGCAGGGCAAGCTGCTGACAGTCCTCGAGGACCGGGCGGTGCGCCGCCTGGGAGGCACGCGCACCGAATCGGTGGACGTGGCGGTGGTGGCCGCCACCAGCGTCGATCTCAAGCGTGCCCTCGGCGAGGGGCGCTTCCGCGAGGACCTCTACCATCGCCTCGCCGTCATCACGCTCACGCTGCCCCCGCTGCGCGAGCGCGGTGGCGACATGCTTGCCCTGGCCGAGCACTTCCTGGAGCGCGCGTGCGCCGACTACGGGCTGTCGGCGCGCAGCCTCCCGCCCGAAGTCGGGGCGCGGCTGATGGCCTACCGCTGGCCGGGCAACGTGCGCGAGCTGGCGAATGCCATGGAGCGGGTGGCCCTGCTGTCGGAGTCCGACGCGATCCCGGCAACCTTGCTCGACTTTCTGCCGAGCGAGGCTCCCGGCGAGGCCCAGGACCCTGGCCAGGCCTCCACCGGATCGCTGGACGACGCCCTGCGTGCTCGCATCGAGGTGGCGCTGCGCGAGACCGGCGGCAACATTCGGCGCACCGCCGACGCCCTTGGTATCTCCCGGAATACCCTCCGCACCCGCATGGACCGGTACGGGCTGCGGCAGCGTGCTCGAGCTCCCGTGCCCGTGTCGGGAGCCGCCCCACCCTCGCCAATCGCGGAGTCGGGACCGGTGCAGTGGGAGCGCCGGCATCTGGCCTTCCTGCGAGTGCGGGTCCGCGCGTCGTCTGCCGATACGAGGCGGGCCCTGGACGTGTTCGGTGAAAAGATCACGAGCTTCGGCGGACGCATCGAGGAATGGAGCCCGACCGGGCTGGCCGCGGTCTTCGGCCTCGAGCCCGTCGACAACCCGTCGAGCCATGCGGCGCTCGCGGCGCTGGCCATCCAGAACGCCGCGACGCGGGCCCGGGCTGCCGGAGGCGAGAGCGCCGACGTCGTCGTCGCCCTCCATTGCGCCGACCACCTCGTCGGCCGGCGGGCCTCGGCGGCGCAACTGGCGGTGGACGGAAAGGTCGCCACATGGTCCGTCCTCGAGGACCTCGTGGCGATCGACTCCCCCGGCGCAGTCGTCGTCACGGAGGCCGTCGCCTCCTTTCTCGCCCGGCGGTTCGCGCTCCAGCCGCTGCAGGACCCCGAGCGTCGGGCGTTGCGGCTCCTGAACCGGGAGGGTGCGCCTGCCGCAGCGAACCTCGTTCCGTTCGTCGGCCGCGCGCTCGAGCTGGACACGCTGAGGCAGGCCGCCGCGCGCGCCGAACAGCACCGCGGTCAGGTCGTGGGTATTGCCGGAGACGCCGGACTCGGCAAGTCCCGCCTGCTTCACGAGGCGACCCGACAGCTTCGGGGGTGGCGAGTACTGCAATCGGCCGGGGCGCCCTATGCGAGGACGGCTTCGTATGTGCCGATCGTCGAGCTGCTCAAGCGCTACTGCTACGTCGAGGATACCGACACCGCGAGCGCCGTACAGGCCAAGGTGACTGCCGCGCTATCACACGGGGTTGGCGATCCGGGCGAGGCGACGCCGCCGGTCCTCGACCTCCTCGCCGCGCTGCCGGCGGACGACCCGTTTCGCCAGCTCGAACCCGCGGAGCGACGGCGACGCACGCTGGACGCGATGAAGCGGCTCATCCTGGCCGCGAGTGCCACGGTGCCCCTCTGTCTGATCGTCGAGGACCTTCACTGGATCGACCCGGAGACCGAGGCGGTGCTCGACTGTCTCGTCGAGAGCATCGCGGCGTCCCGCGTGCTCCTCCTCGTGAACTACCGTCCCGAGTATCGGAATCGGTGGAGCAGCAAGACCTATTACCGGCAGCTTCAGCTCGAACCCCTCTCCGGCGAGAGCGCCGAGCAATTCCTCCGCGCGCTGCTGGGAGAGGATCCCGCCGTGCAACCGCTCGCCGCGCATCTCACGGAGCGGACAGAAGGCAACCCGTTCTTCCTCGAGGAGAGCGTCCGCAGCCTGGTCGAGGCCGGCGTGCTCGGTGGACAGCGGGGGACGTACCGATTGACGAGAACCCCGCCTCGCGTCGAGATCCCGTCGACCGTGCAGGCGCTGCTATCGGCGCGCATCGACCGGCTGCCCGCCGAGGAGAAGCACATTCTGGAAATGGCGGCGGTCATCGGCAAGCGCTTTCCACTCCGCCTTCTGCAGGCGATCAGCGACCAGGAGCCCGAGGCGCTGCGCCGGAGGCTCGCCGCCCTGCAGGCCGCCGAGTTCATCTACGAGACCGCTGTCGTCCCGGACGTCGAATACACCTTCAAGCACGCGCTGACGCACGAGGTCGCGTACGAGGGCATGCTCGATGCCCGGCGCCGCGCCCTCCATGCCGCGGTGATGGACGCGATGGGGCAACTCTACGGCGAGCGCCTCGACGACCACGTGGAGCGCCTCGCCCATCATGCGGTGCAGGGTGAGCTGTGGGACCAGGCGGTGGCGTGGTGCCGCCGAGCCGCGGCGCGGGCGGCGAGCCGCTCGGCGTACGCGCCAGCCGCCGCACACCTCGACCAGGCGCTCGCGGCGCTCGGCCATCTGGCGGGCACCCGGACGACCATCGAACAGGCGGTCGACATCCGGATCGAGCTGCGCGAGCTGCTGGTGCCGCTCGGCGAGCAACGGCGCAACCTGGACCGCCTCGAGGAGGCGCTGCCGCTCGCCGAGACGCTCGGCGATCCGCGGCGGCTCGGGAGCATCTACCGCAGCCTCGCCACGGCGCACTGGCTCCTCGGCGACGCCAGGCGAGGCCTGGGGTACGGGGAGAAGGCGCTCGCGGCCGCCGAGGAGATCAACGATCCGCTCCTGCGCATGCGGAGCCACTTCGTCGTGGGCGCCGCCCATCACACGCTGGGGGACCATCGCCGCGGCGTGCGCGCGTGCGAGGCGAGCCTCGGGCTGCTGGACGAGGAGCTGGCGCGCGAGCGCTTCGGGATGTTTCCCGTGTACGCGCGCACGTGGCTCACGTTCTGCCTGGCGTACCTCGGCGACTTTCCGCGCGCCCTCGCGGTGGCGCACGAGGCCGCGGACCTGGCCCGCGCCAACGGGCGGCCCGAGCCGCTGGTCGCTTCTCGCGCCGCATTGGGCACGGCGTGCCACGTCCGCGGGGACTTCGCGGACGCCATCGAGCATTTCGAACGCGGGCTCGCGCTGTGCCGGGAAGCCGGCATCGGTGTCTGGCTCTCGTTCCTGACCGGTGGCCTCGGGCACGCGTACGCACACTCGGGACGCCCGGCCGAGGCGCGGCTCCTTCTGGACGAATGCCTCGCGAGTGCCCGGACGCAGACGCGCGCTGCGGAAGCCTTGTGGATGGCCTGGCTCGGCGAGGCGCACCTCCTGGCCGGACGCCCGGCCGAGGCGCAGGACGTCGCGACACGCGCCCTCGAGGTCGCCCGCGAGCAGCATGCGCGGGGCGCGGAGGCGGTGGTTCGGCACCTGCTCGGCGAGATCGCGTCGAGCGCCGGGCCCCCGGACGGCGCGGGCGCCAGCGCGCACTACGGGTCCGCGCTGACCCTCGCCGAGGAGATCGGCATGCAGCCGCTCGTCGCCCACTGCCACGCCGGCCTCGCCCGGCTTTGCCACAAGACAGGCGACCCGAGCGCCGCCGAAGCCCACCTCGCGATGGCCGCGGCGCTGTACCGAGGGATGGGCATGGCGTACTGGCTGGAGCAGGCGTCACCTTCGGCCGCTACGCGCGGCTCACTGTGAGTTGCCCGCAGGCCGCCCGGCCGCGATGACGACGAGAAGGGCCAGGATGTCGGACTAGAGCTTGATTCCGAGCAACTTCGCCGCGGTCTCGCTCAGCATCGCGCGGCGCTCCCGGTCGCTGAAGCCCGGCGCTTTGAGGATGTGGTCGATCGCCTTGTCCTGCCACGGAATCGGATGGTCGGTGCCGATCACGAGTCGATTGGAGCCGACTTCCGCCGCCAGGTGTCGGAGGGCCTCCGAGGTGAACACGAGCGTGTCGTAGTACATCTGCCTGAGGTACTCGGTCGGCTTCTTCCGGAGCTTGATGCCGGTGTCCATGTCCGGCGCGACGCGCAGGCTGTTGTCGGAGCGTGGCGCGTACGACGGGAGGTAGCCCCCGCCGTGGGCCGAGCAGATCTTGAGCCCGGGGAAGCGATCGAGCGTTCCCTCGAAGATCAAGTGCGAGAGCGCAATGGTCGTGTCGAGCGGGTTGCCGATGGTGTTGGCCAGCCACCCGTTGCCCTTGAACCTCCGGGCGAGGTCCGGGGTGCTCTGCGGATGGATGAAGATGAGGACACCGAGCTCCTCCGCCTTGGCCCAGAAGGGGTGGAACTTCGGATCCGAGAACTCATCGCCGGCCACGCTCGCGCCGACCGCGGCGCCGCGGAGCCCGAGCTTCTTCACGCCGTCTACCAGCTGCTGGACCGCGAGGTCCGGGAACTGAAGGGCGACCGAGGCGAAGGCGACGAACCGATCCGGGTATGCCGCGCAGAATTCCGCGAGTCGTTCGTTCTGGATCTTGATCACTTGCGTCGCCAGGTCGCGCTCAGCGCGGTACCACTGGGGGTTGATGCTGAGGGCCTCCATGTCGATGCCCTGCGCGTCCATCTCGCCGATGCGCCGGGGCCCCACCTGGTCGATGCCCGGGCCCCGCTGGGTGTCCACCTTCAGCCCGAGCAGGGCGACAGCCTCCGGGATCACGCAGTGGGCGTGCACGTCGATCGTCTTGACGCGGCGACCGCCCACGACCACTTCGCGGCGTCGGCCGACGACCTTGAGCCCGCGGCGCCGCTCGACTCCCCTCCCCCGACTCTTCGCTCGCGCGGCGGGCCGCGTCCGAGCCCCCACCCGGCGTCGGGAGGCGCCGAGAAGATCGCACTCGGTGAAGGCAAGGGGGGACGTCTTACCGCTCAACGCGCTGGCAGCAGGCATCGGCCGCTCTCCTCAGGGGCGAGTCCTCATCAGACCACGAGGCCGCGCCCATATTAGTACACTCCGCCAAAACCTTTGATGGCTCACCACCAAGCGTGGCAGCCACCTTCAACGTGGTAGCCACCTCCGGATTCGCGCTAGCTTTCTGGTAACCCAGCCTTACGTGCTCCCTCGACAATCCGCTGGAATTCCTTGCGGAAGGCCGGGTTGTCGGAAGTTCCTGATCCTTCCTGCACCAGTGTCTGCACCGTGAACGCTGGCCTCAGCTTCAGGAGCTCCGCAACGGCGGCCGCCGCCTCTGCGTTCTGCCCCCGCCAGGCGTACGCAGAGGCGAGATCGACGTAGGCGAAGTAGAACGTCTTACCGGTCGCAAGCGACTTGAGGCACCATTCGATGGCCTGAGCGTCGCGCGCCAGGTGCGTGTTCGCGTGGCAGAGGACGAAGTACCAGACATACAGCTCAGGATCGCGCGGACTCAGACGTATCGCCTTCTCGACGGGCGCCAATGCATCCGCTGCCCGACCAATCACATTCAAGTTCCGTGCGCGTCCAACGTATGCCGCTGCGTGGTTACGATCGAGGGCGATGGCCCTGTCGTACGTCGCAAGCGCCGCATCAAACCGGTTCGACAATCCGAGAACCTCGGCCTTCACGTAATGCGCATGGGCATAGTTGGGTGCGGCGGCGATGGCCCGCGAGGCTGCTTCGTCGGCACGGGCCAGCACCTTGGCAGGTTCGGGATCCCAGCGGCTGCGGTAGATGAGAGTGAGCGCCTGGGCGAGCCCGACTCGGGCTTGACTATTGTCCGGATCGATCCGAAGAGCATCCTCGAACCACGCGACGGATCTCTGCACATCGTCCTTGTTCGGCCCTCCATTCAAGACGGACCAGCCACGCATGGTGAGGTCCACCGCATCCGGGTCGGTGCGCGGCGCCCGGCGGCCCTCGACATTGACGAGCTCGACACTGAGCATCCTGGCAAGTCGGTTCGCGATGCCGAAGTTGTCCTGGACGGTCGCCAGCGTGCCTTGATCGACGTCCATCTGCTCGGCCCACAGATGCGCGCCGCTGGCCGCGTCGATGAGCTGCGCGTTGACGCGGACCGTGCCTCCCATCCGGCGTACGCTGCCCTCGAGCACATACCGGACGCCCAGCTCGCGGCCAATCTGGCGGGCGTCCACGGCCTTGCCCTTGAACGTGAACGCAGTATTCCGTGAAATGACGAAGCTTCCGGCAATTCGCGACAGATCACTTGTCAGATCTTCGGTGATGCCATCGGCGAAGTAGTCCTGGCTCGGATCGCCACTCAGGTTGCTAAAGGGCAGCACGACGATTGAGAGACGCGGGGCCTCTGTGCTGTCTGCTGGCCGACCTGGAAACAAGGGCGAGCGCATCCACCAAGCTCCTCCCGCCCCGAGGAGAACCAGGAACGCCGCCAGCCCCCCCACGATCCAACGCCTTCGATTCGTGATGGCGGGCCGCTTGACGAGCTTCGCCACGGCGTTGGACGATGCTCCGGGAATGTGGAGTTGATAGATCCGCACGGGCTGCTCGATGTTCTTGACCTGCCGCTCGCCCACATCCTCGAAGGTGAACGGCAGCTTGCCGCGGACCTGATCGTGGACGGTATTGGAAACGAGCACGCCACCCGGCTCGGCCAGCGCTTCCAGCCGGGCCGCGAGGTTGATGCCGTCACCATAGATGCGGGCGTCGTCGTGGATCACATCTCCCAGATTGATCCCGATACGAAACCGCATGCGGCGACCCTCGGGCACCCCCTCGTTGCGCTCGGCCATCGCGGTCTGGATCGCGACCGCACACTCGGTGGCGCCGATGACGCTGGGAAACTCAGCCATGATGCCATCGCCGGCGGTGTCGATGATCCGCCCACCGTGCCGGCCGACGAGCGGCAGGATGACGCTCTGATGGGCCTTGAGGTCGCGCACGGTGGCGGGCTCGTCCTCGTGCATGAGCCGGCTGTAGCCGGCGATATCGGCGGCGAGAATGGCGGCGAGACGACGCTGTATCGAGGGTTCTTCGTCCATGGCGTGTTAGGTGCCTCGCACCCGTGGGCAGAGGGTAGTGTTGCACATCGCCCTGCGGATCGCGAGGCCGGTAGCATGCTGGGACGCGCGAGCGAGGCCGTTGCGGCCCCCTCTACTCCGTGCCGGTGCCGGCCGACCGTGGCGACCGGCGTCATCACTCCGCCGCGACTTACTCGAGGGGCCCGAGCGCCCTTTCGACCCTTGGCTTGACCTCGCCGATCATCAGCTCCATCGAGCGCATCGCCGCCGCGTGCGGCGTGTTGCCGACCTTGAACGAAAAGCACACGTGCACGGGCTTGGTCGCGTGGATCTCGGCGACGAGCCTTTCCGCAACCGTCTCGACATCGCCGATCAGCAGATCGTTGTAGATGGTTTCGAGCGGCGGTTCGTCGGGAAACGGCACATCGACCAATACAGTGCCTTGCATGACCTCCTGCCGGCGCCTGAGGCTCGACGCGAGCCGCGACTGATAGCGCGCGTTCTCGGCAAAGCGCATCCCCGCCTCGCGGCTGTCGGTGATGTGGGCGAAGCGGTTGACAGTGACATGCGCCCGCGACACGTGCGCATTCTCGGCCGCAAACGCGGCGGCGATGTCCGCATACTGCTCGGCCAGCAATTTGACGCCGCCGACCCGGCCCGACGTCAGCACCCGATAGCCGTGCCGCGCGGCAGCGCGGAACATCGCCTGGGTATGGCCGGCGACGTAGATCGGCAGCGGTTGTTGCACCGGGCGGGCCGGGATATGAGTTTCCGGCATCTGGTAGTGCTTGCCGTTGTAGCTGAAGAAATCTCCGCTGAAGGCCAGGTCGAGAATGTCGCAGAACTCGTCGGTCATTTCGAGGTTCTGGACGATGTCGACGCCGAACCGCTCGAATTCGTACGGCTGATAGCCGGCGCCGATGCCGAGCATCAGTCGGCCATTCGACAACGCGTCGGCCGTGGCAATCTCGGCGGCGAGCCGAGCCGGGTTGTACAAGGGCAAGACCACGACCGCGGTGCCGAGCCGGATCCTTTTGGTCATCGAAGCGCAATGCGCCACCATCATCAATGGCGACGCACACAGGCAATAATTCGAGAAATGGTGCTCGGCGAACCAGGCGATCGTGTAGCCGAGCTCGTCGGCCAGCCTTGTTTGCTCGGCCACTTCGCCAAATACCTGCGCCGTCGGCTTGTCCGCTTCGCGCGACCCCATCAGGTTGAAGATCCCGAACTCCATCGCCTCATCTCCACTTCAGCCTGTTGTCCCAACCGTGGCTGCGATATGCGCCGCGCGTCAAAGGCGCGCACCCCTCTGTAGCCGCAGGGCGCCGTGAGGGCTCACGCGCTACGGTCCCAGGTGGTGACGTCGCCGCGCCCGACCTGCAACTATGCCGTGCCGGTCGGATTGTCGATGACGAATCGCCAAGTGCCGTCGGCCTGCCGGCGCACTACCTCCGTCCCCCGAGCGGAACTGGAGGTCTGCTTGCCGTCGGGTCCCGTGCTCGTGATCGTGTACTCGGAGACGGTCAGCGCCAGTTCGCCGCTTTGGACGACGATCGGGACCTTCATCGCGATTCGCGGCTTGCTGGCGACGAATCCGGCTATCACCTCACGGATCGCCGCGTGCCCACTCACGGGCTTGCCGGGCTCGGCCACGAACGTCGCAGTTGGCTCGTACAGATCGACCGCTGCCTGGACATTGCCGGAGTTGATGTACTCCGCGATCAGGTGGTCACAATCTTCGGGTTTCTGTGCCGCCACGGTGTACCCTCCCCGCGATTGGATTTGGTCGCGCCGACGGCCCACCCGCGGCAGCCCCGGGGCGTTCGCCGCCGATCCTCGCACGTGACCACCTGCGGTGCAAGAGGCGCCACGGAGGCCGAGCGCGTCGCTCGAGGCCGCGTTGCCGCTCGAGCACCCACCATTGATTCGCGAAGGCGAGGATCTGTTCGTCCGGAACCTCGGCTATTTCTTGCCTCCCGGCCGTGCTCCCGAGAGTCGGCTCCTGCACAGCCGGGGACCTGCATCTGTGTGCTGCCTACCTCCAGTACAACAGTACAATCGGCATGTTGTAGTCCGGCATTTCAATGCCGATACAACCAGGGAGCCGAAGCCGACCAAGAAGTAGGAGGTGGCACGGATGACCGCCGAAGCAGCACAGGCCAATGATTTCAATATGACGATCGGCAGTCTGCGCCACCAGCGGCGCGCCAGGACCGCGCTGGTCATCGCCACCACCGCTCTGTTGCTGCTCGCGAACGGGTGCGCCTCATTGGTGAACACGCCCGCGCAGGACGTGGCGTGGAACCGCTGGAGAACCTGCCAGACCGAGGCCACCGGCACCGAAATCAGGACCGTGCAATTGGACGGTCGCATCGTGTTCTGGTACTTCGGGCCGGGAGACCGCCAAGCCATGCTTGATTGCCTGCGGCGGGCGGCGAGCACGGGGCCGGCGCTCCCCGAACCCATCGCGGACTCGTTGCCGCGTGGTACCTGAGCGGCACAAGACCACCGCAACTGGATTGCTCTCGTCTCGAGTAGTCGAATCGGCTGGAGTCGGGGCGCTGCTCCTGCGGGTCCGCCGGCCGGTTGACGGCGGCGGCGTGTCTCGCATAGCATCCGCTCAGCCGGGGCGGCTTGCTCGACCCGCGAGGAGGCCGCTCATGTGCGCTGTGCCGTCGGTTGACGTCCAAGGAGGCAAGCCGATGACGTCGTTCCACGCATCGCTGGTCGTCGCGTGCATCGTCGCGGTCTCGTTCGTCGGGTGCGCCTCGCCGCCGCCAGGGTCGAGCGACGCCGGTGCCTCCGGTCCGTCAGCCAGGCCGGGGCCAAGGTTCTCGGCCGGTGGCCCGGACGCCCGCGAGTACGGCGCGGACGCCGGCTATCCGATCGGTGACCAGTCGACGTATTTCAGCCTGCCCTTCCTCGTGGGCTCGCAGAGTCATCTCGATCAGGTGTTCGAGGGCCGGACCGTGCGCCGGGCATCCACGCCGTCGCCGCTCGGCCGCGCGGCCACCGAGCCCCTCATCCGCTACGAGCACGATGGCCAGACGCTCACCCTCGACGACTACCTCGCGCGCCACCCCACGACCGGGCTCCTCATCGCGCGGGGCGACACGATCCTCGTCGAGCGCTACCAGTACGCGCGGAACGATCGGCATCGCTTCACGTCGTGGTCGATGGCCAAGACCGTCACCGCGATGCTGATCGGGATCGCCATCGCCGAGGGCCGCATCCGGTCGGTCGACGATCACGTGGAGACTTACGTACCGGCCCTGGCGGGCACCGAATATGGGCGCACCTCGATCCGGCATCTGCTGCAGATGTCCTCGGGGGTGCGCTTCCGCGAGGAATACACGGGGGACGACGACGTCTCTCTGCTCGCCCGCGACACGTTCCTGCGGCTCGGGAAAGGCGGTGTCGAGGCGGTCAAGCGGTTCAACGAGCGCGTGGCGCCGGCCGGCACGCGCTTTTCCTATGCGTCGGTCGAGACCCAGGTGCTCGGCTTCGTGCTGACGAGCGCGGTCGGCCGGTCGGCGTCCGAATACCTGGAGCAGAAGATCTGGCAGCCGATCGGCGCCGAGGCCGACGCGACCTGGCTCATCGACCGTTCCGGCCAGGAGGCGACCCTGTGCTGCCTCAACGCGGTGCTACGCGACTACGCGCGGCTCGGCCTGCTGCTCGCCCACGACGGCAACTGGCGTGGCCGGCAGATCATCCCCGCCGCCTGGGTCCGGGACGCCACGAGCCGCCACCCGGACCAGCGTCACCTGTGGCCCGGGACTGCCACGCCATTTCTCGGGTACGGCTACCAGACGTGGATCTGG
>Ga0207712_10002680_pt1 | contig 11380 bp, 10 predicted proteins | sample KBSS44metaG_FD_184402 | JGI IMG/M metagenome (GOLD analysis project Ga0207712, IMG submission 184402) | Switchgrass rhizosphere microbial communities from Kellogg Biological Station, Michigan, USA - KBS S4-4 metaG (SPAdes) (version 2) | ecosystem: Host-associated > Plants > Roots > Rhizosphere... | reverse complement strand
ATGGAAATGTTACCTCGGTTAATTAAGGCTCGATTATAAGAAGGCCAATTGGTTGTACTATAGGTTTTAGAGGCAGGTTTATTCATTTTGAAATTATATTACCCAATAAGCCTTCTATGCTAGGTTTGTGCAACAAAGCCTAATAAATATAGTAGCTTATAGAGCCATCCTCTTTCTCTCTAAATTGATCAAGATCATTTATAAGGCGAGGAACAATAATCTTTTGAGATAGAAGATGTTGCAAAATTTCAGTTGTAAAATCTTGATAAGGTGTGAGAACAGTATCTTTTTGATCAATTTTTTCAATATATTCGCCATCTTCATGTAGGCATTCTCGTAATAGGCTTGCTAAGTAAATTTTATCGATTAAAGATAAATCTTCTTCAACTACGGGAGGTATACTTTGTAATCGTTCTAGATAGGCAATTTTTTTATTATTCAAGCTATCTTGCTTGTGTTTTTTTAAGTTTTTCTAACTTTAATTTTTCAATATATTTTTAATCACTTACGTATATTATTTTGTAAATGTTGACATTTTAGACAAATAATATCTTTTCGGTTTAATTGTTCATAAGAGCTTTTAGAGTTCAATTTTGTAGTCATTGGAACTTTACAAAATTCACAATCTATATTTACTTTTACTAAAGTGCAAATTACTGGATAAACCGACCACTCATTCTTGTTCGTAGTGTGCCAGTCATTCCTATTCCTAACGTACCACTCAAGTTAAAAAAGACTCTAAACTAGAAAAAAATATATACCAGCCTAGAGCCAAAAATTTGGTTTTTAATCTTTATTTGAATACATTTTTTCTCGATAAGATCGTCCATGTACTTCTAGCTCATAAGATCGATGTAATATTCTATCCATCACAGCATCAGCAATGGTCGGATCTTGAAACTGCTCAAACCATAATTTTTTAGGAACTTGGCTGGTAATTAATAGTTTGCCATTTAGGGATTGTTTATCAATAATTTCAAGAAATGATGGTGCTAATGTTTGATTAAAGCCTTCTAGATAAAAATCACTAATAATTAATAACTTAGTATAACATGCTTTCTTTTTGAAATTTCTAATCTCACCTAAAGAGTACGTTCAGTATTATAAAACTTTGACCATTCGTCTAGGTCTATTTGTAATTCTTCTAACGAACTGTAAAGTTTCTTCCTGAATGTGATTTGATAAAACTCCTGTAAAATTGTTTTATGAAAGCGTTCATAGATCCCGTTAGTCTGTGGTGATGCAGCTTTCGTCTTTGTATGGTCTATATCATTGACTGCTAAATATAATTCATAATCATGGTGCTCCACTTTACCGCAATATTCAGTTCCTCTATCCATTAAGATACGAAGCATTGGTAAATCTTGTGATTGATAAAAAGGCCGTACACGATCATTTAATAAATCGGCGCAAGTAATTGGTGTCTTTGTTGTGTAAAGCTTGCAGTGTACGATCTTGCTATAGGTATCAAGAAAGGTTTGTTGGTAATACGACCAACCCCATTTAAATTACCGACATAGAACGTGTCTTGTGAGCCTAAATAACATGGATGCGCTGTTTCAATTTCACCACAAGCAACATCATCATGTTTACGTTCCAAGACAGCTATTTGATGATCATTCAGTTGAATGCCCTCTTGAGCAACTTTGGCTTCTAATGCCTTGAGTCTCTTTTTAAAGTTCTCCAAATCATGGCGAAGCCAGATAGATCGAACCCCACTGCCTGACACAAATATACCTTGTTTTCGAAGCTCATTACTCGTTCGATGTTGTCCAAAAGCAGGAAATTGAATTGCGTAATCCATAACGGCTTGTTCGATATGGTCATCAACTCGATTCTTGAAATTAGGTACACGTCTGGATTTATTGATTAAAGCATCCATGTCACCGGATTCGGTGAGTTCTTGATAGCGTTAGAATGTATCTCTTGATACGCCCATCACCTTACAAGCTCAAATACCGTCAATGGTGTAAACTTCACATTGGTATAGATGCTGAAACGCTGCAAATACGGGCTGTACAGTTGACTACGAACAATATCAGTGATTCACAAGTACTCGGGGATTTACTTGATCAAATTCCACTAGATGAGTGGATTGATTGCGTCTATACAGAAGGGGCTTATGATACGAAATACTGCAGAAAGGTCATTTCAGATCGACAGGCATATGCCGTGATTCCGCCAAGAAAAAATGCGAAGCCTTGGAAAGACAAAAACTGAGATCCTTGGCAAGAAATAAATTTTTGAAAACGGTCAAATATCTAGGAAGAACAATTTGGAAAAAGTGGTCTGGGTATCATCGCCGAAGCTTGGTAGAAACCAAAATGCATTGCATCAAATTATTGGGAGATAAACTCAGTGCCAGGAAGTTTCAAAGTCAAGTGAATGAGATTCATGCACGTGTGACCGTACTCAATATATTTACGGAATTAGGCTGACCTCATACCCATGTTGTCACTTAAACCTGAGTCGCTTAGGGTGAAGCTAATCTTTAAATCTTTGTGCAACAAAGCCATTAAATATCAATTATTTAAAAATCAATAAATTAAACTTCTATAAAATAAGAATTACAAAAATAATTTAAACACTCAATCATTACATTCAATTTAATACGTAATTCAGTCGCACTCAATTGAGTACGACTTAGCACAATTAAAAATGATAGCCAACTTTAATACCAAATCCAATTGCATGGTTGTTACGAAACTCACTGACTTCAAAACGTTCAGCAACAGTTCCATTCGCATCTCCTAACCAGAGATATTTGAATCCACCAGATAAGTCAATTTTAGGAGTTAACATATAACGCATTCCTATGCCAGCACTCCAATAACCATCTGTGGGTCCTAATGTACCAATCGGCACTCCATTACCACTGTCCCAACCCACAGATACAGAACCCGATAATTTTTCATTTATTTTACGTCCAATACCAACATTAGCAGACCATTGATCGTTACTATAATCCAAAAAATTAAAACCGTTAGTATCAGGATATAAGGATGCAGCAATTGAACCAAATAAAGTTGGCTGGATATAAAAACTAGACCAGTTTACCCAACGTAAATTGGCGAAAGCTACGGTATCTTTTATTACACCGATCTGAAAATCTAAATTTATAGAGTCAGGTGTTGTAACCTTTACTTGACTATCTAAGCTTGAGGGTAGTGCAGTAAATAATGGATTCTTTTCATGAGCGTCAAGTTTGTGATTGACTTTTGAATGATAAGTCAATGATGTTTTTAAAGCAATATCAGGAATTTCATATGCTAAACCTGAAATCCATCCTACAGCACCATCTTTTTTCATTTGATTGCTGTAACCATTTAAATAACCGTAAGATACTCCTCTAAGATCAACACCTCCTTCTATTTGTTGATACGATAAACCACCAAATGCAGTTAAATTAGGTAATACTTGATAACCTAATAATCCTGTAAAATTATAAGTTTCAACTTTCGCCTTACTGCTGTTTTGAACTCCCGAACTTAAAGTATTAGTAAAGGTATTGACTCCTCCATAGCTCGATTTTGCTCCATAAGGCTGATCAAATAATAAGCCTAATGAAAGTTTTTCAGTCTGTTGAATTTTTATTGCGGCTGATAGAGAGTGATAAAAATCGCCAACATCTGCAAGTGAATTTCCAGCGTTGTCTTTTCCACTGACATCAGGATCAAGAGCAGAAATACCAATTTCTGCATAATTTCCAGGTTGTAAAAAAGCAGATATGGACTGACCAGAGCGATCCAAAGCGGCTGAAAATGTTTGAGTAGTAGTGAGAATAACAACTGTAGCAAAAGCTAATGGTTTTATATTCATTCTTATCATTCCTTGATAAAACACGTATGTAGAAGTATTTAATATTTTTTCGTAACTCTATTTACTTCATTCTTTTATACTAATGATCACTAAATCATCAGTATAAAAGAATATAACATACACAATGTAACATTCATAGTGTTTTGATATTTATTTACAAATCTGCTAAATTGCATAAAATAATTTAAACACTGATAAAAAATTGATTAAAAACGATGACTTAAATTAATCAAGGTAAATTCAAGTATTATTAGCATTTCTAACATCCTCAGCGAAATATGAAGAGGCTCTCAAAATGAAGAGCATTGTAATTAATAAAGTTAACGGAACTAAATATAGAGCTTGATAAAGGCCAAGCGCTTTAAAACTTTCATTCATCACTAATGTCCCACTAGCATACATTGCACTCTGTGCTAAATGGTCAGATAAAGCACCCACTATTAAAGGTCCGAAAGCTCCTCCTAAGACATACATACTGGCAAAATACAAACCAACAGCAGTCGCTCTTAATTGCGGTTTAACAACTTCTTGAATCGCTGGGTAAACAGAAACATGATAACTATATAAAGCTAGCCAACCTATGCCAAAACATGATGCAAAAATCCAAATAGAGTCATGTCCCATTATAATAGCCAGCCCTGTACCCAAAGTACTCACTAACATTCCAAAGGTACCAAAAAGCAATCGACCTCTAGAATTATGCTGCTGGGCTTTATCGGATAACCATCCTCCTGTTAAAAGTCCTAATATACCTGTCAACCCGATAATACAACCTGTAATCAATGCCGCCTGAGTTAAACTTAATAAATAATATCGCTGAAATAATGGAACTAAAAAAGCTGTTCCAGCATAAGTCGCAAAATTTAAGGTAATACCTGAAAGTATCAACCAACGTAAGGTAGGTATTTTCAATAAAGTTCTAATTGGTTGTTTGATAATTTTTATAGCCATTACTTGATCACTTGCCCCACGTTGTGGCTCTTTAATTTTAAAAATAAAAAATGCCAAAATAACGCCTGGAATTGCGGCAAGTAAAAAGGGAGCACGCCAACTCTGGAATACTTCAACCATGGCTCCCACGGTAAAAAATGCCAAGGTGATCCCCAAAGGTAAACCCAGCATATAGATACCAATAGCTTTTGCACGATTTTTGGCTGGGAATAAATCACTAATCAAAGAATTTGCAGCAGGAGCAAAACTTGCTTCACCAACACCTACCCCCAGTCGAATTAAAAGAAGTGACCAATAGTTCCAAGCCATTGCATTAATAGCTGTAAATCCACTCCATACGATTAACCCCCATCCCATAATTTTCTTACGTGAGTTAGTATCTGCTAATCGCCCTAAAGGTAACCCTGCTATAGCATAAATCAGAGTAAACGCGGCAGTCAATAAGCCTAATTGTAGATCACTGAGTTGATATTCTAAGCGTAGAGGCTCTATAATAATTGCAGGAATTGTCCTATCAAAAAAGTTCAGCAAATTTGCTAAAAATAAAAGTAACAGTACTTTCCATGCACTCGATATTTTTTTCTGTTCCATCATCATATTCCTAATAATTGATTATTTATACCGAATTCTTCTCTTCCATATTCAATTCGATAAATCGAACATATTTGTTAGAAAAATCTAACGTTAGATTAAAAACGCAACTGCCCAGTTTCAATATGCTTAATTATGTCTTGACTTAAAGTTTGATAACCTTTTTGCCGATCAATAAGAATATAAATCTGATCCCCACCTTCAACATGCATAAACGATTCACGCTTTAGGTCTGTTTTTTTAATCTTAAATGTAGAAGTTATTTCTTGAGAGTGTCGCACTCGAATGAAGAGAGGGATAGCATAATGTGGCAATTTTTCTTTAATAAATTGATAAAATGCATTAATATTTAAACCGAAGCCCTTCTCTAAAGTAATTGCGACCATACCTGCTCGACCATCTGTATGTGGAATTTTTACACCATAGACCACCGCTTCTGTAACATTTCGAAAATTTTTGACAACACCTTCAACTTCTGTTGAGGCAATATTTTCTCCTTTCCACCTGTAGGTATCACCAACTCGATCAACAAAAGCCACATGTCTAAAGCCCTGATCACGAACTAGATCTCCAGTATTGAACCAACAATCTCCTTTCTTAAAAACATTGTGCAATAATTTGGCTTTACTCGATTTTGATTCACTATATCCTTCAAAAGGATGGTTTTGAGTGACTTCTGTTAATAATAATCCACTATCACCACGTTTTGCTTTACGCATAAAGCCATCTTGGCCAAATAAAGGGATTTCTTGCTCCGGATCAAACTGAACAATGGCATAACTCATTGGACAAAGACCTGCAGTACGCTTTAAATTCAAAATATTAACAAACGCTGTGCTATTTTCACTCGCCCCATAAAACTCACAAATTTGTTGAATTCCAAAACGCTCCTGAAACTCCTCCCAAATTTCTGGACGAACACCATTATCCACAACTACACGGACTTCATGTTTCCGATCACTAGACCGAGGTATAACATTTAGTAAATATCTACAAAGCTCGCCTATATAAATAAAACTAGTAGCTTTATAAAAATTAATATCGTCCCAAAAGCGATTTACACTAAACTTTTTCGTCAAAGCTAAGGTAGCCCCACTAGTAACTACGCTACTCAATGCAACGGTTAAAGCATTATTATGATAAAGCGGAAGTGGGCAATACATCACATCTTTTGGAATTAATCGCATAGCAATAAGCCCCATACCTAAACCTGCTTTATACCAGCGCTGATGGGTCATTGCAGCTGCTTTAGGTAAACCAGTCGTGCCTGAAGTAAATATGTAAAAACATTTTTGTCCTAATTTTACCTGCTGTGTTTCAATTAAATTAGTTGCAGACTGCCTAGCACTTTCAATCGCCAAGTTAGGATAATCCGAAATGGTCTGTGTATCATCATAGTAATAAAGAATCAAATCGCTATTTAGTTGAGGATCTAAAGATTTAAGATGATCCTGACAACTAGCACTAAAAATCAATAAGCGTGGTTTAATCAAATTTAGACTATGCTGTAAGACTTCACCTCTTTGATGATGGTTAATCATGCCAGCAATTGCGCCTAATTTATTTGTAGCCAAAGTACATGCTAATAATTCAGGGCTATTTTCAAACATAATCGCCACACAATCGCCTGAACCAATGTCTTTTGACTTAAACACATTAGCAATTCTATTAACCCAAGCATTGAATTTAGCGTAACTCCAACTTTTCTGCTCAAATAACAAAAAAGGGTGCCTTGGCTGACGTGCCGCCATATGTTCAAAAATTTGACCAGTAGACTTGTACATATTAGCATTTGCACTTATTAAATCACGATTATGAATTAATAACTTCGGTAAATAAGGTAAAAGCATTGAGCCTGCTTTGGTAATATCCCAAAGGGAAAATTCATGATTTTGTTTTTTCATAGACATACACATATTTTAAAAAAAATTAAGCCCCAATCCATCCCTGACCACAAATTCGTATGGTATTACCTGTAATACCATACGAATTTGGTGAGCTTAAAAATGTAATTAACTCTGCAACATCACGAGGTTGACCGCCTTGTTTAATTGAATTGAGACGCTTACCAATTTCTCGAGTTGCAAAGGGCATCGCATTAGTCATAGCTGTTTCAATAAAACCAGGAGCAACCGCATTTATAGAAATACCACGTTCAGCTAAATCTGGGGCCTGTGCTTTAACATAACCAATTAATGCTGCTTTAGATGTAGCATAATTAGTTTGCCCAAAATTTCCTGCCACTCCACTAATTGAAGACAAACAAATAACGCGCCCATCAACACGTAAAATTTTATTCTCAAAAAGATGACGGTTAATATTAATAATTGATGTTAAATTAATATTTATAACCGTATCCCAACATGTGGCACTCATCTTTGCCAATGTTTTATCACGAGTGATACCCGCATTGTGGACAACAATATCAACCCCATCATATTCATGAGTTAAAAAGTCTGACAACTGTTGTGCTGCATCTGCTGAAGAAATATCCAGTGGTAATGCTCGCGCCCCAATTTTCTGGCAGGCTTGTTGAAGCTCATCATACAAAGCTGGCACATCTAAACAAATAACGTTCGCGCCTTCTTGTCTTAAACGTAGAGCTGTTGCTAAACCAATTCCTCGAGCAGCACCTGTTACTAATGCTACTTTTTCTTTTAACACACGAATTTTAGTAATTTTACTAGGCGTTGGAACTGTTGTTGTTACAGTTATTGCCTGACCAGACACATACGCTGTTTGAGCTCCACAGAAAAAATTCACCACCCCATCTAGTCCTGATAATGCATTTTTTGATACATAAGCTAAATTAACTGTGATACCTTTTGGCCCAAGTTCTTTAGCCAAAGATCGACTAAAACCTTCAATACCACGCGCTACAGTAGCAGCAATGACATCTTCAGCTTCCTCAATTAATGCTGCCGTGATTAATACACGTGCATTTTTTGCAATTTGAGGAATAATACTATGAAAACTATCAAATAAAAGACGATAATCTTCAGGAACAACACATCCAGTGGCATCAACAACGGTTACATTTATTGATTCATCGTGCGGCTCATAAGTTAACTCTCCTCCAGCTTCAATAATTCGTTCACGTAAAGTTTTTAAAGCATAGCCATTTTCTGAACCACACAAGTAAACTACTTTTCCATACAAAGGCTTATGTGTGTATCCCTGATTAGTCCTTGTTAAAACAACAGGTTTTGGCAAACCTATGGCTTTCACAAATGGAGCAGTCAGCCGATTTTGGTGTAATTGAATAAGTAAATCTGACATGTGAATATCCTTATTTTTTAAAATCATTCTTTTTCAAGAATTGCAGTTACAGCTTGACCACCCGCAGCACAAATCGAAATCAAACCACGACCACCTTGATTTTCATCTAAAATTTTAGCTAGTGTTCCCACTATACGTCCGCCTGTCGCAGCAAAAGGATGCCCTGTTGCAATTGAGCCACCTTTAATATTTAACTTTTTATAATCAATACTTCCAAGACCTTTTTCCAAACCCAAATACTGTTGGGCATATTCATCAGATTCCATTGCTGCTAAAGTATATAAAACTACTGCCGCAAAAGCCTCATGAATTTCATAAAAATCGAAATCTTGCAATAATAATTTTCGTTTTTTAAGCATCCGTGGGATAGCATATGCTCCTGCCATCAGTAAGCCTTCACGCTCATCAATATAATCAACAGCGGCAACTTCTCCAGAAGTAATATAAGCTAAGATAGGCAGACCTCTTTGTTTTGCCCAGTCTTCACTAGCTAACAAAACAGCCGAAGCTCCATCAGTAAATGGCGTTGCATTAGCTGCTGTAATACTACCTCCAGATGGATCAAAAGCTGATTTAAGCTTAGCCATTTTTTCTAATGTTACATCTGAGCGCAGATTATTATCTCGAAGTAAACCATGATAAGGCATGATTAAATCATCAAAAAATCCATCATCATAAGCTTTAGTTAAATTTTGATGGCTTGCTAAAGCTAGTTGGTCTTGAGCTTGACGTGAAATACCAAATCGATTTGCCGTAATTTGGGCATGTTCACCCATACTTAAACCAGTTCTTGGTTCACCTTTGGCCGGAAAATCAGGAATCAAATGTGAGGGTTTTAATAATTGTATGCCTGCTCGCAACTTCTCTTTTTGGTTTTTTGCTGCATTGACTCGCATAATACCACGTTGCAAACCGCGACTAACTTCAACAGGCATATCAGAAATAGTATCTGTACCACAAGCTATACCAACATCGATCTGCCCCAATGCAATCTTATTTGCAATTAAAATGGCAGCTTCTAAACCAGTACAACAAGCTTGTTGAATATCAAAGGCTGGTGTACTAGGGTGTAGACCGCTACTTAAAACGGCCTCGCGTACTAAATTCCAATCACGGGAATGTTTCTGTACCGCACCTCCAACAACCTCACCTAAAAGTACATTTTCAAGATGATACTTTTTAACCAACCCCTTTAAAGTATCGGTTAGCATTGTTAGATTAGTTACTTCCACATAGTTAGTATTTGAACGAGCAAAAGGAATACGATTAGATCCAACTATTGCTACCCGACGTGGTTTTCCGTTTAACATAATTTATCACTCCATTAAATAATTATGTTTTTTATTAAAAATATTCATTGTGTAATCTACACTACGTAATACACATAGGCAACATTTTTTGATATATTCATTTTCTTTAAGAATGTAGGAGTAATAAGACATTGAGTAAAGTTGCTGGATATAAACACGGTCGTGTGCCTCGTGTAATCCGAGAAAAACAAATTCTAGATATTGCCGAGCAACAATTTATTTTAATGGGTTATGAATCAACTACCGTTGAAAGCGTACGTTTAGCAGCGGGCGTAAGTCGACCGATTATTTATGAATATTATGGATCTAAAGATGATTTATATCTAGCTTGTGCAAAACGTGTGCGTGAACAGTATGAGACTTGTCTGATAGAAATTTGGAATCATGAAGTTCCATTCGAAGAGTCTATGCAAAAAGCATCTAATCTATATTTTAGTTTGATTGAAGAAAATCCTAAACGCTGGCAAATTCTTTTTAGTGGTACCTCTGCTCCAATGTCGGGTGAGCTTGGAGAGAAACTCAGATTGTTACGTAAAAAAACAATCGATTTGATGAAAGATAGATTACAAAACATGACATCAGATGTTGATCCAGAACGTGCCGATGCGTTTTCACATGCTATTTTTGCTATTGGTGATCATCTTGGACAATGGTGGCTAAATAATCCCAATATACCTAAATTTCGAGTTGTTGGGCATCATGTAGCCTTCATTAAAAGTGGTTTGAGTGATCTTTTGAAATGAATTTTACGGTTTAGGAGCTGTTGACATTTTTAATGAATATTTTGGTCGGCTTTGTTGCACAAACCTATTCATGACGGCTTATTCAGCAATATAATTTCCAAATGAATAAGCCTATACCTAAAGTCTATCGCACAATGAATTGGTCCTCTTATAATCGAGCCTTAATCAATCGAGGAAATATATCAATTTGGTTTGATCCTACTACTACTACTACTACTACTCAATGGTATGCTCAACCACAAGGTAAACACGGACGAAATCAAACCTATTCTGATGCAGTTATCCAATGCTGTTTAATGATTAAATCCTTATTTCGACTCTCTTTACGCATGGTCTCAGGTTTTGCTCAGAGCCTCATTAGACTCTGTGGATTAGATAGGATAGCTCCGGATTATTCCACGCTTTGCAGAAGACAAAAGCATATTGATATTGTGATTTGCTACCAGAAAAGTCGTGGTGGTCTCCATCTACTCTACTGGCTTGAAGTTTTTTTAGGTGAAGGTGAATGGAAACGTAAGAAACATTAGCCTGAATATCGTCGTCAATAGCGTAAACTTCACATTGGTATAGATGCTAAAACCTTTCAAATACGTGCTGTACAACTCACCACAAATGATGTCAGTGATTCACAAGTACTAGAAGATTTACCTGCTCAAATTCCCTTGCATGAACGGATTGACTCTGTCT
>Ga0207712_10002671_pt1 | contig 11407 bp, 10 predicted proteins | sample KBSS44metaG_FD_184402 | JGI IMG/M metagenome (GOLD analysis project Ga0207712, IMG submission 184402) | Switchgrass rhizosphere microbial communities from Kellogg Biological Station, Michigan, USA - KBS S4-4 metaG (SPAdes) (version 2) | ecosystem: Host-associated > Plants > Roots > Rhizosphere... | reverse complement strand
CTCCATACAGCGGGACTTTTGGTAAATAATATCCAAACTCTTTTTGAGCATTCAACCCATTTATCATGGTTGCGTATAACAGGCAGGCAGCCAATATTCCCAACACCCCCGAAAAAATTTTTCTCCTGAGTGGATGATGAATGAGTGGCTCATAAACAGCAGCAGTTGTCGGCTTATTAAATGCAAGAACATTCAGCAGTTTTCCTGCATCGTGCAAAGCAATAAAAACAGATATTAAAAGAAGATGTGACGATAAAAGTCTTACAGGAACATTGAATGCAAAATCCATTGACACTACAAAAGTGAAAATGGCAGCAGATAGAATGCCACCCAGCGTTGCAGTACGGCGAAATAATAAAAATATACCAGCCAGCACCTCAAGTACTCCATTTATTTTCATCATGGTTACAGAATAGCCCATAAAATTCCAGGCAAGTAGCATGGGCGATTGTTCACCAACTGTCATTGTCAGCCTTGATGCAGATATAGGTTGAAATTGAGACGGAAAAACTTTGTTGAAACCATAACCGAATAAAAATGCAGCAAGAAAAAAACGTAGATACAGACGTAGCCATTGATAAGGTATTTCATAATTATTTTTTCTTTTGTCAGCGAAGCTCCAGACAATCGTTACAACGCCAGAAATAACAAGATTCAAATAAATGAAAGCAAGTCCGTAATTACTGTCATCAAATTTGTCAAACATGTCGAACTGTGGCTCCGCCCGAATATGAAACCATTTATTACTGATGGCAGATATCAGCCAGTCAAAAAAATTATAATAAGGACGGGCAATAGGTTTTGTAAAATCAAATGAATCTAAAGGAAACGGGAAACAATAAAATATAAGATAAACAAATACGAAGCGGAACAATATTTTCTTTGTAAGATGCCATGAAGCATTTGTAATGGAGATGGTGGCCATACAATGTCTTTATTCATTAAAAATAGGTTTTTCACTTTTATTTGCAATGTGACTTATGATACATGCCTGCCTGCCGGTAGGTAGGTCTTCACGCATCATTTGATCGTTATTCGGTTCCATGGGGACACGCAACCGGGCTAGGAGTTCTTGCTTCAATTTCATTTGTATCCTTTGTTGTTGCGGCTCATGGCACAATAACCCGGTCAAATAGTTGCTGACAAATCAGAAAATATTCTTTCTTTTGCGATACTACTTGTAAGCATAAGCTGACTATCATTAATCGATGGCAATAGATCCTGGTAGAAAAAACTCATTCATGAAAAAATTCTCTTTCTTTTTTATTGTAACGCTGTCATTGGCGGCATGCAAAAATTCATCGGACAAAAAATTTGTGGACATACAAGGAATAGACTCCACGCTGAAACCCGGAGATAATTTTTTTATGTACGTGGATGGTAAATGGTATGATACTGCTCAAATACCAGCTTCCCAGGCAGGAACAGGCGCTTATATGTTTATGAATTACCCGCAACGATTACGGTTGCAAAATATATTAGATAGTGTATCTAAAACTAATAGCGCTGAAGGAAGCATCGAGCAAAAGGTAGGTGATTTTTATGCGTCAGGTATGGACACAGCTACCATTAATAAACGTGGTTATGATCCTATCAAACCAATGCTCGCTGGCATTGATTCCATTAGCGATGTTCCTTCTTTAATGAAATTTGTAGCTGATGAAGAAAAGGTCGGCAATTTTTCTATCCTGTCTTTTGCGGTATCGGCAGATGATAAAAACAGTAGTATGAATATTGCCCATGCGCACCAGACCGGGATCGGTTTGCCGGACAGAGATTATTATTTCTTGTCGGATTCATCGACCATCGCCATCCAGGAAGCGTACAAAAAATATCTTGCCGCAATATTTGAGTTGACTGGCAGCAGTACTGCAGATGCTAAAAAAGATGCTGACCTGGTTTACAACATTGACAAACAAATTGCCGCTTCGCATAGAACAAGAATTGAACTGCGGGATGTAAAAGCAAATTACAATAAGATGGCTGTTGCCGAGCTGGTAAAAAGGCAGCCTAATATCGGCTGGTTGAGTTTATTGAATGATTTGGGCGCCAAAGCTGACTCTGTTGATGTGCAGCAGCCGGCCTATTATGATAAGCTCAATGTACTTTTAAAATCCATTCCGGTCAGTGACTGGAAAGTTTATTTAAAGGCTAATTCTATAGGCACCTATACAGAAGTGCTAAGCAAACCTTTTGCAGACGCAGCGTTTGAATTTACGAGGGTCCTGTCCGGACAGGCCGTACAAAAATCACGGGGTGAAAAAATGGCAAGCGCTGTAGACGGCACACTGGGCGAGGCATTGGGACAATTATATGTGAAGATATATTTTCCGGAAGATGCCAAAAAGCGAATGCTAGAATTAGTGAATAATCTTCAAAAAGCATTTTCGGCAAGGATAGACAAACTGGACTGGATGAGTGACAGCACAAAACAAAAAGCCAAGGAAAAACTATTTGCCATCACTAAGAAAATTGGTTACCCGGACAAATGGAGGGACTACGGCAATGTAACTATTGTTCGGGGTAAATATTTTGAGAATGTGGTATCGGCTGCCGCTGCCAACTATCAATATGAACTGGCAAAATTAGGCAAGCCTGTTGATAAGACAGAATGGTTCACCACGCCTTCAACGGTTACCGCTTATAATAATCCTAACGCAAATGAAATAGTATTTCCGGCAGGTATTTTACAACCACCTTATTTTGATAACAATGCAGATGATGCCCTAAACTATGGTGGTATCGGAATGGTAATAGGGCATGAAATGACCCACACTTTTGATGACCAGGGAGCACAGTATGATAAAGACGGCAATGTAAAAAACTGGTGGACAAAAGATGATTATGAAAAGTTCAAAGCAAAAACGCAGCAGGTGATCAATCTGTATAATTCGTTTATTGTATTGGATAGCCTTCATGTGAAAGGTGCAATGACAGTGGGAGAAAACACTGCAGACATCAGCGGCGTAGCGGTTGCCTATGATGCATTTAAAATGACTAAGGAAGGACAGGATACATCGAAAATTGGAGGCTTTACACCCGATCAACGTTTCTTTATTTCCCTTGCACGGATATGGAGAGTAAAAATGAAGGATGAGTTTCTGCGCTTGTGGATAAATAACAACCCGCATGCCCCTCCTATGTGGCGGGTTAATGGTCCGCTGATGAACAACAAATATTTTTACCAGGCATTTAATGTACAGCCGGGAGATAAAATGTATTTGCCTGAAGATAAAAGGATAAATATCTGGTAAGGCAGCGCCTTGATTAGTGACTCACAAACCATTTTACTTTTATTATTCTGGTTCTGCTCAAATTCATTTCCATTAATCAACAACACAAAATCCAACATTAATATTTTCCTGTTTCTTTATCTACAAATAATTCTGCCCAGATGCGTGTCCCCACGCATCTGCCTAACAAATAAAATAATTAACGCCGCACAAATTTCCTGGCAGGTCATCCTTTTCAAAATATTAGTACATTAGTATTATTAAAATAAATCGTATGAAAAAAATGATGATAGTGCCGTTTATCTGCATCAGCATTTTTTCTTTTTCACAAACAGATGCAGTTCTTACTTACGAAAATAATTACTCAGATAAGATTGCAACCGGTAAAGTGACTACCACTATATATGAGTCGCAAAATAAGGCTCGTGTGGAATCAATCAATGCGCAAACGACCAGCTCATTTGGCCCTGCCACAACGGAAAATCAGAATATATTGATCTTTGATTTTACCACGCAAAAGGAAACTCATCTTAATGCAAAACAACATATAGCATCGGTAATGCCTTTTATGGTAAACACTATGGAAAAAACTATGATGGCGAACATGGGCCTGGATTATGTGGTACAAAAGGAAGGATCAGAAAAAGTAAATGGATATAACTGCACACATTTTTCAATTACAACGGTCAGCTCAAAAAACAAAAATTTTCCGCCCGCCAAAAAAGATGTCTGGATAACAAACGACCTTGGAACCGGGAATTTATTTTTTGCAGCGCCTTATATTTATTTTCCATTGGGCAGTTATGAAGCAACCCAACTAACCAAGGCAGGTGGAACGGGCATCGTGGTGAAATGGCAGGTAACGGATCCTATTTCAAAGCAACCCAATATCTGCACATTGACCAGTTATAAACCCGGCAAATTAAAAAGCGATATTTTTTCAGCGCCTTCAAATTATACAGTGGTGCAACGTTAGAAGCCTTGGCCGCCAATAATAATAAAGTCCGGTTCTCGGGACTTTATTATTATATACTAGTTTCTCAGTCTAATTTCAATACCGATAATGTTCCGGCTTAAACGGACCATTCTTAGCTATTCCTAAATAATCGGCTTGTTCAGTTGTTAACTCATCCAATTCAACGCCGATCTTTTTTAAATGCAGCCTTGCTACTTTTTCATCCAAATGTTTTGGCAATACATAAACCTTGTTTTCGTATTTGTCATGGTTGGTCCAAAGTTCTATCTGTGCCAATACCTGGTTGGTGAATGAATTACTCATTACAAAGGAAGGGTGGCCTGTTGCGCAACCCAAATTCACTAAACGACCTTCGGCTAACAAAATGATTTCTTTGCCGTCAATATTGTATAGATCAACCTGCGGTTTGATCGTATCTTTTGTATTGCCATAATTATCATTCAACCAGGCAACATCAATTTCAATATCAAAGTGGCCGATGTTACAAACGATGGCTTTGTCTTTCATGCTACGGAAATGCTTTTCAGTAATAAGATCACGGCAACCGCTGGCCGTAACAATAATGTCGCCTTCCTTTACAGCATCAGCCATTTTCTTTACTTCATACCCATCCATTGCAGCCTGCAACGCACAGATCGGATCAATCTCGGTAACGATCACCCGGCAACCAGCGCCACGCAATGAAGCAGCAGAACCTTTACCTACATCACCATAACCACCAACTACAGCTACTTTACCAGCCATCATCACATCCGTTGCACGGCGAATAGCATCTACCAAACTTTCTTTACAGCCGTATTTATTATCAAACTTTGATTTAGTAACAGAATCATTCACATTAATAGCGGGCATCGGCAAGGTGCCTTTTGTCATTCTTTCATACAGGCGATGTACACCCGTTGTAGTTTCTTCACTGATACCTTTTACATGCTGCACCAGCTCAGGATATTTATCCAGTACCATATTAGTAAGATCGCCGCCATCATCAAGGATCATATTTACCGGACGATCAGCGCTGCCAAAGAATAATGTTTGTTCGATGCACCAATCAGCATCTTCCAATGTTTGGCCCTTCCATGCAAAAACGCCGACGCCTGTAGCAGCAATAGCAGCAGCAGCATGATCTTGTGTAGAGAAGATATTGCAGGAGCTCCATTTTACTTCGGCGCCTAATTCAATCAATGTTTCAATGAGCACAGCCGTTTGAATGGTCATGTGTAAACAACCGGCTACTCTTGCACCTTTTAATGGTTTGTTTGCACCATATTCTTTGCGCAATGCCATCAGCCCCGGCATTTCAGCTTCGGCTAAGCGAATTTCTTTTCGTCCCCATTCTGCGAGGGAAATATCTTTTACTTTATACGGAAGTTTGAAATCAATTTTGGAAGATGTAGTTGCTGACATAGATTTTACAATTTAGAATTATGAGTTATGAATTATTGAATCGTTTATCAAAGGTATATTAGTTAGGTAAAACGACTGGCTTCTAATAAAAAATTAGAATAAAAAATATATTTTTGTCTTTATTGTAGGATAAACATCTATTTCACCATGGCCAAGACAAGTAAAAAAGAAGAATCAACTGTTCATGTTACCTTGGATCAGAAGGACCTGGCTATTTTAAAGTTGCTTCAGCATAATGCGAGGATCACCGTAAAGGAAATTTCAGATAAAGTTCATCTGAGCACGACACCGGTGTATGAACGCATCAAGTGGATGGAAGAAACTGGCGTGATCAAACAATATGCAACGCTGGTTGATTATACCAAGCTGAAAAAAGGATTGATGGTGATCTGCTATGTTTCATTAAAACAACATAACAAAACAGCCGGCGCCAAATTTATTAAAGCGATCAATGAGATGAATGAGGTAATCGAATGCTATAATATTTCTGGTGAATTTGATTTCATGCTGAAAGTAGTTATCGAGAACATGGATGCTTATTATGATTTTCATGTAAATAAATTAAGCGAGGTAGAGAATATCGGCAATGTTCAAAGTACTTTTGTAATGGGGATTATTAAGCAAACGCATTTAGTGGTACAATAACGTAGTAGTAGTTTTCCGATATTAAATAATAAAAGCAGGTTATGTACAATTATGACACGGTTACCGAAGCAATAAAAGACTTAAAGGCTCGTGGTTTTACGATGGATCTCAACCTTCAGGAGAATTGTATCGTCTGCAATGAAGAAAAGTTCAATCCGGATGATTTTGAGATCGTAGAATTTTATAGGTTTGAGGGTGATACCGATCCGTCTGATGAAGCTGTGGTGTACGCAATTGAATCGAATAGTGGAATGAAGGGGGTGCTGGTGAATGGTTACGGAATTTCGGCCGAAGAAATGAGTGATGACATAGCAAAAAAGTTAAGAATTCATAAGTAGTAAAAGTCAGCTTTATGAAAATAATATATCAGTACCTTTTGTTAACAATCCTTTCTTGCGTTGCTGCCAGTACAAATGCCCAGGTAAAAGATAGCATTCCTCTAATATGTCCGTTTGAGCATGGTTCAGGCCGTGAACCAAAAGAAGCTTTTACTTGGGATCCGCCCGATCAAAAAGTGATCATGATAAGTCATGTTGATTCAATTATTCGCAGTTGTGTGAGTGGTGATGTAGTTAAAGTAGTGAACAATGAAGAGAATGGATACGAGATCGTAATTTTCTACAAAGAATTTTATTTCTGGTATAATAATGTTGCAAAACCATTGGTAACAGTACGACAAAAAGTAAAAGCAGGTGACGCTATCGGAGTTTATAAAATGGGAGAGGAAATGGAATTCCGTATGTATAAGGAATTAAAAAAATCAGAGCCTATAATGATGGATCCGAGAAATTGGCTTGAGTGTAAAGTGCCGAAGGCAGAGTAGTGAGTTATAGGTTGTAAGTTTTAAATTGAGACTTCTGATCTCAGACTTCCTACTTCAATTTCTTTTCCATCAGATAGTCATTCATCAAATACCCATTGCCAATATCGACATTGATCTCGTGTAGTATTTTGAACCCAAGTTTTTCATAAAAAAATCTTGCTTTGTTGTCCCGCTTTACCTGTAATTGTAAAGCGGACGCTTCTTTTTTCTTTAGTTCATCGACGATATAATCTATCACAAACCTTCCCGTTCCTTTACCTTGTTGCGATGGTAAAATGTAAATTTTATCGAGCTTATAAATGGAAAGCTCTTTACTGAAATAAGCTGCAAAGCCAACAGGCTCTTCATCATCGTATACAAAAATGAATTGGCTGCCGCTATTCATTTGCTTTTCAAGAGAAGATTCACTGTACATCATGCCCAGCATATATTCTATCTGTTCAGGAGTAAGTAAGCCTGTATATGTTTGCGGCCATATCCTGAATGTAAGATCACGGATCAGTGGAATATCAGTTATCGAAGCCTTTCTTATTTTAAGCACCCGGTAATGTTGTAGTCGTATTTTTTTCTTTAAATAATTCTAATGACAGAGCTCTTTGTCTTCGGATCAGTTTGCGGCTTAAAACAAGGGCAACGATGAATGAAGCAATAGCGCCACCTGCTAATAAACCGTCTGCTATATCCTGTCCCACAAATGTTGCATCTTTTACAAAAAGAAAAAAATCAAAAGTGCCGTGGAAAAATATAGCGCCAAGCAAACCGAGAAGCATTAATGTAAAACTATTCTTCTTGTCGAATTTAGCTTTGCCTACAAAATAGCCCATCACTACTGCAAATGTAGCATGAGCAGGAACACTTAAGAACATTCGCTGGAAAGCGATAGAATAGCCTTTACCAACCTGAGCGAATTTTAAAACAAACATTATGTTTTCTACAGTCGCAAAACCCATGCTTATCATTACGGCATATACGATCCCATCGAGTGGTTCATCAAAGCTTTTTCTATTATAAGCATAAAGACGAAGTCCCAGGAATTTGCTGAACTCTTCAATAAATGCAACAATAGCGTAAGCAAAAATAGCAGCGCCACTAACAGAGCCATTCAGCGTACTCATAAAGCTTTTTTCAAAACCTATTGCCGGAAGAATGGCGATGCATCCAAGTAAAAAACAAAAAAGAAGATTTTTTTCTGGCTCCCGGTTATAAATATCATTGTAAAATATATAAAGGCAAATAGCAATACCCGGAGCAATGGCAAGCGCAATATAATTCATGAGTGGTGGTTTGTTTGCGTAAGATAGAAAAAGATAATCGCAACTCTATACCTGCAAAACGGTATTTTAAAACAAAAAACCGGCTGTTAAGGAAGCCGGTTTTAATAATAACATTATTGTTTATCCTTCTTTTTCCCAAATATCTTTTGGAAGAAACCTTTCTTTTTCTTTTCATCCTGCACAGGCGAACCGATAGGTCTATCCGGAAGCTCTCTTCTTGCTGATGAAGTATCTTTTTTAATTGGCTTGTCTTCATCAATCACCGGTTTTGATTCGGGACCGATGTATTCATTGTTGATATAATCTTTTTCTTCACCTACGCCCTGGTCTTCACCCTCGGCGCCGGGAGATGTGTTATCGATCATATTCATTATGTCAGCGCTGTTGATCTCATTTTCCAATTCAGCTGGTTTTGAAAATTTTGCCTCCTTATCAATGCCCAATGTTTTATCCGCATATACTTTTTTGAAAAATGCTTCCCATATTGGTCTTGCCACTGAACCGCCAAAGTAGGCTTTATTATCAAGCGTAATGAATCGGTCATCGCAACCAACCCATGTTCCCGCTAATAGTTGTGGCGTATATCCCATGAACCAGAAATCAGCATTTGAGTTTGTAGTTCCTGTTTTGCCACCCATCTCAGCTGCACCAAGTCTTGATCTTAAACCTGCGGCTGTTCCCTTATCAACCGTGCCTTGCATCATGCGAACCATTTTGTAGGCAGTTACTTCACTTACTGCTTCTTTGCGATTGGCGCTGTAATCAAATCTTTTTATAACGTTTCCATTACGATCTTCAATGCGACTAATAAAATATGGTTTAGTTGAAAAGCCGTGCCCTGCAAAAATTGAATAAGCCCAAACCATTTCGAATAATGAAAGATCGCAGGAACCTAAAGCAATGGAAGGAAAAGGTTCTATTTTGGTAGGAACATTTAATTTTCCAAGGAAATCAGCGAATTCCTGCGGACCCACCTGCTTCATAATATAGGCAGTGGCGCAGTTTCTTGAAAATGCAAGAGCATTAGCCATAGTCATTGTTCGTCCGGTGCATGTTTTTGAAGTAGCTGGAACCAGGCGGTTATTACCGAAATCTTGTTGCACATCCTGTACTTCTGTTTCAGGCGTAAATCCACGTTCTTCTATGGCCTGTGTATATAACAGCGGTTTAATAGAAGAACCAACCTGTCTTTTTGTTTTCAGATTAACGTGGTCGTATTTATATGTCTTAAAATTAATACCGCCCACCCATGCTTTTACTTCACCCGTTATCGGGTCCATTACCATAAAAGCAGATTGCAGCATCTGGTGATGATAAACAATAGAATCGTAAGGTGTCATCACAGTATCCTTTTCTCTTTTTGGATTCCAGGCAAAAATTTTCATTGGCACTTTCTGATGAAAGCTGGCTTTTATTTCTTTATCGCTGAATCCATCATCTGCCATATTTTGCCAGCGATCGCTGTTTTTCATTGCTGCTTCAATCACATTTTCATGTTCTTTCCAAACAGTTTTATTCTTTACTATGGATTGTGATACCAATGCTTTTTGAAGAACAGGCAATTGAGTAGCTACTGCTTCTTCTGCATATTCCTGCATGCGGGGATTAATAGTGGTATATATTTTTAATCCATCATCATAAATATTATACGACTCACCATTCGATTTTTTTACATCTTTTAGCGCAGCTTTATTTCGTCTTTCAGTATTTCACGGAAATAAGGAGCATAGCCTGTGTTTTCATCAAGCTTTTTATAATTCATTTTGATTGGCAATGCCTTCAACCTGGTAGCATCGGCAGCAGAAATATTATTGTTCTCCTCCATCCGGTTTATAACAAGGTTGCGGCGATCCAGCGCAGCTTTAGGGTTGCGGCGTGGGTTGTATAATCCAGGGCCATTGATCATGCCAACTAAAAGAGCGGCTTCCTCAACATTCAACCTATCAGGTTCCTTTTGAAAAAAAGTTCTTGCTGCGTTGCGTATCCCAAAAACATTATCTGAAAAAGGAACGGCATTCAGGTATAAAGCAAGTATTTCTTCTTTAGTGAAATTTCTTTCCAGTTTGATAGCAATTATCCATTCTTTTAATTTTTGAATAACACGAACAGCCTTATTACTCGCTCTCTGGTTGAATAATGCAAGTGCTAGCTGTTGAGTGATCGTACTTCCACCACCTTTACTTCCCAATAAAAACAATGCCCGCATTGTTCCCTTCATATCTATGCCTGAATGTTTATAGAAACGTTTGTCTTCCGTGGCGATAAGCGCATTGATAACATTGGGTGAAATATCCTTGTACTTAACCAGGCTTCGATTTCCATTCTCTAAATAATATTTACCCATCAACGTTCCTTCAGAAGCATATACTTCTGATGATTGTAAAACGGAGGGATTTTCTAATTCAGTTAAAGATGGCATTTTGCCAAAAACTCCAAAGTTGACCAGCAGTAACAATAATAAAAAAGCAAGAAAGCCAAAGAGAAAAATTCTCCAGAAAATGCGGACTGATCTTTTCATAAAAAATGAATAGTTGGTTAATCAAATCACAGAGCAAAATGTAAACCGAAATTAACAAAAACTCCTGCGGTGAAAATTAATGATGGTTTAATTTTTTGCCAAAGGTTCATTGGCAGTTAGAATAGGGTAGATGCTAAAACTTACCAGGCATATTTTGGTTCAAAAACATCTTATAAGTTTCAAGATCTTTATTAGCTTTTAATACATCCAGGTTCTTATCAGTAATAATTGAATATGTGTACTTGCCTCCTTTAAGCCACGGAATTATTTCAGTAGCGGTCTTTGGCTTCGTTTTATCAATATAGTCCATTGCTTCCTGTGCATTTTTAAATGGACTGATAAGAAGCAAACGGTTTTCTCCATCAAGCTCGATCAATTCAACTGTCATTTGTTTATTATAAAAAGTTTCCCTGTTATACCGGAAATAAGCATTCTTTGCTTCATTTGAAAACACAGGATCTACTTTGTTCAGCAATAGCAATACATAATGAGGTGCATCAGGTGTAAATGCAAATGAAGCCCCAACATTTTTTT
>Ga0207712_10002670_pt1 | contig 11408 bp, 10 predicted proteins | sample KBSS44metaG_FD_184402 | JGI IMG/M metagenome (GOLD analysis project Ga0207712, IMG submission 184402) | Switchgrass rhizosphere microbial communities from Kellogg Biological Station, Michigan, USA - KBS S4-4 metaG (SPAdes) (version 2) | ecosystem: Host-associated > Plants > Roots > Rhizosphere... | reverse complement strand
TTATCGAAAGGCGAATTCCGTTGATTTTAGGATCGGTAGGTACATTTTCAGTCCCGGGTCCGGAAGGCTCCATAAAAGTGGCCATCACTAATCCTAGGTTGCTAAGTCCCAAATACAAAAATCAACATGGCAAATCTAAAAAGTTATGGCCATCAATGGCACTAACACATAATTACTCTTATTTGGGTGATTTGATAGTGGACATTCACTATACCAATATTAATGGCAAAACGTCGGTCTACGAAGACCAAGTCATCAGTTCTATACCCGTGATGAAAGGTTCTCGCTGGTGTACCACTCGAGGGGCTTCGGATCTCAAATTAAAGAAACATAACGAAGCCCTGGATGACCCCGGAGGTTATTTTATCGTTAGACCCAAGGCCGAAGATGGAGTAGCTCAAGAGAAGGTCATCTTTACTTATGAACGAGCGGCACACGACAAGATAACAGTCTTAGCTAAAAAGAATAACGCCAAGACCGGTTTCAATTATTACGCCGAGGTCAAATCTCATGATACTAAAACATTATTTCGTCAGACTACCACTACTATTAGGTTCGAAAAGGCTTCCAACAACTTATTTGCTGTGTTGCCGTGGCATGATTCCAAAATGATTCCTTTGGGCATTCTCTTCAAAGCTTTGGGGATGTGTGATCTGGATGAGATTCGTACAGCTATCTTTGGGGGTGATTGGAAAACAGATCCTCATCTAGATATCGTTAACGAGTTTTTAGAGTACTCTTATGAATGCACCACTCAAGATCAAGCTTTGACATACATAGGCAAGCGCTGCAAGGTCCCTGAAAAGCCTAGAGGATATATTCCTCGAAAAAAGGCGGGCGACGACGATGGAGGTGACCGAGACGTAGTCGAGGGAGACGCAGTCGAGGGAGCCGAGGAGGTCGAAGACGGCGAAGAAGAAGTCAAAGATGATGAGCTGTGGGACGCTAATTATTTGGAATTAGCTTCGGATGATGAAGACCTCGAGGGTTTAGTTATCTCTTTAGAGGAAGAAGATCCAGAACTAATTAAGAAATTAGAAGACCAAGCGTTAGCTAGAAAAATTCTAGCTAACGACCTATTTCCCCACCTCGGAGAGGGTTCGTCTCCCGGGTTGTTACTCAAAAAGGCCAGATATATAGCCATAGCCACCCGAAAGTTAATTCGGACTAGAGCCGGAATTTATCCGTTGGAGAGCCGAGATCACTATGGCAACAAAAGGTGCATAACATCAGGCGAGCGTCTGGGTCATCAGTTTATGACGGCCCTGAAGAAGATTTGTTCAGATATTTTCAAATATACCAAAAAAGCTCTAGATCATGAAGGCAACCTAAATATCGTAGGCTGGATCACCAAACCTAATACTTTGACCAACTATATGACATCTGGAGTATCTTCTAATGCTTGGTTGTTCAAAGTAGTAGGGGCGTCCAAAGGCCCAAAGGGATTATCACAAGTCCTCGACAATTACAGCAGGGTAGCGGCCATTACCCAAATTCGCAAACTCAAAGTTCCTAGCTGTGAATCTGGCAAAGTAGAAGGACCTAGAAATTTGTCTGGAGATCACTTTGGGAATTTGTGCCCAGAAACCCCAGAAGGTAAACAGTCCGGCCTGGCCAAACCGACGGCGCTGTCAGCCATTTTAACCATGGAATCCGACCCAGAACCCATCAAAATGGCCATTAGGCGATTCATAAAAACCAAAGGGGGTATGTTGGCGGGAGATGAGGCTCGCGACCGGCAGGCCTACTCCTGGACTACGGCCTATGTCAATGGCGACTTGGTAGGCTTTGTCAAATTACCTAAACGATTAGTCAAACACCTAATTCAACTAAGACGAAATGGCGTTATAGACGCATTCGCTTCTGTTTCTTACAATGACTTGACCAAAGAGATTTTGATCCTGACGGACTCGGGCCGAGTGGCTCGCCCGCTGCTAATAGTGGGCCCAGATGGTAAGTTAGTATTTACTAAGCGACACAAGGGTATGTCTTTGCCAGAATTAATGAGAGAAGGAGTGGTAGAATACTTGGACGTCTCTGAACAAGATCAAGTTAGCATTATCGCTGGCTACCCTAGCGACCTTGGTAAAAAAGACAACCGAGGAAACGAGGTAGACCCACCGCCCTACTCTCACTGTGAAATTCATCCTAGTTTAATGTTTGGAGCGGGCATTTCTACGGTTCCTAAACCTGATCATAACCAAGCTCCCAGAAATGTCTATCAGGGCCAAATGGGTCGCCAGGGTATCGGAGTGCCTTTTTCCAACTACCGGACCAAGTTTAATGGTGTTCATAGCATCCTCCACTACCCAGAGAAGCCTTTGGTAACCACCAGAATGGCTGAAGAAATAAAGCTATCAGAATACCCTAATGGATTCAATGTAATAGCCGCGATTATGTGTTCATCCCATAATGAAGAAGATGGAATCGAAATGTCCAAGGCATCTATCGACAGAGGCATGTTTAGGGATACTCGAATCTTCAATCATGAAATGCGAGAAAAGCCAGTCAAGGGAGAACGATTTGGTAGGCCTGTGCTGGCGGTTGATGCCAATGGCGCCCCCGTAGCGCATAAAAAGGGCAACTTTCGTCACGTTACGGAACGAGGCTATGCTCAGATCAATTGCATAGTAGAAAAGGGTGACGTGTTGTTGTGTAAAATGGTCGGAGAGGAGGTCGAAGAAGTGGAAGTGTACAAAGAGCCTCTGCCCGGTCGCGTGGACTCTATATATCCCGGAAGAGATGGTGATGGTTATTACTTTTTGAGAATCCAAGTTCATGAAGTTAGGACGCCAGTGGTGGGAGACAAGTTTGCGGCTCGCCATGCTCAAAAAGGGGTCATCGGTAAAGTGACCCCCACTGAAGACCTGCCTTGGTCGGGGTTGACTGGTCTCCGGCCAGACGTGGTTGTTAACGCATTAGCCTTTCCTAGTCGCATGACCATTGCACTAATCATAGAAGCCGTGTTTGGCATCATAGTTTCATCTGGCCATATATTGGAAGAGTATACTATAGACGAAGTGTGGGGTGATGACCGACCGAAGGGAGGTGAGGGAGGGGGTACCCCAAAGGAAGATTCGAAAGGTAAAGCTAAGTCACCAAAACCCACGCAGACCCTCTCTGATAATTTCAGGAAGAAGTATATGCTAGGAGATCAGGTAGATGGAACTCCTTTTCGTGAATTGGTGTTGTCTGAGCTAACTAATGAACTTAAACGTCTGGGTATTTCCCTAGGAGAGCAAGACTGTTATGATGGAGTTACTGGGGAGTTAATAACCACCAAGGTGATGTTTGCCCCCGTTTATTATCAACGCTTGAAGCATGTCGTTCATGACAAGTTTCACGCTCGAGCTACCGGTGCTAGAAATACCCAAACTCGTCAACCGCCGGAAGGAAGAGGCCATGATGGAGGGTTGAAATATGGAGTTATGGAAGCGGACGCTTCAAATGCGGCGGGAATTCCGTACTTGACCAAAGATCGCTTAATGGACTCTTCCGATGCTACGGAGATGTGGTATTGCCAGGATTGTGGGTCTCCTGGCTATAAAACCAAAACCAAAACTGCGGATTTGTGCCAATACTGTAAGAGCTATCGAATGAAGAGAACTAAAATTCCCTATGGTACTAAATTGATGAACCAAGAGTTGGAAGCCTTGAATATCGTGGCTAAAATATTGCCGTTGTAACGAACGAAGTGAGGAAAGTTACTCGTAGAGTAACAAAAACTTAATAATCGATTTGTATCTTATTATCAAAGATCGAAATGTCTTCCCCAACGCCAGAAAATATCACCACAGATTTTCCCAACGAAGAACCCAAAGAAATAACCGATGGAGATATCACTCTCATATTTCCTAATTATTCTACTGAACCCATCAGACAGACCTGGAGAGTTCGCTCTTTAATATCTATCCCCTATTTTAGAGCTTTGCTGGAAGGAAAGTGGAAAGATTCGAAAGAAAGAACGCTGACTTTAGAAGATGACCCTGCATTATTCACTAAAATGGTTAGGAGAGTTAACGCTGGTAGTTTGGATGAACAATACTATGCTATGTTAGATTTTTACAACGTCGAACATAAAAATCAACCCAAAAAGACCCTTAGGATTTACAAAAAGTTTACGTTTACCGCTGAGAAACTTAATCAATCTTTAGACTTGGGCGATGCAGCAGAAGCCAGAAAAATAGTGGATGTTAAGATAACTTCCTCTATTCCTTTCGCACTTTTGAAAAGACGATTACTTTTTTATTTGGATGGAGTGGAAACCGGAAGGGTAGACGAACCTAATTATGTTGGAGGAAGTTTTGGGCAATTTTTGAGTCTAGTAATGAACGCTATGATAGCTAGCGATGGAAAAATAGGCCCTATTGAGATGAGGTTACCGGGGGAAGAAATAAATTTACCTGCGTATTTGTATATGTGCGTGATATATAAAAAATAAATCAAAAGTTACTCTCGGAGTAACGCCCACCCTTAACTTTTTAGGGTCAGCACCAGCGCCAGCATCAATGGTAAAAAAATAATCCAAGGAAATTTTTTCTCATTGACCCTAGGATGATATGTACCCACCTTAGTATAATAGTCTGAAGGTTTGTCGTTGTCTCCCTCCCCTACGACTTGTTCAAAAACTTTCAACCCTCCGAATATAATCCACTTACCTGACGGTTCAAACTCTAATAATTTCGCTCCTCTGCTAACACCAGGCTTAATTTCCGATAGTTCTAATTTACCCCACCACTTATTTAGCGCCCGACCCATCACCACAGGCCCAGTAACGTCGAACGCCGTATCTTTGCTGGCTCTTTTTCTACGCTTAATATTTTCAAAAGATAACTCCAGAGCTATTTTCATCACAGGGTGTCTAGGTTTACAAGCCAAGAAAGCTTGATATATAGCATTTTTGGGGATGTGAGAAAAGATTCGACGGTCTGTAGCCGAAACTAGCTCATCGCTAGAGGAGATAATTCGGTCCAGTGGTACCAACGGGGCCAAGTCCAGGTCGATGTATACCCCTCCGTGGACGTACAGCACAGCATATCTCCATAAGTCACACTTGAAGGCTCCGGGCACCAAAGAATCAAAAGCTTCTACATAATCCAACCCAAAATGATCTTCTAGGAATAGCCGGCATCGCCGGTCATCATAAAACTCATATCGGTAAGAAGGATTGAGATTACGAACTGTTGCCCTGGCTAGCGCCAGCCGAGGGGGCAAAGTCGAAGGGTCAGTCTTCCATGATTGATAGATGACCTTGGGTATGCTCATTTGAGTTTATTAAAATTTCTCTTGGAGAAATATTTTTTCCCATAGGGCTATATTTTTATTTTTCTCTAGGTCCGGTAATTTTTCACTCCTCCCTGGCTAGGGTTACCAGGCCGGTCTTGATAGTGCCTTGGCCGGCCTCGCTGAGAGTGGCCTTTAGGCTAGTTTTCATTCCGTTCTTTTCACCAGTAATTAGTTTTTCAAAATTATTGATAGATATCCATCTAATATCGCTCACAATATCCTTTCCCGAAACTCCCTCTCCCAAAAAACGGTCTCTAGCCATTCCCCGCCATCGCTCATCCACCTCTACAAAAATGATAGGTTGGGCGCCCAACAGTACCGGTGAGAATTTAACGTTTTCCGTAGTTAGGGTTTTAGGATCTGGTGACCCAAAGGTTCTAAAAATGCCTCTAGTACCATCCATTAATACTCGAAGAGCTGCGTCTATGATGCTTTCCCCTCTATTGCGCGTTCCATCAAAACTGGATAATTTCTTGGAGCGATGTTCTTGGCCTAGTAGTAGGTAGACGTGACGGTCTACACAACAATAGGGGATCGCCGAGACATTAACCAAGTTTGGAATAAGACTTTCCAGTCGAAAAGTTACTGTAAGTTTGGTCATAATTAATTCTTAGAATTAACTGGATAAACTTTTAGATTTTTCTAACTCCACTACCAGCCAAATGTTTGCGCTCGAGGGCCCAGGTAAGTCATTACTTCTTCGATAGTCATTTTTGGTAATAAACCATCATAATCTTGAATTTCTTGTTCGTCTGATTGGTTGTGAACAAATTCGATTTTCTGAAGAGAAGGAAATATCTTATCGACCCAGAATAACTCTGCAACGTTGAATATCCACCGGATGTTATTCATCTTTAAAAAAGTTACGTTTGGAAATTCTTCACCGGTTTGAACTACGCGCATCACCCATTCCCTAAAATTTAGAGGCCATTCGGCACACCACGTAACTATAGGAAAGCGAAATAGATACTCGTAGGCTTCAGAAGGGCATCTCTCTATTTCGATTTCTTTTAGACCGTAGTCTAACAGAAAAGACAGCACGTCTATGGGATTAAAGTCTGGAGGAAAGGCTTCTATATGAAGACTGGAACCTTCTTCATTCTCTCCAATAACATCTATGCCGGGAAATAAAGTTTTTAACGTAACTTCAAGTTCTTCCATTGTTTTTGTTTGACAAGCGGGCGAACGCTAAACTCAATTTTCCTTGGGTGATAATATAAGATGGCCTCGGCGACTTCGGCCTCGGTAGGGGCCCTCGTCATAGCCGCGGCCATAGGCATTAGTTTATTCGTTTTATATCAGGCCACTAAAACTAGGAGATCACCTACTATAGAAAGACTAAAGGCCAAAATAGCCAAAATAGATCCTAGGTACGCTTTATTAAACATCAAAGAGGGCGATAAAAGCGAAACAGAAGATAAGTCGTTAATTACGTTATGTGTCAAAGACCCTCATACCGGTAAGGAATATCCAGACAACACGTTAGTGTACGTAACGCTTCATGAAGTGGCTCACACTCTAAACAAGTCTCAATTTTCAGAACATGGGCCCGAATGGCAAGGTATTTTTACCGGGCTGTTAGAGAAAGCGGAAGAAGCTGGCATTTATTCCACTTCCGTGCCGCTGGATGAAATATACTGTGGAATCAACACTACAGGGTCTATTCAGTCCAAAGTTCATCACAAAAGGATAAAAATAGGAGGGCGAGTAAGCAAAGCTAAGGTAAGGAGATCGAGGCTGAGGGGTGACTAGCGGAGAGGGTAGGGGGTCTCTCCCAGAGAGACTAAAATGATTAGATAAAAAACAACCACTGCTCGTGAGATAATATCGTTGGAGAAACAATTAGCTCTAGCGCTAAATAAGTAATTAAATAGACATAAGTGTGATATTTCTCACAAAAATTAGAATAATTCTCTGGTGAATGTAAAAAGCTCAATTTTTTAGGGACTCTATACAATTTGGGTCTTTTGGCTAACGGGCGTACAAAAATCAAGGGATTGTTATAACAATAAAACACTTCCAAGGTTCCCGGTAGAACGGGGAGACTTGGGAGTTGATTATTACTACAATGCAACTTTCTCAAACCATTCGGTAGAGTTGGAAGACTTTGGAGCTGATTAATACCGCAATCCAACACTTTCAAACCGTTTGGTAGCGTTGGAAGACTTTGGAGTTGATTATTTTCACAATGTAATTCCCCCAAAGTTTCCGGTAGCTCTGAAAGAGCTAGGAGTTGATTATTACCACAAACCAACACTTTCAAACCATTCGGTAGAACCGGAAGAGTTCGGAGTTGATTATAAGAACACCATAATTCAGTTATTCCTTTTATAGAATAAGTTGAAATAATTCCGTTGTTATTCTGACACCGCAGGGTCAAGCCATTAATTTCTAAATGAACCAAACGTTCGAATGATATGTCTAACTTCATTACCGATATTACCGATATCACAAGCCGAAAATAGTTATCAATTTTCCTGATCTCTCCCAGAGAGACTAAAATGAGATTATAGATGGCATCTACATTCCATTGGGGTCGGTGGATTACTGGGCTCACTTTCTTCTATTTCCAGAGCACGTTCAAACGTTTCCCAGCCAAAGTCTAAAGTGATTTTGCTTGAATCGAAAGGAATGATTCTCCGACTAATAATTTGAGCCATAGTTTCCATAGTTATTTCTCCATTTTCAAGGAGTTGTTGAGCTACGTTATCGGGAAGCAAGAAGTCGTGCAGATCTTCTATCACGACCCCCGGATGAGATAAAATAATTACAATACCCCAATCGGAAAATGTATTCACAGCGTGAGGATAACTGGAAACTATATTAGTGAACAACATCCGTCGTTCTGTTCACTTGCAAGTGGCTAACAGAGTCCATTTCCCATTAAAATGATTAGGGTGGTGAATAGCCACCATCGTGATTTTATCTTTTTCATTAATGCGATTATATTCTTCGATGTAGCTCGACATTGTTTTGGTGTTGGTTATCTGATTTTGTTTTTCATTTTTCTGATCTCTCTGGGAGAGGTCGAACGTAGTGTACCGAGCGAAGCGAAGGCGAACGAAGCGAGCCTACTTTATAAAATTAACTTCTTCGCCTGATGTTATATCTAAGCCAATTAATCTGGAATATTTCTTGAAAGCTAGTTTAACGTCTTCTACAGTTATTTCGGATGATGTTTTCATCACATCTTTGCAATAAACTGTAAGTAAGTCTCCTAGAAGCTGAACACTAGTTTGGGTAGGGGACGTGTCTCCGCGATGATTTAAATCAAAGTTGGATTGTTCTTCTGATAAATGACCAAGGAGTTGAGGATATGCACTACGTAGTTTAATTCTTCTAAACTCGTGCAACAACTCTCGATAAACCTTTTTCTTAGAATCAGAAACCATTGGAAGAGTTTTTTCTACGTATTTAGCATCGTATACTTCTAAATAATATAGTTTCAGATCCATGGTTGGTTTTTGTTTCGGTATTGAAATTCCGGCATCTTTGAATTGTTTTACTAGTTTTTCCCGACTGAAAGGTATCGGTCTGAATGGACTGGTTCTATCTTCACATTCTTCCATTTGTAAAAATCCCTTTTCAAACATTTCGCAAAGCCATTCAAATGCATTATCTTGTCGTAGTGTTTGCAAAAAGGATTCTACTTCGGAGTGAATAGTGTATGGTTGAAATAGTCTTTTTTGAATATTTTTTAAACTTTCTACATCGTTCACCCCTACAAGATATAACAGAGCGTCATTTCTAATGTGATTTTCGTTTGTATCTTCACATGGTAAATAATAAGCGCGATAACGAGTCTTCATTGTTGAAAATATTTCGAGGCTCGAAGAGTCGGAGAAAATATTTAGAGTGAATTTAATTATTTATTTTTTGCTCTTGGAGCAAAACTTTTATCTATTTCCTCAAAACCGCTTTTCCTACGGCAAAAGCATCAATAGCATCTCCAACGGCCATCCTCTTAGATTCTTCCGTCATTTTGGTTATAGCATAAGGATGACCAAAAATAATGGCCCATTCCAATATTTCACTATCGGGTATAGTTTTTAGGTCTTTGTCCGTGAACGGGCCGTCTCGTTCAGGCATATTCCAGAGAGCCTCAAAAATAATGTTACTTAAAATTCCTTCGATATACGCTCCAATGTTAATAAACCCATAATCTATATCTGGTCTACCTATTTTGGCTTGTATGTATTCCCATATTTCAACTTCTTTCAGGTGGGCAATGAAATGAGAATTATCGGAGATGTTTGTAATTCCGTTGAGACACTCCTCCAATGAAAATTCTCCAGGCACGATACCAGTGGTTATTTTAATTTTAGTTATCCTCCATAACACTTCCCAAACCTGATCTTCCAGCCATTTCCACCCTTTTGGTGAGATTTGTTTCCACAAATCTTTGGGAACGTTTTCAAACAATTTAGGTCTTAGTGTTTGTTTTTTAGTCTTTTTCATATCGGTTTTGGACTTTTTAGGTTTTTCATTTTTGATTTTCGATTTTTTGGTTAATTTAGTTTGTTGTGATGAAGTTAATTTTTTCCATGTCGGTCCTCCTATTTTTATGGACTTTTTGTTATGGATAACCCACCCTTCCTTTACCATTTACCTAAGCACTAAACTTTAGGACCTAACAGAAAGAGTTTTAATCCCTTTTCTAATAATTTCCAAACAATACTTTTTTCCTTCTTCTCCGAGATGTTCCGCTGCTAATAACTTTACTACCATTACCCTCAAAGTTCCAATGGCCGCTTGTTTAGCGTCTGGCTGAATGAATTTAAGACCGGGAAGATGATTAGGAGTTTCCATAGCCAGCCAATATTTAAGAATGGATTCTGTTCTGGTTGTGGAAGATTGGTTAAAAATAATGTTGAGGGAGGGGGACCTCATACGAGCGAAGCGAGTACGAAGCGAGTACGAAGCGAGTACGAAGCGAGTACGTTACTCTAAGAGTAACTATTAAAACTTTAGTCCGTAAAATATTTTCTGTAATCGCTCATTACCATTTTTACTGTTCGGATAGTATCTGAAGGAGCGACGGGGTAATTACCACCCTTATAGAATTTGATTTTCAGAGGTTCTCGTGGCGTTGGCAGAGTAGCTGGATCTGAGATGAATATTTCTAACTGGAAAACATCATCGGGAAAGAAAATAACAGCCATATCGGTAGCTCCCGGATAATAAAAAATTACATATTCTCGAAATGCAGGAGATGAATAGATATTCGAAGGCAAATCTTTAATACTAACGTCTGATGGAAATTCCCATCCTCTGAGACATTCCCGATGGAAATGATAAATAAACCCTCGGTGGAAAAATATTTCCTCGCCTGGTAACAGGTCTCTGATAGCTACTAGCCCTACTTTGGTACCGGCTACTGCTACGGCCGCGTTGCACGGCGAAGCCGATCCGTGCGGAATAATGTTGTTAAGGTCGCCTAGCGACGAAATGAGATTTTGTGGTGACGACATCACTTCTAGAAAGTTTCTGGGCTGTTTGCTAGTAAAGGAAGGGTCAGCAGAGTGAGATAAAAGGTCTTCGGGAAATGGAATAAAAACTTGCCCGGTGGGTAGAGGATGAGACCAGGCCGGATTAGTAAAATTTTCTATGGCGGCGTTTGTTGATTTTAGAGGTTCCATGGTAGCCATATCCACTACTTTACCCTCAAAATAACCAATTAGCTCTCCTTTGAATATCTTTTTGGTAACGTATACTGCTTTTTCGGGTAAAGTTGTGGGGGTCCAAAACGCTTCAGAACCCAGAGCCAAAATAGCGTTGGTCATTAACCCTTTTTCGCGACCCCTAACTTTAAAGCGAGGAGCGCAGAATTGTCGGTGAGTTGGCCAGTCTTGTTTTTGGCATTCTGCGGAGCAGTATCTTATTTTCTTGCATCCAGAACACGTCAATATGGCTTCATGACCAGCCAAATGATTTAGTTTGCACCTAGGACATCTGCCTAGCTCGCCAAGATACATAGTGATCCTGGCCATAGCTTGATAAACTTCCTTCATCCAGGTCATTTTGTTAAAGTTGGGGGGTGTCGCTAAAGTGGAGTCGGAAGACTTTTCTTCGGCAAACAAACTAAAGTACTTGGTCAATTCTAAAAATTGTCTATTCAGTAT
>Ga0207712_10002666_pt1 | contig 11416 bp, 15 predicted proteins | sample KBSS44metaG_FD_184402 | JGI IMG/M metagenome (GOLD analysis project Ga0207712, IMG submission 184402) | Switchgrass rhizosphere microbial communities from Kellogg Biological Station, Michigan, USA - KBS S4-4 metaG (SPAdes) (version 2) | ecosystem: Host-associated > Plants > Roots > Rhizosphere... | reverse complement strand
GTGCGCGCGCGCGAGACCTGCGGCGATCTGGATCGCGATATCGAGAGCTTCTTTGAGCTGCAGGCCGTTGTTTTTGATCTTGTTGCGCAGCGTCTGGCCTTCGATGTACTCCATCGCGATGTAAGGCGTGCCGTTGTCTTCGCCGACCTCGTAAATCGTGAGAATGTGTGGATGGCTCAGCGCCGACGCCGCCCGTGCTTCCTGAAAGAAACGGCGGCGGCGATCCTGTTGTGAGACGTACTCTGATGGGAGCAGCTTGAGGGCGACGGTGCGCTGGAGCTTGTTGTCATAAGCTTTGTAGACGGCGCCCATGCCGCCCGCGCCGATCGGCTCGACGATCCGGTAATGCGCAATGGTTTGAACCGGGAGAGGCTTCATGTCGTAATTTTATCCGCAGATAGACGCAGATGATACAGATATGTTCTGATCTATGTGAATCAGGCCAGAGAAGGAGTTACTTATGATATGTCCGCGTTGTGCGTCAAATCAGGGTGACGATATCAGGTTTTGCACGTCCTGCGGCGCAAACCTCCAGGCGGTCCGCGAGGCGCTCCAGGCTCCCGACGCTGCTGGGAAGTTCAACTGGAACAACACGTGGGTGGCCGAGATGTTCATGTCGGGCCAGGCGAACGAATTGCGCAAGCGTGAGATGGAACGCCAGCTCGGCATCACGCCGGAAGTTAAGCGCTACAACGAAATCAAAGCGGGCGTGATCGTGAGCTGTGTTGGCGTCGGGGTGTCAATCTTTCTACACTTCCTTATGCACGCGATTGCGGCTCAAAATCCGAACAACGCAGAACTCCTCAACAGCATCTGGCTGGCAGGACTCATTCCTTTCATGGTTGGCCTCGCGCTGATTATTAATGGCGTCGTGGTGAGTAAGAAGATGGTTGAGGTTATCGAGCGCGACCAGAACAGGGCGAAGAGTCTTGACGAGGGAGCGGCTCCGTCTGCACGTGGCTTGAAGTCTGCGGATACGAATGAGTTTATTCCTGCAAACTTCAGCGTGACGGACTCTACCACCCGGCATCTCGAAAGCTCTGAACGGAAAGCAAGTCAATGAACAGGATCTCGGGGATCGAGAAGGCCCAGGCGCCATGGCACCTGCGCTGGTTTTACACGACCATGCGCAAGATGTTTGGTAAGGATCTGACGCCGGTGAAGCAACAGATGCGTGTGCCGGGGATCGTCTGGGGCAGCATCGCGATGGAGGCCGGACTCGGGCGGAAGCGTAAAGTGTCGCTGCGGTTTATTCAGCTCGGGAAAGTGCGGACCGCCGCGCGTGTTGGTTGTCCGTTTTGAGTAGACATCAATTCTGCCGTGGGCAGAAAAGCTGGTTTGACTGACGAGAAGTTGCTGGCAGTTGTTAAGAACGACCTCTCACCGTTCTCAGAAGTTGAGAAGCTCGTGATCGAGCTCGCGGACGCGATGGTCAACACGCCGTCTAATATTTCCGACGAGCTTTATGCGCGACTACGTGAGAAATTCTCCGAAGAGCAACTACTCCAACTCGGCGGCCAGATCGCCTTCGAAAACTACCGCGCCCGCCTCAACCGCGTCTTCGACGTCGGCAGCGACGAACTTTATAAGCCGCAGATGAACGCGGATAAACGCTGATCTGATCCGCGTTCATCCGCGGAAATCCGCGGCTAACTCTTCGTCATCGTCTCGAGTTCTTCCGGGGTGCGGGGCCAGTCGTCTTTTAAGAGACGTGAGAGGGCGCGATCGGCGAGGAGTTTACCGCCGGTCTGGCACGTGGGGCAGTAGTTTGTTTCGTTCGAGCCATAACGGATGCGCTGGATTTTGCTGCCGCAGCGTCGGCACGGTTCGCCGTATTTTCCGTGCGTGGCCATGTCGGGGCGGAAGGCTGTCACTTTTTCAGGAAAGCGATCTCGTGACTCGACGCGCAGTCGCTCGAGCCAGTCAGTCAACGTGCGCTTGATCGACTCGAACAGGTGTTCGACGTCTTTGTCTGAAAGTTTCTGAGTTAAGGTAAACGGAGAGAGGCGCGCCTCGAAGAGGATCTCGTCGGAGTAAGCGTTGCCGATGCCACTGAGTATGCGTGGATCGGTGAGTGCGCGTTTCAGTGTGTGATTCTTCGCGCGAATCGCTTGCGCAAAGTCTTCGAGTGTGGCGTCAAAAACTTCGAGACCACCCGGATCGAGGTTGTCCAGCCCGGCTTCACCCTGGACCACATGCAGCGAAGCACGCTTCTGTGTACCGGCTTCAGTCAGGACCAGGCTGCCGGTGCTGAAGTCAAACACAGCCAAGCTTCGACCCTTTGCAGCCTTCGCGCGCTCGTTGTACCAGTGCAGCCTGCCTGCAATCATCAGGTGCAGCACGAGCCACAGATCCCCTTCGAGGCCGAAGCAGATCCGCTTGCCAAGTCTGCGCAGCTCGACGATCTTTTTGCCTTCGACGCTGGACAGCGGCGGCACGGCCGTTCGCAGTAGAAAAGGACTGGCGAGACGGACGCGTTCGAGAACACTGCCTTGTATTCGTTTCTCGAGAGCCTCGATATAAACGACGATGTCCGGCAGTTCAGGCACTAATTGTGACTCTGCTTAAACGGTACTGCGGCTCCTGGTCATCCGGTAGATCCAAAGCACGAGGATGGCGCCGAGTATCGAAAGCAGGAGACCGCCCGGCTGAAATCCTCTGGTTTCGGAACCCCAGATGGCCCAACTCACGAGGCCGCCGATGACGGAGCCGAGAATGCCCAGGAGAATGGTGGCGATTATCCCCATCGGATCTCTTCCCGGCATGATCAGACGCGCGAGTGCACCTGCGATTAATCCAATGATTAACCACCAAATGAAATTCAGCATCTTTTGACCTCCCTGTGGCCGCGTTTATATCACTCATTTGAGGCGGATGCGAGTCTCAGAAGTAATCCGCGTTCTTAATCCGCGGCAGATCCGTGTTACCGGATTTTCTTCGCTCCATAAAGCTCCGTGAACAAAAAGTGGATCTTCCCATCCTTCCCGGGCACAAAGACGACCTCGTTCTCATTCTGCGCGCCGAACCTATACTTCCGTTCGCCACTCTTCGTCATCGCATAATCCTTCTCATCAAACTTCATAAACAGCTTTCCATCTCTGCTCGAGACTTCCCACGTCTGCGGTGCGTGCGAATAAGTGCCGACATACTCGCTCATCTCTGACGCTGTGGGCGGCGCGAACGGCGCGGGCTTTTGTTCCTCATCGTCCTTCAATCCGAGCCCGAGCTCCATCGCTTTGTTGAGACTCTTCCGCATCGTCTCGCCGCTCTTGTTCGTCAACACTATCACCGCAAACTTTTTCGACGGCGCCATCTGGATCATCGATCCGTAACCACGACTGAATCCGCCATGGCCCACAAACTCCAGACCTTTATACTTGAACACCGTCAATCCGTAACCGTAATACGAATCGCTTTCACCCGGGACGGGCACGTGATGTTGGACCATCTGATTGATCAGTGACGCTGACAGCAGTTGCTTGCCCTCGACTTTGCCATCGTTCATCAGCGCGATGACCCAGCGCGACAGATCTTTGGCGTTCGAGAAGATCGAACCGGCGGGCCACATCGCCACGTTATTGAACATCGGCCGCATGATCGTGGCCTTGCCTTCCTGAACCACGTGGCCCGTCGCGAATGGATAAGTGATCGCCATGAATGGTCGCAGTGTGGTTCGCTCCATTCCGATCGGCTTAAACAGTAGCTCGGTCATCGCATCGGCGTAAGGCTTACCGTACAACTCTTCGACTACGAAGCCAGAGAGCCAGTAGCCGGGGCTCGAGTAAGAATAGATCTCACCTTGATCGGCGAAGAAGACCTCGTCTTTCCAGCCGCGCACCATGTTGCTGAGCGACGGATCATCATTAGAAATCACGGGCGCGGCGAAATCTCGGACGCCGGCGGAGTTGCTCAAGAGGTGATGTGGTGTGACCTGGCCCAGCCTCGCGTTCAAGCCTTTCACGCGGTTGCCAATCGGCTCGTTCATCTTGATCTTGTTGTTTTCAGCGAGCGTGAGCAGTGCGGCGGCCGTGAACATCTTCGTGGTCGAGCCGAGACGAAAGAGCATTTCCGGTTGCATCTCTGCATTGGTCTCGATGTTCGCCACGCCAAACGCTTTTTGATAGACGATCTGATCGCCGCTGATGACGGTGATCACCGTACCGGGTGTGTTCTTTTCTTTGAGCTCGGCAGGAATCAGCTTGTCGAGTTCGGTGAAGTCAATCGCTGGCTTAACTGCTTTGGGTTTAGCGATCGCCTGAGTGATGAAAAGGCCAAGACAAAAGACGACCAACCAGCAGATTTCGCGAGCTCGTTTCATCATTATTCGTCTCCTGAAGGATTGCGGCTCAGACACACCACCGCATGCAAGCGCTCCTTATACGCACGCACACGGATCATGGTTCTTGGATAACGGTTCAAATAAATGGAGCGATAGATATTTAGCCACAAAGAAGCACAAAGCTCGAAAATCGGCAGAACCCATTTTGAGCTTTTTGTGCTTCTTCGTGGCTAAAGACTTTTGAGGCAAGCTAAACTTGCGAGCATGAGTTACGATTTACGATGTTCTAGCAAAACGCGACTGCTGACGGCGACCGCAGTCATCTCCATCTTGTTCGCGCCAACTCTAATCACCTTCAATTCAACAGCGACGCAAACACAAGGACAATCGACTTGCTCCGAGGGCTGGTATATCACCGGCTACTACGTCCCGCGCGAAGACGAGCTACCTGACACTACCGAACAGATTACCGTCGAGCGTGTCGGCGATATCAGTTTCAGTCAAAAATTCCTTAACGAGATTCGTACTGAAGGCTGGGGCGTCACTCGCTTCGGTTGGGCGCTCGGCTATTACTCGAACGGATGGCATCGCTCTGACGCCGGCGCGCTCGATGCTTCCGGGAATCCGCTGACTGTCGGCGCAATCGCAATCGATCGCTCTGTCATTCCGCGCGGAGCCAACGTGCAGATCGCTACGTTGCCGAGTCCGTGGGCGTCGAAGACTTTCCGCGCCACCGACATCGGTAACGGCATCGTCGGGCAGCACATCGACGTGTTCACCGGCATCGGTCTCGCGGCGGAACAGGAAACGTTCCGCATCACGTCAAACAACAACCGCGTCTGCTTTTGATTTACTTGTCAGACTGAGCTTCGGTTTCCCAGTTATATGGTTGCTGTGCGGTTAAGCGCGGGTCTGTGGTTTGCACACACCTGAAGCCTACCAGCAGTTCGTCTTTGCTCAACTTTCCCTGCCGGTGCAACTCGGCATTCGGATCCGGCTGCGGTGCGGTTATAGCCCGAGCGCATTCCTCAAACGAATTGTATTCACCTTCTTTGGTCCAATCTGCATAAGGCGCGCGAACGTACGGCGTGCCGGTGCACGGCTCAGACTTTTCGCAATCATCCGCCAGTAATTTAGGAGCTACGAGTAACAGCCACCGAGGAGGTTGACTCGGACTAGGTTGACTGGGCGGAGTTGGACTCGAACGCGAGCACGACGACAGCAGTAAACAGACGAGCACCAGAAAAATAAACCGCGAGAATGTAATCACAATAACGCCCCCGCTGCTTTGAGATTAATTACGCCTCTTGTCGTAAATTCTCCGCAAGCACGTCGAGCAAGTCCGGATCCGGCAGACTGCCGAGGAGCGACAGTGCGTGCTTCGCCAGTTCTCTCGGCACATGTCCGACCAGGTGTTTGGCGCGCCCGCCGTGATTAGGAAAGACGTCGAAGATGCCGTACTTGTTGTCGTCCGTGTGTATGGCAAACCAGGCAGTCGTGTCAGGCTCTTCCATCACCAACGCTCTTGCGTCACGCCAGAATTGTTCGACTTGCTGCTCGTGGCCTTCCTTCGCCTCGAAAGTCAGGACCAAGCCTTTCGTGTTCGGTTCCGCGAGTGGAGCTTCGGGAAGCTTGTATGCCAGCACATCGAGTTTCTGTATCTTAGGTGGCGCTGACAACAGCGTCGCAGCGTTTGCCATGAGCGCCTTCGCGACTGCGCCCGAAAGATGAGCGTCTCGGCCGGCGTCATCCGGAAAGACGTCAAAGATTCCGTATTCCGATCCGCCAAAGTGAATGGCAAACCACGCAGTCGTCGCCGTCTCCTGTTGGACCAGCGGCAGCGCTGAGATGAGAAAATTCTTGACCTGTTCGTGCATGTCAGATTTAGCTTCTAACCTGACGAGTAAACCTTTGGTTATCATGTGAGCAGTCTCCTTGTTTGACCATACTATCGTAGCATGACGGGTTCGGCGTCAATTTCCAGATGGAAGAGAGGACAAATGAACCGATGAGCGATTATGAACCGAGAACTCGAGGCGCAGGCGGCACGCCCGGTGGAATTGCAGAGTTTTTTCTCGGCCTCGTGATGGTGATAGCCGGCGCGTACCTGATCACAAATCGGATCGTGGTGGTGAGTGGTTACTGGTCTTTGTGGGGATACAGTGCTTTTGGCCTGTCGTTGATCCCGCTGATCTTCGGTATTGGAATCCTCTTCTTCAACGGTAAATCAATTGCCGGTTGGCTACTCTCGTTCATCGGCGTCGTGATCATCTTCACGGGAGTCCTGATGAATCTTCACATTTATTTTCAGTCCACGAGTCTCTTCGGCACGATTGTTATGATCGTTCTCTTAGCCGGTGGGATTGGACTGATAGTTCGGGCCATCGCCCCCCACGCGCAGCGTGAGGCAGACTAGTTCTCACCGAGTTTGAAAGCGATCGTCTTGCTCTCAATTGCTCAGTATTACCGCCGTTTGCCGAGATTTTTCTGTAAATCCGTGCTTACAAAACGAACACTTTGGTTAGGATCTAAAGCCATGTCTCCGGCGTATTCATAATTGAGTTCGGAAGAGCTCGGTGAAAAAGGAGGGCATGATCATGAGAGGCAAATACTTGCTGCGAGGAATTCGAAATCTGTTGCTGGGAGCTTTGTTGGTATTCGGTGTGACCGCGTTCGCGAGCACTGATGCGAACGCGCAGGCACGATTTCGCGGTGGGTTCCGCGGCGGTGGCTTCCACACTCGGGTTTTTATTGGTCCGAGGTTTGGTTATCCATATCCGTACTGGTATGGGTATCCCTACCCTTACGCTTACGGGTATTACGGCCAGTACGTGTTTGGTGACAGTGTGGCCGCCGACAGCCAGGGTTATCACGACGGACTGAGAACCGGCGAAGAGGATGCGCATCACGGGCGCAGCTTCGATCCGGAGCGATCGCACTACTTCAAAGATTCCGGCTTCGGTAACTTTGCACAAGCATACCGGGACGGATTCGAGCGTGGATACGACGCGGGATTTCGCAGTTAAGAGTCAACACGGGGCGGTCCTTTGGGGCCGCCCCCCTTTCATCTGGATTAAATGAGGGCAAAATAAACTCCAGCGAGAAGGAGCAGCAGCATACCTACAGCTCCCCAAACAAATGCGTGGGGCAATGAAAACGTGTTCATTCGCAATCGTGCGGGTATGCATAACGAGACTACTGCGCATACAAAGATCATAACCGGGGCGATCATACTCGTAGCTATGGCCCAGAAGAGCAGATTGCTTATGGTCTCTGCAACAACCGTAGGCGGAGTATTGATGTGTTTACCGCCAAGGACATCAAGCATAGTGGTTTCGACCCACCAGAGGAGCACGGCAGGCGTGGCGCCTATAATTGGAACACCAATGGAAAAAGGTAAACCCACTGAAGCCTGTCTGCGCTGAGAGTCTGTGGTGAGAGCTATAGCAATCCCAAAAGCAAGTAAAGCAGAGACTCCAAGTGCGAAGATCAATGGCATGTTGAAAACAGATAGATTCGCGAGGATCTTTGTGGCCCTTGCGCTCTCAGCATCCGTGAGTGTTCTGAAGAAGCGCGCCATCTGCAAGCCGGAGTACGTGGTGGCAACGGATGGGATAATAGCCACCAGTGAGGCTCCGATACAGTAGAGTAGTCTGGTCGAAATGGGTACCTGCGCCTGCTCTGATGTTTCGACAGCCTCGATCGGCTCCTCGAAAAGTCTGGTTGTCCCCATGATTGTAAATCCCAAACGTTGTGAGTCTCGACTACCTGACAGCAATAGTCACGCCAAACGTACTGACGATTGTTTGGACTAGCTTGTGGTGAAAGTGTTTACACCAGGCGACACCTTTGAGTCTACCTGTATTCTTCTGGTGACTGTTTTTCTGAGGCGCGGCTGAGAGCAAATTTAGCCATCTAAAGTGGACCGCTCTTCATCTGGACCAATCGAAAATTTGATCGTTGACAGATTCGCCTTTTGGGTATAGCCTTCGCGTCACCTCGCGGAACGCATTCGTTTTAGCGCCCAAAGGCTGAGTTCTCAAGAGCCGTTCGGCCTGGTCATTCAGCCTCTGATATTACGCCTCTAATAACTACATCCCCCGACGTTCGTCAAAACTAAATCTGAAAAGGAGAGGCCTTATGTCGAGTCCTCTGGATAGACTCCAAAATCTACCGTTAGCGTGGAAGTTTGAACCACATCCAGCAACTGATTTCATTGACATGGAATTTGTCCTTCGCGATCTAGACCCCGGCATCCGCAACAGGGTAGTGGCGGCGAGGCTTGATGCGATAGCCAAAGTGCATGGCAACATGGCCGAGATCCACCGAAACATGGCCGATGCCGCCAACAACATCTCGAAAATCATTGCAGGAGGGAAGACCGCAAAGTGAATCGCGTTTCAGATTCAACCGATTCACCACGATCGCAAGCTGCTGCAGACGTCGTCCTCATCGGATATCAGGACCAGGGTAATCTGGCGATGGGGTATCTTGCGGCGGTGTTGCACCGCGTGGGCCGTGTTGTCGAGATGATCGACGTGCGTGACGATCCCGAAACGATTGCCGCTCGTTTGATCTCTCGGCAACCTCTCGTGGTGGGTTTCTCGCTTATTTTTCAGTGTTTTTTACCTCAGTATCGCCGGCTGGCCGATCACCTTCGCAGCGCGGGCATCACGAGCCACTTCACCATCGGTGGTCATTTCCCAAGCCTTTGCCACGAAGAGTGTTTGGAAAACTTTCCCGAGCTTGACAGCGTTGTCCGTTATGAAGGCGAGGAGACAATAATCGAGCTCGTGGAGCGACTCAGCTCCGGTGCCGACTGGCGACAAACTCCCGGCATCGCATATCTCAAGGAAGATGAAGTCGTTGAGACTGCGCCACGCCCGCTGGTCCAGGATCTCGACTCGCTACCGTTTCCATACCGGCCGTATGAAGCCGGACACATCGGTGGCTTTGCAACTCTTCCTTTACTCGCAAGCCGCGGCTGCGTGCGCCGTTGCTCGTTCTGCTCAATTCACACTTTTTACAGAACCGCTCCGGGTAAGGTCGTTCGCGTTCGCAAGCCCGCCAAAATCATCGAAGAGATGCAGCTCTTGCACGACGAGTTCAATGTAAGAGTCTATCTTTTCCAGGATGACGACTTCCCGCTATGGGGTCGTGTGGGCCGAGAGTGGGCTGACGAGCTGGTTGGCAGAATGCACGACAGTGGTCTGGCGGATCATACGGTGTGGAAGATCAGTTGTCGTGGCGAATATGTAGACATGGAGTTATTCACCAAGTTGCGTGACGCTGGTCTATTCCTCGTTTACATGGGAATCGAGTCGGGCGATGAAGAAGGATTGAAGGTACTCAACAAGGAGATGACTGTTGAGCAGAATCTCGAAGCTGTGCGAATGCTCAAGGAGCTCGGAATACTTGTTTCGTACGGCTTCATGCTCTTCGATCCGTCGAGCACGTTTGATTCGGTGCGAGGAAATGTAGGCTTCCTGCGCAAGATGGTCGGTGATGGCCGTGCCGCGGCGGTGTTTTCGCGGATGTTGCCTTACGGCGGCACTCCGATTCGAGACCAATTAAAGAAGGAAGGACGTCTCAGAGGAGACCTTACTAGTCCCGATTACGTTTTTCTCGATACGCGTCTCAACGAATATCACAGCTTGCTCACGACCGCAGTGCGTCCGTGGATACATAAGACGGGTCTGTCGTACCAGTTGAATTATGCCTGGGATGAATTCGAGAGCATAAAACGACTCGCTCCCGCTGTTTTTGGTGCAGATGAATATCAAACGAAGCTGCGTTCGCTAACGGCGGAGAGTAACGAGCAACTATTCCGGCTGGTGGAGGAATCGTCGCGAGGGTTTGAAGAAGGCGATCTATCATTCCTCGAGCCGTTCGCCATACGAGAGTATTGCGAGAACAATCAAAAACGGCTGCTCACGATTCGCGATAATTTCGTTGCTGAAAACATCGATCTGTTGATGGAAGCGATCAATCCAAATTGCGCTAGTGGTCCGGTAATCTCGCCTCAAGTCCATTAGCGGAAAAGGATGTCGCATCGCGATCCGAATCGTTTCGCGCCTCTCTTCGTGCTCTGTACGGCCCGATCGTATTCGTCTGTTGTCACGACTATGATCGGGCAACACCCCGAGCTTGCCGGACTTCCCGAATTAAAGCTGTTCTGCTGCGCCACTGTCGGAGAGTTGGAAGAATCACTTCCTGAATACTGGATCCGGCGCGGTGTAACTCACCGGAGTCCGGGCCTTGTTCGCGCAATTGCACAGCTTGAATTCGGCGACCAAACACTCCAATCATTATCGTCGGCGCGTGCGTGGCTCGAAGTACGCCGGCAGTGGTTGGGAGCGGAAGTTCTCGATGCGCTGCAAACACGGTTGAGCCCGCTCACGGTTGTAGAAAAATCTCCTGACAACGTGTTGAGCGATGAAGCGCTTGCACGCATGGCGTCGGCGTATCCGCGGGCCAGGTACTTACATTTGACTCGTCACCCGGTAGCCACGCAACGCTCCATACAGGAACATCGCGCGCGAACCGTCCCCGAACATCCGCAGCACAACGAACCGATGTATAGCATTGCCTCGTGGTACAGCATTCACAGACGCATCTTGCAGTTTGGCGCGGAGCTGCCAACGCAGCGATATTTGCGCGTCAGAGCGGAGGATGTTCTTAACGACAGCGAGCGACAGTTGCGCGCCATTGCTGAGTGGTTGGGAATAAGCACTGACGCGTGCGCAATTGAAGCGATGAAGCATCCTGAAGCTTCGCCTTTCGCGAGGTTTGGAGCTGTTGGGAGTGGGGCGAGTGGTGGGAATGATCCGGGTTTTCTGAATAATCCAATACCGCGTGCGGCAGAGCTTCCGTCGTCGCTTAATCCGCCCGAGGGTTGGGTGGCGGAGCCCGGTGTTTGGGAGATGGTGAAAGATTTAGCAACGCTACTGGATTACTGTGCGGGCGAGGAACCAGTAGATCCCCGCCAGGGTGAGTAACAAGGAGAGCGCGGGGACGTGTTTCAGCATGAATGCGGGGCGACGCTGTAATCGCCATATCAACGGCAAAGTGACAGCGGCGATTGAGAGTTGTGCGAGCTCGACGCCCAGATTGAATGACAAAAGTGGAATAGCGCCT
>Ga0207712_10002665_pt1 | contig 11417 bp, 12 predicted proteins | sample KBSS44metaG_FD_184402 | JGI IMG/M metagenome (GOLD analysis project Ga0207712, IMG submission 184402) | Switchgrass rhizosphere microbial communities from Kellogg Biological Station, Michigan, USA - KBS S4-4 metaG (SPAdes) (version 2) | ecosystem: Host-associated > Plants > Roots > Rhizosphere... | reverse complement strand
TAGCCCTGGCAGGCCCGGGTCCAGTAGCCAGCCAATCCTCCGACGATCGCAGCACCAGGTAAACCCGATCCTGCTGCGTCAGCACCAAGGCCAGGAGAGTCCCGTTCTCGCTGTCCTGGGCGAGGAACTGGCGTACCGGCCGCCGCGCGGCAGGGACTTCGGGCCCCACCCACGGCGCGCGCTGATCGGCGGAGGTCCAGTGCGACGGGAGACAGCGGCGGAAGATCTTGACCAGTTGCTCGTAGCGCGACCGCGCCGGGCCGTCTTTCCGGGAGACAAACAGCAGGCAGCGGAGCGAGGCGGGATCGAGGACTTCACAGTCGAAAGTGCCCGGGGCGTCGATCAGGGATTCGTAGGTTCCGAATGCAGCGTCTGGAACGCTATCTCCCCGTATCGAGGCGAAGCGTTCCTGCGCGGCGCTGGTGAAGGCCCTGAGTGCGGTTACCCACGCCTGCTGGTCCGTTCGGATACTCAGACATCGCTGGAGACTGTCGAGCAGGACCTCGCCGCCCAGATGGAGTGCGTCTCCCGGCGTCGCGGCCAGATCCCGCTCGAACTCAACGAGACGGCGATTCTTGACCAGCCCACCCTCCGCGAGGAGTTGGAAGGCCCAGCAGTCCGCCTCCAGCTCCCACCGCATGTCGGGAGACTTGTAGACGTGGCCAAGAGCGTGATGGGCGCATTCATGCAGATAGAGGAAAAGCCGACCCGTTTCGGATGACTTGGAGGCAGCGGCCTGGTTCCACAGGATCAGCCGCTCTCCATTCCGAAGTACCGCCCCACCCGCGCTGGTCAGGGAATTGTCGATGATTTCGGAAATCGGGCGCCCGTTCCGATCGACGCACAGGTTCTGGGCGTTTGCCGCGCCAGCTACCGTACAGACGAACAGGGCTGAAAGCCGCAGGCCGCTGACCATGGAGAAGCTGCGAGGGGGTTGAGTCCGACGCCCGACACGGAGGCCGGGATACCACAATTGCTGCACTAACTTTAGGGCCGAAGCCAATCTCGTCCAGTAGGCCGATGGAGCCACGTCGCTTACCCTTTGGCTCGCTTGACTTTGCCCTTCCCCCTCAGGATTTTCCCCGACCAGTACAGGCGCCCGTCGAGTCCGGATCGGGTTTTTCCGTTCAGGAGACAAATGATGCTGGTCACCCTCGCGCTTCTCGCTTCGTTCACGGTTGCGACGCCCTCCCTGACCCCTCAGGACGAGCCCAGCCTGGTGATGAAGGTGGATTCCTCCGATCACGAGGTCATCGTCACCGCCGGGAGCTTCGACCTGCCCAACATGCCGCCGATGGAGATGCACGGCATGATGGATCACGGGGCCTCGCATGACACGCCGGTCCAGACCTTCCAGTGGCCGGTGGATGGGTGGTTTCGCGGCTACAAGCTCGAGGTGATCGACAAGGACGGGAACCTGCTGCCTCGACGGATCATGCATCACCTGATCGTAGTGAACTACGATCGCCGCCAGCTGCTTTACCAGGCGGCCGAACGACTCTTCGGCACTGGCACGGAATCGGAAGACGCCTCGGTCCCGGCTACCATCGGGGTGCCGATGCGCTCGGGGATGACGATCGGCTTCTACGTCGCCTGGCACAACGATACCGGGAAGGACCTGGAGGGGGTGCGGCTCCGGATGACGATGCAGTACCTGCCGAAGAACCAGAATCCTCGGCCGCTGGATGTCCTCCCGCTGTACATGGATGTGAACCTGACCGTGGGCGGCACCAACACCTTCGACGTTCCCCCGGGCAAGTCCAGCAAGTCTTATGAGTTCTCGGTGCCGCTGAACGGACGCATCATCGGATACGGCGGCCACCTGCACGACTACGGGACAATGGTTCGGCTGGAAGACGCGGCGAACGGGAAAGAGCTGGCCAAGGTGACCGCGACCCGGGACGAGAAGGGCGGCGTGCTGAAGGTGAGCCGCAGCCTGCCGGGCATCAAGGGAGCCGGCATCAAGCTCAAAGCCAACCATCCCTACCGGGTCATCGCGTACTACGACAACCCGACCGGCGAACTCATCAAGAACGGCGCGATGGGTCATATGGCCGGACTGTTCGCACCGGACGACATGTCGAAATGGCCTGCGATTGACTTGTCCAACCCGACCTTCCAGCGCGACATGGCCTCACTCGAGATGAGGGGGATGGACATGGGGGAGGGTGGGCATGACCACGGAGCCCATGAGCATTCGGGCAGTGAGCACAACGAGTGACCTCCTGACACCCGATGATCTCCGCCCTCCTCCTCGCCACTGTCATCGCCGTCGATACTCCGACGGTGCGGGTGGAGATCGATTCCTCGAAGCATCAAGTGACCGTTGTCCTGGGGCCGTTCGTGATGCCCGCCATGCCCGAGATGCTGATGGCCGGCCACGACATGAAGGGCCACTACACCCCGCTCTACAAGTTCATCTGGCCGGTTGATGGGTGGGTGCGCGGGTTCGACGTCGAGCTCTACGACTCGACCGGGCAGAAACTCAACCGTCGCCTCTTGCATCACATCACCCTCCTCAACTTCGATCGCAGGCAGCTGATCAGCCCGTACGTGGAGCGGCTGTTCGCCTTCGGCAACGAGACCAAGCGTGTGATGGTGCCCAAAACGGTGGGTGTTCCCATGTCCAATGGATTCCACATGGGGATGTACATGGCCTGGAACAACACCACCGAGCATGACATGTCCGGCACCTACCTGCACGTCCGGCTGTACTGGATGCCGAAGAACATGAACCCACAGCCCACGAGCGTGCTCCCGGTGGCACTCGAGGTACGGAAGGGTGAATCCGGTCCTTACACCGCGCCGCCCGGCATTTCCACCAAGAGCTTCGAATTCGCCTTGCCGGTAGGCGGGCGAATCGTGGGAGCCGGCGGGCACATGCACGACTACGGAGAGTTTCTCGAGCTGGTGGATCTGGAGACGGGAAAGACGGTGCTGCACCTGGATTCGAACCTGGATTCAACTGGAAAGATCCACGGAGTCGCACGCACGCTGCCCGGCATCTACGGGCGCGGAATTCACCTCAAGGCCAATCGGCGCTACCGGGTTTCGGCGCAGTACAACAACCCGACCGGAGCGGACCTGGTCCGAGGGGCGATGGGAGCGGTGGGGGTCGCCTTTGTGCCGGACAACCTGAGCGACTGGCCCAAGATCGTGCCGACCGATACCGCGTGGATGAGGGACGTCGCCTGGATGGAGTCGCTGCGCGACCGGTACTCGATGGCGCCCATGGAAGGGATGAAGCACGAACATCAGCACACGCAGTAGGAGGATTCCCCCCGTCCCTATCGCTCGTTCCCGCTCAATGCTCTAGAAACACACACACCGGTTTCAGCGTCTCCACCCGCTCGCACAGAGTCTTGAAGGCCGCAAGAATCGGCACCGCAAGAAAAGCCCCCGGTACACCCCAGAGGAAATACCAAACGATCACCCCCAGCAGAATCGCGAGCGGATTCAAGCGCAGGCCCTGTCCGTAAACGACGGGGCTCACCAGGTTGTTCTGCAGCGTGGTGATGAGCAGGTAGAGTCCGGGCGCCAAGAGTACATGCCCAGCGCTCTGCGACCCGGCCAGACCGGTCAGAGCCAGCAGCACCACCATGACCAGGCCGCCCGCGTAGGGAACGAATTCCGCAACCACAGTGAGCGCTCCCCAAACCAATGGAGCCGGCATGCCGATAAGGGCCATGGCGATTCCGACCAGTATTCCTTGCCCAACATTGATCAGCAGGGTGACCAACAAATATCGGGAGACAACCCGCTGCATCTCACCGAGAATGCCGACCACCTTCTTGCCAGCGGCTGGCGAACTTGCGGTCTGAGTAAGGCGGTCCCGCCAGGTGCGGCCGCCTGCCAAGAGGAAGAACAGCAGCAGGACTGTCTCGGTAAGCGCGCTGATGATTTGCGTTGTGGTCCCAAACGCCCGGCCAAGGATTGGTGTGAGGCCGGTTTGAGTCGGCGAGGATTGCGGTGATGAGGCCGGCTGCTCGGAGCCCTGGGCTACGTGCGTACTATCGGATGGGGCGGCCCCACGAGTCGAATCGACGGGGCTGGAGGTACCAGCCGGTGGTGTGAGGAGCGCAGTGAGTCGATCGAACCGGTGGCGGAAGGCCTGCACCTTTTTCCCGGCGGCCGCAATTGCCTCGGGCGTCTTGTGAGCCCAATCCTGGACCGGGCCCGAGAGCGCAAGCCCAGTTCCGACCACTAGTGCCACGGTTCCCAGAAGGAGGAGAGTGGCACCGACCGGCGCCGGAATTCGAGCCCGCTCGAGCCGACCGACCAGCGGCGCGAGCAGCGTGGCGAGAACCAGGGCCAGGGCAATCGGGATGAAGACCACCCGACCCAGATGCAGCGCGAACCCGATCGCGACCGTGGCGACGATCGCCGCGGAGATCGCGGTCGTGCGTGCTTGCGTCATGGAGAGGCTGGTGAGCCGGAAGTGGCGCTACGCTGGCAGCTGCTGATCACGTCCCGCCAATCCATGCCACTACTCGCCGCACTCCGATCCAGCGCCGATACCACCACCGGCCATACGTGTCCCCAGGGTCCAGCACACTGATCTGGACTCCCGACGATGCGCTGTGAATGAAGCGGTGGTCGCCGATGTACAGACCGACATGGGTGATGCCCTGATCGCCGCGGTTGGAGAACGTCAGGATATCTCCGGGGCGCATGCGATCGAAATCCTTGTCAACCATCACACCTTCTTTCGCCTGCTCGGCGCTGGTGCGCGGGAGCTCGACGCCGTGCTTCGCGAAGGCGTAGCGGATGAGTCCGGAGCAGTCGAATCCTCCTTCGCCATCCCCGCCCCACTGATACGGGGTACCCATGACATCGAGTGCCGTCTGAACCACGGATGCAACGGTCGAGGCGTCAGCCTTGGAGACGCCGTCGCCCTCGAGTGTCGCGCGGGTGGCTACGGTGGTAGGAGGTGAGGACAGTACCGGTTCCGTTGCGGTCCTGGTTTCCGGCTCTGGCTGGCGCGACCGTTTCTGCACGCCGAGGTGGAAGCCCAACTCCACGCCGTGATAGTCGCCGGGGCCGAGGGCACGATACCGGCCCTCGACGCCGAGCGAGAGCGCTCTGAACGGGAATAGTTCGTATCCGAGTCCGCCTGACCACGAACCCCAGAATGTCTCGCTTCCCTGAGTGACCATCCCGCCCGACACTCCACCGATCAGATAGAGTCCGGCTTTCCCGCCTTTGAACAGCGCGAGGTCGGCCCCGGCGCCCCAGAGGTTTCCGATCGCGCCTTCGGCGTCCATGTAGGTCCCATGAATCCCACCGCTCAAGGGTCCACTGATCGGGGCCGTGAAACCAATCCGGTAGGTCGTTGCCGCCGGCTCGGTGAACAACCGTCCCAGCTCGAACCCCGGGCCCTGGGCCTCGGCCCGGGAGGCTATGAGCACCATGAGGAGCAGAGTCTTCCTCACTGCACCCTCGTGGGATACCCGGTGTGGAGATTGACTCGGTAGAGGTTACCGGGCCGGCAATGGAGCCAGATCGGCGCTTCTATGGTGGAGTCGTTGATCAGCCGAGGAAGGCTTCCGGTGTACAGGAGCGGTACAGGAATTCGGCGGCCGTCACGTCGGATTTCAAGCACTCGCTCCTCGCATGCATTCCCGGCGCTGTCGTGAGCCTGACGGGTATCGGTAAACCACACCTCTACTCCGGGGGCCGCAGTCAACGCCAGCGAATCTGCCGGTGAGTCGGACGGGACGGACGACGCGGCCGAGTCCCTGCTCACCTGATGATTGCCCTGGCAGCCGGTGAACGCGGTAACCGCCGTCACGCCAGCGATCCAGCTCATGCCCCTCACGCCTGCGGCGCCTCCGCCGCCGGCGGTTCCGCGGGAGGAAGCGCATCCTCGAGGATGGGCAAGCCTTCGCTTGTGACATGCAGCGACTTCCGCAGTCGGCGGGAGCGTCGCAGGACTTTCATCCAGACCAGCGTCATCACCAATCCCGCGATGAGTCCAGAGATCAGCGTGGCATAGAGTCCCGCGCGCGGCGCCGCGATGCCGGTAGCAAACCACGTCGCGAGCCAGGCTCCCAAAAACGAAGCTGCCCACACCACCAGTGGAGTGAGCAGCCAGCCGACGATGCGGGCGAAGAGGGCGAGCCAGCGCATTCGCCTCTATGCTTTGCGGGCCCCCAGCACCGAGATGGTCGTAGCAAGTGCCAGGCCGGGCAACACCGCCACCCCGAACGTGGGCACATTCCATCCCGCGCCGGGAAAGCCTACCACGACGGCGATGACGCCACAGACCACCGTGCAGATGCTGAGGAGAACAGCAAGCCCGGGCACCGAGGGCGCTCCGGACTTGCGGGTCTGATTCGCGAGGATCCACCCTCCCAGCCAGGACAGGTAGGTTCCGACCATCCACCAGACTGGATGGTACCACCAGTTGCTCCCTCCACCGATCTCTTTCCATCGATTGGTGTAGAGCGCGGGGAAGAGATTGCCTTGCAGGAAGAGAAGATCGAGTACCAGGAAGATGCCCGTGGCGCCGAGTCCGATCCCGGCGGCTCCGGCGATTCCTTCGATCGTGCGCGCGCGGGTCCAGATGCCGGGGAGGCCGACAACGAGCAGCACTCCGAAGGCGAGAATCACGCCCTCGAGTGCTATTTCGACCGGGCCGTCCAGAAAGCGAGATACAAGTCCGATGGCGACAACGATGAGTGCCTCGGCCAGTCCAAGTTTGAGCGAGCCGCGCACAATGATGGGGACTTCAGTGGTGTCGTACCCCGCCTGCGGATGCGCCATTGTACCCATGGTCACTCCAAAGAAATGGCTTGAGTCAACCGCGCCTAAGTATAGTTGCGCCACCCGCTTCCGGCCAAGTGGCGGCTGGAATGCTTCAGCCCCAGCAGAGCACTATGACGAGGTCGGTCACCGCCCAGGCGGCGAGGGCCTGATACATCCCGCGCTGATGGTCCACCGGACTCATGCGCCGATAGCGCCAAAGCCAGCGGATTAGAACAGCTCCCCAACAGGCCGCTGCCAAGGCGAGTAGCCCCCACTGTATGAGTCCCGAGCCTTGAAGCTCCCAGCCGGCCAGGATCCCCGCTGTTGCGAACCAGAGAAAGGCGACGATCGCCGCACCGAGTGCCACCAGCAGGCTCCGCTCCATGCCAAGCAGCAAGGCAAAGGTCTTATCGCCCCGGCGACGATCCTCCTCGAACTGGTACAGTTGAGTAAGTGGATAGAGCGCGGCGAAGAGCGGGCAGAAGGCCAGCAAGACGAGGCCGTGTACCAGCCCGGGTGCGCGGCCAGTGGCTACATAACCCGCGTACGGCGTTATCGTGCCGAATCCCCACATGTTGATGAGCCAGTCCACTCCGGCCATCGCCTTGAATCGAAAAGGAGGCATGGAGTAGACAACCGACAGGGCAAAGCAAGTGGCGTACGCCAGCGCGTAGGACCGAGAAAGCAAAAGAGAGAGAGCCTGTCCAACGGCCATCAGCGATAGAGCGAAGATCGCGAGATGTCGCGGTACCGGTGGAGGCGACCGGAGATACCCGATGTCACCCTCGTCCTTGTCGAAGGCGGAGTTGAGGGCCAGAGTACCGCCATTGAGACACACGACCCACAGTGCCAGGCCCGCCAACGCCGGTTTCAACGCCTCGCCGCCTCTCGCCCCCGAGAGACCCACCGCGAGGAAATAGCCCAGCGCCGTGTGAGCCGCCATAATCGGCCACTCGGCGGGACGGAGATGCAGGAGATAGTCGAAAGAAGACCCCAACAGTCGGTAGCCGAGCCTGCGTCCGGCCCCGGCCGAGGAAGCGGCGTCGCTCACCACCTGAGGGCGAGATGGCCGGCCGCGATGCGAAGGCCGTGCAGAGTGAGGTCCGGGTCTACCAACTCGATGGTGCTCGTCAGCGGCGCAACGATGGTGGCGAGCCCGCCAGTTCCCACGACCTTGGGCCGCCCGCCGCCGGGCCATTCCTTCATGATCCGATTCACGATGCCGTCCACAGCGTCGGCCGCGCCGAACAAGACTCCGGCACGAATACAGTCTTCGGTACGCCGTCCGATGACTCGGTCGGGCGGCGTCAGCTCCGTTGCCGGGAGCTTGGCAGCGCGACGGGTGAGCTGGTCCGCCGACGTGCGGAGGCCCGGCATGATGACTCCGCCAATGAACCGGCCATCGCCCGTTATGCAGTCGAAGGTCGTCGCGGTGCCGAAGTCCACCACCAGAGTATCGACCTGATAGAGAGTGACCGCCGCCAGGGTGTTGATGATGCGATCGGCGCCGACCGTCAGCGGCTCATCCACGTCGAGGCGAATGGGCAGCGGAGTCGCGGCGTCCACGGCGATGGTTTCGCTGCCGGTGGCGGAGCGCACCCCCGCGATGAGGCTCTGCGTCACGCTGGGTGCAACCGACGCCATCACGGTGGCCCGGACTTCGTTCGGGGAATGCCCCGCCTGGACCAGCAGCGCGTTGAGGGTGACCGACCACTCGTCGGGGGTTCGCTCGGTTGCGGTGGTGAGACGCCAGTGTGCTGAAAGCTCGGGACCGTGGAACAGCCCGGCGGTGATCTCGGTGTTTCCTACGTCGAGAGCAAGGAGCATGGGGATCAGGCCGGCCCCGCCAGAACCACGTGACCCGAGCGGAACGCCTGTATTACGCCTTCTCGAATCTCCACCACCAGCTCGCCTTGCCTCGACACGCCGCGAGCCACCCCGGGAATGGGCTCGATGAGGCGCCGCCCGAACAAATAGTCCCGTGATGTCAGGGCAGACGCCTCGGTCAGAGTCAGCATGGGGCCTGATTCGCTCATGGACCGGAGCCGGGTGGCCAGCGGTTCGACCAACGCCTCGGGAGTGATGTCGGGCAACAGGTGGCCAAGGCATATGGCGGTGCGCTTCACGTCCTTCGGCAGTTCGTTCCTGACGTTGATCCCGATCCCGATCGCGACCCATTCCCGAGTGGCCCCAGCCACTGCGCCTCACAGAGGATCCCACCCAGCTTCCTGTCGCACCACATGAGATCGTTGGGCCATTTGAGTCGGACAGGATGCCGCACTCCCAGTGCGGAAATCACGTCGGCCACAGCAAGGCCGACCCGGATGCTCAGTACGCTGCTGCCCGAAGTCACGGCGCCCCGCTGGAGAATGCTGAACCAGCATCCGCCGACCGGGGAGTGCCAGGACCGGCCGCGACTTCCCCGCCCTTGCGTCTGCTCCTTTGCGACGACCACAGTGCCATCGGGCGCGTCGGCTTCCGCCAACGCGTGAATCTCGTCGAGCGTGGACTCGACGGTGTCCATCCAGTGAATACGAGGTTCCGACATCAGACTCCAGGCGCGGATGGATGGAGGTACCACCACAGCAGGAGGCCCCCGAGCACGATCCGGTACCAGGCGAAGGCGGTAAAGCTGTGGTGACCGATATACCTCAGAAATGCCCTGACGACCACCACCGCCGAGACAAAGGAAACGATGAAGCCAATTGCGAAAATTGGGAAGTCCGCCAGGCTCAGGGCCTCCCTGCTCTTCAGCAGGTCGAAGCCCGTCGCGGCGATCATGACCGGCACGGAGAGGAAGAAGGAAAACTCGGTCGCGGCGGTCCGGGACAACCCCAGCGCATACCCGCCCATGATGGTGGCGCCCGACCGGGAGACCCCGGGAAACAAAGACAGCACCTGCGCCAGCCCCACGCCGAGTGCCTGTCGAGGCGAGATCCCGGTTGCGTCGGACACCTTGGAGACTGGTTTAAGCCGCTCGATGAGCAACATCACGAGGCCACCCACCATGAGGGCCCACGCCACTGGAATTGGTCCAAAGAGGTGTTGCTTGATCTGGCGGTGGAAGATCAGGCCGGCGACCGCGGCCGGGAGGAAAGCGATGGCGAGGTTCCAGATGAATCGCCGGCTCTCCTCCGATCGGGCCGCGGTTTGCACCAGCTCCAGAAACCGGGAGCGGTAAATCCAGAGAATCGCCAGGATCGCCCCCAGCTGGATGAAGATCTCGAAAGTCTTGGCCCGTTCCCCCTCGAAGCCGAGTAGAGACCCGGCGACGATCAGATGCCCCGTGGATGAAATCGGAAGAAACTCGGTGATCCCTTCGACCAAACCGAGGATCGCGGCGATCAGGTAGCCGTCGACCATCACTTGAGCGTCTCGGCGTACAACGCCTCGTACATGGGGACGATGCTGTCGGCGGAGAAAGTGCGCGCCTTTTCCAGCGCCGCGCTCACCATCGCGCCATGGGCAGCGGCGTTTCTCAGGAGATCGGTGGCGCGGCGGCCCATCGCTTCGACCGAACCAACCGGCTCGAGAATGCCATTGACTCCGTCGTCTATGATCTCCTGGAGACCGCCCGCTCTGCTTGCCACGACCGGGACCCCGCAGGCCATCGCTTCCAGCGCCGCGAGGCCGAACGACTCGGTCTGTGAGGGCAACACGAAGAGGTCGGACGCCTGGAGGATACTGGTGACCCGGTCGAGCCGGCCCAGGAAGAGCACGTCATCGGTGACGGACAATTCCTCGGCTTCGCGCTCCGCGTCGCTCCGATCCGGACCATCGCCGATCATCAAGAGTGTCGCCGGCATCGCCTTGCGGATCCGGGCGAACACCCGCACCACGTCCTTCACCCGCTTGACCTCACGGAAATTGGAGACGTGGGTGATGATCTTGTGGCCGGCCGGGGCCAGCGACTCGCGCTCGCCACCGGGACCCGGCTGGTATTCCTGGAGGTTCACGAAGTTCGGAATGACCTTGAGGTCGCAGGAGACACAGCCAAACGCCCGATACGTCTCATCGCGGAGGAAGGCGGAGACCGCCGTGACCCGATCCGAGGTCTCGATGGAGAACTTGGTGATCTGGTAGAAGCTCGCTTCCTGCCCGACCAGCGTGATGTCGGTGCCATGCAGGGTGGTGATGAACTTGAGCGAGCGCTCCCCTTTCAGCATCTCCTTCGCCAGGTAGGCGGTCGTCGCATGGGGGATCGCGTAGTGCACGTGGAGCAGATCCAGATTCTCCCGCTTCACCACCTCGTACTGCTTCGAGGCAAGCGCCAGGGTGTACGGGTAGTGCTCGAACAATGGATACCGTCCCACCTTGGTATCCACCTCGTGGAAATAGACCCCCTCCGCGTAGCCCCGGAGGCGAAACGGTGAGGCATAGGAGATGAAGTGCACCTCGTGACCCCGCCGAGCCAGTTCCAGTCCGAGTTCGGTGGCCACGGCTCCAGATCCGCCGTATGTCGGGTAGCAGGTGATGCCGATCTTCATTTACAGCACCGGTGTTGGGTGATAAACGGTAGTAGGGAGTAGGTGGTGGGGAGTAGGGCCCCACAACCCCAACACCTACTCCCTACTCCCTACTCCCTCTCTTCCACGCAGCAACAATCTCCTCGGCGACAGCCTCAGGCGATCGCGTCGCGTCCAGCGTCAGAACCTCTCCCGCCAGCTGAT
>Ga0207712_10002663_pt1 | contig 11421 bp, 14 predicted proteins | sample KBSS44metaG_FD_184402 | JGI IMG/M metagenome (GOLD analysis project Ga0207712, IMG submission 184402) | Switchgrass rhizosphere microbial communities from Kellogg Biological Station, Michigan, USA - KBS S4-4 metaG (SPAdes) (version 2) | ecosystem: Host-associated > Plants > Roots > Rhizosphere... | reverse complement strand
CGTTTTCATGCATTCGTTCGGCATAAGGCATTGAAGCCGAAGCCACCATCACCGTACCAATACACAACAATGAAATGACGCAAAATATCAGTACATTACGCGGTGTAATCTCTGCCGGCAATTTTGGCATCCAGCGATCATACACTTGGTGAATCTTACTTATAGTCGTCTGAGCTAACCCAGCCATACTTATTTCCTTATGATTCTTTTTAGTTTAGAGCATTTACATATTCAACAAAGCGATGACCACGCTCAGGATAGCCTGTAAACATATCAAAGCTTGCACATGCAGGTGATAATAGCACTACATCTTGCGCATGCGTATGTTGTTGACAAAGTTCTACAGCTTGTTGCAAAGATGCTGCATGTAGCAGCGTTGTTGTTCCTGCGATGGCATTTTCAATGATTGAGCGATCTTCACCCATCAGTACCGCAACTTTGGCATATTTTTGCAGAGACTCACGTAGTGCAGTAAAGTCCTGCCCTTTGCCCTGACCACCCAAAATAATTGCAACCTGACCACCTTGAGCTTCAATTGCAGCACCTAAACCGTCCAATGCTGCTAAAGTTGCACCGATATTGGTGCCTTTAGAATCATTATAATAACGAACGCCATTCACTTCTTTAACGAATTCGCAACGGTGCTCTAAACCTTTAAAGGTTTTTAAGGTTTCAAGCATTTTGTCCATTGGTAAACCAATTGCTTCACCCAAAGCTAAACATGCCAAAGCATTGGCAACATTATGCGTTCCTTGGATATACATCTCTGAACTTTTGAGCAGACGTTCACGACCTCGCGCTAACCAAATCGTACCGTTATCTTCTCTTAGAATACCGTATTGTTTTAAATCAGGTGCATTGAGCCCAAAGCTTTGCATTGGTGTGACATCTGGTACCAATGGACGCGTCAATGAATCGTCACGGTTATATACGACTTTTTTCACACCTTGGAAAATACGATGTTTTGCCGCATGGTAACCTGCCATATCCCCATGACGGTCCAAGTGATCTTCACTCATGTTCAAGACCACAGCCACTTCTGCATTTAAACTTGAGGTTGCTTCCAATTGAAAGCTGGAAAGTTCAAGGATATAAACATCTGGATCATCATGGGTTAAATCCAAAGCAGGACGCCCCAAGTTACCCCCTACCGCAACCTTAACCCCTGCGTCTTGTGCCATTAAACCAATCAAAGTGGTCACGGTACTTTTTGCATTTGAACCAGTAATCGCCACAATCGGTTTATCTGTAGCACGGCGGAGAATTTGAATTTCACTGATGACGGGAATACCTTTTGCAATCGCAGCTTGAATTGCTGGCAACTGAGGATCTAACCCCGGGCTAATGACAATTTCTTCAGCTTGTAAAAGTAAATCTTGATCGAGTTGACCAAAGCTGGTTTGAACTGCTGCTGGAATTTGCTCATGTCCTGATGGAACTTCACGAGAATCTGTGACTGCAACACGGTAGCCATTTTCATGAAGAAAATTTACGGCTGAAACGCCTGCAATTCCAAGCCCAGCCACAACTTTTAACCCACCACGTTGTATTAACATTTTTGCTCACCAGCATTAAGATTTTAAAACTTGCAAAATGTTAGCACTTTGGCGATTTGAAAGCTTTTTCTGTTTGCACTTTCTGGATATTTTTTTGTGTCAGTGCGTAAAAATAGCAGCAGATTATTTTGAGCAATACCGCTGATTTTTTAAATGAAACCACTCGCGTTTTTATTCTATTCTCAATAATTTTATTGATGTTTGAGATGATATTTCTTCCATCAATCAAAAAATGATCATGTTGAATGAGCCATATTGATATTGAAGACTATAGTTAAACCACCTCATTATTCACACAATTAATTTGAATCAAGTCATTAATCATAAATGAAGCTTATATTTTGTATAAACATTTAGAAACTATTGGTTATCAATTCGTTTTTTTACTTTTGAATCATCGATGGTTATCCTACCGTGGGGCGACAGGGATGTCGCCGTTGGGCGGGGGTATATGAGCAAAAATAAAGCACTGCTTTGTTTGCAGCGCAAGAGCCCTGTTAAACAGAAGATTTTTGTCACTTTTCATCTCTGAAAAGTGAGGCATCGCCTGCGCAATGGTATTTAAACTTTGAATGTAAGGTGTGGCATTGCAAGCTTTTTATAATCAAACAATTTATTTTTCTATATAATTGATTTAATTTAAAATATTAATTAATAGAAATTATATTCTTGTGCCTGAGTTTTTTGATAGGTTGACTATAGGATGAAGCGGATTTTATGTTGATCTATGGTTTTAAGAAAACTGATGCGACAAGCCAAATAAGAATAAACCATGTAAATAAGCCGAATGTTGAGGATCAGCATTCGGCTTATTCATCGGGGCAGTTTACGACAGTTTGAATCTGATTAAAATGAATCGAGCAGTAAGGATAATAAATTACCCGCACCATAACCCGCACCAAGTAACAGCGCAATCCAAATCCATCCGCCTAAAATGTTATACAACATGAATACAGGCATTTTCATATGCCCTGCACCCGCTGCAAAAGGAGCAAAAGAACGAACAAAAGGCACAAAACGGGCAACCAGAATGGTTTTCCCGCCATGCTTTTCAAAATAATGGTTGGTCTTTTTAATATATTCAGGCTTAAACCAACGTGAATGCGCGTGGAAAAACTTAAAACCTAGCGCACGCCCAGTATAATAGTTCACCATATACCCCAAAATTGAAGCAATAATCAGCAACACACCCATATAGTGCAAATGCACAGATTCAGCGGTAGAACATAAAGCACCAACAGCGATCAATAAACTATCGCCTGGGAGAAAAAACATAAAGACTGAGCCAGTTTCTGCAAAAATGATTAGAAACAAAATGGCATAAATCCACAGCCCGTAATTTTCTAAAAAAGTGGGCAATAATTGTTCTAAATGCAATAAAAATTCAAGCAATACTCAACTCTCTTACAGAAGAATTCACGATATATTAGCCTAATTTAATCATGTATATATTAAAAGGCCTAAATAAATTAGGCTTTTTTTAATCGGGTTTGGTTTTTATTTACTTTAAAAAACCATTGGCTGCGAGAAATTCCATACTGAGTTTAGACTCTGCTTTTGGCTCAGCAGCTTTATCACCAAGCAACAACCTTTCAATATAACGTGCCAATATATCGACTTCTAAATTCACTTGAGAGCCCACTTTCCACGTTGCAATATTGGTCCGTTCAGCAGTATGTGGAATTAAATTTAAACTTAAGATATTTCCACGTAAATGATTGATGGTGAGGCTAATTCCATCTACAGTCACAGACCCTTTTTCAGCCAAATATTTAGCAATTTCAACAGGTGCAGTGACTTCAAAATATAGCGAACGCGCATCTGAGCGCACTATAGAGATTTCACCCACAGCATCGACATGTCCACTGACGATATGTCCACCGAAGCGTGTTGTTGGTAACATTGCTTTTTCCACATTGACCGCTTGCCCCGCTTTCCAACTTGCTAAAGTCGAACGATTTAAGCTTTCACGGGATACATCCGCAGCGTACCAGTTTTCACCCCAGTCAATTACAGTTAAACAGATGCCATTGGTTGCAATAGAGTCGCCCAAATGTACATCAGACATATCCAAGTCTGTCTGAATACGCAAGCGCACATCACCGCCTACATTTTGTAAACTCTCAACTTTACCCAAACTTTCAATGATACCTGTAAACATAATTCTACCTACTGCTGCAGTGAGAGGAACTGATGAAGTTCAATCGTGTTTATTTTGCACTCGCCCCATATTTTAAAGACAAAGGCGCATTCTTACCATAAGGCCAGTTGTGTACTTACCCCTGAAGTATCCACACCACCCAATTCCGCAAAATGATAAAGTTGTCCCAACAGCTGACGCAATGGTGGTCCAGACTTGGCATGGGTATCAGTGATCACAATAAACTCAAGCACACGTGCGCGTTCAGACTGACGCTGTTTACTGACACGATAACGAGGCACATCCTGAGTCAATAAGGTGACTTTGCCACGCTTCAGATTGGCTGCCAATAAGTCTTTGGCCTCAATATTTCCATCAGTTGAGTAACTGGTGAGAATATAGCGCGCATTGATGGTTTCCAACAAATTCTCATAAGCTTCTTGTGCATGCTTAGAAGAATTATAAGGACTTGGCCGTTCTTTACGCCATGCACGGTCAATCCCGCTTTTAAAACCTTTGGTATCCGGTGTCGGTAAATCAACTTGATCCCACAGTGTTAGCGAGTTGAGTACATGATAATTACTACTATAAGCATGTTGGTTATACGGTGGATCTAGATAAGCCACATCGACTTCAAAACCACTCATTTGATTTGCCAAGTGTTGTGCATCTACACACCACACTTCTGCCATCGGGGTTTTCTGTTTATTCTGCCCGACTTCACTAAAGCGGCTGGGTGTAAGCCACAATAACGACTCAATCCGTTCCAATGCAGTTTGGGTCTTACCGCCCCAACCATGATGGAAGCTTTTAAATACACCACTGGTATTACTGACAAAACTTGCTGAATAGAGCAAAGGTGCCAATAAGGCACTCATTTCCACATCGTCAATTGCACCCTGTGCTTGCCAAGTGGCAATTTGCTGACGAATTGCATCTATACGCATCCCATTACGGCGTTTAAAAAACAAACGGTCACGTGCAGGGTCATAAATTTCATCATTCCGCGGACAAAGGTTATGCGTAACCCATCCTTTCACTTCAGGCAAGCGGTTTAAATAATCGATGGCTTTTTGATACCCACCCAATTCTTTAAACGCAGGTGCATCTGTGCATGCCAAAATGGCATGATTTAATGCATGACTATACGGTTCCCAGTCATTGGCAATCACCCGATAGCCATTTTGACGTGCTAAACGTGAAACCACCCCACTGCCTGCAAAAAAATCGGCAAAAATCGGGGCACGTTTACCCTTAGGATTCAAAGTACCTGTGATTTCAAGCGCTTCAAGAATCAGATGCAACAAACGACGTTTGTTTCCCAAATAGGGAACCAACTGATGAAAAAGATATTCATCTGTTGTACGCGCAGCATGACGACGTTTATGGTAAACCGATGATGTTGACTCTGGATTCATACTGACTCTTGTGAAGGGATAAGTCTTAAGCGAATGTCATCACCAAACTGATGAACATCTTGTAACTTAAAACGTAATTGTTGTGCCATCGTTTCAAATTCGGCATTGAACATGGCACGTGCTGATTGTCCTAAAAAGGTTGGCGCAACATAACTGATTAATTCATCCACCAGTTTTTCCTGCAAAAATGCAGTGGATAATGTCGCACCTGCTTCAACCAACACATCATAAATTTGGAAATCTTTTAAAGTCGCAAGCAAATCTTTTAAAGATTGCACTTCTAATTGTACCACGCCCAGCTTGGCAAGTTCTTGACGAAATGGTCCCATGACCATCACTGTTTCAGGCGTGCTAAGAATTTGAGCATTGAGTGGCAAACGCCCTTGTCGGTCTAAAATCACCCGCTTAGGCTGGACAATCGTTGCAATATCAATATCGTCCAATGAACGCACATTTAATTGAGGGTCATCTGCCAAAATGGTATCGATACCGGTAATCACAGCACCTGAAATAGCCCGCCAATGCTGAACATCTTGACGTGATTCAGCCCCAGTGATCCATTTAGACTCACCAGACGCCATTGCCGTACGGCCATCTAAACTTGACGCAACCTTTAAACGCACATAAGGAACACCGGTTGCCATTGCTTTTAAAAAGCCTTGATTGAGTTGAGACGCTTGTTGCTCACAAACCCCTGTTTCAACCTCAATCCCTGCCTGACGTAAGATATCCACGCCTTTTCCCGCCACCAAAGGATTTGGATCAGCACATGCAACAACAACTTTGCTGACACCCGCTTCAACCAGCCCTTTGGCACAAGGTGGTGTACGACCATAATGCGCACAAGGTTCCAAAGTAACATAAGCGGTTGCACCCTTGGCAGACTCGCCAGCCTGACGCATGGCAAAAACTTCGGCGTGTGGCTGACCAGCTCTAGGATGAAAACCCTCTCCCACCCATTGCCCATCTTTTACAATGACACAACCGACGTTCGGGTTTGGTCGTGTGGAATATTGTCCAAGCTTCGCGAGCTCAATTGCTTTCTGCATCCAAACCTGATCTATGTTGACATAATCTTCGGGTTTAGAATTTGAATCAAACTCAGACATAAAACTCCTAATCAATAACGTTCAAAAATAAAATTAGTGGTCTTGCCCACGATCTTGCATTTGTTCAATTTGATGACGAAACGCATCAATATCTTGGAAATCCTGATACACCGATGCAAAACGCACATAAGCCACATGATCCAATGCAAACAAAGATTTCATGACAATTTCACCAATGGTGCGTGAACGTACATCACGTTCACCGAGGCGGCAAATTTGCAATTGAATATCACTAATAACGGTTTCAATCTGTTCTTGAGTCACCGGTCTTTTTTGTAAGGCGTGCATTAAAGAACGTCGTAATTTTGCTTCGTCAAACGGTTCATTTTTACCATCTGACTTGGTCACGCGTGGCATGACCACTTCATAACGCTCAAATGTCGTAAAACGTTCGCCACAACTGATACATTCACGACGTCGACGAATCTGGCTACCTTCAGCGGCCAAACGAGAGTCGATAACTTTACTATCTGCAGCGTTGCAAAATGGACAATGCATAGTGGTTTTATTGAACAAAATTCATGATTTCATCTAGTGTAGCAAAAAAACCTGATTTTGTTGAGCCTTTCGCAAGATATGGAAAAAAAACAGCCCTTACGGACTGTTTTATACTATATATAGTTATTATTCTAATTAGATTGATTATTCGATACGTTCGCCATGTTGGCTTAAATCAAGACCCATACGCTCATCATCAGATTCAACACGGATCCCAATCACCACATCGATAATTTTAAGTAGGATAAAGGTCACAACTGCTGAGTATGCGATTGTTGCTAACACACCTTCAACTTGTACCCATAATTGATGCATGACATCTGTCGGTGCTTTGTCGCCCATAATGAATGAGCTGGCAAATACAGCTGTTAAAATCGCACCAACAATACCACCTACACCATGTAAACCAAATGCATCCAATGAATCATCTGCTTTAAGGATACGTTTAAGACCAGAGATCCCCCAGAAGCACACTACACCACCGATTAAGCCCATGATCAACGCACCGCTTACTGTCACAAAACCTGCTGCTGGCGTAATCACAACCAGACCAGCAACTGCACCAGATGCTGCACCCAATACTGAACCTTTACCACGAACAATTTTTTCAACCACTAACCAAGCAATTGCTGCCGCTGCGGCTGCGATTTGAGTTGTGACCAAAGCATACGCTGCTGAACCATTGGCACCTAAAGCAGAACCACCATTGAAACCAAACCAACCGACCCATACCAAGCTTGCACCCAATACAGTTAAAGTTAAGTTATGTGGTGCCATAGATTCTTTGCCTAAGCCCATACGTTTACCCAGTAAATACGCAGCAACTAGACCGGCAACACCCGAGTTAATATGAACAACCGTACCACCAGCAAAATCAAGTGCGCCATCATTCATTAACCAGCCACCACCCCATACCCAGTGTGCAATCGGTGCATAAACAATAATGACCCAAATCGTAATGAATGTGATCCAAGCACTAAATTTCATACGATCAGCCACAGAACCACTGATGATGGCAACGGTAATGATCGCAAAAGTCATTTGGAAAATAACGAAAAGAATTTCTGGAATTGTGCCACTCAGCGCATCTGTTGTAATTCCAGATAACATGATTTTATCGAAACCACCAATAAAAGCATTACCAGAACCAAATGCAAGTGAATAACCAATGACCACCCATACGATGCTGACCACTGCTGCGGCAGTAAAGCTTTGCGCCATGGTGGCAAGCACATTTTTCTTACGAACCATACCGCCGTAGAACAATGCTAAACCGGGAATTGTCATTAGCAATACAAGTGCTGTAGATACAAGAATCCACGCTGTATCACCTGTATTTAAAGTTGGTTTTTCTGCCTCTGCTGGAGCAGCTGCGGCAGTCACCGTTTCAGGCGCAACGGTTGCCGATGTATCAGCGACTGTTGCAGTCACATCACTTGCCGTTGCAACAGCTGTAGATGCAGGCTCAGCTACGTTTTCTTCTGCCCACGCAACTGATCCGCCAAGAAGTGCGCCAGACAGGCTGAGCGCTAATAGCATTTTTTTCATTCGTATCCCCCAACCTAATTTTGTGAGTTATGTATTGATATACATAACCAGCAATCTTCGTGCCAAATTAAACAGCGTCTGGACCTGTTTCACCTGTACGAATACGAATTACTTGCTCTAAATTAGTCACGAAAATTTTTCCATCACCAATTTTGCCAGTGCTAGCAACGCGTGTAATAGATTCAATCACTGAATCTACCAAGTCATCACTGATTGCGATTTCGATTTTCACTTTAGGCAGAAAATCAACAACATACTCAGCGCCACGATAAAGTTCAGTATGCCCCTTTTGACGACCAAAACCTTTAACTTCAGTTACGGTAATCCCTTGAACGCCTATATCAGACAGTGCTTCACGCACGTCATCTAATTTAAACGGTTTTACAATTGCAGTTACGAGCTTCATATTGTTTTCCTTCGGCTTATTTCACCAGTAAGGTTTTATGTTCAATTTTCATGCCAATCTTATTAATGGTTGGGGTGATTAATTCAATCAACATGCATTGCCTTTATAACCTATTGTATATACTTAGGTGAAGTTGCAACTTTAAAAAACACATAATATTGCGTGTTTTTTTAGATTTCATTGCTAAATTATAGGAGACATCATGCTTTACGCATCGGATAAAAAATTACTTAAATAAAATCAATACGCGATGTTACACTAGGCAAAGAACATTACTCATTTGGATTCCTCATGATTGAAACATTATTACAAGCAATTTTGGAACAGGTTGATCAGCCTAAAAAAGACATAGAACATAATTTACGCGCCTTGCTGAATGAAGCCATTTCTAAAATGGATATCGTTTCAAAAGACGAAATTGAACGTCAAAAGACTGCACTAAATAATGCCAATTTATGTTTGACCGATTTACAAGAACAGGTCAAAGCACTTGAGGTGCTGATTCAGGATAAAAAATAAACTAAATTTGCACATTATTGGTGCAAAAAATATAATAATGATTAAAAATAAAGCAAAAGTGGAAAACAACAATGTCTTTAGCCAAAATTTATACCCGAGGTTTGCTCGGGCTACATGCACCTTTAATTGAAGTTGAGGTCCATGTTAGTGCAGGGCTGCCTTCTTTAACAATTGTTGGCTTAGCTGAAGCAGCAGTTCGTGAAAGTAAGGATCGAGTTCGATCTGCCATTATCAATAGTGGTTATCAATTCCCTACCAAGTGCTTAACCATCAATCTCGCACCTGCGGATCTTCCCAAAGATGGCTCTCGTTTAGATCTGCCCATTGCACTCGGTATCTTGATTGCCACAGGGCAACTTCCTGAAAATGTCACAGATCATTTTGAGTTTATTGGTGAATTAGCACTGGATGGACACTTAAGACCAATTACAGGGACCTTAACCATTGCAATGGCATGTCAAATGGCCAAGCATCAATTGATGTTGCCGCAGGAAAATGCTGCTGAAGCAGCGCAATTGCCTGAGTTTCAGGTATTTGCTGCACAGCACTTAAAACAAGTCTGTGAGCATTTCTTAAATCTACAAAAAATTGATGCAACTGCTCGGCAAAAAATACCGCAAGACAATACCTACAAATTTGATTTGGCAGATGTCAAGGGGCAATTACGCCCACGACGTGCTTTAGAAATTTCAGCAGCAGGTGGACATTCCCTTTTATTTAAAGGCCCACCAGGTACAGGTAAAACCTTGTTAGCTGTAAAGAGGCTTTGTTGCACAAACCTATCTCTAAAGGCTTATTCACCAATATAATTCTTAGATGAATAAGCCTGCCCCTAAAACCTATCATACAACCAATTGGCCTTCCTATAATCGAGCCTTAATTAACCGAGGCAATATTTCCATTTGGTTTAATCCAAAGACTGAGTGGTATGCTCAGCCACAAGGCAAGCAAGGTCGAAATCAAACCTACTCCAATACAGCTATTCAATGCTGCTTAATGATCAAATCTCTATTTCGACTTTCTTTACGTATGGTCACAGGCTTTGTTCAGAGCCTCATTAGACTCAGTGGGTTAGATTGGATAGCTCCGGATTATTCTACCCTCTGTAGAAGACAAAAGCATATTGATATTGCGATTAGCTACCAAAAAAAATAGCGATGGGCTACATTTACTCGTGGATTCCACAGGTTTGAAGTTTTTAGGTGAGGGTGAATGGAAACGTAAGAAACATCAGCCTGAATATCGTCGTCAATGGCGTAAACTGCATATCGGTATAGATACTAAAACCCTGCAAATAAGGGCTGTTCAGTTAACGACGAACAGTGTCAGTGATTCGCAAGTACTTGGGGATTTACTTGATCAAATTCCACCTGATGAGCGAATTGACTCTGTTTATACCGACGGAGCTTATGACACTAAATGCTGCCGACAAATCATTTTAGATCGAGATGCACATGCGGTCATTCCACCAAGGAAGAATGCGAAGCCTTGGAAAGACCAAACGCTGAGGTCTATGCAGAGAAATGAACTGCTGAAAACAGTCGAATGCCTGGGAAGAGCCATTTGGAAAAAGTGGTCTGGTTATCACCGTCGAAGTTTGGTGGAAACCAAGATGCATTGCATCAAATTATTAGGTGATAAATTAACATCAAGGAGTTTCCCTAGTCTGGTGAACGAGATTCATGCACGCATATCAATCTTAAATAAATTCACAGAATTAGGTCGCCCTCATACCCAAGTTGCCACTTAAATTTGGCTCACTTAGGGTAGCTCTGCCTTTTAAGCCTTTATGCAACAAAGCCATGGAAAAGTAAATGAGCTTTCCCATTTTCAGGGTTTTCCACCAAAATATTAGGTAATGGTGTACCAGTCTTTGAATAAAGTATTTCAGCCATTACAGCATCGTAATCTAGATCAAGAATTAGATAATGTTGATAGTAAGGACTGTTAGCTTGAAGATATTTAAAATTGACTGCTATTTCTTTTAGACGTATTAAAAGACCTTGAGAAAGGTCATTTGAGCAATAAGGCTTTTTAGGTAGATTGCCTATAAAACAATCTAAAACTAACTCTAATTGATGCACTTGCCTAACGTCACTGTGATCCTAGACAAAATAATGGACATGTAGTCCCTCTAAAGCTAACGTAAAGTTAACTTTGGAGATGTAAAAATGGCTAAACGCTTTAGTCCAGAATTTAAACAACAAGCAATAGATTATGCACTTTC
>Ga0207712_10002662_pt1 | contig 11425 bp, 11 predicted proteins | sample KBSS44metaG_FD_184402 | JGI IMG/M metagenome (GOLD analysis project Ga0207712, IMG submission 184402) | Switchgrass rhizosphere microbial communities from Kellogg Biological Station, Michigan, USA - KBS S4-4 metaG (SPAdes) (version 2) | ecosystem: Host-associated > Plants > Roots > Rhizosphere... | reverse complement strand
TGGCGCCATCGTTCTAATCTTTGCCGCGATTGTGCCGAGCACTCCCGGCAAGACGCTCGTGGCAGCGCTGTTTGCGGTCTCGATGAATCCGATCGGGATGGTCACGGCGAAGGTCCGCGGAGTCTGGGACTACGGGCCGTGGGAGAACGTCGTCGTCATGCACTACCCGGACTACATCCTGGTCGGCGTGGCGGTAGTGATCTCTTATGTGATGACTCGGCTCAGCCTGCAGGTCGCCAAGGCGAGGGAGATGGGCAGCTACAAGTTGGGGGACCTCATCGGATCCGGAGGGATGGGCGAAGTCTACCGAGCGACTCACCGAATGCTGGCACGGCCGGCTGCCATCAAGCTGCTCCGACCCGGTGTCCTGGCCAAAGGGAATGAGGCGGCGGCACAACTCGCGGTGAAGCGATTCTGGCGTGAGGCAGAGGCCGCAGCCAGCCTGCGATCGCAGCACACGGTCGAGCTCTATGATTTCGGGGTGATGGAGGACCAGACGGTCTACTTCGTGATGGAGTTGCTGGATGGGATGGACCTCGAGGCCCTGGTGCGGAAGACCGGACCTCTGCCGGCCGGACGAGTCGTCTATCTGCTCACCCAAGCCTGCGAGTCGCTGGAGGAGGCCCATTCACGAGGGCTGGTCCATCGCGACATCAAGCCCGCCAACATCCACATCGGACGGATGGGACTCCGCCACGACTACGTGAAGGTGCTCGATTTCGGGCTGGTGAAATCGGTCTCCACCAACGCCGAGGATACGGTCGGGACTCTGACGGGATTCACTCCGGGGACACCCGCCTACATGGCGCCGGAGCAAGCCATGGGAGAGAAGGTGGACCATCGGGTGGATATCTACGCCCTGGGCTGTGTCGCTTATTTCACGGTCACCGGACAAAAGGTGTTCGAGGCCGAGACACCTTTGCAGATGATCAACCGGCATCTGAACGATATCCCGGTGCCTCCATCACAACGCACCGAGCTGCCGATTCCGGGATCCCTGGAGAAGTTGGTGCTCTCCTGTCTCGCCAAGAACCCCGCAGAGCGCCCCCAGAGTGCGGCCGACCTGGGGAAGGCCCTGCTCGCGGTGGAGACCGAACCATGGACCGAGGATAAGGCGCGTGATTGGTGGGCAAAGCATCAGCCCGCCTGAACTCTATCCCAGCAGAGTTCCACTTCTTCGTTCCGGCAGAAGTCCTCAGCACTACCGCATTCCCCCCAGGATCCCGAGCCCACAGCCCGTGTTTGAGACGCTCGAAATGGCCCCGCGGCTCGCCTTCATGCCCTAGCTATTCCCTGTACCGGGTGCGAATTTCGCGCGATACCCGACGGCGGAACCTGCTTGACGATTCCTTGACCCGTGGACCAGGCAAAACAGCTGGTCGACATCCCACTCGCCGACGTGCTGGTGGGTGCGTGGAAGCTGCATCGCAAATTCGAGAAATACACGGATACCAAACAGTTTCCGCACGGAACCACCAGTGTGGTTCCCCTGGCGACCCATCACATCAAGTCGAAACACGAGCCCTATATCGAGCTGTCCCTGGATGGCATGCCCGCCGGCCGGATCCCCTTCGAGCTGGAACTGGATCTGACGATCGAAGCGGCAAACTTGATCATTCAGGATTGCCAGTTCAAACGGCTGGAAGCGGGACGGGCTCGGGTGACCGGGACGCTCAAGTGCGCGGGGGAAGTGGTTTCCGAGCGCACGTCGAAGAACTACACATGGACCAAAGGAATCTCGTTTGGCGACGGAATTCCGATTGCGGCCGTGGCGTAAGGCCCATGCCCTACGCCCTCCGATCGGGAAACGCCCCGACCGAGGGGGGGCCTCGTTGTCAGGACGGATACGGATTTCTGGCCCCTCGAAAAGGATCTAGATCCCTCTTGATTCTTGACGCCTCGATGCACTTCGGCCAATTCGGGGGTGGGGCAAGAAGACTGCCCCGACCCAGCCTTTGGTGTCAGACAAAGCCTCAAGATCCCGGAGAACGCCAATGAGCGAGTGGGACTTCGCCGGCAACATCGCGAGTGGTGCGACAGGCCGTCAGGCGCGGCTAGTCCAGGAGTGGCTCTCGCTGCAGGGATTCAAGGTCTCGGTCGACGGTCAGTTCGGGCCCGCCACCGAAGTGGCGGTGCGAGCGTTCCAAAAGGCGCGCGGGCTACAGACGGGGGGCGTGGTCAACGGGACGACTTTCGCCGCCCTGGTGGCACCCATGGTCGCCGCCCTGGCCCCGATCAATCCCGGGTCCCGCAGCCTGGGCCCGCTGACTCTGGCCTACGCCAAGCAACACCTGGCCCAGTCGCCGCGGGAAGTGGGCGGCGAGAACATGGGCCCCTGGGTGCGGCTGTACATGAAGGGCAACGAGGGCGCCGAGTGGGCCTGGTGCGCGGGATTCGTGGGGTACATGCTCCGGCAGGCAGCGAAGACGCTGGGCGTCAGCACACCCCTTCCCTACACCTTCTCCTGCGACTCGCTCGCCGCCTCGGCGAAGGATGTGGGCATCTTTCTGGACGGCCGCTCGGGAGTTTCCCCGGGTCAGCTCTCGCCGGGATCGCTGTTTCTGGTGCGCCGAACCCCGCTTGACTGGGTACACACCGGGTTGGTGCTCTCGATCGCCCCCTCCGCATTTGAAACCATCGAGGGCAATACCAACGATTCCGGAGACCGAGAGGGATACGAAGTCTGCCGCCGAACTCGCGGGTACGACGGCAAGGACTTCGTCGTCATCGCATAGAACGTGCTCGCGCCCTCGCCGCGAGCGGCTTCGGGTACATCCTGAGTTTGTCATTGATGGACGGCCGGCTGCCATTCGCGATCGCGGTCGGTTCGCGCCCGATTGGAAAAGTCACGCCGAGCCGGTACGAATGAGTCCGCAGCTGCCGGTTGCAGTCGCTGAGTTCGCGTCGCCTGCCGGCTATCCGCGGTACTTGCAAGGAGGCGCCTGTGATTGATCTCGATGCTGCTGCTGTCACCCTCTCCGCCGCGCTCGGCCTGTCCCTGGTAACGGAACGGGTCATCGAGTTCGGCAAGAACCTGCTCGACCTCTTTCCCGGACGTCCGCTGTCACGAAGCTCCGACGCGACGGATGTGGCGCAACAAGCAATTCAGGATCTTGGGAGTCGGCGGGCGCTGGATGAGCAGGTAGATGCGGTCCGTCAGGCCGACACGCCGGAGGAGCAGCGTAGGCAAGCGGCGAAGCTGGTGGATATGGAGCGCCAGCGGGAACCGGACGAGTCCATGCCGACCGAGTTGGTCCTGGTGGAGGACGCGAGCGACCCCGATGAAGGCGGGACGTTGCGGACCTGCGTTCTTCAACTAACCGGGCTGGTGACCGGAATCCTGGCCGCCCGGATCGCGGGCGTGCACATGTTCTCGGCGTTGATGGGCCAGAACCTGGTTGACTGGCAGGACTTCCTGCTCACCGGGCTCTTCATCGGCGGGGGAAGTCAGCCGGTGCACGTCCTGATCAAGATGATCAGCGAGCGACGAGTTCCGCCCGAGGTTGAGGAGCCAAGCGAGGCACCGGTAGCCCTCGTTGCGACGGCGGTGACGATCGCTCCAGGAGTCGCGGCGGTCGCGCCGGCGGCGGCCTCCGATCTGGGGAACTGGGTAGAGATCCCCTATGACGGCGGAGTCGACGTCGACAAGCTCGAGTCGGCTCACCTTCGGCCGGGGAAACCCAACCTCATCGTTTACCATCACACAGCGATGCCAATGGAGTCGACATTCGAGGACGTGGTCCGGGTGATCCGCCAGCGAAAGACCGACGGCGTTGCCTGGATCACCGGGTACCACTGTGTCATCACTGCCGACGGTGGAATTCACGCCTTCTGCCGCTGGGACCGTTTCGGCAATCACGTCGCGGGATTCAACCTGCGCTCGCTGGGCATCTCCTTTAACGGCAATTTCGAGACCGACCCCGCAGTGCCCTTCTCCAACGCCGATGGGCGATACGGGCCGAGTCGACCGACCGAAGCGCAGCTGGACGCGGGCGCTCGGATCGTGGCACTGTGGTCGGCGGTCTACGGAATCCCGCTGGACTTCCAACACGCGATCGTTCCCCACCGCCAGCTCAATCCCGACAAGGCCTGTCCGGGGTCCCGCTTCCCAGCCGACGATTTCCAGCGTCGGGTGGAGCGCTTCGCCGCGAACTGGAAAGCGTCGGCCCTCGCGACGGCGCGCATCGAGGCCTTCAAGCTCAAACGCTACCTCCTCGTCACCGGGGGGAACCCATGAACGGTGCCAATGGTGTGCTCCAGGCCACGGCCATTTTCACGCTGGTCCTCGCTTTCAGCCTGCTGATCGAGCGCCTGCTCGAGGTCTTGAAGTCCTTCTACGACTGGCTCGACAGTCATTTCGACTGGTATCACCTGTGGACCCGTCGAGCCTACGGGGTCAAGGCGTTCGTCGAGCACCGCCGCCGGCTGTTTCAGCTGATCCCTCCCCTGGCCCAGGCCGCGTTTCTGGCTCGCATGAGCGAAATGCTGCTGCAAAGGCCCGGAGGAGGGTGTGGTCCGATTCCGGTGGTGAGCGGTGACTTGGTGCGACAGGTCCACGTCCGCGTCGCCGCAAAAATACTGGGCATTACGATCGGGATCACACTGGCTCACTGGCAGCACCTCGATCTGCTGGCGCTGTATCAGGAGGTTGCGGGTGGCACGGTCCAATGGAGTCTCGACCGGATCCCGCTGGACTGGCGCCCCGGCCTGGGCATGACGCTCACCGGCGTCGCCATCGGCCTGGGTTCGGGACCGGTCCACAAGATCATCACCGCACTCGAGCGCAAGCGCGATGAAAGGGCCGGCGTCTCGGCGGCCGTGCCAAGCTCCTAGGAGACAACCATCATGCCGAATTTCACGGACATCTATATCGCGCTGATTCTGGCCGGCGCCGCCATCGCAATCTTCCTGGCGTTACGCATCGGCGCCCTGCCGCGGAAGAGCCTCCCCTGGGTGGTCGCCTCGATCGCGGGGATCGCCGGCTTCTCTATATGGCGGATGAAGCGGGCCGCAGGGCTCAAAGCGGAATTGGAGCAGCTGGAGAAGCAGGCAAAAGCGAAGGACAAGGAGCTGGCCACCATGAAGAAGCAGTTGGGCGCCGAGAATATCGACCTGCAGCGGATCGAAGCGGAGAAACAGAAGAACATCGAGTCGCTGCGGCGGGAGGAAGAGGCGCTCCGTCAGGAGCATCAGACCACCGTGACGGCAATCGCCGCCGCGTCGGATACCGAGACCGCGGCCGCGGTCGATGCGATTCTGGGCGGACCGCGCCCCCCGAGATAGGGAGCAGCGCCATGCCACGTCACATCGCCGGATTACTAGTTGCCTTGCTCGTGCTGGCGGGCGGTCTACGCACGGCCCAGGCCCAGCAGGTCGTACTCGGGAAGAAGCAGCCTAACGGGTCATGGACCCTCACCATCGATGGGGCGGCCTTTCTGGCCTTACCGACCGACTTGGCGAAGAAGATCCAGATCCTGGATGACAGCCTGACCCTCCTCGTGCAACAGCTCCGGATCCGGGATTCGATGCTGACCTTGCAGCGCCAGAGTGATTCCGCGGAGGTCGCATATCGCGAGCACCTGAACGCCTATGCCTCTGAACTCGAGTTGCAGGTGAATCGTTACCGGGAGTTGGCGAGCGGTTACAAACGCCTGAGCAACATGGGACGCACCCTGACCTTCGAGGCCGCATTGGGGGCGTCGGGGAGCGACACGGAGCCCGCGATCCTGGCGGGGTTCGGGATCAGGTCGGTTCGAGTCTTCGGCTTCCTGCAGAAGGACAACTTCGGTGGATTGATCGGGATGAGTCTGCCGATCTGGTGACGTGAAACCGACAATGGCGATTTCGTAGAGACCCTAGGGCGGAGACCCGAGTATGCGAGTCCTTTCAGTGCGGCCGGACAATGTGGAGAAGGACATCCAGTCCGCTAGAGACATCCTGGATCAGGCTATCGCTCACCCATCGAAGACGGTGATGATCATTCGGCGAGTCGGGCCGGAGATCACCCGCTTCGCCGATAAAGTGGCCGCCCGGACCGATCCCTTTCCCTGGCGCGAAGCGGTCTGGGTGACGGATCAACGCATCTTCCGCCCGTTAGAGGAAGCCCGGTACTTCACGACGCACGCGAGTGCGAGCGGCTCGATTCTGAATGTGCGCGACATTCCGGTAGTGTGGCTCGACCCGACAGCCACGCTGCCAGAAGTAGACGAGGCTTTTCTTGAGGCGGAGAGCGGCGCGTGACGACTCGCGCGACGCTGTGGCTCGCAATTGTTGCCTTTCAGACGGCTACCTTCGCGACCCGGGCCCAAGGGCAAGAAGGAAACTGCGCCGAGCCGACCGGGGTGCGGTATGTGGAGTATCCCACGGGTGGGAAGGCAGCAACGACCGGGCGCCCCCTGAAGGCGAATGACGGGCGTATAGTAGCCGTCGACGTGGACAGCAGAATCGAGATCCATTTCGACACCCTTTGCCTGCGACGCTATCTGGACGTCGGACGCGCGGCCCTGAACGGCGATGAAAAGGCCATCCGCTTGATCGCCCGATTGGATTCGCTTCGGGCCGCCGTAGCGGGAATTCCCGCCGCGATACAGGCTCTGAAGGAAACCTTCGCGACCTTCACCGATCTTCAGGCGGGCCAGGCAACATCGCAGAAATTTGACCAGCAGCTGCGGGCCTCTTCGGGGAAGCTGTTGCGTATCGTGAAACCACTCCGTCTCGCCATTCAGGCGAGACTGTCCGAGGGCGGCCTCGAGACGGATGCCGCGCGGGCCGCCACGGAAGAGCTGATGCGACCCCTTTACGCTGGGCCGGAACCGTACGACTGGACGGTGCTCAGCGTGCTGTTGAATCGTGAGATCACCGCTACCGACTCCGAGGTGGCCACTCACTTGGGCAAGAGCTCCTACGGGCTGGAGGTTCGGGCCCATTTGCTCGACCAGAACGGGCGCGGATTTCCCCTTGCCATGCCCGGCCATAACCGCGAGGAGGAAGGGGCCCTTGTCCCTTTCGAACGCTTCCAGTTCGCGCTCTCGGAAGACCAAAGTGTGCTTTATGAGCGAGCGGATTCGCTGGCAAAGACGATTGATTCGGTCCGCTCCCTCGGCGAAGGATTCGCCACTCAGCTGAAGACTGATTTCGCCAGCTTGCAGGAAAAGCTTGAGCCCTTGGTGGCGCGTGCCGCCGAGGCAGCCAAACCAATCGAAAGCCGAGCCATCGCGCTGACGAGGTGGACAAATCCGGATGTCGCGACCGCGTGGCTGCAGTCGGTCGTCGGAGCCCTGGACAAGGATTCGGCCGGGCCGGCCGCGCGTGCGGCCTGGGACAGCCTACTCGCCGCCCTCGGCGAAACCCGTGCCGACCTCGAGGCGCTGCAGCAGTTTGGGGCGCTCTCGGCAGAGCTGCATGGAGCGACTGCCGACGAGGCGATGGATGCCATTCTCGGACGAGCGGACGCCCTTCGTCATCTCATTGCGCCCGGTAGTACAACCGGTGGCGACGCTGTCCTCCTGCGGGCGCTCAACGCCGAAGTCTGGCGGGACCGCATCCACCGCGTTGATTCGTTTCTCCGGGCTGTACAGACGCTCAAACAGCCTCTCAGACAACAGATCCTGAATGACCCGAAAGGCCCGGTCGCAGAAGTTCGGGAGTTGATCGTTGCGCTCCAGTCAGCTGCCACGACCCTACAGGGCATCACTCAGGAAGGGCTGAACGTCGTTGCCAATGCGCTGGGCCTACCTCGCACGCTCCTCGCCACTTCGCTGCCCGAGCCGAGAGGCCAGCTTCGAGTAAAACTCACGGCGCCCCTGGACACCCGGATCGAGTTGCAAGGCGTCCGCGGGACGCGACACGAAAACGATGTGGTTTCCATCGAATATCGGTTCTTTGATGGTGAGAAGCCGCTACCTCGGGGTTGGAAAGACACATTTCGTCTACGGGTCTTCGGGTGGCGGTCCCGGGTCGTCGCGGGGCTCGCCTTCGCTGTCCAGGAACACCACGAACTTTGGCGACCCGGCGCGGCGGTAAGCTGGCACTTCAGTCATCGGGCCTGGCCCAACGCAAGTGAGGCGGGCACCGGAGACGCCGCCGGCCTCGGGCAGGTGAGCTTTGGCTTAACGACTATCAATCTGCACTTTGACAACGCTCAGGCGGTCGAGCTCGGGATCGGTCCCAGTATTGGGCTGCTCGACAACAGATTGATCGCCGGAGGGGGGTGGAACCTCCAGGTATCAAGGGACCACCTATACGGATTCGTTTCACTCCGGTTGTTGAATATCACCGGCAGCAAGTGATCCCGTGGAATCCCGCGCCGTGTTCACCACCTTCGGAGCAGTCACGCTAACCAAGGATGCGTTCGCCAGTTGCACTGGGAACGCGATCAGAGCTCCGGGAACCAGAACCTCGGGGACTTGGTTGCAAAACCGCCCGGCGTACTGAGCAAAGAGATCCAGTCCCGCGGGTCAGTGTTGAGGGAAGCGGACATGCCTCGATGACGATCTCCTCGCGCCGCGACTTCGCGGCTTGAGTGTCTCGGGTCAGACGCTAAACATTCGGGTTCACTCCCGGTTGACTCGTTTCGTTTGGAATTCACCGGCCGCCCCGACTTGCGGCCCGATTGTTCCGTTGAGGTATCCGGCTAGCCGATGCGAGGTTTGCGGTGGTCCACCGATTCGCCGATGACATGGGCCTTCGGCTCACGGTCCAGGGATCCACGCTCGACATCGTCCCGAAGCGTCAAGCGGGATCGGCGGCCTCCGGTGCCACGAGTGACAGCTTGAAGGACTATCTCGAGGCCTCAAAGCCTGTCGATCAGCAATCCGTCGTCAAACCGAATCTCGGGCTGACGGTCTTCGGGCGCTTCAACGCGCTTTGACCAGATCGAGTCTACTTCTTCGTTCCGGCAGAAGTCCTCAGCACCAGTGCATTCCCCGCGGGATCCCGAGTCCACAGCCCGTGCTTCAGTCGCTCGGTCTTCACTCCACCGGCGCGCAGCCGCTCGTCGACCTTGTTGACCTCATTCTCATCGGGCACCACCAGGGTCCATTCGCGCAGACCGGCGGCATCCACCGGTGGAGGCGGCACATCGACTCCTCCCCAGGTGTTCGCGGCCAGGTGATGGTGATAGCCCCCCGCGGAAAGAAACGATGCCGAGGCACCGAACCGGGTCATGAGATCGAGACCGAGGAGATCACGATAGAAGTGTTCGGCGGCGGGAATGTCCGACACCCGAAGGTGGACGTGGCCCATGACGGTTCCGCTCGGCATGCCCGACCACGTCTCGCCACTTCGAGCACCTTCGGCGGACAGTCCTTCGACATCGAGAGGGTCGGTAGCCATCCGGAGGCCATCAGCGTCGAAGGTCCACTCCTCGCGGGGACGGTCTCGATATAGCTCGATTCCGTTGCCATCGGGGTCCGCGAGGTATAACGCCTCGCTGACGAGATGATCCGCCGCTCCCTGAAGCGCCGTATTGTTTTCCACAAGGTGGGCCAACGCCCTGCCGAGATGTGCCCGGGAGGGGAGCAACAGGGCAAAGTGATAGAGGCCAGTGGTGCCTCGCGTCTGGCGCGCGCCGGGCATTTCATGCAAGACAAGCAAATCTTCTTCGCCGGCGCCGAGGCTGGCGACAGAGTCCTGGTGCTTGTGGACCTGGAGGCCAAGGCTATAGGTGTAGAAGTCCAGGGAACGACGCAGGTTCGGCACCGTCAGTGCGACGGGGCCGGGGCGGGTGTCGGGATGGAGCTTCGTATCGGGCTGGTTCAAATCCACTTTACCTCAGTCCTTCCAACTTCCTGACCAAATCCGGATAGCCTCACCGCCCTCCCCTAAGCATACTACGGCATGAGCGAACAGACCCTCGATCCGTCCGATTGGGAAGCCTTCCGGACCCTCGGCCACCGAATGGTGGACGACATGATCGCCCATTTTGCCTCGCTGCACGAGTCCCCAGCGTGGCAGTCCATGCCGCCCGCCGCCAGAGCGTCGTTTGGCTCCGGCGTCCCGCTTGAAGCCGAGGGCGCCGAAGCGGCGTACGAGCAGTTCCTGCGTGACGTGCTTCCCTATACCAACGGCAATCACCATCCCCGTTTCTGGGGCTGGGTCCAGGGAACCGGCACCCCGTTGGGCATGATGGCCGACATGCTCGCTTCTGGACTGAACGCGCACCTGGCCGGGTTCAACCAGGCACCAGCCGAGGTCGAGCACCAGGTGCTGCGCTGGCTCACCGAGCTGATGGGAATGCCACCGGAAACGAGCGGTGTTCTCGCTACGGGAGGCACGATGGCGAATATCCTGGGCCTCACCGTCGCGCGCCATGCCAAGGCAGGCTTCGACGTTCGCCGGGAGGGACTGCAGGGAGACAAACACAAGAAACTCGTGTTCTATGGCTCCGCGGAAAGTCATAGCTGGGCCCGGAAGGGGGCGGAGCTTCTGGGACTGGGCAACGAGGCATTGCGGCTGATTCCGGTGGACAGCAGCTACCGGATCTCACTTCCCAAGCTGGGAAAGGCCATCGCAGCCGACCGGCAGGCCGGGCTTCGCCCGTTCTGCGTGATCGGGAACGCCGGTACCGTCAACACCGGAGCGTTTGACGATCTCACCACTCTCGCGGATCTCTGTCGGGAGGAGCAGCTGTGGTTTCATGTCGATGGAGCCTTCGGCGCTCTGGCCCGGCTCTCGCCGCGCCTGGCTCCGCTGGTCGCGGGCATGGAACGGGCCGATTCGCTCGCCTTCGATCTGCACAAGTGGATGTACCTGCCGTTCGAGATCGCCTGTGTTCTGGTGCGGGATCCGGAGATGCACAGACAGACCTTCGCAGTGGAGGCCGCGTATCTCTCCCGCACGAGTCGCGGGGTTGCAGCGGGGGGAATGCCCTTCGCCGACCGCGGCATCGAGCTCACCCGGTCGTTCCGCGCCCTCAAGGTGTGGCTCTCGCTCAAGGCCCACGGGCTCCGGCAGTTCGTCCGCATCATCGAGCAGAACGTGGAACACGCCCGGCGCCTCGGCGAGCTGGTCGCCAGGCATACCGACCTGGAGTTGTTGACCCCAGTGTCGCTCAACATCGTGTGCTTCCGGTATGCGCCGAAGGGACGATCAGAAGATCAAATCAACACAGCCAACGAGGAGATCCTCCTCCGCATTCAGGAGGCGGGAATTGCGGTACCGTCTGGAACAGTTCTGGATGGTCGCTACGCGATTCGAGTGGCGATTACCAACCACCGAAGCAGGTGGGAAGACTTTGAAACCCTGCTGAGTGCGGTGACGAAAACCGGCGCCGCTCTTTGAGCCTCAGGACGCCGGACTTCCCGGGCGCGGCGGCAACTGGATCTGGAAGGTGAATCGCTGGTGGACCAGTTGCCGGACCTTCTGAGTCCCGCGGATGGCAGGACGGAACCGCATGTCATAGAGAGCATCCTGCACCGAGCGGGTG
>Ga0207712_10002659_pt1 | contig 11435 bp, 6 predicted proteins | sample KBSS44metaG_FD_184402 | JGI IMG/M metagenome (GOLD analysis project Ga0207712, IMG submission 184402) | Switchgrass rhizosphere microbial communities from Kellogg Biological Station, Michigan, USA - KBS S4-4 metaG (SPAdes) (version 2) | ecosystem: Host-associated > Plants > Roots > Rhizosphere >... | reverse complement strand
AGCAACGAGAAAGATCTTGTAAAGGAGGCCGACTCGCGACTCTATTCGGCAAAGCACGATGGCAGAGATCGCGTTGTCAGCACATAATAAGCCCTTTCGGTCGTCAAATGCCCCCGCGGAGCAAGTACAGCGGATTCTTGTCGGAGTACGATAAATACTGGCTCAGACGCGAAAAAAGGCGGTTCTCGGTGGCGAAATATTGGCGATTGTTAGCCTCATCAGGCACTTAATGAGGCTCACCGAGCACTTAGTGAGGCTCATCAAGCACTTAGTGAGGCTCACCAAGCACTTAATGAGGCTCATCAAGCACTTAGTGAGGCTCACCAAGCACTTAGTGAGGCTCACCAAGCACTTAGTGAGGCCCATCAAGCACTTAGTGAGGCTCATCAAGCACTTAGTGAGGCTCACCAAGCACTTAGTGAGGCTCATCAAGTACTTAGTGAGGCTCATCAAGCGGTTCGTTTTTGTTTGCAGGCACTTAAGGAATGGGACGGCTTACATTGTGAGCGTCACTTTGGTTAGATTTTTTTTGCTCAAAGCAGATTTCAGATGGATGTTTTACGTGAGTACGGAACAGCCGCGGAAAGTCAAGATAGTCAGAAAAGGCACGAGTCCGCTGAATGTCTGCTCGAGGTTTACCCGGACTTACTCCCGCCGCTTCTTCCACATGGAAATCTTCCGCGTGCAGTCCAGTTTCGCGCAAGATTCCTGATCGGCAACACCCCAGTCGGCCACTACTCCGACGTTGTTAGCGTCATGACTATCCCGTAGTTCGAACCTTCTTCAAACGAAAAGAGGCGCCGCGACCGGCGCCTTTTTGTCCTTCCCGCTCAGGTTGCGAACGCAAAAGAACCTATGAGAGAGGCGCTTGGCTGCACACACAAAGCGCTTGTTACTGCATTGCCGAACCTCTCGTAACGGTCGGCAATTTATTAAAGTGACTTCCAGCCGTTTGAACGTGACGTATAAAGGAGATTTATTCCGAGTGCGTAAAAAGGCGGGGCACGCGGATCACATTTAGCGGTCTGAACTCAACTTAAACTACACGACTCTGTTTCTGCCGTCTGTATGACTTCGCACATGGGCGGCAGCTTTTCCCCGATGCTCCCGACCCGATACGTTGACGGTCAGATCGCGGACGGCATTATCCCAAATGTGCGACAGAGAACATACACGGGTTATCTTAATGTGTAACCTGACGTGTTGGAGACTTTTTGCTTGCATCGAGAACGTGGGGCGGTGGGAGTTATTGTGAAATCAATATGAGTCACCGACAGCTTGCCGTCGGCGCCGCTCAAGTATCCACAACGAACCTCACCGGAGATGAAACAGAAGAGTCACAAAAAGGGAAACGGTTTGAATCCACCCCACCCTTCCACGGAATCGCTGCGAACCTCGGAGATCCGTTACCGCCGCCTCTTCGAAGCTGCGCGCGACGGAATACTTATTCTCGACGCTGACTCCCGCATCACAGATGTAAATCCTTTTATGTCGGACCTTCTCGGTTACTCTTATGCCGAGTTTATGGGCAAGGAGCTTTGGGAGATCGGTTTCTTCGCGGACAAAGATGCAAGCAGGCAAGCCATTGCAAAACTGAACGCAGCTGGACATCTTCGGATGGCCATACTTCCCTTGAAAACTTCTACAGGTGAACTTCGAGACATTGAATTCATAGGTAACGTCTATGAGGAAGACGGCAAAAGAGTTACTCAATGCAACATCCGCGACAATACAGCGCGGGAACGTTCCCAAGTAGAGATCCGAGCTGCCGACGAGAGGTTCCAGTCGCTTTTCGAACACGGACCCGACGGCATCATTATATCCTCACCCGAAAAATACTATCTCGACGCAAACGAAAGCATGTGCCGGATGCTCGGTTATGAGCGGGATGAGCTGATAGGAATGCACGCCGCGGACGTCGTAGCCGAATCCGAGGTGGAATTCCTTGTACCCGCTTTAGACGAGATCAAGAGCGAATCCGATTATTACCGGGAATGGCAGTTTAGGCGGAAGGACGGAACGGAATTTCCGTGCGAAGTGTTGGCGACCGTAATGCCCGACGGCAATCTGCTCGCGATGATCCGCGACATAACCACGCGAAAGCAAAGTGTCGATTCCCTTCAGCAACAGGCAGACCTGCTCGACCAAAGCTTTGATGCGATCTTCACCTGGGAGGTCGGCAAGCAGATCAATTATTGGAATCGGGGTGCCGAGCTGCTTTATGGTTTCACGAAAGCTGAAGCGATAGGCAAAGCAAGCCATGAATTGCTGCAAATCGAACATGAATGCTCGACCGAAGAATTTGAAGCGGAATTGATCACTTGCGGTCGATGGGAAGGCGAGCTTCAACATACCTCGAACGAAGGTAAAAAGATAACCGTCGAAAGCCGCCAAACAATTCTCCGGCCGGCGGACGGGCGCGTGTTCGTGATGGAGACGAACCGCGATATCACGGACCGAAAAATTGCCGACACCGAACACCAGAGGCTGGCAGATCTGGTCCAGGGCTCTAACGATGCGATCATCGGGAGAGACCTGAAGGGTACGATCATAAATTGGAACCCGGCAGCCGAGCGAATGTTTGGCTATTCGAGGCAGGAGGCCGTGGGAAGCTCATTTTCCATGCTGGTCCCGTCGGACCGCGTTGACGAAGAGCAGGAAATCCTTGCGCGAATAGTGAGGGGTGAGATCATTGACCATTTCGCAACGGTCCGAATCGATAAGTTTGGCAAATCGGTACATATTTCGGCGACTATCTCGCCGATCAAAGATGCCGCCGGCACGATTATCGGAGCATCAAAGATCGCCCACAACACCAGTGCTCTTCATAGAATTGAAGAAGAACGTAAGGCGATCTTTGAGATCGTGCGCGGTGCGATCACAACGCGGGATCTTGATGAATTTCTAAAGTTGGTTCACGCGTCGATCGCCAAAATAGTCTACGCGGAGAATTGTATCGTCATGCTGCACGATGCGGCGACCGATACATTTAACTTCGCTTTTTGGACGGACAAGCATGCTCCGCCGCCTTCAGAATCGCGGCCTGTCGGCAAGAGTTTCGGCGGCGTGGTATTGCGGACTGGCAGACCTCTACTGCTTACAAAGGAAGCAAAAAAACGATTGGTTGACCGTGGTGAAGCGACGCTGGCGGGAACGCCGTCCAGCTCCTGGCTCGGCATACCATTGAGCACGGAGGACGTAGTGATCGGCGTAATGGTCGTTCAACACTATGAAGATGAGAACTCCTATGACCAGCGGGACCTCGAATTCCTCTCGTCCGTCGGCGATCAGATAGCCTTGGCCATCGAACGCAAAAGAGCCGAGCAATCGTTACGCGAGTCAGAGGCTCGCTACCGCAGCGTCGTCGAAACGGCCTCAGATGCGATCGTCACGATGGACGAAGCTAATGCAATAGTCTTTATTAACAACGCGGCGGAGAAGATCTTCGGATATTCGGTACACGAGATGAATGGCGCCCCGGTCACAATGTTGATCCCTGATTACCTCAACGAGCACAATCACCAGGGTATCGACAATTACAATCGGAGCACCCATAAGGAACTGAATGGAGACCGGATCGGGCTGGCCGGGCTGCATCGCGACGGCCATGATATCCCGCTTGAGCTTTCACTGTCGGAATTTACACGGGACGGTCGGCGATACTTTACCGGGTTTATCAAGGATGTAACTGAACGCAGGCGGGCAGAGGACGCACAGGCAACGCTTAACGCCAAGATCGAAAGCCAGCGTCGACAGTTGAACGATCTTATCTCCGATGTTCCGGGTATTGTATGGGAGGCAGCTGGTCCTCTTGGTGACGCTGAACGTGGCAGCAACTTCGTGAGCAATTATGTTGCGAATATGCTGGGCTATAGCGTAGAAGAATGGCTCGCTACACCAAACTTCTGGCTTAACATCGTTCATCCCGACGATAAGCAATGGGTCACCGAGCAGGTGAGGGCGGATTTCGCGGCCGGAAAAGAAAGCGTCCTGGAATTTCGCTGGATGCGGAAAGACGGCGAAGTTATATGGGTCGAGGCCCGCGCGGCTGTTATTCGGGGAGAAGATGGAAAAGGGATCGGCGTCCGCGGAGTTACGATCGACGTCACTGAACGTAAACGTGCAGAAGGGGCGCGAAAGGCGATCTCGGGAATCATCGAAGCCGCGGTGACAACGCCCGATCTTGACCTGTACCTCGATCTCGTTCACCGCTCGATCGGCCAAATAATTTATTCGGAAAACTGTTTTGTCATGCTTTATGACCCCGTCACGGAAGTGGCCCACTATGAATTTTGGGTTGATAAGCATGATGAGCGCCCACCAGCCGGACCGCTTGGGAAAGGCTTTGGCAGCTATGTCCTACGAACAAGCGAACCATTGTTGCTCACTGAGGATTCGGAAGAAAAAATGTATGAGAGGGGCGAGGCGGAGCGGATCGGCAGTTCCTCCCCGTCGTGGTTGGGCGTTCCGTTGCGGACGCAGTCGCAAACCATCGGAGTTTTGGTTCTTCAGCATTACGAAAAAACAAACGCTTACAGCCAAAGTGATCTTGAATTCCTTTCGTCCGTTGGGGATCAAATTGCCCTTGCGATAGAGCGCAAACGAGCCGAAGAAGCATTGAACCGGTCCGAGGAGCGCTATCGCGAACTGGTTGAGAACGCGCTCGACATCATTTATACCCATGATCCAAAAGGAAACTATACGTCTGTAAACAAGGCCGGCGAACGGCTCACCGGTTATTCTGAGGGCGAAGCGCTGGCAATGAATATCGCAGACATGGTCGCTCCGGAATTCGTTGAAAAAGCGAAGGTGATGCTCGCGGCAAAACTGGCAGGCGATGAGATAACCGCCTATGAGCTGGAGATCATTGCAAAGGATGGTCATCGAATTGCCGTCGAGGTGAATACGCGGATCATCTATGAAAATGGTATTGCGGTTAGCGTTCAAGGAATCGCCCGCGACGTGACGGAGCGAAAGCGTGCGGCAGCGGCATTGGAAGAAAGCGAAGCCAGCTTTAAGTCCCTGTTTGATACCGCCAACGATGCGATTCTCGTCATGAACGAAAGTGTTTTCCTCGCCTGCAACCGTCGAGCGGAGATTTTGTTTGGTTGCGGAAATGACGACATTCTCGACAGATCGCCCGTTGCCTTTTCACCAAGCGTGCAGCCTGATGGACGAGCGTCACTCGAAAAAGCGGGGGAATATATAGCGGCCGCGATCGCCGGAAAACCCCAGTACTTTGAATGGAAGCATATTCGGGCCGATGGTACACCGTTCGATGCGGAGGTGAGCCTTAACAAGGTCGATTTTCGCGGCGCCGTGCAGATCCAGGCGACCGTTCGTGACGTTACGGAGCGCATGCGTGCCGAGGAAGCATTGCGCGAGAGCAATGAAAAGTTTCACCAATTGGCAGATAACATCAGCGATGCCTTTTGGATCCGTTCCCTGGATATGAGTGAGGTTCTATACATCAGCCCCGCATTTGAGGAGATCTGGGGCCGACCTGTTAAAACGGCATATGAAGAGCCGCATAAGTGGATCGAGCTTATTCTGCCTGAGGACCGCGAACATGTGCGATTAGCCTTTGTAGCCCTGACGGAAGAGAAAACCAGGGTGGATATCGAGTACCGGATCATGCGGTCTGATGGGGAGATCCGGTGGGTCCGGTTGCGTGGATTCGAAGTAAAGGACGAAAAAGGGGTCGTCATCCGATACGCAGGGATCGTTACTGACATTTCCGAGACCAAGCGGGCGGCGAACGAGATCGAGCTGATGCTGCAGCGGCTGAACGACGCGCAGCGGATGGGGAAGATCGGTGACTGGACCTGGGATATGGCTACTGGCGCTATCACCTGGTCAAAGGAAGTGTTTGAAATTTCGGAACGCGATCCGCTCCTGGGGCCGCCGAGAGACTATGAGGAGTATGTCAGGCCATATGATGCGGCGAGCCGCGAGCTGATTGCGGAAAAGGTCGCCAAGGCGATCGAAACCGGGGAGGCACAGGAATACGAACTCGCTTTGCGACCTGACGGCAAGCATATCGTGTATGTTCAGGCGATGTGCGAAGCACGGAGAGACGACAGTGGAAAAGTTTTCGCTCTTAGCGGAACTATCCAGGACATCTCCGCTCGCAAGCTAGCGGAACTCGCTCTCAAAGAAAGCGAAAGTCGCTATCACTCTCTCTTCGAGAATATGCTGGAGGGATATGCGTATTGCGACACCATTTTCGAAGGCGATCAACTGCAAGACTTCGTTTACGTCGAGGTCAATGGCGCATTTGAGACTCTGACGGGGTTGAAGAATGTGGTCGGGAAAAAGGTTAGTGAGATCCTCCCGGGAATTCGACAAGCCGACCGGGGCCTTTTTGAGATCTACGGGCGGGTGGCCTTGACCGGCAACCCCGAGAAATTTGAGACATATTTGGAAACATTGGGATTTTGGCTTTCGATAACGGTTTACAGCTCAGACAGAGAGCATTTCGTCGCCGTTTTCGACAACATTACGGAACGCAAATTGGCGAACGCGCAGCTCCACGAAAGTCGGCAGCGCCTTGAGCTGGCAACGGATTCCGCTGGCATTGGTATCTGGGATTGGGACGTGGTCGCGGACACGTTGGTATGGGATAAAAAAGTATTCGAGCTTTACGGTATCGCTGAGCCTGACTTCAGTCGTGCCTACAGTGCATGGAAGAATGGGATTTACCCTGAGGATCTGGAAAGGGCCGATGCTTCCACTGCCGCCTGTCTTAGGAACGGCGCAGATTTCCACATCGAATTTCGAGTACTTTGGCCCAACGGCGAAGTTCACAATATCGAGTCTCGAGCAGTGGTCATTCGTGCGCTAGATGGTTCGGCCCAGCGAATGATCGGTGTCAACTATGATATCAGTGATCGAAATCGTGCGAATCAGGCACTGCAGGAAAGCGAAGATCGCTACCGGACACTGTTTGAAACGTCTCCGGATGGCGTCGCAATGTTTGATTTGAATATGAACGTCCTGGTTGCGAACACCCGATCGGCCGAGATCTTTGGATACTCGAGCGCGGCGGAAATGATCGACAAGAACGGCTTTGACTTGATCGCACCAAGATTCCTTGATCGCGCGGCGAAGAACTTTAACGCAATTCGCGAACTCGGAAAACTCGCCCCAATTGAGTCATTAGGTATACGTGCAGACGGTAGTGAATTCGCCGTCGAGTTTAGCGCGACATTGGTCCGCAATTCTGATCAGCAGCCGACGGCGGTGCTCGGGGTCGTGCGGGATATCACCGAGCGCAAACAATCTGAAGAAAAACTGATTCGCAGCGAATCTAATTTGGCCAAGTCACAGGAGATCGCACACCTCGGAAGCTGGGAAATGGATATTCCCGATTCAGGCGATGTTAACCTTGGTGAGCTGAGATGGTCTGATGAGGTCTTCCGAATTTTTGGTTATACGCCTGGTGAAATAGAAGTTAATAACGGTGCCTTTTTCAACGCGGTCCATCCCGGTGACCTTGCAAGTGTAACGGAGGCGATGGCTGAGGCTCTCCGCGACGGCAAGGATTTTCGCATTGACCATAGGATCTTGCTTCCCGACGGAAGCGAACGATCTGTTCACGAGCATTCTGAGATTATTGTGGACGAACGAAGTGGTAAAGCAATAAGGATAATCGGAACCATTCAAGACGTTACCAGCGAAAAGCAGCTCGAAGAACAACTTCGACATTCACAGAAGATGGAAGCCGTCGGCGTGCTCGCCGGTGGTATCGCACACGACTTCAACAACCTACTCACGGCGATCAACGGGTACGGTGACCTTACGCTGAGAAAGATGCCGCCAGACGATCCCCTGCGTGGAAATGTCCAGGAGATAAGGAACGCGGGAGAGCGGGCAGCCGCGCTAACCGAGCAGCTTCTTTCGTTTAGCCGCAAGAACGTATTGCAGCCGAAAGTTCATAACCTCAACCCGCTCCTCACCGAGATCGAAAAGATGCTCCGGCGCATAGTAAGGGAGAATATAGAGCTGCGCACCGTATTGGATCCCGAACTCGGAAACATTAATGCCGATCCTGGCCAGATCGAACAGGTCATCATGAATCTGGCCGTCAATGCGCGGGATGCAATGCCGAACGGCGGAACGTTGACGATCGAGACGCAAAACATTTACCTGGACAATAATTACGTAAGCCAACATATTGCCATAACCCCGGGCCGCTTCGTCAAGATGACCGTGACCGACAATGGCGAAGGAATGGATGAGAAGACACAACGAAGGGCTTTTGAGCCTTTCTTCTCGACAAAGGAGGTCGGCAAAGGAACGGGGTTGGGGCTATCGACAGTATTCGGAATCGTAAAGCAGTCGGGCGGAGACATCATGGTTTACAGCGAGGTCGGCCACGGCACGAGCTTCAAAATATATCTTCCCCGCGTTGACGATGCCGTAGAGACGCCCATATGGATAGAGGAAACAGAGGAAGAGAGCTATTCAGGTTCGGAGACGATACTTTTGGTTGAGGACGAAGCGATCGTTCGCACCTTGGTCCGTGATGTATTGAAAAGCAATGGCTATCACGTATTGGAAACCGCGAGCGGTCCGGAAGCATTGTCCGTTTGCGCCACCTACTCAGAACCCATTCACTTGCTGTTAACCGACGTTATCATGCCCAAGATGAGCGGGAGCGAATTGGGAGTTAGGGTGGCGGAAGAACGCCCGGAGATCAAGGTGTTGTTCATGTCAGGCTACACTGATGACGCAATTTCTGAAGGGGGGCTTCTGGATCGAGGCACTGCATTCATAGAGAAACCTTTCTCACCGACCGATCTCGCCCGGAAGGTGCGCGAAGTCTTAAGATCGTAGGATCACCTCTGCTTTTTGCTCAGCATGCGGCTGCCTCAAAGTCCTGGCTAATAAGTGGAATGCAGGTAGTGTCAAATACTTTGTGTAAACGGCGTACCCTTCAGTGGGGGGGGGGCGGAGCCGGGCCCCGCAGCCAGGGTTCAAGCGTCGGGAGTCAGCGAGGCGGCATACGGTCCTAGTAGATAATGGCGAAGCGGTTAGTGGCCGCTCGCTTTTGTACTCCTTCAGCAAATTGTCAATCAACTCTTCTTCGTCACTCTTCTCGCGTCCCTTTCTTATGGCCATCCTCTCCTCATTTGCCGAACCTTACCCCTTCCGGCTATCTTTGGCCACTTACACAAAATAATTTACATCCTCGTTCTTGCCAGCGCGGGAAAAGTTTCCGCAACTGCGGCGAAAGTTTCCGCAACCGCGGAGAAAGTTTCCGCAACCGCGGAGAAAGTTTCCACAACCGCGGAGAAAGTTTCCGCAACCGCGGAGAAAGTTTCCGCAACTGCGGAGAAGGTTTCCGCAACTGCGGAGAAGGTTTCCGGGCCTGATGAAAGCCATTATCAATCGAAGTGAGGTCTTGCGTACTTGCCTGTGTGTTGCATCTATGGCACAATAACTCTGCTTTAACCTAGATCGGATCTCCCGTACTCCGACCATTTCCTATGGGATATTCGATCTTGATTCAAAAAACACACAGGAGAATTTCCCAAAATGGCAGATACACTTTCGTCCGTTTCGGACGCCGAACTTTTAACTATTCTGGACCAATTGCAGCAGACCTTGGCGAACAAGGCGACAGACTATCCCGGCATAACGACGGCGATGAAGGACGACCTTGCTACTATCAAAGATCTGTATTACGACAAGCTGCTCGCCCGTGCGACAGCGCAAGCGGCGGCGAAGTCGGCGACGATTGACAAGGACGCGGTAAGACGCAATGCTGAGGTCTTGATAAGAAGTGTTCGGAACATCAATAAAGCGGGTGGGGTCGATGAAGTGAAGATAACGGCCCTTGGCATCCCAAAAGGCGATTCGAAAGCCTCGCCGACCGCGACAGTGCCGGCTGGTGCCGTCGATACTTCGGTACGCTTAAGGCACACGATCAGATGGACGGACGCAGCGACGCTCGATAACAAGCGCAAGCCGCGCGGTGCGATGGGCGTCGAGATATGGTTCAAGCTCGACGGACCTCCGCCAACCGACGAAAAGGATTGCTCGTTTTTGACGCTCGATTCGGCTACACCTTACCTTGCGGAATACTCAGGGACCGACGCGGGGAAAATGGCCCACTATCTTCTCCGCTGGCGAATGGCCGACGGTTCGGTCGGCGGCTGGGGCGAAACCGTTTCGGCAACAATAACGGGATAGCTGGTCAGTTTTCGCGAACCGTTAGGTAAAGGTGCTGCAAGCCTTAAGCACCTTCTAAGAAAAGAAGGTCGTCTGAAAAGCACTTTCCAGGAAATGTTTCACCACGAAATGACGCCAAAAAAACACGAAATACAGAAAAAACGGTTAGGTTTAGTGTCATTTCGTGTTTCTCGTCGTTACATTTCTTCTGATTTCGGCTTTTCAGACGTCCGCCTCGCTTCGTTTTTTTGCGAATTGCCCCCGGGGAGATTTCCCTTCATTGATCCACTTGCGTCAGTACCGCTCATCGCCGCTTGACTCTCCGCTCGACCGATCTGCCATAGTAGGTACCCTGACCCGATTGCGAACCAGCGAGGGAATTCTTAATGTTTTCTTATCGGACTAGGCGATTCTTTTCCGGGATACGAGGTTAATGACAAAGACGACGAGGGCCGCCAGAAATAATAAATGCAGGAGTCCCCCGAAGGTGTGAGCGGTGACCACACCAACCAACCAAAAAACCAGCAAAATGACTATTATGGCAACGGACATATTTTTTTCTAACGAAAATGTTCGTGAATACTTGTCCTCGGCCGTACCGGTGGTGGCCGATCGGTTCTTAAACCAAAGCTCAAAAGTGTTTTTCGGACGAGAAGGATGAAAGGACTCTAAACGGCAGGAAACATCAACAAAGACATTTCCTGCCGGTTCATAACCAAATGATGGGCTCGATGCCCGTTTTAACTAGAATGGGATGTCGTCGTCGGCCGCGGGCGGATGTGGTGATGACGCCGCGGCTGCACGCGAGGAGCTTTCGGGAGGAGCAAAGTCACCTTCGCTGGGAGCGCTTGAATGGCCCTCGTCACCGCGAGTGCCGATAAAATGCATGTCGGTGCCGGTTACCTCAAGCGACTGCCGGTTATTTCCATCGCGGTCAGTCCAGTCTTCAACTCGCAGACGACCCTCAATGTAAACCTGTCGCCCCTTGGCGAGATATTTTGCCGCGTTCTCGGCCTGTTGGCGCCAAAGTGTTACTTTGAACCAGGTGGTCACATCCTGGTATTCGCCCGCTTTATCTTTCTTTCTCTCATTCGTCGCAAGTGAAAAACTGCAGACTGCATCACCCTGCGGTGTGTAACGTAGCTCGGGATCTTTTCCAAGATTTCCGACGAGGATTATTTTGTTAAAGGACATTTATGGGAATCTCTCCTTATTGTTTTAATCAAATCTTAGCAAACTTTTCGGGATATTACATTCAT
>Ga0207712_10002658_pt1 | contig 11437 bp, 4 predicted proteins | sample KBSS44metaG_FD_184402 | JGI IMG/M metagenome (GOLD analysis project Ga0207712, IMG submission 184402) | Switchgrass rhizosphere microbial communities from Kellogg Biological Station, Michigan, USA - KBS S4-4 metaG (SPAdes) (version 2) | ecosystem: Host-associated > Plants > Roots > Rhizosphere >... | reverse complement strand
CGGCATCTAAAGCTGGTTGATCAGATCTTGTAAATGTTCCCGCACTACTTTGAATAAATAAGATTGGTTTTTTACCTTTTGAAGATCCAATGAATACATCATCCAATCCATCTTTATTTATATCTCCAACTGCCAGCGCCGGGCCCTCTCTTGATGTCATGAAAGGAATTAAAGGTTCACGGTCAAATTCATTAAATGGGTTTTCTTCATGTAAATATTTAATATTGGCCTGGGTTGTTATGTCTAAAACAGGTTTAGAATAATGATGAGAATGATCTCTCAAAATAGAATAGTCAAATTCTGGTAATCCTTGTTTATAGGTAACTGTGCGCACAGAATCATTTTTAACCTGCAATTTTTCAAATGTATTATCTGGCCATATTAAAAATAGGGAGTCCACTTTTGAATTGGCTAAACCGATATGCACCGGCCCTTCCATGCTTCCCTGGAAACCATGGACCGGGTATTTCTCATAGGTTCTTATTTCGTCAGCATTAAATAAAATAACCTTAGCTCCTATCGCATTTATATTTTGTGGCGTGCCTCTTAGTCTTAATTCCAAATAATCTTTCTTCGCTACCTTGTCATTGGTTGTATTTTTATACAGAACAACCGGGTCATTGATATTGTTTACCACTACATCCAGGTCGCCATCATTATCAAAATCGGCATACGCTGCGCCATTAGAAAATGTAGGCTCATCATTTTTAATTTCTGATCCAATATCATCAAACACAGCATTTCCTTTATTCTGATAAAATTTATTTTTTAATTTGATCTGGGGAAATTTTTCAATGAGTGCAAGATCGGCTTCACTGAGTTTATTATTCCTGGCTTTTTCCTGTATTTCAGCGCTGCTCACATAATTAATGTAATCAAAATCATTCATTCGTTTGGGAATGCCATTACTGATAAAAAGATCTTTCCAGCCGTCATTATCAAAATCCATAAATAAGGAAGACCAGCTCCAGTCAGTTGCAAATACATTGCTGTAGGTACCGATTTCACTAAATAAATTATTGCCGCGATTCAATTGTAATGTGTTTCTTGCGAACTGCGGGTGATAGCCGTGTTTGATCTTGAATTGCGATAAATTATATTCATCTTCTCCCAATGAACGTTTTAAGATATAAGGATCCTGCGGCATCATATCCAATGAAATGATCTCCGGTAAGGCATCATTCGTAATATCAGCCACATCTACACCCATGCTGAACTGGCTGGTATGCATAATCTCGTCCTCTAATGCATCTTTGAATGTCCCGTCTTTCTGGTTGATATATAAATAGTCATTTTCATGAAAATCGTTTCCGATATAGATATCAGGCCACCCGTCAAGATTTATATCGGATACCGCGATCCCCAGCCCATAACCGATGATATAACCTGTAATACCTGAGCTTTTAGTGACATCGGTAAAATGTAAATTGTTTTCTGAGCTATCGGCAGCAACTACATCATTGCGGAAAATATAATCACCGGCAAGTGAATCAAAAGTATTGAAGTAGGATTTACGTTCATTGAATGTTCCTGAAAAACGCAATGAATGATTCATTAAATACATATCAAGGTCGCCATCCATATCGTAATCAAGAAAGGCAGCTTGTGTACTGAATCCTGAGAAATCAAGCCCCAGTTGTTTTGCTTCGTCTTCATAATAGGGAATACCATTCTTATCAATGCCTTTACAAATTAAGAACTGGTTTCTTGCATGCAGGATATCATAGTTGCCTACACGACATACATAAATATCGAGCAGCCCGTCATTATTAATATCAACAACTGAAACACCGGTACTCCAACCGCTATCCTGCGGAATTTTGGCTGCGCTTGTTACGTCTTCAAATTTCAGGTTGCCTTTATTGAGGTATAACTTATTTTGTTGCTGGTTCGATGCGAAGAAAATATCTGTTAATCCATCATTATTAAAATCACCTGTGCCTACGCCGGCGCCATTATAGAAATATAAATATTTGAATAAGTTAAATCCTGCTGTAGCGGTGAGCCTGTTTGAAAAATCAAGACCCGTTTGCTTGCTTTCTAATACCTCAAAAAGAACCGTCGTAGTTTCATTTTTATTCTTGCAAGAAAAAAATAAGGCTACCGTAATAAAAAGCAGGATTCTTTTTATGTGAACTATTTGGGAATGATTTATATTACCACGTTGCATAAGATCCTCTACTTTTTTATTCTGTACATGACCGGGTAGTCATTATTTCTTAGAAATAAAATGTCGTCATAGCCATTTGACGGTATCAACACAATATCTCTTACCATGCCTGTTATATTAATACCGGTTTGTGCAGGTGACATTTCAACAAATTGTTTATCCCCCTTATTTAATAACACCGTTCCATAGCTGGCGTCCAACCTGCCAAATTGAGGCAGGCAATCAGTGATGTTGCCGGCCAATATCAAATCAGTTCTGCCATCCTTGTTAATGTCTTTACACAGTACACTATTGACACTTGATAATTGAGCAACGACGGGCAGTTCTTTAATACTAAATCGCCCATTTCCATCATTAAATGCAATACAACTCTTTGGATAATTAAATTTTTTTACAATGGCTGTTTGCACCAGCTGGGATGGAAATAATGTCTGAATTGTTTTGTTTGCAAATGCATGATGCCGGAGATTCTCTTTCTTCATAGATGGTAAAGCATCGGTAAAATCCTTTTTCAGAAAAATACTTACATCTTTGCCTTTTACTGTTCTTGAAAAAACTTTATCCGGCAACCCGTTCAAATCAAAATCATTTATCCAAAGTTTAACAGGCTTTGATGAATCAGGGCATAAATAAAAATTTTCACCATAATTTCCCAGTACCATGTCATTATCTCCATCACCATCCATATCTGCTACAGCAAGTGATTGCCACCATCCATAAAGATCAGACAGGTTTGTTGATACTTCAGACATCTTACTATTAGCAAAAGAAAATATCCTGGGAGCCATCCATTCACCAACAATCACCAGGTCGTTTTTCTTATCTCCTGTCACATCCTGCCATATTGCGCCGGTCACCATACCTATTTTAGCAATCTCAGGATTTAATTGGCTTGTAACATCTGTGAACTTCCCTGTTCCATCATTTTCATAAATATAACTTGTTGGAGTGGCTCCATAGTTATAAGAGATACTTCTGCCACCCACAAACAGATCCAGGTCTCCATCATTATCATAATCCAGTGGAATGGCCACTGAAATATTCGAGCTGTTAGGAGAGAAAGCCACCGTATCTTTTTTAAAACTTCCATTGTTATTTTTATACAACCGATGATTTAATAAGGGGTTCCGCGGCGGAAGATCATTACCACCTGCCCCAACAAACAGATCCTGGTCCCCATCATTGTCGCAATCAAAAAATAAAACTGCCGTGCTTTCAAAATCCTTGTCTGAATCAAATGCGCTCACAGCCTTTTTTATAAATCCATTTTTTGATTGTAAATACAATTGACCGGCTTGTCCTTTTGCCCCTCCTATAAAAATATCATCAAGCCCATCTTTATTTACATCTGCAATGGTGGCTTTCGGACCTTCCCGTGAAAGCATAACAGGGATATTTCTTTCCAGGTAAAAATCTACAAAGTCATTTTCGCTATGTTTTTCAAAGACTGGATTTATGGATTCAAATAACGGCTCTGTTTTTTGTATCGCAGCCTGAATAGGCGAAACTGTTTCTGTTGGTTTTTGTATTGTATGAACTTTATTTATCCCGGGCCTATTAATTTTTAAAGTTGTTTGATCCGGCCAGGTAATGATCATCGAGTCGGGTTGTTTATTTCCCAAACCAACAATGATCTTATAATCACAACTGCTTTGAAAACCGCGAGTGGGGATCAATTCACGGCTTATTATTTCATTACCTGTATATATTTTTATTTCACTGCCTACCGCAAATACATTAGAGCCGGCTTCCCGTAGTTGAATACCGATATAACTATTCTTCGAGATTTCACGGCTATTATTTCTGTAAACAAACGAAGCCATATTTACATTATTCACCACCAGGTCGAGATCACCATCATTATCCAGGTCACCATAGGCAGCGCCATTAGAAAAAGAAGAAGTTGTAAAGCCCCAATTTATTCCTTCGTCAGAGAATTTAAGATTGCCTTTATTTTTAAATGCTTTATTTATTACCGGTACCGAAGGCATACTGTCGACGATCTGTTGTATCTCCTCTTTTCTTCCTGATAATGCCATTTTCTGATATACTTCATTAGCAAAAAAATCAATAAAATCCTGGTCGATCACATCTTTATAGATCCCGTTACTTACATAAATATCATTTAATCCGTCATTGTCTGCATCAAAGATCAAGGCGCTCCAGCTCCAGTCCGATCCTGACACACCGCTGTAATAAGCTGTTTCCATGAAACGACCGTTCTTATTATTTACCTGTAAAGCGTTTTGCTGAAACTGGTGATAAAATCCCTGCTTTTGTTTTACCTGGTACAGATCATAGTTCTCAAAAGACGATGTTGTCTTCAACCTGTATTCATTGTCAGGCAGCATGTCAGTAGTAAATATATCCGGGTAGCCATCATTATTAATATCTGCCATATCTGCTCCCATCGATGCCATACTTGTATGTTCTACACGGTTTTCAAGATCTTCTTTAAAAGTTCCATCCTTCTGGTTGATATATAAATAATCTCGTTCGAAGAAATCATTGGAAATATACAGATCTGGATAATGATCAGCATTCACATCACCAACCGTTACACCTAAACCAAAACCGATCAGGCTGCCATAAATATGTGCCGTCTCACTTACATCGGTAAATTTTCCATTATCATTTCGTAATAATTTATCTCCACCACCCTTTAAAAAATCTGCCAGTGGCCAATCCCTGGCCCGTAACTCTCTTTTATTTGAATAGTTCAGCGTATTTACGGGAATGAAGCTATTGTTAAGAATATAACAATCGAGATCACCATCAAGATCATAATCTAAAAATGCAGCATGTGTGGTATATCCATTTTCATCCAGCCCGAATTCTTTTGCTTTTTCTGTAAAAGTGAGATCATGATTGTTGATGAATAATGCGTTGCCCTGCTTGTTCTTCCATTTATCAATGCCTGCGTTGCAGATATAAATATCGAGCCAGCCATCATTATTGATATCGGCCATTACTACTCCTGTATTCCATTTGCCTTTTTCCTCAATCCCGGCTTTTTGAGAGATATCTTCAAATTTAAAATTGCCTTTATTTAAAAACAATTTATTACTGCCCATATTCGATGTCATTAAAACATCGGCCCAACCATCGTTATTGATATCTCCGATAGCTACGCCACCTCCATTATAAAAATTCCTGTAATTGAAAATGTTGAAGTCCCTGGTATTTTCTACTTTATTAATGAAATTGATACCAGAGTTGTTTACCAGCCCAAAAAGTGTTTGCTGTTTTTTTTTATTGCATGAAAAAAATAACAAACAGAGTAACAAACCAACTGTTAAACGATATTGACCTGAATTATAAAAATACATAAGTACCGTCTTGCAAGATAAGGGTATAGTGTAAAAAGAAAAGGCCATTTTTTCAAATGGCCTCTTTCTTATGCTATATGCTTGCAGAACTAATAGCCGGCATTTTGATGCAGGTTCGGATTGGAAGAAAGCGCAATATTCGGGATCGGGAATACAACTCTTGTTCCGTCAGAAGCCTGGGGTCTTTCGCCAACAGGAGCATTGAATACTCCAAAACGAATCATGTCATTTCTTCTCCATGCTTCAAGATAAAGTTCTCTTCCACGTTCAGCTAATAAAGCTGTTAGATCAACCGTACCCAAATTAGCAACGCCACGTTTTGCCCTGATACCATTTACAATAGATGCAGGAGTTTCTCCACCAGTAGCAGTGCCGCCTCTTAAAATTGCCTCTGCTTTCATTAAACGAAGATCAGCTAAGCGGAAAAATGCAAACTCATTTGTACTTCCCCAACCACCCGCATTCATTTCCGCGGGGTTCAAAGGCCATTTATTTGTCCTGATACCTTTTGATTCAGTAGAGAAGAACAGACTCACCTGAGGAGTAAATATCAATGGGTTACCACTTCTGTCTTTTAAATCAACAATAGGATTTCCAATATGTTTAGCCGTAGGTCCTCTTTGTTGTCCTATCAGAAAGCCTGCAGGACGACCGGTTAAATCTGTAAACCCCGTAATATCTTTAGATTTACGAACATCACCATCAGTGAAGCTATTGTAAAAATCAGCTAAGGTTGTAAAACCATTCCAGCCATCAGGAGGCATATTGTAATGGTTACCCATGCATGATGCCCATACCATGTTTATACCCTGGCTGTTTTGACGTACAAAAATATTTTCACTTGATTTCGTTCCATTGTCCCAAACAAAATTATCCCAGTAATTATCGTCAATAGCTAATGCAGCATTCGCAGCAATAGCATCAGCAAGTTGAATTACCTTATTCATATCAGCAGCCGCAAATGTGAAAGGGCCCGCAGGATCTTCAGGATCTTGTTTGAATACCGCTTTATTCAAATATGCTTTTGCGAGTAAAAACTGAGCAGCTTCTTTTGTTGCTTTATTCCTCGTTGCAGTTGTAAAAGAAGATAATGTTGGAATAATTGATTCGAGTTCAGAGATTATAAAATCAATAGCCTGAGAACGGGTATAAACATCCGGCAAATCCTGAACTAATGCTGTTGCAGGCCTGTGTTGAACTTGGCCCCACAGATCACAGGCGATATAAGAAAAATAAGCTCTTAAAAATTTTGCTTCAGCTTTGGTTGCAGCATCAGCAGTAGCTGATTCTGCTAACAGGGTTGTTTGGAATAAGGCACCATTAATTCCGTTCCAGGTGTCATTGATTTGGTTATGTGCTCCATCCCATGTATGTAGATGGAGTTTACGCCAAGTGCCAAAATCGTCCCAGTCTGTACCACGGGTGGGGCCCATTAATTCATCAGTAGTATGCTCGCTCATGGCATACCAGTTACCCTGGCCTATTAACTGGTTTAATTGCTCATACACCTTAGATAACGAAGATGGTGTAGGTGCCACCCCCGGCGTTGGTGTAGCAATAGAATTCGGATCTTTTACTTTTACATCAAGCTTTGTGCATGATGTAACGCTGAGTACCGCTGCAAACAGCACAAACAGCAAGCTTTTAATTATAATTTTCATATCCACTTATTTTTTATTTTTTTTAAAACCCAAGATTTATTCCGAGAGTAACAGTTCTGGCTTTAGGATAACCAGCGTAATCAAAACCACGAGAAGGCACGCCGCCAAGCTGATGATCCACGTTAACTTCAGGATCAAGACCGGTATAATTTGTAATCAAGAACAAATTTTGGCCTGACACAGACGCTGTAAGTGATTTGATTGCTTTGCTTTTTATATTAAAGCTGTAACTGATACTTGCGTTTGACAGCCTGATAAAATCTCCTTCCTCAAGAAAACGTGATGACACACTACCCGGGTTGATCGGATCTTCGGGACTGTTAGCTACAGCATAAGTTACATTATGTGCAGTTTTAATACTACCCTTCAGGAATAAGGCATTCGCAGTATTATTATAAACAAAAAAACCACGGGATGTATTCATAAAGAAACTTGCAGCCCATCTGCCTAATGAAAAATTGTTAGTTAACCCCGCGGTAAATGTTGGTAATGCACTACCCAGCAAATGATCTTTTGCACCATCAGCATAACGTGCATCTCCATTTCCATCAAATCCAAGGAATTCAGGCATCTTCCATGTAAATAAAGGAAACCCGTTGGCAAATGTTTGTGCATACGCGCCGGATAATCCTTGTCCGTTAACACCACCTGTATTCACCGTTACATTAAAGTCATATAATTTATTATGCTGGAAGGTCATGTTATAGTTGATATCCCATCTCAATTTGGTCTTTTTAAGAGCCTGGTAGTTTAAACTAACTTCTACTCCTTTGTTTTTCACAAATCCTGGCAGATTAGAAAAATAATTACTTGTTGCACTAAATCCTCCTGGTACCGGACCATAAAACAACAAGTTCTCTCTTTTAGTATAATAATAATCGATGGTACCAGAAAGGCGGTTGCCTTTCAATGCGAAATCCAGCCCAACACCAGTAGTTGTAGCTTCTTCCCATTTCAAATCTTTATTACCCTGGTGAAGATTATTCACTACCCCGTTATAAGTTTCCAAAAGCTCAACTGCATCATATGCACCTAAACCATCCTGGCTTCCTAACTTACCATAGTTTGCCCTGATGCTAAAGTCACTAAAGATTTTACCTATAGAGTTTGCAGCAAAGTCTTCATTCATCAATCTCCATTTTGCTGCGAATGCGGGAAACGTCCCATACTTATTGTTTTCTCCAAACTTGGATGAACCATCAATTCTTAGAGTACCTGTGAAAAGATATTTATTATTGATGGTATAATTCACCCGGCCAAAATAAGATTGTAATTCGTACTTAAAATACCAAGGCAAGTAAGCTATCTTTTTATTCTTAAAGTTATTGATGTCTTTAACAAACACATCGGTAGGTGCAACAACGGGCGTATTAAGACCCCATGCCACGTCAGCAGTACCATTCCCGGTTGTACTTTGGTAAGAATATCCGGCAACTGCATTAATATCGTGTATTCCAAAAGTTTTATTATAGGTCAATGTGTGTTCAACCAGGTTTGTATTTTGGTGATTGTTCTGGTAAACTGCTCTTCCATTACCAGATATTCCATTGCCATAATCCACTCCAAATACATTTGTAGTACCACCTGCAACTGCTGAGCTCAGACGAGGATCTGCAAACGATTTGCGGAGACTTTTTGAGTTATCGTAACCGTAAGTTGCTTTGTAAATGAGCCCACTGGTAATATCAAAACTTGCGCTTATGTTAGCAAGAAAGCGATTAATATTGTCTTTATCATCAAAGTAAGCGAGCATTTCTACGGGATTTCTATTACCATCACCCGGATCATAATAATGTCCATCTGCACCGAAGATGGGATAGGTTGGATTATATGCTATTGCAGCGCCTATTAAGCTTCCCTGATAACCTGCATTATTCGAGTTAGGTGCATACTTGTTTTTTACATTGCCGTAGCTCACCATACCTTCTATTTTAAGTCTATCGTTTGCTAAAAACTTTTGAGTAAAGTTTGCACGACCTGTTGCTCTTTGCAACTCACTATTCTTTATTATTCCTTCCTGGTTATCATAAGAGCCACTTAAGCGAAGTGATGTTCCTTTATTTGAAAATCCCCACGATAAATTATAATTCTGAGAAATTCCTGTGCGGAAAATCTCATCCTGCCAATCATTACTGGCTCCTTTATCAACTGCTAAAACAGCTATTGCGGCATCTGCCGGGCTTGTACCGGCATCAATGTTTGCCTTTTTAACAGCCTGCAGGAAATCCTGGGCATTTAAAAGATCATATCTATTTGCCGCCCATGATACACTTGTGTTTGAACTAAATGAAAAAGCGCCTGCTCTTCCTTTTCCGCTTTTTGTAGTAATGATGATCACACCATTAGCACCACGAGAACCATAAATCGCAGCAGAAGATGCATCTTTCAAAATACTGACGCTTTCAATATCATTGGGATTTAAAAACATTAAAGGGTTTTTAGGAGTAGTGCTTCCTTCAATACCACTCATGCCTCCTGAAGTACCACCACCATCTAAAGGCACACCATCTACTACATATAAGGGGTCATTATTACCCCTTATAGAAGATGTACCCCTGATATTGATCGTAGCAGCAGCACCGGGTTCACCGTTTGAAGGTGTAATTGTAACACCAGGTGTACGACCCTGAAATAATTGTTCCGGTGTCGATATAACACCTTTATTAAAATCTTTTGTTGTAATAGCCGCCACAGAACCTGTTGCATCTTTTACTTTTCGTGTGCCGTAGCCCGTACTTACTATCACCTCACCCAAATTATCTGCACTTGCTGCAAGACTTGCGTCAGCTGTTGTTTTACCACCCGAGATATCCACTTCCATGCGACCAAAGCCAACAGATGTGATAACAAGAGTTGTTACATTAGACCCCACAGTAATTTTATAAGTACCATCAGCGCCAGTTGATGTTCCTTTGGTTGTTCCTTTAGGAATGACGGAAGCACCTGCAATAGGTGAACCATCTTTTGAGTCAGTTACTTTTCCCGTAACAGTTCTTTCCTGTGCGAATGATTGCTGGGCGATTAGTAGCAAGCAGGGAAGAACTACAATTTGTAGTAGTTTTTTGAAAGACATAAGCATTAGCATTAAGATGATTGAATTGTTAAAAAGCGGGGAGCTTTTTAACATTTAAACAGCTACTAAAACTAATTTGTTTATTTAGTTTGAGCTCAATGAATGTAAGATAGTTTTTGCAAACGTTTGCGAAAAAGTTTGCGAAAAGGATTTCTGTTAATAAATTTGAGCAAGATTAATTTTTATGTCTTCAGGAGCCACTCTAAAAAATATCGCTAAGGCTTTAAATATCAGTATTTCTACCGTTTCACGAGCGTTGAAGAATCACCCGGATATTTCAGACGAAACAAAAAAAAGAGTAACTGAAACAGCGAGAATGCTGGAGTATGAACCCAATGCTTACGCAATCAGCTTACGGACCAATAAAAGCCGGCTAATCGGTGTAATAGTACCTTTTATCCAAAACTATTTTTATCACTCATTCATTACAGCGGTTGAAGAAGAGGCAAAGAAAAATAATTACTCATTGCTGATCTTACAATCCGGCGACAGCCCTGAGACGGAACTTGATAATTTAAGAATTTGCAGAATGAATCGTGTGGCGGCGGTATTTATATCGATCTCTCCTCATACAAAAGATGTTAAACCGTTTCTTAAATTGACAGAGGACAATACACCGGTTATTTTTTTTGACAGGGTGCCTGATTACGAAGCATGCGATAAGGTTCGGATCAATGATGAAGAAGCTGCGACAATAGCAGCACAAAAAATCATTAGCAGCGGGTATAAAAAAGTGTTTGCCATATTCGGTAATCCCGAGCTTTCCATCACACGTAAAAGGGAAAAAACATTTATCAAGATTCTTGAATATAAGATCCAGGCGAAAAATTTAATAGTTGAACACGCAACTTCTGCTCCCGAAGCACAGGAAGAAACAACGCTTGCCTTAAAAAGTAAAAATAAACCGGAGGTTATCTTTTGTATGAGTGATGAAGTGCTTACCGGTGTAATGAAAAGTATCCAAAAACTCAAGCTGAATATGCCTGATGATATCGCTGTTATATCGATCAGCAACGACAGTTTTATTCCAACGCTCTTTGAACCGGAAATAACTTACGTAGAAACCAGTGGTTACGAGCTCGGAAAACTTGCTTTTAAAAGGATGACTGATTTTATAGGTGGCAAAACATTTATACAGGAAGTTTTATTGCCACCTAAATTGATAGAAGGAAAGTCAATCTGATTTCCGCCAATACCTCCGTTG
>Ga0207712_10002656_pt1 | contig 11439 bp, 12 predicted proteins | sample KBSS44metaG_FD_184402 | JGI IMG/M metagenome (GOLD analysis project Ga0207712, IMG submission 184402) | Switchgrass rhizosphere microbial communities from Kellogg Biological Station, Michigan, USA - KBS S4-4 metaG (SPAdes) (version 2) | ecosystem: Host-associated > Plants > Roots > Rhizosphere... | reverse complement strand
GCTTGTTGCCGATGCTAAAAAGGCGCTGAGCGCGATAGCCGCCAATCTGGCACGGCGCAGCGAGGGAGAGATCGAGTCAAGCAGGAGGTCACGTTTCGCGTGGTGGCGGCAGATCGAGGAATGGCAGGAAGCAGCGCCGTACCAATGCGAGAGTTCCGGAACGGAGATCAAACCGCAGACGGTTATTGACGAGCTTTACCAGGTCACAAAGGGAGAAGCGATTGTCGTAACCGACGTCGGTCAGCATCAGATGTGGGCGGCGCAATTCTATCCTTTCAAACGTTCGCGCCAATGGCTTACAAGCGGCGGGTTGGGAACGATGGGTTTCGGCCTGCCGGCTGCGATCGGAGCGCAGGTCGCGTGTCCAACCGACAAAGTCGTGGCCGTGGTCGGCGATGGTGGATTTCAAATGACCAATCAGGAGATCATCACAGCGATTCAATACAACATTCCGCTGAAGGTTTTGATCATGAACAATGGTTGTCTAGGAATGGTCCGGCAGTGGCAAGAAATGTTTTATGACCGTGCCTATTCGGAAGTCGATCTATCGATCTCACCCGATTTTGTAAAGCTTGCCGAAGCCTATGGAGCGAAGGGCCTTCGGGCACGGCATCCGTCTGAATTGAGGACTGTTCTAGAGCAAGGTTTGCTTAACGACGATGTCGTAATTATGGATATTGTTGTCACCAAGGAAGAAAACGTTTTTCCGATCATCCCGGCGGGACAGGATACAAGAAATATGATCCTGAAATAGAGTCATCCCGTTAAGTTATGATGCGTCACACGATTTCAATTTTAGTTGCCAATCAGGCGGGAGAGCTGTCGAGGATAGTGGGGCTTTTCAGCGGGCGCGGCTACAACATTGACACTATATCTGTCGGCAAGACTCTCGATCCAAAATTATCGCGAGCGACGATAGTAACCCTCGGAGATCAGAAAACGGTTGAACAGATCGTCAAACAATGTTCTCAGTTGACCCGCGTTAAGGACGTCCAGGTCGTCTCGGCGCCGCATATCGAACGTGAAATGGCACTGGTCAATGTAAACGCCGAAGGTGGGATCGCAAGACAGGACATCTTAAATCTCGTAAGTATCTTCAGGGCAAAAGTCGTCGATATGTCGCATGACAAGATCGTTCTGGAAGCCTCTGGCAACAGCGACAAGGTTGATACCTTTATCGAATTGCTCAAGCCGTTTGGTGTAAATGATGTGACGCGCACCGGATGTGTTGCAGTCAATCGGCTGTCGCCATTTGACCCGAGAAAAGATAATGGCGAGGAGTTCCTGGCCAAAACAATTATGAAATAAAAATGAAAATGAGGGCACGACATAAATGAATGTTTTTTACGACAAGGATGCGAATCCGGATCTTCTGAAACAGAAACGAATTGCAGTCATCGGATACGGTTCGCAGGGTCACGCCCATGCGAACAATCTAAAGGATTCCGGTTTTGACGTCGTCGTCGGTTTGAGCGTAGGCAGCCCGTCGCATGCAAAGGCGAAAGAAGCGGGTCTTGAGTCGCTATACCCCGAGACGCCGTGGATTGGGCGGACGTGGTAATGGTTCTAGTGCCGGATGAAATTGCTCGGACAGTTTATAAGAACGAGATCGAGCCGGGATTGATAGGCGGCAAATACCTCGCGTTCGCGCACGGTTTCTCGATTCACTTTAATAAGATCACGCCACCGGATGACGTTAATGTATTCATGGTCGCACCAAAGGGGCCCGGGCATTTGGTGCGTTTCGAATTCAGCTCCGGTCGTGGTGTTCCCTGTTTATTGGCGGTCGGCCAAGACATTTCGGGCGACACGAAAGAAGTCGGGTTGGCATATGCGTCGGCGATTGGAGGAGGGCGAGCGGGGATAATCGAAACGACATTCAAGGAAGAGACAGAAACCGATCTTTTTGGCGAGCAGGCCGTATTGTGTGGCGGTCTGACCGCGTTGATTCAAGCAGGGTTTGAAACACTCACTGAGGCGGGCTACTCGCCCGAAATGGCCTATTTCGAATGTCTACACGAAATGAAATTGATCGTTGACCTACTTTACGAGGGCGGAATCGGAAATATGCGATATTCGGTTTCGAATACTGCCGAATACGGTGACCTGACGCGAGGCAGCCGCATCGTGGGCAATACAACGAAGGCCGAAATGAAAAAGATCTTGAGCGAAATTCAAAGCGGTGAATTTGCCGATGAATGGATGAGTGAGTGCGATTCGGGTAAAGAAAACTTTAAGCGCCTCGAAAAGACTGGCGAGGTTCACGAGATCGAGAGGGTGGGAGAACGCCTACGCGCGATGATGCCCTGGTTATCGAAAAACCGCCTGGTGAACACTGCGAAAAATTGAATGAGGAAATATGAAAGTCTACGATCTGAACCAAATTGAAAACGAGGAAATCAATTCATCGTACCTTAGAAAAGTCGTTTATGGTGATTCTTTGACGGTCGGCCGAGTCGAGGTTAAAGCAGGCCAGATTACGCAAATTCATTCGCACGAAACTGAAGAAGTGATCTTCGTATTAAATGGCAGTTGGTTGTTTCACCTGCCCGAGGGCGATGTCGTTCTCAACGACAACCAGATGCTTTGCATTCCTTCAGGAGTCGAACATTCGTCCGAGGCTCTCGAAGACACGATTGCTCTGGATATCTGCTCAAAGAATCGTGCTGATTGGATCTCCGGCCAGGACAGGGTCCTGCATGGAAACCCCGATCAGTTTCTCTGGGCGGTCTGAAACCATATGTCATTTGAAAACATAAAATGGATATGGAAAAACGGCGAGCATATACCGTGGGAGGATGCGACTGTTCACGTTTCCGCGCACGGCCTGCATTATGGAAGCGGCGTTTTTGAAGGTATCCGCTGCTATGAAACCGGATCGGGGCCGGCTATCTTCCGGCTAAACGATCATCTGGAGCGTTTTTATCGATCCGCTGCGGTGTACAATTTCAAGATACCCTATACGATCAACGAACTGTCGGATGCGATCTGTGAACTCATAGCCCTGAATGAATTTGCAAGTTGTTACATTCGCCCGATCAGCTATCTAGGCAGCTCGAGTCTCGGGGTCTATCCCGGCAAGTGTCCTGTGGAGGTAGCGATAATAGCTTGGAGCTGGTCGGCTTATCTCGGAACCGAAGGCCTGGAAAACGGTGTGCGTGTAACCGTCTCGCCATGGCGGAAATTTCATTCAACCATGATGCCGACGACCGCAAAAGCATGCGGACAATACTTGAATTCAATGCTTGCGGTCAGCGATGCCTTTGATCGTGGTTTTGACGAGGCAATATTGCTTGATATCGACGGACGACTGGCGGAGGGTTCGGGCGAAAATTTGTTTGTCGTCCGCGACGGGAAAATAATCACGAATAGTGTGTCGGATTCAATATTAATGGGTATTTCGCGCGACTCCGCTATCGAGATCGCACGTGAACTAGGCTATGAAATTGAAAAAAAATCTCTAGAGCTCGGCGATCTGCTTGACGCGGACGAAGCCTTTCTTACCGGCACCGCCGCCGAGATCACGCCGATTCGCGAAGTTGACGGGAAAGCGATCGGCGAAGGGCGGCGCGGTCCGGTAACCCTGAAAATTCAAGAAACGTTTTTTGATGCAGTTGCAGGACTGGATAGTCGTTTCGGCGGATGGCTCCATTATGTTGAGCAAGCGGTCGCTGCATGAATTTTACAATCGTCGAAAGGAATGGGAAATAACTACCGTAGCAAGACAGTTACTGGCGGTGTCGAACGCTCACCAAACCGAGCGATGCTTCGCGCGGTCGGTTTCGGCGACGACGATTTTGAGAAGCCGATCATCGGCGTGGCAAATGGTTACAGTACGATCACACCGTGCAATTTAGGTCTCGGAGCTCTGGCCGATGCGGCGGTGAAAACCGCCCGAGACGAGGGCCTGATGCCGCAGGTTTTCGGGACGATAACTGTTAGCGACGGGATATCAATGGGAACCGAGGGGATGAAATACTCCCTGATCTCGCGCGAAGTTATTGCTGATTCGATCGAAACTGTTTGTGAGGCGCAGCAGATGGACGGATTGCTGGCGATCGGCGGCTGTGACAAGAATATGCCGGGAGCGATGATCGCCATTGCCCGACTCAATATTCCCTCCATCTTTGTATATGGAGGAACGATAAAGGCAGGCCATTACCAGGGAAAGGATTTGACGATCGTAAGCGCATTTGAAGCGGTCGGCGAATACATATCTGGGAAGATCGGCGAGAAGGAACTGAATGAGGTCGAACGCCTTGCTTGTCCGGGAGCGGGATCGTGCGGGGGTATGTACACGGCTAACACTATGTCGTCCGCTATTGAAGCTTTAGGGATGAGCCTGCCCTTTGCATCAACAATGGCGGCGGAAGATGCAGAAAAAATCGAAAGCGCTAAAAACTCCGCAAGAGTTTTGGCCGAGGCCGTACAATATCGGCTCCTTCCTAGACAAATCATGACGCGCAAAGCGTTTGAGAACGCAATTGCAGTCGTAATGGCGACGGGTGGTTCGACGAACGCCGTTCTCCATCTTCTCGCAATAGCACACTCGGCAAAGGTGAACCTGACAGCCGACGACTTTGAAAGGATTCGTCAAAAGGTGCCCGTTCTTTGCGATCTGAAGCCCTCGGGCAAATACGTTGCGACCGATCTGCATAGCGTTGGCGGCATTCCGCTCGTAATGAAGATTCTTCTTGAAAAGGGAATTCTTCACGGCGAGTGTCGGACGATCACCGGCGGAACCGTGGCGGAAAATCTTTATAAAATATCGGCGAGTGTTCCAGTAAACCAGGACGTGGTTCGGGATTGGGAAAACCCCGTGTATGCCAACGGACATCTTGCGATCCTTCGGGGAAATCTCGCCGAGGAATGCGCCGTAGCGAAAATCAGCGGGATCAAGAGCAGAAAAATTACAGGTACAGCAAAAGTATTCAATTCCGAGGAAGAGGCAATGCGAGCGATATTGCAGCGATCGATCGAAAGCGGCGATGTCGTCGTGATCCGGTACGAGGGACCAAAGGGTGGGCCCGGAATGCGTGAAATGTTGGCTCCGACTTCGGCTCTTATTGGACTTGGCCTTGGCGATTCGGTTGGCTTGATAACCGATGGACGTTTCTCAGGCGGAACCTATGGAATGGTCGTCGGACATGTTGCACCGGAGGCTGCCGTTGGGGGAAACATCGCTCTTTTGAAGGACGGAGATCTGATCACGATCGACGCCGATGAGAAACTCTTGCAAGTTCGTCTTTCGGATAAAGAACTTGATGAGCGACGCCAAAATTGGGAGCCGCCGAAGCAACGATATACGAGCGGGGTGATCGCGAAATACGCTAAGCTTGTTTCTTCAAGCAGCTGTGGAGCAGTTACAGATTGACCTTGGCGCTGGCGGAAAGGCATGAACAGTATTACCACAAAGGCAATCCTGCCGTGACACGACTTTCTAATGGCGACGTCGTCTTAGCGCGTCAAGAACGTCTTCTAATTTAATATTCTTTTCTGCGAATAAGACAAGCAGGTGATAAAAGAGATCCGCAGCTTCGTCCTTGAACCTTTCGTCGTCAGAATCTTTTGATTCGATCACCAATTCCACTGCTTCTTCGCCGACCTTTTGGGCGATCCTATTCAATCCCTCGGCAAACAAGTTTGAAGTGTATGAATTCTCTTTGGGGTGGGTTTTTCGGTCACTGATCAAGGCCTCCAATTCCAGCAGAACATTCTCGGATCCATTCTTTTCGTCGAAACACGTGTCGGTTCCTTTATGGCAGACAGGGCCGGAAGGTCTGGCTTTGATAAGGATCGTATCCGAATCGCAATCAGGCCGAATCTCTTCGACATGCAGAAAATTGCCGCTTGTTTCGCCCTTTGTCCATAAGCTCTGGCGAGTTCTGGAATAAAACGTAACCTTTCCCGTTGATCGGGTGAGATCGAGCGACACTGCGTTCATAAATCCGAGCATCAGCACCCTTTGCGTAGATGCATCCTGAACGATCACCGGAACGAGGCCGTCGGGATATTTTTGGAAATCGATCGTCATAAACTAAATGCTAAAGCCGAATTTCTATCGACTGTTCACTGAGATATTGCTTAAGTGCAGGAATTTCGATCTCTCGAAAATGAAAGACGCTTGCTGCCAGGGCTGCATCCGCTTTCCCCAAATTGAAGACCTTATGAAAATCTTCGGCCCTCCCGGCTCCGCCGGATGCGATCACCGGAACACTGATCGACTCTGAAACCGCGCGCGTTAGCTCGATATCGAATCCATGTTTCGTTCCATCGGCATCCATAGAAGTCAGGAGAATTTCTCCAGCCCCGAGTTCAACGGATCTCTTTGCCCATCCGATCGCGTCGCGCTCGGTCGCGGTACGGCCACCATTTAAATATGAGCGCCACTGGTTTCCATCACGTTTTGCATCGATCGCCAGGACGACACACTGGGTGCCGAACCGCATTGCGGCCTCGTTAATTAATGGCGGGTTGATCAACGCGGCGGTGTTGATCGAGATCTTGTCTGCTCCCGCATTCAGGAGGAGCTCAATGTCTTCGACAGAATTTATTCCGCCGCCTACCGTGAAAGGAATGTTGATCGCACCTGCGACCCGCTTAACAAGCTCAACGAACGTCCGTCGCTTCTCGTTTGTTGCCGTAATGTCCAGGAAGACAAGCTCGTCCGCTCCTTGTTCGCAATAGATCGATGCGAGCTCGACTGCGTCACCCGCATCACGCAGATCTACAAAGTTTGTTCCCTTTACTGTCCGCCCGTCCTTTACATCAAGACAGGGAATTATTCTTTTCGCCAGCATTCTCGATAAATTCCACCAGATCTTCCAGCCGTATCGTTTCTTCGTAGAGAGCCTTTCCTACGATCACACCAGAACAGCCTACCTTGTCCAATTCAAGAATATCCTCGAGTGATCGGACGCCGCCGGATGCGATCAACTTTAGCTCGGGCACACGGCGCAAGATCCGCTTGTATAGCTCGATCGATGGGCCCTCCAGCAATCCGTCCTTTGCGATATCCGTTACAAAAACCTTTGAGACACCTTTTGTGAAATACCGATCCAGAAATGCCAAAATCTCCGTATCGGTTGAGGTCTGCCAGCCGTTGATCGCGATCTTGTCGTTTTTCACGTCAGCCCCGAGGAGGAACCTTTCGTTTCCATAGCTCTCGAGCCAGTGGAAAAGCAATTCGGGATCTTTTACGGCCACGCTCCCGACGCTTGCGATCTTTGCACCCGCATCGAATACCGATCGAATGTCACGATCGGTTTTGATGCCGCCGCCAAAATCGATAACGAAGGTGGTATTAGCAGCGATCGTTTCCAAAACTCTCAGGTTTCGCGGTGTTCCGCTTTTTGCCCCATCGAGATCAACCATGTGCAGCCGTTTCAACCCCGCGGCGTCGAACCTTCGCGCTACTTCCAGCGGGTCGTCGCCGTATATTGTTTGGCGAGCGAAATCACCTTGCGAAAGGCGGACGCACTTTCCATCTATCAAGTCGATTGCCGGGATCAATTCGATCATTCGAACCTTCCGATCCTCAAAAAGTTTTCCAGAATCCGCGCTCCGACCGGGCCGGATTTTTCCGGATGAAACTGCACGCCGTAAAAGTTTTTATCGGCAATAGCAGCGCTAAAATCGTTACCGTGCGATGCGGCAGCGATCGTGCGCTTACCTATTTCAACAAAATAGCTATTGGCAAAGTACACAAATGGATCGCCATCAACACCATTGAAAAGATCCGTTCGCAGACTTGATACGGCGTTCCAACCGATCTGGGGAACTCTTATCTCAGCACCCGTAAAACGTTTGACCCGATATGGCATGATGCCGAGACATTCCGTATCATTCTCCTCCGAGGATCGGCACAAAAGCTGCATTCCCAAGCATATCGCCAGAACCGGTTGTGTCAGCGACCTTATCGGCTCGGTCAAATGCTTTTCATTGAGATAATTCATTGCCGACGAGGCTTCGCCCACGCCCGGAAAGATCACCTTGTCAGCGCTCTTTAAGATCTCAGGCTCATCCGTCAATACCGAATCGATACCAAGGCGATCGAGGGCGTTTGTGACCGACCGAATATTTCCCGCGTTGTACTTCACGATCGCAACTTTCATATGGTGCCTTTAAAGACTGCCTTTCGTACTGGGCAGGCTTTCGTCTCCAATTGTTCTTTTCACCGCCATTTTCACGGCCTTGGCAAACGCTTTGAAGATCGCTTCGATCTTGTGATGTTCATTGATGCCGGTAGCCTGAATATTCAAATTGCACTGGGCCTTATCAGTAAGAGACTTAAAAAAATGAAAGAACATTTCAGTCGGCATCTCGCCGATCTTTTCGCGCTTAAATTCCGCATCCCATACCAGCCAGTTTCGCCCCCCGAAATCTACGGCAACCTGTGCAAGGCAATCATCCATCGGCAAGGTGAATCCATATCGGGCCATCCCGCGCTTATCTGCCAGCGCAATAGAAATTGCTTCCCCGAGCGTTATCGCGGTGTCCTCGATCGTATGATGCTCGTCGATCTGAAGATCGCCCTTAACAGCTATCTTCAAGTCGATCGAACCGTGCCGTGAGATCTGTTCGAGCATATGGTCGAAAAAAGCTATTCCGGTCGAGATATCGGCGTTTCCGTTCCCATCGAGATTCAATTCGACCGAAACATCCGTTTCCTTTGTGGTACGGCGGTGCGATACGATCCTCGGCGGCACCTTTAGAAATTGATATATCTCGGACCAGGATCCTGCGGTGAACACGCCGGCCGATCGATTTTCATCCGAAATTTGAAAACCTGAATTCCGTATCCAAATTGCTTTCGCGCCGAGATTGTTTGCGAGTTCGACATCCGATTCGCGGTCTCCTATTACGAATGAATTTTCGAGGTCATAGCGGCCGTCGAGATATTTTGTAAGCATTCCAGTATTCGGTTTGCGCGTCGGTCTTTTTTCATGCGCGAAGCTCCGGTCAATAAATACATCCGCGAACTTGATCCCTTCGTTTTCCAGCAATTTGATCAGAAATTCGTGAACAGGATAAAAGTCTTTTTCCGGAAGCGCGTCCGTCCCGAGTCCGTCCTGGTTGGTAACCATAACAAGTTCGTAGTCAGTTTCCGCAGCGATCCGGCCAAGGTAAGTGATAGCACCCGGAAGCAGTTTTAGCTTCGAAAAACTATCGACCTGAAAACCCTCGGGCTCGGCGATCAACGTTCCGTCGCGGTCAATGAACAATACTTTCTTCATATTTTTCAAGTGCCCTGATCAGGGCCTGATTTTCTTTCGGGGTGCCGACGGTTATTCGCAAGCAACCCTCGCAAAGTTCGACACTGGAGCGGTTACGCACCACTATCTTTTCCTCCAAAAGGAAATTGTAGATTTCATTCGCACTGTCAGTTTTGACCAAAAGGAAATTGGCGTCGGAATCATATATCCTGATCACGAACGAAAATCGCGACAGGGCCGCAGACAGTTTCTTTCGCTCGTTAAGAATTGCAGCCACTGTATCCGCGACATCTGATCGCAATTCCAAAGCTTCCAAAACCAGCTCCTGCGCGACCTGGCTTACGTTATAGGGAGGCTTAACCTTGTCAAACAGCTTAATGATCTCGTCCCTTGCGAATGCCAAGCCGACGCGTAGCCCCGCCAGGCCCCATGCCTTTGAAAATGTTTGCAAGACAACCAGATTCGGATGATGGTCGATCTCGGAGACCAGCGATCTTTCGCGTGAAAAGTGAATGTAGGCCTCATCGACCACGACGATCCCGTCAAAGAATTCTGCGATTTCCAGGACCTTTGCCTGAGGAATGGAATTACCTGTCGGGTTATTTGGCGAGCACAAAAAGATCAATCTTGTCTTGTCATCGATCGTTTCACGGATCTTTTCAAGATCAACATCAAATTCACTTGTCAGCGGTGCCCGCTTTACTTCGACATCATTAATGCCAGCGGCGACCGCATACATTCCGTAAGTCGGCGGACAAATGACAATATTGTCGATCCCGGGCTGGCAAAATATCCGAAACATCAGATCGATCGCCTCATCGCTGCCGTTCCCGACAAATATCTGCGTAGCCTTCACACCATTAATCTCAGCTACCTTTTTCCTTACAGCGCCTTGTACAGGATCGGGATACCGATTGTAATTCTTAGCCAGCGGCGAACCGAAAGCATTCTCATTGGCGTCAAGAAAGATCTCTGCTTTGCCGGCGAATTCAGTTCGAGCTGAAGAATAGGGAACCAGGCGCCTGATGTTTTCGCGAACCAATCGGTCGAGGTCAAATTTCATTGATTTCCTCCAGCCGAATAGAAATTGCCCGTTTGTGGGCATCCAGACCTTCTGCCGCTGCCATGATCTCGATCGTCGGCCCGAGATCGCGGAGTCCTCCGGGCGTCAGCTTTTGAAAAGTGATCTTCTTTACAAAGCTGTCTACGGACACTCCGCTGAACGATCTGGCAAAACCGGCGGTCGGCAGCGTGTGATTTGTTCCCGAGGCATAATCACCGGCGCTTTCGCACGAATAATTTCCAAGGAAAACCGAACCAGCGTTCGTGACCTTTTTGGCTGCGGCATCCGGCTCCCGGACCGCAAGTATTAGGTGCTCGGCGGCGTATTCATTCAGTAGTGAGACCCCTTCATCAAGATCCCTTACTAGTATGGCTTTAGAATTCGCAAGCGATCTCTCCGCAATGGATCGCCGCGGAAGGTCGACGATCTGCTTTTCGATCTCGGCAAGCGTTTCGCTGATCACATCTTCGCTTGGTGTAACGAGGATAACCTGGCTGTCCGGCCCGTGTTCCGCCTGCGAAAGCAGATCGGCGGCAACAAATGCGGGGATGCACGACTGATCCGCCAGGACTGCAACTTCGGAAGGACCGGCCGGCATATCAATCGCCACGTCGGATGAAACGATCTGCTTTGCACACGTTACATATTGATTGCCGGGCCCGAATATCTTATATACTCGCGGAATTGTTTCAGTCCCGTACGCCATCGCCCCGATCGCCTGCGCACCTCCTGCTTTGAAGACCTTCGAAATTCCGCAAACCTGAGCGGCCCACAGGATCGTATCGGCAACGCATCCGTTGTGATCGGGCGGCGAGCATAGAATAATTTCTTCGCACCCAGCAAGGCGCGCTGGAAGCCCAAGCATCAGAACGGAAGAGAAGAGCGGGGCGCTTCCCGCCGGAATATAAAGCCCCACCTTTTCGATCGCGACGGACCGTCGCCAACAAAAAACTCCATTTGTGGTTTCGATCTCGCGGATATCTTCACACTGGGCCTTATGAAACCTCTCAATATTAGACTTTGCCGTTTGGATCGCGGCTTTCAGGTCGTCTGGAGTTCGTTTTTCGGCGCGCGCAAATTCCTCATCGCTTACCGCGATCTCGCCGATCTCTACTTTGTCGAAAGTTCTGGTGTAACGTCGAACGCACTCATCGCCGCCCT
>Ga0207712_10002648_pt1 | contig 11461 bp, 9 predicted proteins | sample KBSS44metaG_FD_184402 | JGI IMG/M metagenome (GOLD analysis project Ga0207712, IMG submission 184402) | Switchgrass rhizosphere microbial communities from Kellogg Biological Station, Michigan, USA - KBS S4-4 metaG (SPAdes) (version 2) | ecosystem: Host-associated > Plants > Roots > Rhizosphere >... | reverse complement strand
GGCCGAATATGAAACTTTTACTTTCATTAAGCTTAAAGAAAATGTACAAGCAAGTTCTTTGACTGCTGTCTTAAGTGATATTTCAACAAAGACCAGTGCTGAAATTACAGACACAAAAAAAACACATCAGTTCAAGCCACAGGCATTTAAAGATATTTCTCCTGCTTATGATAAACTCCGGAATAATCCATACGTTGAAAGCATTTCTGACTTTTATTTTAATTTCTTTTTTGCCATTGCGATTATCCTGTTAGCGGGATTTAATTATACCAACCTGACCCTTGCACGTTCATTAGGCCGGGCAAAAGAAGTTGGAATAAGAAAAGTAGCCGGTGCTTTCCGTATACAATTGGTATGGCAGTTTATAATCGAAGCAATTGTAATTGCCATGTTTGCTTTAGGATTAGGCGCTGTTTTTATGAGCATCATAAAAAACTCATTGAATATTAACTGGATCAGTTGGGAGGTAGATAACAAATATATTTTGTGGCTCATATATTTTGTTTTTACCATTTTCACCGGGGTTGTAGCAGGCATTTTTCCTGCCTGGATCTTATCGGGTTTTCAGCCCGTGAAAGTGCTAAAGGGTATTGCAAGTCCGGCTTCGTTTGGAAAATTAAATTTGCGAAAAACACTTGTGGTCATTCAACTTGTCGTTTCGATGTGTTATATATTTTTTATGGGTCATTTGTACAGCCAGTTTAAATATATGGCGACTGAGAATGAGAACTACAATAGGAAAAATATCTATAATATTACTTTGAACGAAGGAAACAGCCGCTTGCTGATAAATGAAATACTGAAAAATAAAAGTGTAGAGCAGGCAGGGCTGGTTTCTATACCCTTTGGTTCAAATGCAGCAGCATATGCAGTAAAAGTGAATAAGATTGATGAGAATTCTCTCGCCTATTATTTTGCGGCCGATAATTATTTTATAGATAATATGAAGCTTAACATAATTGCCGGCACTAATCTTCCCACGTCAACTTCAGATTCAGCAGGTAATTTTATTTTAGTAAACGAAAAGACCATCAAAAATTTAAGATTAGGTAATGCACAGGATGCAATTGGCAAAACTTTGATTTTAAATAATAATGATGAATTAAGAATCGCCGGTGTGCTGAAGGATTTTTGTTATGCTAATTACCAGTTTGAAGTACAACCCATAATTATGCAGTATAACCCATCACAGTTTCATGTATTATCCATAAAAACCAAATCCGTGGTTTCGGAAAATGCATTTAAAGATGACATGGAAGATATATGGAAAAAAATATATCCCCATGATGCAATGGTGGGAGGCTGGTACGAAAAAGATATGTACAACAGGTATTTTCCAAAAGAGGATATGAAATTTATGTTCCTTCTTGCTTTTATCATTTTTGCAATTACTTTGATGGGATTGTTCGGGATGGTAACGTACAGCACAGAAAAACGAATTAAAGAAATTGGTATACGCAAAGTGGTAGGCGCCTCGGTTTCGCAAATTGTCAATCTCATCTCGTGGAGTTATATCAAGCTGCTTCTTCTTGCGGGAACAATTGCACTTCCTATTAGCTATATCACCGGAAAAATGTTTGAAAGCTTGTTTATTTTTCATGATAAACTAAATATTTCATTAATGATTTTTTTCCTGCTAATGATTTTTATGATTACGATTGCTACAATATGTGTGCAGGTCATCAGGAGTGCTTCCGTAAACCCGGTAAAAAGTTTAAGAACAGAATAAAAATAAAATTATGCTCGAATTAAAAGGAATTTACAAATGGGTGAACACAGGAAACAACAGGACTTTTTTATTAAAGGATGTTGATCTTTCGGTAAAAGAAGGTGATTTTATCTCCATCATGGGGCCGTCCGGTTCCGGTAAATCAACATTGCTGAATGTGATCGGTATGCTGGATGAATTTAATGAAGGTGAATATCACTTTTTACATGAGTCGGTTCATAAGCTAAAGGAAAAGCAACGTTCCTCTTTATACAAACAATATATTGGTTTTGTATTCCAGGCTTATCATCTCATTGATGAATTGACTGTTTATGAAAATATTGAAACGCCATTGATCTACCAGGATGTGAAATCATCAGAAAGAAAAGCGATGGTAGCTGATATGCTTGATCGTTTTAATATTGTCGGTAAAAAAGATTTGTTCCCAACACAGCTTTCGGGAGGACAACAGCAGCTGGTCGGCATAGCAAGAGCATTGATATCAAAACCAAAATTATTATTGGCAGATGAGCCTACAGGAAATTTGAATTCAAAACAAGGTGAAGAGATCATGACCTTATTTAAGCAATTGAATGATGAAGGAGTAACAATTATACAAGTAACACATTCGGAAAAGAATGCCTCTTATGGTTCCAGGGTCATTCACCTGCTTGATGGTATGATCACAAAATGATAGTATCGGATATATTTTATCAAATTAAATAATATGAAAAGACTTTTCGCTTCCTGCTTTTTCGCAGGAATTATCTGTTTCAATGCTGATTCGCAGGATAAACCCGGCCCTCTTTTGACATTACAGCAATGCGTTGAAACGGGAATAGCAAACAATTTAGATGTGCTCCAAAGCGACCTGCAAATGCAATCTGATCAAATAAATTGGAAACAAGCTAAGTTGAATCGCCTGCCCGATCTGAATGGTACAGCCAGTCATGGTATCAACCAGGGACGCAGTATCGATCCGTTCACAAACTCGTACATTAATGAAAATGTCAATTATGCAAACTATGGATTAAGCACCGGGGTCGTACTATTTAACGGGCTGTCATTGCAAAATACAGTTAAACAAACCAAATTAACATACGAAGCATCAAAGATGGATTGGCAACAGGCAAAGGATAATCTTACTCTCAATATCATCCTGGCTTACCTGCAGGTATTGAGCAGTGAGGATATACTGGCCCAAAGTACAAACCAGGCCGAGCTAAGCCGGAAGCAGGTAGAGAGACTGGAAATATTAAATAAAGAAGAAGCCATCGCTCCTTCGCTGTTATCAGATTTAAAAGGACAATATGCAAACGATCAATTAGGGATCATCAATGCAAAAAATACTTTGGAGTCAGCTAAACTGAGCCTGAGCCGGTTGATGAATATTCCCTTTGATCCTGCTATGAAACTGGAAAGATTAGATGCGACCTCGTTTGCCGGGAGATATGAGGAGACGCCAGGTAATATTTATCAAACCGCATTACAACAATTTGCACAGGTCAGGGCTGTTGACTTTAGAACACAAAGTGCAGAAAAAGCAATTAAGGTGGCCAGGGGACAATTATTCCCTACGTTAAGCTTTGGAGCGAATGTGAATACAAATTATTCGAGTGCAGCGAAACAGGATATTCTTTTAGGCAGTTCTGATGTTGCTTCTACTGATTATATAACGATAGGAACCACACAATACAATGTATTTAAAAGAACGAATTCTTTCAATTCGGAAAAAATAGGCTACGGAAAACAATTGAACAATAATCTTTTTTCATCGGTTGGTATTAATTTAAATGTGCCGATTTTTAATTCCCTGTTTCAGCGGAACAGGATCAAACAAGCGCAGATCACTTTAAAGAATAATGAATTCATCGCTAAAACAACTAAAACACAATTGCAGCAATCGATAGAGCAAGCCTATATCAATATGAATACTGCTTCTGACCGGCATAAAACATTAGTGGAACAGGTCGATGCATTTACTGAATCATTCCGGGCAGCAGAGATCCGTTTTAATTCCGGCGTGGGAAATTCAATCGATTATTTAACCGCTAAGAATAATCTTGACCGGGCGAATATCAATTTGATAACTGCTAAATATGATTATGTACTCAGAACAAAGATCCTGGATTATTACCAGGGGAAGAGATTGTGGTAGCCGTTCCTTAAATAGTTTTACTATTTTCGCCGGCTAATTCAATTTTAAATGATCTCTATCCGCCTGGCGACAATTGACGATGCAGAAGGAATTCTTGCGATTTATACTCCTTATATTACTGATACTTCCTTCACTTTTGAAATTGACGTGCCGTCCCTGGAGGATTTTCAAAAAAGGATAGCTGATTACCTGGTTCATTGGCCCTGGCTGGTTTGCGAAGTGAATGGTGTGATCGCAGGATATGCATACGGAGCTAAGTACCGGGAAAGAACAGGCTATCAATGGTGTGTAGAAAGCTCAATTTATATTCATAATGATTTTTTGAAACAAAAAGCCGGTAAAGCATTGTATGAATCTTTATTTGATATTTTGAAAAGACAGGGATACAGAAATGTTTATGCCGTTATTAATTTGCCTAATGACAGAAGTGTTAAGTTTCATGAGCATTGCGGATTTAAATATTTTGCAACCTATGAAAATGTGGGATATAAATTAGGTAAATGGAAAAACGTAGGATGGTGGCAGCTTATACTGAATGAATATTCAATAGAGCCGGATCCTCCAGTAAAATTCTCAGAATTGAATAAAGATTTTTTGAAGAATTTATTCAATGAAAAATCAAAACTGGTATTGCCTCTTTAAGCAAAGGCTTTAGCTGTATCTTTTATTTCTACTTTTCCGGGGTATTTTTCCAATGCCTTCTCCAGGCAATCCATCGCGGCATTCAAAGAGTCCTTATTTAAAACATAAGCCAGCCTGACCTCATTTTTTCCCAGGCCCTCTGTACCATAAAAGCCGGTTGCCGGCGCCAGCATTACTGTTTGTTTATTATATGAAAACTCTTCGAGCAGCCATTGGCAGAATTTATCGCAATCATCGATAGGCAATCTTGCAATTGCATAAAATGCGCCACCGGGAGTGGGACAATAGACCCCCGGCATTTTATTGAGACGGCTGATCACCAGATCCCGGCGGGAAAGGTATTCAGCTTTAGGTGTATCAAAGTAAGAATCGGGAAGATCAACGGCTGCCTCACCCATGATCTGTGCAAGACCCGGCGGACTTAACCTGGCCTGTGCAAATTTCATAGCGGTATTATAAACATCTTTATTCTTTGTTACCAATGCTCCCAATCTTGCACCGCATGCACTATACCGTTTACTGATTGTATCCATCAATACAACATGTTGTTCCAAGCCCTCCAAATGCATGGCACTTACATATTTTCCGTCACTGTGTCCGCCTGCCGGGGGATAGCAAAACTCCCGGTAAGCCTCATCACTAAACAGGTACAGGTTATGTTTGATGCAAATTTTTTTCAATGCTTCCATTTCTTCCCTGCTATATAAATAACCTGTTGGGTTGTTAGGACTGCAGATAATAACAGCCTTTGTTTTGGATGTAATTACTTTTTCAAAATCTTCGATCGGTGGTAATGCAAAACCAGTATCGATATATGAAGTGATAGGAACAACATTTACGCCTGCTGCACAGGCAAAGCCATTATAGTTCGCATAAAACGGTTCAGGTATTATCACTTCATCACCGGGATTGAGGCAACAGAAAAAACCAAATAGAATTGCTTCGCTGCCACCGGTAGTAATAAGGATCTGTTCATGCGTAACATCAATCCCCACTTTTTTATAATACTGAACCAGTTTACGGCGATAGCTTTCATTACCGGCACTATGACTGTATTCCAGCACTTTTATATCTGCATTCTTTACAGCGTCAAGTATGGGCGGAGGTGTTTCAATATCAGGCTGGCCGATATTTAAATGATAAACTTTTATGCCTTTCTTTTTTGCAGCTTCAGCATAAGGAACCAGTTTGCGAATGGGAGAAGCCGGCATTTGCTGGCCGCGGTTTGAAATTGTTAGCATCCTGCAAAGGTAAATTGGGCTATTTAGTTAAAAAAGAAATTTAGAAAAGAGTTGAATATAAAAAATCCCGGCGCTGCGGCCGGGATCCTGTTAGAGCAATTAATTTTAATTATTAATTATTGGGCTTGTTATCTTTTGTATCTTTTTCTTTTCCTTTCGTTTTTACATAAGCATCATAGTCAGCGGCGGAAAGCACTTCACCTTTGATCATGATCACTTTAGTTTCATCTACACCTGCGATCTTCACTGTAATTGGCTTTGTAAATGGACCGGGAGCTGCAGCATTAAAGCCAGCAGTTATTTTATTTGCTTCACCCGGAGCAATGGGTTGTTCAGGTTTTACCGGGGTAGTACAACCGCAACTTGCAGTAGCGCTTTCGATCACAACCTGTGTTTTGCCAACATTTGTAATTGCAAAATCGTACGTAACAGGAACTCCTTGTTTTATTTTTCCAAAATCATGTTCTTCTACTTTGAACTTCACATGATCAGTAAATTTTTCCTGGGCAGATAAAGCGACACTAAAAATAAGAGCAGCTGATGCGATTAGTAACTTTTTCATGACGGTTATTATTTTTAAAAATTATAGATTTTGTTTTTTAAGAAAATCAACAGAAGCGTTAACAGGAGCAGAACCTTCAGGAGCTTTCCAAACCTCGCCTGAAATTCTTAATTGTTTCATATTTGCACCTGCGTAGGTTATTGTAATAAATTTATCAAAAGGACCGGTTGCTGCTGCATTAAAACCAACTTTAATAATTGAAGTAGCACCGGGGGCAATTGCTTCGTGACTCCATTCAGGAGTGGTACAACCACAACTTGCTTGTACATTTTCCAATTTTAAAGGCTCCTGGCTCGTGTTTACAACTTCAAAATTAAAATACACGGGTTTGCCTTGCGGGACCTTTCCAAAATTATGCTCTGTTTGGATCAGCTTTAATACGTCACTTTTTACAGCATTAGCAGGAGTGGTAGTCGCATCGTGGTTATGACCATCATTGGATGTTTGCGCACCGGCTGCAAAACCAATAAAAGAAAAACTAAGAAGAATAAGTAATTGTTTCATTGGGGATTTTTTGAAAAGTTTTCAAAATTAAAGCAAAGATGGCAATAACCCAATAGTGGTTGCACTCAAACTGGGGAAATAATCAAATTATTTATGAAACCTATTCCTTTATATTTGCCCCATGCCTGAATTAGGAATTGCTTCCATATCAGCCCAGGAAAAATTATCGTTCGATCTTTTTCGGCAGCAAATACTTAATGATTACCGCATAGCCTGCATAAGCCGGGAAACCAGTCTTTTAGGACGAAAGGAGGTGCTGACAGGCAAGGCTAAATTCGGGATTTTTGGAGATGGGAAAGAAGTAGCACAAGTGGCAATGGCCCGGTTTTTTAAAAACGGGGATTTCCGAAGCGGCTATTACAGAGACCAAACCTTCGCTTTTGCGATCGGCCTGGCCAGTGTGGAGCAATACTTTGCTCAACTTTATTCTGATCCTGATATTAATAATGACCCTTTTAGCGCCGGCCGGCAGATGAATGCGCATTTTGCAACACCGAATACCGGCGAAAACGGTGAATGGGCCGACCTGGTAAACATCAAAAATAATATTGCCGACCTGGCTCCTACGGCAGGCCAGGTGCCGCGCTCAATTGGATTAGGCTTTGCATCAAAATTATTCAGGTCAAATGCTGCGCTAAAGCAATTCAGTAATCTTTCAGATAATGGAAACGAGGTTTGTTTTACTACCATTGGTGATGCATCAACAAGTGAAGGGCATTTTTGGGAAACGGTGAATGCAGCCGGTGTTTTACAGATCCCTCTTTGCATTTTTGTATGGGATGATGGTTACGGCATATCTGTTCCTAAAAAATTTCAAACGACCAAAGGTTCTATTTCTGATATATTGCAGGGGTTTCAAAAGCAGGACGAAACAAATGGATTAAATATCTACAAAGTAAGAGGATGGGATTATGCAGGAATGTGCGAAGCATTTGAGGAAGGAATACGAATAGCAAGAGAACAGCACATCCCTTGTGTTTTTCATGTAGAAGAAATAACGCAGCCACAGGGTCATTCTACTTCGGGCAGTCATGAAAGATATAAAACGCCTGAGCGGCTGGAATGGGAACGTGAGTTTGATGGTAATAAAAAGATGCGTGAATGGATACTTGCAAATGACCTGGCCGCTGAAGATGAAATAAGCGAACTGGAAACAGAAGCAAAAAAAACTGTAAGAGAAGGAAAAAATAAAGCATGGGAAAAATTTTTAGCTCCGATAAAAAACCAGGTTTCAAGAACAGTTGATCTTATTCAGTCGATGATCAGTTCGTTACCCTCAAAAGCAGGAGCATTACAAAAAATTTCAAAGGACTTATCATCTAACCGGGAACCTTTGCGAAAAGATGTAATGAAAACGTTGAAGGACGCGATTGATATTGCAGGTGAAAATGATGCGGCTTACTGGACAAAAGATTATTACCATGATCTGTTAAGCGAAAGCAAGTCTTTATATAACTCCTGTTTATATAATGAAGGTGCAAAAAGCGCCTTGAATGTTGAAGAGATAAAAGTTCAGTACGATGCAAATGCACCGCTGGTCAACGGATACGAAATATTAAATAAATATTTTGATCAGCTATTTGCAAACAATCCGAAAGTGATAGCTTTTGGCGAAGATGTCGGTTATATTGGTGATGTGAACCAGGGATTCAGCGGATTGCAGGCTAAATATGGTAAGGACAGGATCTTCGACACCGGCATTCGTGAATTGACGATCATGGGACAGGGCATTGGTCTTGCATTCCGTGGATTAAGACCCATCGCTGAAATTCAATACATCGATTATTTATTATATGGATTACAACCTTTAAGTGATGATGCTGCAACATTACACTTCCGTACAAAAGGAAAACAAAGCTGTCCTTTAATTGTAAGAACAAGAGGGCACAGGCTTGAAGGGATCTGGCATAGTGGCTCCCCAATGGGAATGGTGTTAAGTGCATTAAGGGGTATGTATGTTTGTGTTCCGCGCAGCATGACGCAGGCAGCAGGTATGTACAATACATTACTGAAAGGAAATGATCCTGCATTAATGGTTGAGTGTTTAAATGGCTACCGGCTAAAGGAAAAACTACCTTCTAACCTTGCTGCATTCACAGTCCCATTAGGAATACCGGAGATCATAAAAGAAGGAACAGATGTAACAGTTGTTTCATATGGTTCAACACTGCGCATCGTCCAGGAAGCAGCTGATACCCTGGATAAATTAGGGATCAGTTGCGAGATCGTAGATGTACAAACTTTACTACCTTTCGATATTCATCATACGATCCTTGCATCCTTGAAAAAAACAAACAGAATAGTTTTCGTCGATGAAGATGTACCGGGTGGTGCCGCCGGGTATATGTTCAATAAAGTAATGGAAGAGCAGGGAGGCTATCGGTTCCTGGATGTTGCGCCCCGGACAATTACCGCCAAAGCACACCGCCCGTCCTATGGAAGTGATGGAGATTATTTTAGCAAGCCCAATGCCGAGGAAATTGAAACAGTGATCGCCGAAATGATGAAAGAATAATTTTATATCCTGTAGAATTCACACCAACTATTAGTAGCACCGAATTTAATTAATGAAAATACAATCGTGTATTTTATGAATTTTACATTGTACCAGGTCGATGCCTTCACCAACAAACTTTTTTCCGGTAACCCCGCTGCGGTAATATCCTTAGAAAAATGGATCGATGATAAGCTGATGCAACAGATCGCTTTGGAGAATAATCTTAGCGAGACGGTTTTCTTTGTTCCTTCACCCCAAAAAGGTATCGATTATGATATTCGTTGGTTTACGCCTGCTGTTGAAATTAATTTATGCGGGCATGCGACCTTAGCATCTGCCTTTGTATTGTATAATTTCCTGGGATTTAAAAAGCCAAAAATTGTGTTTCATTCCAAAAGCGGGAAACTGGAAATAGAAAATAATGGCGATGTATTCCGTATGGATTTTCCTTCATGGCCTCCTGAAAAATTAGAGGAGTATCATCCTGATCTGCAAAAAGCGTTAGGCGTTGATGAAATGGTGGGTGTCTATAAGTATCGTGACCTGCTTGTTGAATTGCAAAATGAAAAAGAAGTCAGAAATTGTAAACCGGATTTCACATTATTAAAATCAATAGGAGAAAAAGTTATTATTACTGCACCAGGTAAAGGAGAGGTTGATTTTGTATCCCGGTTCTTCGCACCTACAGCGGGTGTTGATGAAGATCCCGTTACAGGCTCTTCACATTCCCAGCTCATTCCATTTTGGTCAGAAAAATTAGGTAAGAAGAAGCTGTATGCTTTACAGGTTTCGGAACGTGGTGGTGAACTGCATTGCGGTATGTGGGGTGACCGTGTAACAATGGCGGGGCAATGTGTGTTTTATATGAAAGGTGAAATTACAATAGACAATAAGCAATAGGCAATAGGCAATTTGTTAATTGTCTATTACCTGTTGCCAATCAGAACTTATAATACTCTTTCATCTTAGCAAAACAGGCCTTTTTTTCTTCGTGCCACTTCTACTTCATGTCCGTTTGAAAGAATTACCTGGAAACCTTTTAATGAAAGGCAAAATCTCAGATTAACTTGAGTAATCTTCATAAATAAATAGATCAATCTAAAAATCTTTCTTTCAGATCCGGTGTTGGTATCATGCATTCTTCTCTTTTGCCAAACCATTTATAACGGTTACGGGCAACCCAATTATAAACATTGTCCCTGATAAATTTTGGCAATATTATAAAGGCGTAAAACAAGCTCCATCTTCCACCTAAATGTTTCAGCATTCTTAAAGCGCCTTCACTTCGGTTATAAACTTTATCGCCTTCCAATAAAATAAACGAATTAAAATTATCAGCAGGCAGGTTGTGTTTTTTTAAAAATGCCTGGCCATAATTCCCTTGTAAGGATGCAAAGCGGAATTGTTTTTTCTTATCATGTTTAATAATAAACTGAACACTGCTGTTGCAAAGATTGCAGACCCCGTCAAACAAAACAATTTTTTCTTCGCTGCTCATAAAAGAAAATAGCTGCCAAATTTTGACAGCTATTTGCAAAATTAGTTCATCTAACGTTATCCCATATTATGAAATACTTTCTGCACGTCATCGTCCTGTTCTAATTTTTCAATTAGTTTACTTACATCTTCGGCCTGGGCATCGGTAAGAGGCACGGTTGTAGAAGGAATCCATTCTACTTCTGCACTTACTGGAGTTATATTTTTTTCTTCTAATGCTTTTTGCATATTTCCGAAACCGTTGAATGCACAACGCACTACTAAAATATTTTCACCATTCTCGCCAGTGCCTTCGCCTAATTCTTCCAAACCATAATCAATTAATTCCAGCTCGAGGTCTTCCGCATTTAAACCTTCTGGTTTTAATTTGAACACTCCCATTTTTTTAAATTGAAAACTCACACTGCCACTATTTCCTAACACTCCACCGCCTTTATTGAAATGGCTTTTTACATTGGCAACTGTTCTTACATGATTATCGGTTGCTGTTTCTACCAATAATGCCACTCCGTGAGGACCATAACCTTCATACAAAATTTCATCATAGTTTACAAGTTCTTTTCCCTGTGCTCTTTTGATGGCTGCTTCCACCCTGTCTTTGGGCATGCCCACACTTCTTGCATTCTGAAAACAACGCCGAAGGGCTGCATTC
>Ga0207712_10002645_pt1 | contig 11466 bp, 8 predicted proteins | sample KBSS44metaG_FD_184402 | JGI IMG/M metagenome (GOLD analysis project Ga0207712, IMG submission 184402) | Switchgrass rhizosphere microbial communities from Kellogg Biological Station, Michigan, USA - KBS S4-4 metaG (SPAdes) (version 2) | ecosystem: Host-associated > Plants > Roots > Rhizosphere >... | reverse complement strand
GACGCACAAAAGAACAATTCATACAAAATAAAATAACAACATTTGAAAGCGATCAAATCTCAACCAACAATATTTATTATTTATGGCGCTACCGGTGACCTGTGCTGGCGAAAATTAATACCTGCTCTTTATAATCTTTTTTTGGACGATTGGATGCCTGAAAAATTCTGTATCGTTGGAACCGGTCGGTCAAAACTCAGTAACGATGAGTTCAGCGCCAAAATGCTGTATGGCGTAAATGAGTTTTCACGAAGTGGTAAAGCGGCAAATGATAAATGGAAAGAATTTGCCGGCCACCTGGTTTATGAACCTGCCGACTTCAATAATTATGAAACATATGATGCATTTTGCAAACATATAGATGAAAAAGAAAAAGAATGGGGCGTCAAGCCCTACATGATACATTATCTCGCTGTGGCGCCTTCACTGTTCCCGGTTATTGCAGCTAATATTGCAAAAAAGAATCTGTCTGAGCATAGAGAGCATACCCGGATCGTAATTGAAAAACCATTTGGTCACGATCTTGAATCTGCAAAGGCATTAAATAAATTACTGAATGAAAACTACCGGGAAGAGCAGATCTATCGCATTGATCATTACCTCGGCAAAGAAACCGTACAAAATATTTTAGCCTTTCGCTTTGCTAATGCCATCCTGGAACCTTTATGGAACAGGAATTATATTCAGCATGTGCAGATCTCTGTTACAGAGCAATTGGGTGTGGAAGGCCGTGGTGAATACTATGAGTCATCCGGTGCTTTGAGAGATATGATTCAGAATCATATCCTCCAGTTGCTTTGCCTGGTCGCTATGGAACCCCCTAATAATTTTAATGCTGCGGAAATACATAGCCGTAAAGTTGATATCCTTCATGCCATGCGAAGATTTGATCCCGACCATGTTCGTAAATTAATAGTACGTGGTCAGTATGGTCCCGGCTGGATGCAGGGAAAAGAAGTGCCGGGGTACAGGGAAGAAACGAATGTAAACCCACACTCGGGCACAGAAACTTTTGCTGCTATCAAATTTTTTATAGACAACTGGCGCTGGCAGGATGTTCCCTTCTATGTAAGAACAGGCAAAAGATTGCACCAGTCTTCTTCAATTATTTTCATACAGTTCAAAGATCAGCCGCATTTTATTTTTCCACAGGAAGCAATTGAAAGCTGGCAACAAAACCGGTTGATCATAAGTATACAACCGGAAATGAGTATTCACCTGCAGGTACAGGGTAAAAGACCCGGGCTGGATATGCTGTTGAATACAGTGGATATGGTGTTTGATTACAAATCCGCTTATACGAGTTATACACCTGAAGCCTACGAGACATTGTTGTTGGATATCATGCAGGGCGATCAAACATTATTTATGCGTGGCGACCAGGTAGAAGCGGCCTGGGATCTTTTAATGCCAGTAATCAATGCCTGGGAAAATAAACCTTCGGTAAACTTTCCAAACTATTCAGCTGATTCATGGGGCCCTGAACTGGCGGAAGCTTTGATTGCCGCTGATGGATTTCACTGGTACACATTACCGGTTAACGGGAAAAAATAGATGATGCAAATACATGTTTTTAATACACCGAGTGAAACAATCAAAGCCCTGGCGGATTTTTTTATTGACACAGCTAACAAGGCCATTAAAAAAAATGGTGAATGCAGCGTGGTGTTATCAGGCGGCAACTCGCCAAAAGAATTATATGAATTGCTGACCACACCGGTCTATAAAAACAAAACAGACTGGACAAAATTTTGGTTTTTTTTTGGTGACGAACGTTATGTCCCCTTTACTGACAAAGACAACAATGGGCGGATGACCAAACAAGCTCTTTTTGATTCATTGAATATTGATACTACAAAAATAGTTTATATCAACACTGGTTTGTCTCCTGACGCTGCTGCTGCTGATTATGAAAAAAAAATTATAACACATTTTGGTGATAAGCCAGTTCACTTCGATCTCATTTTATTGGGACTCGGAGATAACGCCCATACAGCTTCTTTATTTCCACATACAAATGTGTTACAAGAAAAGAAGGCTTTAATGCGTGCAGTGTATGTGGATGAATTAAATAGTTATCGCATTACCATGACCGCACCACTGATCAACAAAGCACATGAAATTGCTTTTTTAGTGTATGGAGCTGCTAAAGCAGGAGCAGTTTATCATGTACTAAAAGGAAAAAAAAGTATCGAAGACTACCCGGCGCAGTTGATCGGTGCAGCGGGTGAACCGGTGCATTGGTTTTTAGATAAAGCCGCAGCGGAAGGGATTACGGACTTATTTTAAAATACTTCAGCAACCCTTTATACAGGACGATCTGTAAATAAAAAATCAAATTGTTATTTTAAGCCACGGTTATATAGTTATATTACAGATCAAACAGGACTTGTTCTTATCAAAAAGATCAATAATTATTCTGCTATGAATTCCCTCAACCAAAACCGTCTTGTCTCCATTGATATTTTGCGGGCACTAACCATGACGCTTATGATCTTTGTAAATGATCTGTGGTCATTGACCGGCATCCCCGGATGGTTGGAGCATACTGCGGCTGCGGAGGATGGAATGGGTCTTGCAGATACTGTCTTTCCCGCTTTTCTTTTCTTAACCGGGATGTCAATTCCGCTCGCAATTAATTACCGCAGAAGCAAAGGAGATGGGAATGAAAAAATCGTTGTTCATATTCTGCTCCGGGCCGTAGCATTATTGGTGATGGGTCTTTATTTAGTTAACGGGGAATATATTAATGAAGCGGCCACAGGCATGAAAAGAGTAGTATGGAACAGCATCTGCTGCACCTGTTTTATTTTATTATGGAATCAATGGCCGGTCACAGCGAACAAATGGATATTGCGTATAATAAAGGTGATCGCTATTCTTGTATTGCTTGTTCTTGCCTGGGTGTACCGGGGAGGCGAAGACGGAAAGATCTATGGTTTTACTACACATTGGTGGGGTATCCTGGGTTTGATCGGCTGGGCTTATTTTGTAAGCGCCCTGGTCTTTACATTCGCCGGTAAGAATTTTATCATTCTTACCCTTGCATGGTTGTTGTTTATTTTTTTATGTATTGCAAGCCATGCAGCGTGGCTGCCCGCCGATGGTTGGTTGAGAACGATCATCTCTCCGTTAGGTGACGGATCAATGCCTGCCTTTGTGATGGGAGGTATCTTAACCACCCTGATCTTTTTGCATTTCCGAAACAGGCATGAATACAAAAAGCTTTTCGGGTTTCTTTTTCTGTTTGCTTTATTACTGCTGGCTGCCGGCTTTTACACCCGTACATTCTGGGGCATCTCCAAGATAAGAGCCACATCCGCATGGGTATTAATTTGCAGCGGCATCACTATTATTATTTTTCTGATTGTTTATTGGCTTGTTGATCTTAAATCAAAATCAAATTGGTTTACGATCATAAAACCTGCCGGAACAAATACATTAGTTTGTTACCTGTTGCCTTATTATGCTTATGCTATCGTGGTGCTGTCAGGTCTTTCTTTACCGGCCGTGTTACTTACCGGCGCTATCGGCCTGGTTAAATCAATCGTTTTTTCGTTGCTGATCGTAGTGATTGCAGGCTGGCTGGGCAAAGCAGGGATCAGGATGAGGTTATAGATCTTGCTAACAGCAAAAATACCGCGAACGGATCTGTGCCAACCTGTGAATGTACAAGCCTGGGAAGCATAGCAAGATTCCTAAGTTCATCTAAGTTCAGGGCAGATAACTTTGGGTTACTAACAAAAAATGTTTTTATGAAAAAAACGATCCTTGGTTTTTTTGCTCTTTCTTTTTTTTATAACCCTGGCTCACGGCAACCCAATGCCGATGAGATGATGATCTTAAAGGAGCTGAACGCAAAATTCATACACAACTTTGTTACGAATGATACAGTAAGGCATAGTAAGATCATCCACAAAGATTTTGTGTGCATTACGCCATCAGGACAATATGTTAACCGGAAAGATTACATGATTGCATGGCTTCATGGATTTGATGGTTTTACTTATTGGGATTACCGGGATGAAAGAATAAATATTTTTGGTAATACGGCCCTGGTTCATGCAACAAATAAATATGTGGTGATACGGGATGGCAAAGAAAGCACCGGCATGTCTATGTACACAGATACCTATATAAAGGAAAATGGCGAATGGAAATGTGTGCAGGCGCAGCTATCAAAACTGGCTCCCGAATTTTATCCCGGTGATGAGACGATCGTGAGAAAGTATGATTACAGGAAATAGAATGATAGATGGGTTTGTATCAAAGAGACAAATCTGTGTCAACAGCAAATGGAGTTGTTAAGCCGCATTAATTATTTCAACAGAAGGGCAACAGCTGTCCAGTCATGATCACCGAGACCACTTGCAATGCCTTCATTGAATCTTTGCTGCAGTAATTGTCCAACCGGCATGTCGGCATTTACTTCACGTGATTGTTCCATTATCAGGTTTACGTCTTTCAATCCAAGCTTGAGTGTAAAACCTGCGGGCTGATACATTTCTTTTAAAAGAATGTTGCTGTAATTGATATAAACAGGCGCAGCAAAAAGGCTTTGTGTAAGCATGTTCATCCATGCAGTTGCATCAATGCCGCTTTTCTTTGCAAGATGAATGGCTTCTGCCATTGATTCAATGGCCGAGACAATAAGAGAATTACTGCAGAGCTTTGCCACATTTGCTGCAGCAGGATCATTACCAAATTCCCAAATGCCCGCACCACCGGCATCCTGCAGCAAGGGCTTTATCTTATCCAGAATTGGCTTTTCTCCCGCTACCAGAAAATTTAATTTTCCTGCGCGGGCTGCTTCGGGTCGCCCCATTACAGGAGCAGCAATATAATAACTGTTGTTTTGTTTATGAATTGCTGCAAGCTGTGATGCTGTCGCAGGTAAAATGGTGCTCATACAAATATGAATACCGCCTGCTTTCAAATTTTGTGCAAGACCCTCATTGCCTTTTGTGATATGATTCAATGCTGCATCATCAGATAACATACTGAAAACAACATCACAATTTGAAGCAATTTCTTTTATGCTGCTGCAAAGACCAGCGCCTTTATCAACAAGCGGTTGCGTTTTTGACAGGGTGCGGTTATAAACAAAAAGTTGTTGTTGCTTATTCAAAATATTTTCTGCGATGGGGGTTCCCAGGTTGCCAAGACCAATAAAACCGATTTGCATAATTTTATTTTTAGTGTAAATGAAAAAACGAATGATAAAATTAAATAGAATACATGGATAGTATCGTGGTACCTGCTGGCCCCTTTTTACTGCTTTCTTTACTTTGTCTTGAATCCGCTCCCTTAATTGTTATGTTTGTGGCGGCAACCCTGGCTGACCGGGAGCAATTAAAAATCTTTTATTCCTAAAACATAAGCAATGAAAAGAAATTATAAAAGCCGGTTGATCATTTTAGTTTTATCTCTCACGCTGTCTTATTTCTCCGCGGCACAGGCAAAACTGGATAGCATTTTACCTGTAAGGGGACTTTGTATTGCTGCACCAAGACCTGCGGGTGTAGATGCATTTATTAAATTTATTTCCGATGAACTGGCGCCGAGAAAAGTAAATACACTTATACTTCGGGTAGATTTTAATTATCAGTACACAAGTCATCCTGAACTAAGAGACAGCATAGCGCTTTCTAAGATGGATGTAAAAAAAATAGTTGAGGTATGTAAGAAAAATAACATCCGGCTCATGCCTCAAATAAATTTACTGGGTCATCAATCCTGGGCGAGTACCACGAATAAGCTGTTGCAGGCTTACCCTCAATTTGATGAAACCCCGCATGTAAAAATGCCTGAAAAATACGTATGGCCAAATCCGGATGGCCTGTATTGCAAAAGTTATTGCCCGCTTCATCCCGAGGTTCATAAAATAGTTTTTGATATGGTAAATGAGATCTGTGATGTGTTTGAAGCGAATGCTTTTCATGCAGGGATGGACGAAGTTTTTTATCTCGGTGATGATAAATGTCCGCGTTGCCAGGGAAGAGATAAAGCAGAATTATTTGCAGGTGAAGTAAGAACGATCCGGGATCACCTTGCAAACACAAACAGGGAGCTTTGGATATGGGGAGACAGGTTGCTGGATGGAAAAACGACAGGGTATGGAATGTGGGAAGCCAGTTATAATAATACGTACCGGGCTATTGATATGATACCAAAAGATGTAATAATATGTGACTGGCATTATGAACGGGCAGATAAATCGGCTGTGTACTTTGCAATGAAAGGCCTGAGAGTGACGACCTGTCCATGGCGCAATCCCGCACTGGCAGTAAAGCAGGCAGTCGATATGGTAAACTTTCGCAGCGAAGCAACACCTGTGATGAAAGATAGATTCCAGGGAATGGTGCAAACGGTATGGTCGGGTGCTGAAAATTTTTTAAAGGAATACCAGGCAGCAAAGGAGGGTAAGAAAACAGAAGGATTTAGCCAATGGAATTGTTTTGATAAAATGTTTGAGAAAATAAATGAACTGGGTAAGTAAAGAAATCTATGCGAATGCATTAAACTCTTTAAGGGTTAATAGAACTTGCTGGCAGATATGTTATCAAATCCTGGTTTGCCTTAACAGGACATAACGGTATGCCAGGCTCTGACATTTGTGTTTTTCTTTGATTTTTAAATGAAACACTACCAATAATCAGGCATTTTTTTTGACAAGTTTCTTTTACCGATCTTGCATGTTGAAAAATAACCAGATGAAAAGATTTGTTCTATTAGGCGGCTTCCTTTTTACTTTTTTATCAGTTACTGCACAAAAAGAATTGGCCTCTAATTACCGGGCTTATTTGGTCAGGCAGGATGGGAATACTGTTGTTTTTACAATAGAAGTACAGAAAGAAGAGGGTGAAACTGTTTTATATATCATCAATGCGGATGAAAGAATAAAAATAAGTCCTGTAACAATTACAAAGGATTCAGTAAACTTTTCCATGCCGGTTTTTGAATCTTCCTTTGCTTCCAAAAGAAATCCGGATGGAACTTTAGAAGGAATATGGACAAAAGGAACAAGCAAAGATTTTCAGCACTGGAAATTTTTTGCAGATCCCCACCTTCCTTATCGTTTTGAAAAAAATCGCGGCCCTGCAAATAATAATATCAGCGGGAAATGGGATGTTACGATCACAAAGGCAAACGGAACTCCAAGAAAAGCAGTTGCGGAATTTGAACAGGATGACGATAAGCTAATGGGCAGTTTTATAACGCCAACAGGCGATTATCGCTATCTCGACGGGATTGTGACCGGCGATTCATTAATGCTATCAACCTTTGACGGAGCGCATGCCTATACCTTCTATGCAAATATTAAAAATGCAGAAAATATTTCCGGTGGTGTCTTCTTATCTGGTTATGATGGAAAAGAAACATGGACCGCTGTGAAAAATGAAAATGTAAAAGAGCCTGCACAAGAATCGCCAACAAGACTTAAGAAAGGAGAAGGCAAACTGAATTTTACTTTTAATGACCTGGATGGTAAACCGGTTTCGATAAATGATCAACGATTTAAAAATAAAGTTGTGGTCGTACAATTGATGGGCAGCTGGTGCCCGAATTGTATGGATGAAACAAAATTTCTCAGTGAGTTTTATGATGCTTACCGCAGCAAGGGTGTGGAGATCGTTTCACTGGCTTATGAATATTCAACAGACCGGGAACGTTCAGTAAAGAGTTTGCGAAAATTTCAGAAACTTTTTAATGTGCAATACCCTATGCTGATAACCGGTGTTACGGCAGGCGATGAACAGAAAACAGAAAAGACATTACCCCAGATAACCCCTATACAGTCATTTCCTACCAGTATTTTTCTGGATAGAAAAGGAAACGTAAGAGATATTCATCCCGTGTTTTATGGTCCGGGAACAAAAAAATACTTTGAAGTGTACAAGAAGGTTTTTACGGAAATAGTCGATGACTTATTGAAAGAAAAATAAAGCTCCAAGGCTCCTAAAACTATTTTCCTTTGTATACAAGTCTGTAGTTATCACTCTTCCGGGTCAATATCAAAATAAACCTCTTCAAATCCACTGAATTTCAGCTAAATCATGCGTGGTAGCAGTTTTACTATTGTATCCTTCCGTATCGGGTATTAGTTTAGCGCTGTATTTCATCGGAAATCTTCTTCGCTTGCAAACCAGTAATTAAAATTTTTTCGTGTGAGAAACACGAATATTTCGCACTGGTTTTCCCTATAGTATCCAAAGTCTTTATATCCATTCCTGTGATAGCCGAAAATTTAATCAACCCTTATGAAAAAGGTCCTGTTCCTTGTATGGTTAGGTGTTTTTTCTTTCGATCGGCTTCACGCCCAGGCTTCGTGCACTGCTATAACCTATACTGTTGATCTTTCAGCCTCCATTGATACGTCTGTTGTTATTCAATCTACGCGAAACGGTGATTGTTGCGGTGGTACCAATTGTATTCGATTCAATATAACCATGAACCCCGCGTGCAGCTATGTAAATTTTACCGTAGAAAACCCGGCACCTCCGGGAAATGCAGCCTATTACCAGGTGAATTGCGGACCTCCAACTTCATTGGGAACTCCCATTTGTGTCGTAGGACAAAGTTTTATAACAATTACTTTTTGTAAACCCGGAAATGATAACCCGATCTATACGATCACTGCTGCAGGAGCTATTAAAGCTTCGGATGATATAACTGTTCGTGAAGGATGTACCGGTGCAATGAGTGTTAGCGGATTAATTCTTTCAACAATAAACTGGACCTCGGTTTACCCCGGTGTGCAGGGTAGTTATGATTCTTATTTAAGTTGTACGTCGGGTTGTTCAGGCACAACTGTTACACCACAACAAGGTGCACCCGCTTATATCGATTATATAGTTAGTGGTAATCGTTTATGCGGACCGGTTGTTAGTGATACGGTTCGTGTTTATACAACGCCCCAGATAGCCACAGCAATTACGCCAAATAACATTACAATATGTGCAGGTGACTTTACAACACTCACGGCAACAGCATCAGGTGGTGATGCTCCATATAATTTTATTTGGAGCAACGGCCAGCCAGGTCAATCTATCAGTGTTAACAGCGGGGGAACTTACTCGGTAGCTGTTACTGACATTCATAATTGCCTTCCTGCCATAAGCACCGCAACAGTAGTAGTTGCTCCTGTGCCGACGGCTCCGTCAGTAACAAGCAATTCTCCTGTTTGCGCAGGCAGCACATTAAATTTATTTGCATCAACAGTGCCGGGAGCTATTTATAGCTGGACCGGGCCAAATGGTTTCATTTCATCAAATCAAAATCCGGTTATAAATAATGTGACTGCAGCTAATGCAGGTTCTTATTCAGTAGTTGTAACTGTTGGACAATGCACCAGCCTTGCAGCAAGCACTTCAGTTGTGATCAACGCAATTCCGGCGCCTCCGCTTGCATCAACTAATTCGCCTCTTTGTGAAGGAATGAATTTAAATCTGAGTGCATCTTTAATTTCAGCAGCTACTTATAGCTGGACAGGGCCAAATGGTTTCATTTCATCAAATCAAAATCCGGTTATAAATAATGTCGGGGTAATCAATGCAGGAATATACACCGTAACAGCAACCGTAAATGGATGCACAAGCACTCCTTCATCTGCAACTGTTGTTGTTAATGCGCTTCCTGCTGCTCCTGTTGTTTCAGGTAATAGTTCATTATGCGCGGGCAGTTCAATAAACTTATCGGCCGGAACGATTAACGGGGCATCTTATTCATGGAACGGTCCGAACGGATTTACTTCCGCATCACAAAATCCGGTGGTATCCAATGCAGGTATAAATAACTCAGGCGTGTACTCAGTTACTGCGACAGTCAATGGCTGTACAGGTGCAGCCGGTACATTACAAGTAACCGTTAACCCTATTCCGTCACCACCGGTTGCTGCATCTAACAGCTCGTTATGTGCGGGTTCGACTTTAAGCTTGTCAGCATCTGCAATAGCAGGATCTTCTTATTCATGGACAGGTCCAAATGGTTTTACTTCAGCAACTCAAAATAATATTATTGCAGGCGTTACCAGTACAAATGCAGGGTTCTATTATGTAACAGCAACGGTGAATGGTTGTACAAGTGCGTCAGCAAGCACGATGGTAGTAATTGAGCAACCCGCTATCGTAAATGCAGGTACTAATCAAACCGTTTGTAGCCTGGCCGGATTTGTAAATCTGAATGGAAGTTTGAGTGCAGGGCATGGCGGAATTTGGAGTAGTAACGGAAGCGGCAGTTTTTCACCTGCGAATTCAAATTTGAATGCAACGTATTATCCATCTGCAGCAGATATTTCAACGGGTAACGTAACATTAACGTTGACCTCTGCAAATAATGGATCTTGTCCTGCTTCATCTTCATCAACGCTAATTTCATTCACCACGTCTCCGTCGGTGAATGCAGGCAACACTCAAATTATTTGTGCAGGAACAGCATTAAACTTATCTGCATCAACAGTGCCGGGAGCTATTTATAGCTGGACCGGGCCGAATGGTTATACTTCATCTCAACAGAACCCGGTAATAAATAATGTAACCGCAGCTAATGCCGGTTCTTATTCAGTAGTTGTAACTGTTGGACAATGTACCAGCATTACATCAAGCACTTCAGTTGTGATCAATGCAATACCGTCATCACCGCTTGCGTCGACTAATTCGCCCCTTTGTGCAGGAATGAATTTAAGTCTGAATGCGTCGTTTATTTCAGGGGCCACTTATAGTTGGTCAGGACCCAATAATTTCAGTTCATCAAATCAAAATGCAGCTATAAATAATGCCGGAGTGATCAATGCAGGAACCTATACAGTTACTGCTACAGTAAATGGATGCACCAGCACGCCTTCATCTGCAACCGTTGTTGTTAATGCGCTTCCTGCGGCTCCTGTTGTTTCAGGTAATAGTCCTTTATGTGCCGGCAGTTCTATAAACTTATCGGCCGGAACGATTAACAGTGCATCCTATTCATGGTTGGGGCCAAATGGATTTACTGCTGCATCACAAAATCCTGCAATACCAAATGCAGGTGTAAATAATTCTGGTATGTACTCAGTTGCCGCAACAGTCAATGGATGTACAGGTGCAGCCGGTACCTTACAAGTAACCGTCAACCCGATTCCGTCATCCCCGGTTGTTACGTCGAATAGTCCATTGTGTACAGGTTCAACCTTAAATTTATCCGCATCCGCAATAGCAGGAGCTTCTTATTCATGGACAGGTCCAAACGGTTATATTTCATCAACTCAAAATAATTCATTGACAGGGACTGTTAATACAAATTCTGGTTTATATTCTGTAACAGTAAAGGTTAATGGCTGCGCCAGTTCACCTGCAAACACGATGGTAGTAATTGATAAACCAGCTATCGTGAATTCGGGAAATAATCAAACTATTTGTAGTCTGACTAAATTTGTAAATTTGAATGGAAACGTATCGAATGCCGGGAACAGTGGTATTTGGAGCAGTAATG
>Ga0207712_10002642_pt1 | contig 11470 bp, 9 predicted proteins | sample KBSS44metaG_FD_184402 | JGI IMG/M metagenome (GOLD analysis project Ga0207712, IMG submission 184402) | Switchgrass rhizosphere microbial communities from Kellogg Biological Station, Michigan, USA - KBS S4-4 metaG (SPAdes) (version 2) | ecosystem: Host-associated > Plants > Roots > Rhizosphere >... | reverse complement strand
TTGCTAATATTTGCGCGGCTTGGCTGCCGCGAAGTTGGGGTACCATACGATATCACGATGATTTCCTCGATCGCCGACCAATTTGAGACCGCCTGGCAGCGTTTTTTGCTAACGATCGAGGTCGATGTGCTCAAGCCGTCGGCGACCTCTCGAAGAGCCACCCGGTCAGCATTGGTGCGGGCGATGCGGGACGAGATAGGTTCGATCGGGGCGGGAGCGGTAATGCCGGATTTCAAGCAATCGACGAAGCAAAGGTAAAAAATGAGAAACGCAGGGGGAAAGAGCTATACAATAGGTAAGGGTTTGCAATTTTGCTGTAATCCGGCATAATTTTTAGGTCTTATGTTTGACTCTGTGCCAACGCTAACAGAATTAGAGAGGCTGCCCTTTCCCTACAACAACCGAGCATACTGCAGCTATGAGCCGATCGAGAAAAAGATCGAGCATGCCAAGGTATTGATCGTGAACGATCTGCTGCGCTATGAATCGGATCTTTCGCCGCTCGCCCGACGCGATTGGAACGGAACCACCAAAACCCGGTTGGAATTTGAAAGAAAGGTCTCGGGTATGGCGTGCGACAACATCGCAAAAAACGTCCTGCGGCTGGTAAAGCAGCCGAAGACGCTGACCGTGCATTTGTCCGAGGTCGCCGAGGCAGCTCATCAGTTCGAGCCGGACGCGATCGTGATGAGTGGCACTTTTTCAGACTTTGATTATTACAATCCCGAGCACATCGAAAAGTTCAGGACATTTATTCATAAGACCACTATCCCGGTTCTGGCTATTTGCGGAGCTCATCAGCTTGTCGGTCTTGCATTCGGCGCCCCGTTAAAGACGCTCGACGATCTTGACCTGGCTGAAAAGCGTTCCGACAGAATGGTCGAGTACCAGTATAGATTCGTCAAGATCGTTGATAAAAATGACCCGATATTTGAGGGGAATGACGATCAAAAGTCGGGGATCTGGCAAGACTACACGAAGGAAGACGATATTCTTCGCGTCTGGCAGAATCATGGTGTTCAGGTCGAGGGCGTACCCGAGGGATTCAAACTTCTGGCGAGTTCCTATCTGTGCAAGAACCAGATGATGGTAAAGCGCTCGGACGGTCAGCTGATATACTGTGTTCAATTTCACCTCGAAAAATCATTCGAAGATTGGTCTAAGAACCCCACCCGCTGGGAACATCAAAACGAGTCACGCGATGGCCGCATCTTGTTTGAGAACTTCCTGAAACTAGCTCTGGAACGTAAACATTAATTTGTTCTTTTCGCCCGACAGTCTTCGTCATCAGTGGTGCCGGACAAATTAGTGTATGAAAACGTTATTCAACATCTTCTCACTTATTTTCCGACACCCCTTGAATAGGGGGAGAAGGTTTCGTTCCTTGTTGCGATTCTTGCGCTGGCAGATCGGAAGTCGCCTGGTTCCGGGCGCGGTTGCGGCGCCCTTCGTCGACGATACCCGGCTCCTTGTGCTGCCTGGAATGACCGGAGCAACGGGCAGCATTTACCACGGTCTCCACGAATTTGAGGACATGGGGCTCGTCCTGCATGCGCTTCGCCCCGGGGACCTCTTCGTAGATATCGGCTCTAATGTTGGCTCCTATACTATCCTTGCGGCAGGAGCCTGCGGAGCGCGCGTTCTCGCTATTGAGCCCAACCCTGCTACGTTTGTCCACCTCAACGATAACGTCCGATTGAACGATCTGGAGCGTCTTGTTCAGACAAGGAATGTTGCTGCCGGGGCGGCGACGGGCGTGCTCGAATTTTCAACCGATCTTGATGTGTTGAACCATGTCATCTCCGAGACCGATTCTGCTGAATTACCGCGAACGCAGGTTCCGGTTGAAACTCTCGACTCGTTACTGGCAGGTGATGCTGCTTTTCTGATCAAGATCGATACCGAAGGATACGAGACGGAAGTGATCGGGGGAGCATTGGGAACTTTGAGCGATCCGGCGCTTGTCGCGGTTGTGATGGAAATGAACGACAGCGGCAAACGATATGGATTTGATGAAAACAAGCTTCATCGTCTGATGCTTGAAAATGGTTTTCGGCCATTCCGATATGATCCAATTGATCGCGCCATTACGCCGCTTGAGATCGAAAAAAAGAATCTGTTGGCGGGGAACACTCTGTACGTTCGTGATTTGGAGGGTCTCACGGCGCGAGTTCGTTCCGCTCCACGGCATAGTGTGAATGGCGTCAGCTTATGATTGGCAGACACGCCGTAAGCCCCCTGGACGTTTTCCTACTTAGGTTTTCAACATTCGTTCCATTTCCGAAAATCGTTCCAGCATCTGCTCATGAACGTGATCCACCTTTTCATGTAGGTGAGCGATCTCAAGCTCGGCTTTGATATTCACGTCGTACTCGATATCCGCACGGATCTTGTCCTTGGCCGCCTGCCGGTTTTGTGAGATCAAAACAAAACAAGAAAGAAAAATTGCCTCAAGCGACACGATCATGGTCAGCAAACCGAACGGGAACGGATCGAACTGGTTAAACCCCAACGGAAGAGTGTTGACTGCTATCCATACCGCGAACCAAAGACCGTTGATGATCAGAAACTGCATGCTGCCGCTAAACCAAGCGATCCAGTCCGCGATAAGCTGAAGAGTCGGCAGTTTCTCGTCCATCTCTTCATTCACATTTCGCGAAACCCTGGTCTGAAGCAGTCGATCGACCTTACGCAGCATCGTGCTCATCGCGGCAAGCATGTTCAAGGCAGCGTCCGGCTGTTTTTGAAACAGGAGCAAGAGGTCTTCGCGGTCAAGCAGCAGGAGTTCGGTGTCCATCAGCGTCATCGCAGTTGCGGATCGGGGACGTTCATCGAGCATTGAAAGTTCACCAAAGAGGTCGTTCTCTTCGGCAACAGTCAGGACGATCTTTTGCCCTGCCGTGTCCTTGACGTAAAGCTCCACTTCGCCTGAGCGCACAATATACAGGGCATCTCCGAAGTCACCGGCATTGAATATGATCTGTCCGGCCGGAGCAGACATTGAATCGATCACAGAAGCAAGTTCGCCAAGCTCATTTTCGTCAAGCAATTCAAAGAGTCTTACTTGAGCCAGGTCGGTTGGGTTACACGGCATCTCTTTCGTCTATCCTTGTGAAGAAATTTAGTTAAGATCGAGTAAGAGCAGAATCTCGGCAATCATAGCGTTATCCGGGAGCGGTATTCAAGAGCCGCGATGCAGGCGAAAGGATCTTGTTAAATTAGAAATCACAAATATGTGAGGAATCCTTCTCCGTAAGGGATAAAACGATCTTGCGAGTGGGAAAAATGACTTAGGCCATGGGGGAAACGATTTAGGCCATGGGGGAAATGATCTAGCCCATGGGGGAAATGATCTAGCCCATGGGGGAAATGATCTAGCCCATGGGGGAAATGATCTAGCCCATGGGGGAAATGATCTAGCCCATGGGGAAAATGATCTAGCCCATGGGGAAAATGATCTAGGCCATGGGGGAAATGATCTAGCCCATGGGGAAAATGATCTAGCCCATGGGGAAAATGATCCAGGCCATGGGGGAAATGATTTAGCCCGCGGGGAAAATGATTTAGACCATGAGGGAAATGGTTCAGGCCGTGGGGGAAATGATTTAGCCCGCGGGGAAAATGATTTAGCCCGCGGGGGAAATGATTTCAGCAAGGGCTGAAATGGTATTTTCAGGCCTGATTCTTTGTCTTGTCGTTCAAAAGAACTGAGTATAAAAGAACAAAGACTGCCTGAAAGATCGATCTTTCAGGCAGTCCTTTTTTGCCCGTTACCAGACCGTACATTGTTTTTCCCGCACCATTTTGTCGGGGAGCTTACAGCCAAATGCTGCGGCAAATTGCGGCATGTTAGATACAGGTCCATTCACGCGAAAGGCCGATAGGGAGTGCGGGTCAGACTGTACAAGCAAACGGGCATACTCGGCACGATCATTCTCCGCCCACGCTTGGGCCCATCCAATGAAAAATCTTTGCTCGGGTGTGAAACCATCGATCTTTTCAGGCTGTGGTTTGCCCTCGATTGACTTCTTGAATGCATCGTATGCGATGGCCATTCCGCCCAGGTCAGCGAGATTCTCACCTAGCGTAAGCTTGCCGTTCATGAACAGGTCCTTCTCGACCTCATAGCCATTGAACTGGTCGACAACGCAATTGGCCTTGTCCTCAAACTTTTTCCTGTCGTCCGGAGTCCACCACATTTTCAGGTTTCCGGCTCCATCGTATTGGCTTCCCTGATCGTCAAATCCGTGAGTCAACTCGTGCCCGATGACAATACCGATGGCTCCATAATTCAAGGCGTCGTCCGCTTTGAAATCGAAGAATGGCGGCTGAAGGATGCCGGCAGGAAACGTGATGTCATTAAAGCTTGGGTTGTATTGGGCATTTACAGTCGCGGCGGTCATCCCCCAACGGGTCTGATCGAGCGGCGTTCCGATATCCTTAAGATCCCGAACTGTAAGAAATTCATTTAATCGAACAGAATTGTCGAAATATGACTTGCGGCTGAGGTCCAATCCCACGTAACCGCGGAGCTTTGAAGGGTAACCGATCTTTCGCTTGATCACTTCAAGCTTAGCAAGAGCTTGTTTTCGCGTAGCATCACCCATCCAGTCCACGGCATTGATGTGCTCACGATAAGCGGTGAAAAGGTTGTCGATCAATTCGTCCATGCGCTTCTTTGCGGCGGGCGTGAAATTCGTTTTAATGAATTCCTGTCCCAGAGCTTCGCCCAGAACATTGTCGGCGTTGCGCGCACATCGTCGCCAACGCGGCTGCTGCTCCTGAATACCGTTCAAGGTCTTGCTGAAGAAATCAAAGTTAGCGTCGTCAAACGGCTTGGACAACTGCGACGCGAATGCATTGACCACGTTCCAGCGAAAATAGGTCTTCCAGTCGGCGACGGAAACATCGGTCAGCATTTTGCCGGCTTCTCGGAAAAAGTCGGGCTGGCCAACGTTCATATTAGTGAATTTCGGTGAACCGACCTCGGCCGCATATTTGTCCCACTTGAACGACGGCATAAGCGTTTGTGCTTCCTCCGCTGATATCATCGTGTAATAGTTCTTGGGGTCGCGAAGAGATACAGGATCTTTTGAGGCTTTCGCGAGCCGCATCTCGATAGCTATCACGGCATCGGCATTCTTCTTCGCCGTCCCCGAATCGTCGCCGAGCAGGCCGAACATCCGCGCCACGTGAGCGACGAACTTATCACGGATCGCCTGTGATTTCTCGTCGGTCTTCGTGTAGTAATCGCTGTTCGGAAGGCTTAACCCACCCTGGAAAGCGTTGGCTATATTAACCGAGCTATTCTTCTGGTCAGGATACGCAGCAAAAGTAAAGACCGCGCCGATTCCCTGGCGGTGCAGCTTCGCGATCTCTGACTGAACTCCGGCTGCATTCTTGATCGCGGCAATATCTTTGAAATAAGGCTCAAGAGGTTTCGCTCCCTCTGACTGAATGGCCGGTTCGTCCATGCAGGTCGCGTAGTAATCGCCGATCAATTGCGTACTCGAACCTTTTGCCGCTTGCGAGTCCTTCGCGGCATTTTCGAGAATGTCACGCGACAACTCGCGATTGCGTGTGATCAGGATGTCCCAGGTTCCCCACGACGGAAACGCCGCGGGAATTTCGGTCTTCTTCAACCAATTCCCGTTAACGTACTGATAAAAATTGTCACAGGCGTTCACCGTTGTATCCATACGGCTGGGATTGAACCCCGATTGTGCAAATGAAACAGTATATAAAGCCGATATTATGAGGCCGGCCCCGAGCTCTCGAAGCAATTTCATAGCAGTATTCTCCTTTATTAATGATGTATGAAACTTTCGAGGATATTACGGCCTGTGAGTAGTTTTTGTTTTACATAGAGTAGCCTTCTGGCGTGCTTAATGCTCCCCGGCGGGGGAAGCGTACTGGAAAAATGCGGATGCTCATATACACGATGCAGACGCTTAAAAAGGAGCCGTCACGTACGTCCGGACAGGTCCCCCATACTTCTCAGACAAAAAAGAACCGCGAACTTCTCAGATTCGCGGTTCTTTCGGTTTTATGCTTGGGTTGCGGTTATTTTTCCATTACCCCAAGAACGAAGTTACTGATCGCGGTGAGACCGTTGCTCAAGCTGGCCGAGTTATACTGCAAGTTCGAGTTACCACCGCCGCTCATGTCGTAGTGCGGTGCAAGCCAATTACCTGCTGTCAGGTCTGTCGCTGGACTTAGAACGTCAGCGATTTTCGGATTCTCATAAGGAGACACAACGACATTTCCAGTTATCTCACCTGTACCTCCGCCGGCCCTCAAAACGCCGCCAGCACCTGTCACAATTATTAATCCTTTGAAATTGAAATTGCCCTTAAGCGTGAGCGTCCCAGTTACAACTAGAATGCCGCCGCCATCACCCTGTTGCTGACCGAGTACGACATCACCATCGCAGAATGTGATGCCCTGCCCAGACGCGTTATCTCCCCAGCTGGTAGGTGTAACGCCATTAGCGAAAAAGCGATTGCTTGATCGAGCCGTCGTCGCAAACTGATGTATTTCAGCGTCGAGGGCCTGTGGAGTTTCCAGCCAATACGGCATCTCGTCCGAAACATCCGACGGCGTGCCCTGGACACTTCCATTAAACGGATTGCTTCCATTGCCAAAGGAGCAGTTGGCGGGGGGGCTTTGATGCAATGTGAAATCCTCAACACAGTTCAAGTTACTGGGGTCATTGGTGCCGATCGGCGGTATGATGTCAGTCGAAACTTGGTCGACACCTGAATATTGGACCACTCCAGATTGACCTAGATTAAAGACGAAATTGGATGCTGGGCTGGCGGTACTGTTCGGTCCGACGAGCGTTAACGCCGCGGGAGCCGTAAGCCCGTTGAAGAAATTCTTCTGGATTATCGCCTGCAATTCCTTTTTCGCTCCCCGGGGACCGTACCCGGTGGATTTGATCAGCAGCCTCACTGGTTCGGGCGGAGTTATTGTTCCTCCGATGACGTTGGCACCTATGACCGGTTGAGCTCTATAACCGATCGGCGAGCCTGCCGTATAGCACGGCGACGTCGAATCAACAATCGTAGCGGGCGAACAAGCCGATTGTTGCCAGTTTGTTGACGGTGCGGCCGCAAGATTTAGGTCTATCGAGCTTCCCACCAACGTCAAACTCTGCGAATCGAAGATGATCTTTGGTACTTCACTCGGGGATGTTGTTGCCAGGATCCACCCACGTATCTCCCGCACCGCATTGAACGGCCGCGTCATTCGCACAATGATGTCAAAACGATTATTCGCAGGAATATATTGCCCAGGCGTGCCGGTTGAATCACGGGTGATGGTGAAGGTACCGTAAGTGGTTGTCAGCAAACCGCTAGTCATGTCCTGATCGGAGACCGCGGGCGGGGGCGTGTACTGGATCTTCAGCCAGTTGTTCGGCGTCGTGACCCCCGCAGAGTTAACATTATACGTTTTAACTGTTCTTAGAGCGGGGTTCGTGCCGGCCGTGTCGTCATTGTCGTAGATCTTTCCGGAAACCGAAAACGAGACATATCGGCCCACATTGTCCGGGTCAGAGATCTGAAGAGAATATGAATAGCCGGGCTGGTTAAGCGGCACGCAGGGTACCGCGGTTGGACCGCAGGTGGAGGAGTAGTTTATCCATCGTGACAGGCGATATGGAGCACTTGCGTCCGCGGGCTTATTTGATGTGACGGGATCAAGCGCCTTGATATAGTTGATCTGGTTTGGCGTGTCGGTCGGCGAGGCCGATGTATTGATCAGCGGATTCGCAAGCACATCGGAGCATCCCGAAACTTGGTTTTTTTGGCACCGCAGAACGTGTACGGCGGTCTGAATTCCGCTCTCCGCCGCATGATAGGCTTGCTGTTCGGCTATAGAGTCGGTCACGTTTTGGCTGTTCATTGACGATTCAAGAAGAAGCCCCGCGCTTGCGGTCAGCAGCAATGCGGTTATCAAAAGCGCCATGATCAGCGCTGCTCCCCTTTCGTTTTTCCGATCTTTCTTGTTAACGACTTTTTCCCTTTTCATAACGTTCCTAATCTTGCCTCAATTAAACAAATCATTTCGAAAACGGCCGACTGCAAAAAAAAAACTAGTACTGATGCAGCATGTAATTCGAATTCCTCAGGTTTATCTCCGATGTGAACTTAACCGAAGAGTACGGAGCGTTGGGTTCGCCGGACACCGGGTCAAGAGTAACGTCAACGGTCAGCTGAATGCGGCCGGTCGAATTGGTTGGCGGGCCCGTGGTTACGGCGCCGGTCGTAGGATCGTAGTTGTAGTAAACAAAACTTACCTGACTTATTTTGTTAACTACTACAGATGTCTGCGGATCGGCATTCGGGTCGTAACGAACGATAGAGCTCGTGGGCGCGTCCCAAAAATAGGTAACATCCTCACCCGGCTGGTTTGTACATATCGTCGGGCAGGTCGGGTTTATCGGGCCGGGGCCTGTGTTATTGATGTGGGTCCTAAAATGTATCTGAGCGCCGTCCGTGTCTGATTCTATGATCCCGTTGTTAGAGTTTTTGGTCAGGGAATCGTCATAGATACCGAATCCGGAATTCGCGATCTCGCGCGACATTAGGTTAAGTGCAGCCTGAGCCGAGGTAAGAGCGTCGGTCCTGCGGCTCTCCCTCGTGCGGATCCCGACTGCCCTGTAAAGCACCGATGAAACGATGCCCAGCAGCATCAACATGACCGTCATTGAAATTAGCAGTTCGATCAGTGAAAATCCGGTAATGTCCTTATTCGTTTTGCGTGTCATTCTAATTGGACCTCACCCTGCGCAACTCTACCGTCGCCGGTACAGCTGTCTGCCAACCCGGGCTGAGGACTGAAAGGCTCGCCGTGACCGTGATGTCCTTGAGCGTAGGCGTCACGAGGTCATTGTTCGTGATGATCGTGCGGACATTGAACGTAGTATTATTCACCACAACGGTTTGCGTGGTGTTTCCGGCGGGCAGTTGGTCTTGACCGGGCGTGAACTTCAGGCTTCGCAGCCGCTCGACTTCCTGCTGCAGAACGGCGAGCGTCTGTGCCCTTGAATTGTTTCCAGCGTTGTAGTTAATTGCGTAGGTAATCGTGCCGAAAACCCCGAGCACCCCAACCATGATTATGACCATCGCGATCGCTGTCTCGATCAGAGAAAAGCCCCTCTGACCGTGTCGCGCGGATTCGGCCGCTTCAGAATAAACATCCTGTTCCATTTTTATACGTCTCGAAAAGCGTTTCATAGTATTGATTCGTTGGTGCCGTGATTACCTAAAAATGGAGATCACTTGCAAAAGCCGTTACTTCGTGTCCACTGCGGTGGCGAAGCCAGTGGATTCCCACAGATACATCCTGTCAGCGCCGGTTTTTGATACGGGGCCGAGATTGGACACCAGGGGGCCGGCGTCGCGGTTGGAGCAGGCGTCGGGGTTGGTGTCGGGGTAGCCGACGGATCCGGCGTTGGCGTTGGGGTCGGCGTAGGTGTTGGCGTTGGTGTCGGCGTTGGTGTTGGTGTTGCCGTTGGCACCGGCGTGGGCGTAGGCGATGTCACCAGCCAGTTAATTAGATCAGGGTTGATCTGCGACCCGGAATCGATATCTGTAACTGAAGGATTGTCAAAGGTCGGCATTGCGCTCCCGCCAAGCATCATTGCCACTGTCCCCGTCGGCGAAACGAACAGCACGTTGGAGTTTTGGGCGTTGACCGTCGCCGAATTGCACGCGCCGTCGCAAAAATAGATTAGGGGAACATTTGGCGGTGGGGTCGAGACGCAATCGGTCAAAAGAGCATGTCCGCGCTCGTCGAACCTCACCGTAACCGGTAACGTAACCCCGTTACCCACGATCTGAACGTTATTAGTGTTGCCTGAAAAGTCGAACGTACGGATCTCACCTGGCAGATCTAGTTGTCCATTTTGATTAAAATCGGTCGTTACCGTAAATGACGTGCCATTAGTGATCGTGATACGGGACATATCACTACAGACATTGGCGCGTCTCTTGATCGAGTCGAACCTGGCGCGATCTAGATAAACCTTGAATTCGCGAGCTAGATTCTGACGATCGAGGTTCTTGCGCGTCGAGCCGAACGCCATGACCGCAAAGGCCACGAGTATGCTCAGAATGACCAAAACAACCATTAATTCGATCAAAGACACGCCTCGTTGGCTATTGAGCTTCAACATCGATCAATCTCCCGGAATTTTCCTGATTCTTTATAGTGGCGGGACGAAGAAAAGGTGAACTATCCCATCAAAGTTGTAACACATAGTGCAAAACTATGTCAAGATTCTTCAAACTTGTTTAACATATGGGGCGCCACTATCCCCTATTCGTAGGAAAATCGGATTAGGGACGCATTTCCATAATCCGATCTCTTAGTTTTGCCAAGTTAGGGGGTTAATCAAAGCAGTGGGTGGGTACATTTTCCATGGTATTTGTGATCAACATGTCTACAACAGCGTTAAAATCGCCTCCCGTTTCCTCAAATACGCGAAGCTGGTCGTCGGCCGACGTTCCGCGGTCGAGAATCGTATGAATGTGCTCGATCTCCTTTCTTGAGTCCAGGGGGTCGACCACATCGTCGACAAATTCGAGAAGCTCGCGGATGAGGTCCTTTACCGGAACCTCTTTCTGTTTGCCAAGATCCAGCAGCATCCCATCAAGACCATACCGGATAGCCCGCCATTTGTTCTCCTGGATCAGACGGCGATGGTACAGGCGGAAGCCCAGATTCTTCTCGATCAGCGTTTCCAGTTTGGCAACGATAGCCTGGAATAACGCCGCGACGGCGATCGTATCGTCAACCTTTGTGGGAATGTCGCAAATCCGAAACTCAAGCGTCGGGAATAAATGATGCGGGCGCACATCCCACCAGATCTTCGAGCCATTCTGAATACAGTTCATTTTTACGAGCAAGTCCACGTAGCTCTGAAATTGCTGGTACGATTCGAAGTGGTCCGGTATATCGGTACGCGGGAATTTCTTAAATACCTCGCACCGGTAGGATTTTAGCCCCGTGTTGAAACCAAGCCAGAAAGGCGAAGATGTAGTCATCGCCAGCACGTGAGGGAGAAAATACCTCGCGGCGTTCATGATGTGAATTCGCCGGTCCAGGTCGGCGATCCCCACGTGGACGTGAACCCCAAAGATCAACAATGATCTCGCGACCATTTGCAATTCATCGACAAGCAATTTGTAGCGGTCACCGTCGTAAATTTCCTGCTCGGACCATTTCGAAAATGGGTGTGTTGAGGCCGCAACGATCTCGAGACCTTTTTTTCGTGCAAGCTCCGATACAATACACCGGAGCTTCGAAATATCCTCGCGAGCCTCTTTTATGTTCGCGCAGACGCCGGTGCCTACCTCGATCATCGACTGGATCATCTCAGGCTTCACCTTTTCTCCAAGTAGAAGCCTGCCCTCTTCAAGCATCTCCGAGACATGCGATTTCAATTCGCGGGTATTTGGAT
>Ga0207712_10002640_pt1 | contig 11477 bp, 11 predicted proteins | sample KBSS44metaG_FD_184402 | JGI IMG/M metagenome (GOLD analysis project Ga0207712, IMG submission 184402) | Switchgrass rhizosphere microbial communities from Kellogg Biological Station, Michigan, USA - KBS S4-4 metaG (SPAdes) (version 2) | ecosystem: Host-associated > Plants > Roots > Rhizosphere... | reverse complement strand
CAACGGCCGCGACTCCAATGCCCAGCGCCTCGGCGTCAAGGTGTTTGCGGGCCAGGCGGTCACAGGCGGCGAGATCATCGTGCGCCAGCGCGGCACGCGGTTCAAGCCGGGCGAGGGCGTCGGCATCGGCAAGGACGACACGATCTTCGCCACGCGCCCGGGCACGGTGCAGTTCGCGCACGGCCGTCGCGGCCGCGTGATCTCGGTCGCACCGGCCGAGTAGTTGCGGAAGCACTCGGCGGTGCCGAGTGCGCCCCGACGGATACCCTCCCCGCCTCTGACCTACTCGATCGTCGCCAGAGACCCGTCGAGCGGCGAGCTCGGCGTCGCAGTCCAGTCGCACTTCTTCGGCGTCGGCTCGGTCGTGAGCTGGGCCGAGGCCGGTGTCGGCGCCGTGGCGACGCAGTCGCTCGTCGAGCCGGCCTTCGGCCCGCGCGGCCTCGAGCTCATGCGCGACGGCAGCAGCGCCCCGGCCGCGCTCCAGCAGATGATCGAGAGCGACGAGGAAGAGGCGGTGCGCCAGGTGGCGCTGGTGGACGGCGGCGGCAGGGTCGCGGTGCACACGGGGATGCGTTGCATCGCGCACGCCGGACATGCGCTGGGCGAACAGGTGAGCGCCCAGGCGAACATGATGGAACGGGACACCGTGCCGGCGGCGATGATCCGCGCGTACTCCGAGTCGAGCGGCCAGCCGCTGTCCGAGCGGCTCCTCGGCGCGCTCGAGGCGGCCGAGGGCGAGGGGGGCGACATTCGCGGCAGGCAGTCGGCGGCCATGGTCGTGGTCGCCGCGCGCGCGACCGGCAGCCCCACGCGGGATCGTCCCGTCGACCTGCGCGTGGAGGACCATGCCGACCCGGTCGGCGAGATGCGGCGGCTGCTTGGCCTCGAGCGCGCCTACGCGCATGCGAGCGCGGGCGACGACCTCGCCGGCGCCGGAGACCTCGCGGGCGCGCTCGTCGAATACGAGGCGGCTCACCGGGCGGAGCCGGACAACCTGGAGCTCACGTTCTGGTACGGCCTCGCGCTGGCCGGGAGCGGGCGCGAGGAGGAGGCGGTCCGGGTCCTGCAGAGGCCGTTCCAGGCGCACCCCGGCTGGGTGGAGCTTCTGAAGCGCCTGCCGGCGGCGGGCCTGTTCCCCGACGACCCCGAGCTGATCGGGCGCCTCGCCGGGACCAGGGCCGTATCGGAGCCCGCCGAGCCGCCGACATAGCGATGTTCCACGACCGCGCGCGCATCCACGTGCGAGGCGGTGCCGGAGGCAACGGCGTGACCTCGTTCCGGCGCGAGGCGCACGTTCCCAAGGGCGGGCCCGACGGCGGCGACGGCGGCCGAGGGGGCGACGTGACGCTGGTCGTCGACCCCTCGCTCCGCGACCTGTCCGGCTTCCGCCGCGGAGCGCAGTTCAACGCAAAGCGCGGCGGCCACGGCGAGGGCGCGAACCGCCACGGCGCGACCCCCGACACGCTCGAGATCCGCGTGCCGCCGGGGACGGTCGTCGAGGACACGGACTCGGGCGATCGCTGGGACCTCCTTACCCCGGGCGAGCGCGCCGTGGTCGCGCGCGGCGGGGGTGGTGGGCGCGGCAACCGCCAGTTCGCGACCGCCACGCGCCAGAGCCCGCGCTTTGCCGAGCGCGGGCTGCCCGGCGAGGAGCGCACGCTCGAGCTGCACCTGAAGCTCAGCGCCGACGCCGGCCTGGTCGGGCTCCCCAACGCGGGCAAGTCCTCGCTCATAGCGCGGCTCACGCGCGCACAGCCCAAGGTGGCCGACTATCCGTTCACGACCCTCGAGCCGGTCCTGGGCACGCTCGAGCGCGACGACCGTCAGCTCGTGATCGCCGACATCCCCGGGCTGATCGAGGGCGCCAGCGCCGGCGCCGGGCTCGGCCACGAGTTCCTCGCTCACGTCGAGCGCTGCCGGCTCCTGGTGCACGTGCTCGACCTGAAGCCGCTGGACGGCTCGGACCCGCAGGAGAACTTCGAGACCGTCGAGGCCGAGCTTCGCGAGCACGGGCACGGCCTGGCGACGCTCCCGCGCCTGCTCGCCCTCTCGAAGGCGGACCTCGTGCCGCCCGAGGAGGCGGCCGCCGCGGTGGAGCGCTGGCGCGACCGTCTGGGCGTGGAGGTGATGGCCACGTCCGCGGTCACGGGCCAGGGGCTGGAGGAGCTCGCGAACGCCATCTTCAGGGACGTGCCGCCGGAGGAGCGGGTGGAGGACAGCGCCGAGACGCCCGCCACCCACAGGGTCTACCGCCCCGGCCGCGGCGACGCCTACCGCGTCGAGCGCACGGGACCCGGCGCGTTCCGAGTGGAGGGCGAGCGGATCGAGCGCCTGATCGCGCGCCACGACGTGGACAACGACGAGGCGCTCCGCTACGTCGAGGAGCGGCTGCGCGCGCTCGGCGTCATCAGGGCGCTGGAGTCGGCCGGCTTCGAGCCGGGCGACGACGTGGAGATCGGCGGGATCGTCTTCGAGCTCGATCCCGGCTGATACAAGTCCTCCCGTGGCCCGATTCGCCGCACTGATCTGCCTGCTCGCGCTGCTGGCCGGGTGCGGCGGGGGTGACGACAAGCAGGAAGCCGAGCAGACCGTCCGCGACTTCGTTACGGCGTTGCAGAAGCGCGACGCGGACACGTTCTGCGACGACCTCGTCACCAAGGACTTCCTCGGTGAGTTCAGCGGCGCCACGGGCGACAGGGCGACGGAGTCGTGCAAGCGCGAGCTGAACAGCCTGACCAGCCTCGAGAAGGTCCGGCTCGTGAAGGTCGAAAGCACCAAGGTGAGCGGGGACGATGCAACGGTGACAGCCGTGATCGAGCGCCAGGGCCAGCGGCTCAAGCAGGTCTATCGGCTGAAGAAGGAAGACGGCGACTGGAAGCTGTCCGGCGCGGGGTAGATGCCGACGGTCGTCGTCAAGCTGGGGTCGAGCATCGTCGCGGGCGACGACGGCGAGCCGCGCATCGACCTGCTCGGACAGCTCTGCGACGAGGTCGCCACGCGGCACAAGGCGGGCGACCGTGTAGTGATCGTCACCTCGGGCGCGATCGCCTGCGGGATGCGCCTGATGGAGCTGCCGATGCGCCCGAGCGCGATGGAGGAGCTTCAGGCCGCGTCCGCGGTGGGGCAGGGGAAGCTCTACCGCATCTACGACGAGCTGCTCCAGGAACGCGACGTGCCCTCCGCGCAGGTGCTGCTGACGTTCTTCGACATGTCGGCGCGGACGCACTACCTGAACGCGCGCCACACGCTCCAGACGCTGCTCCGCTGGCGCGTGCTGCCGGTGATCAACGAGAACGACACCACCACGACCGACGAGATCTCGTTCGGCGACAACGACTTCCTGGCCGCGCAGGTCGCCATCCTGCTCGGCGCCGACCGGCTCGTCCTGCTCACCGACACCGGAGGGCTGTACAGCGCCGACCCGCGGCACGACCCCGATGCGCGGCTGGTCGAGCAGGTGGCGGGGGTGGAGGAGCTCGAGGGGTACGAGATCGGGCTGTCGCGCTCGCCGCTCGGGTCGGGCGGGATGCGCTCGAAGGTCGTGGCGGCCGAGATGGCCACGGCCGCGGGCATCCCGGTGGCGATCGCGAGCGGGGTGGAACGGGAGTCGATCGCCGCGGCTCTGGCAGGCGAGCCGAGCGGCACGGTCTTCCGGCCGCAGGAGGGACGCGTGTCGAGCTTCAAGCTGTGGCTGAAGTACGCGAAGCCGACGCACGGGCGGCTCGTGATCGACGAAGGGGCCGAGCGGGCGCTCCGCGAGCGCGGGACGAGCCTGCTGCCGGTTGGCGTGGTCGAGGTCGAGGGCGAGTTCGAGGCGGGCGACGCGGTTGAGGTCCGCTGCGACGGCCGCGCGGTGGGCAAGGGGATCGTGAACTACTCGGCCGCCGAGCTCCGGCGCATCAAGGGGCTCAAGACCGACGCGGTGCGCGAGCTGCTTCCGCGAGCGACCGAGGAGGCCGTCCACCGCGACTACTTCGTCCTTGAGTAGCGCCGGAAGTGCCGGCATGGCCCGGTACCCTTGTCTGCGTGGCGACGACCGCCCAGTCCGTAGTTGAGCTGTGTGCGCAGGCGAAGCTCGCCTCGCGCGAGCTCGCGATGCTCGACACGGCGACGAAGAACGCGGCGCTCGAGGCGATGGCGGACGCGCTCCGCACGCGCTCGCACGAGATCCTCGAGGCGAACGCACGCGACATGGAGGCGGGTGAGGAGGCCGGTCTCCACTCGGGGCTGCTCGACAGGCTGAAGCTGACCGAGGAGCGCCTCGCCGGCATCGCCTCGGACGTGCGCACGATCGCGGCGCTGCCGGATCCGGTCGGCGAGACGATCGAGGGCCACCGGCTCGAGAACGGGCTGGACGTGCGGCGCGTGCGCGTGCCGCTCGGCGTGGTGGCCGTGGTCTACGAGGCGCGCCCGAACGTGACCGTGGACTGCTCGGCGCTGTGCCTGAAGTCCGGGAACGCGATCGTGCTGCGCGGGTCGTCGACCGCGGCGCACTCGAACGCCGTGCTGGCCCAGGTCGCGGCGGGCGCCGTCCAGTGGGCCGGGCTCCCCGACGGATCGATCTCGATCGTGAGCGGCGGGGACCGCGACGAGCTGCGCCAGCTCGCCACTCAGGACGGCGTGGTCGACCTCGTTATCCCGCGCGGGGGCGAGGGCCTCAAGAACGCGCTGAAGGAGCACGCGACCGTGCCGGTGCTGTACGCGTCGGCGGGCGTGTGCCACGTGCTGGTGGACGCGTCGGCCGACCTGGACGACGCGGTGGCGATCACCGTCAACGCGAAGGTGCAGCGGCCGTCGGTGTGCAACGCGATCGAGACGCTGCTGGTGCACTCGGACGTCGCGTCGGAGTTCCTGCCGCGCGCGCTCGGCGAGCTGCGTGAGTCGGGCGTGGAGCTGCGGGTGGACGGCCGCACAAGGGCGCTGGCCGGATCGATCGGCGACTCGCTCGCCGAGGCGACCGAGGAGGACTGGGCCACCGAGTACCACGCGCTGATCCTGTCCGTGAAGGTGATCGACTCGCTCGAGGAGGGGATCGACCACGTGAACCGCTACGGCACGGGGCACTCGGAGGCGATCGTGACGGGGTCCACGGAGTCGGCTCAGGCGTTCACCGGCCGGGTGGACGCCGCGGCGGTGTACGTGAACGCGTCCACGCGCTTCACCGACGGCGCCGTGTTCGGGATGGGCGCCGAGATCGGCAACTCGACCCAGAAGCTGCACGCGCGGGGCCCGATCGGGCTGCGCGAGCTCACCACCTACAAGTTCGTGGTCGAAGGCTCCGGGCAGGTCCGCGAGTAGCCGGTTTGCGCGTAGGGATCCTCGGAGGAGCTTTCAACCCGCCGCACATCGGTCACATGGTGTGCGCGCAGGAGGCGTTCGTGCAGCTGGAGCTGGACCGGATCGTGTTCATGCCGGTCGGCGTCGCGCCGCACCGGGAGCTCGACCAGGACCCGGGGGCGGAGGTGCGGCTCGAGATGGTCGAGCTGGCCGTGGCTGACGACGAGCGCTTCGAGGCGTCGCGGGTGGAGGTGGACCGCGACGGGCCCTCGTACACGTCGGACACGCTGGAGCAGCTCGCGAAGGAGTCGCCGGACGACGAGCTGTTCGTGATCCTGGGCGGGGACCAGGCGGCGGCGCTCGCGACCTGGCACGAGCCGGAGAAGGTGCTGGAGCGATCGACAGTCGCGGTGTTCGAGCGGCAATCGTGGGGCAGGAACGGGATCGGGATCAAGATCGGGCGGCTGCGGGGCGCGCGGAACGTGCGCTACCTCGACATGCCGCTGATCCAGGTGTCGTCGTCGGCAATCCGGCGCCGGGTGCGTGCGGGCACGCCGATCCGGTACCTGGTGCCCGACAAGGTGGCGGACTACATCGAGAAGAAGGGGCTGTACGCGGAGCAGGGAAGCCAAAAGGAGGCGGTGGCGTCATGAGCACGCCCGACACCCCCGCCCCGGATTCCACCGCGCTGGCCGAGCGCATTGCGGAGATCGCGTCCGACAAGAAGGCGATCGACATCCGCGTGATCGACCTGCGCGGCATCGTCTCCTACACGGACTACTTCGTGATCTGCTCGGGCAACACGGAGCGCCAGGCGAAGGCGATCCACGACGGCATCCACGAGGAGCTGAAGCACGGCGCCGGCGGCCGCCTGCTGCCACGCCGCACCGAGGGCGACCGCGAGGCCCGCTGGATCCTGCTGGACTACTGGGACGTGGTAGTGCACATCTTCACGCCCGACGCACGCGAGTACTACAGGCTCGAAAATCTCTGGGGCGAAGCCCCCGCCCGCTCCGTAGGCTGACCGCTTCCGTCCGCTCCTCGTGCGAACATGTGTTCGTGCTGTCGAGCGATCGAAAAGGGGCAATAGCCGAGGCGAAGATCGCGGCCGCTGCGATCGAACTGGGCATTTCCGTCCTTCGACCGATCACGGAGCATGCGCGTTACGACCTCGGCTTCGATGTCGGCGAGAAGATCGTCCGGGTGCAATGCAAGTGGGGCCGCCTGGACGACGAAGGCGCCGTCGTCCAGGTGCAACTTCAAGGATCCTGGCTGTCTCCAACCGCCGGTTACGTGAGGAGCAGCTACTCGGAGGAAGAGATCGACCTCGTCGCCGTCTACTGTCACCCGTTGGACCGCTGCTACCTTCTGCCGATCGCTCTCGTTGCCGGCAGGCGAGCCATCTTCCTGAGGCTCACACCGCCGAAGAACGGCCAGAGGGCATGCATTAATCTTGCTGACGAATTCGAGTTTTCTGGGGCTGTAGCTCAGCTGGTAGAGCATCAGAGTGGCACTCTGAGGGCCAGGGGTTCGAGTCCCCTCAGCTCCACTCCCTCATCACCCGAAGTGCTGCGCGTCGGTGCGAATCAGTTCCGCAACCACTTCGGGTACTACATCGAGCGCGCCGCCGACGGCAACGAGGTGTTCGTAACTCGCCGCGGGCGACCCTACGTCCGCGTGCTCCCGGTCGAGCCCCGGCTTCAGCTGGTGGCCGCCTAGGTCCCCACCGCCCGCCGCCGGCAGCGCCCGTCACACTTCGCGCCGTGATCGGGCGGCGGCTTGCGGGGATGCGGCTTGTGATGTGCGCGTTCGTTCTCTGCGTGGGTGCGGTCGCCGTGACCGGGTGCGGCGGCGACGATGACTCGGGCGGCGCCGCGGGTGGGCTGAAGGTCGACCGCTTCGATTCCGACGCCGCTTGGCGGCTCGTCGAGCGGCAGGTGGAGGTCGGGCAGCGACCGGCTGGGTCGCCGCAGCTGAGGGGGCTCGCCGAGGAGCTGCGGCGAATGCTGCCGAATGGGCGCTTCGAGTCGCTGCCAGGCGAGCCCGGGCTTCGCAACGTCGTCGGGACGTTGCCCGGCACGCGCCCGGGCATCGTCGTCGGCGCCCACTACGACACGCTCGTGAAGCCCAAGGGGTTCGTCGGCGCCAACAACGGCGCCGCGGGCACGGCCGTCGTCGTCGAGGCAGCGCGCGCCGTCCAGGCCGCCGAGCGCAAGCTGGCCGATCCGGAGGGCGGCGCCCCCGAGGTCCGCTTCGTCCTCTTCGACGGCGAGGAGCCCGCCGCCGGTCTTCCCGAGGAGAGCGCAGACTTCTACCACTCGGGCCTCCGCGGCTCCCGGGCGTACGTGGCCGCGCACCCCGACCGGACGGCCGCCATGGTCCTCCTCGACTACGTCGGCAACAAGGGCCTGAAGCTCCCGCGCGAGGGCAGCTCGCACCTCGAGCTCTGGGCCCGGCTTCGGGCCGCCGCGCACAGGGTCGGGGCGCAGCACGTCTTCCCGCCGTACTCCTCCGACACGATCACCGACGACCACACGCCCTTCCTCCGCGCCGGCGTCCCAGCGGTCGACCTGATCGATTGGAGCTACCCGGGCCACGACCTGAGCGACGGGCTGGACAAGCTGTCGCGCAGGAGCATTGACGCCGTCGGAGAGAGCGTGGTCGACCTGGTCGGTGGGCTGCGAGAGCGCGGCGTGCCCGAGGGCTAGCGGCGCCCGACCCGAAAGGCGCTCCGCGAGCACCATTCCGCGGAGTGGCCGCATGAACTAGCCCGACCGGACGAACGTCCATTCAAGCGGGGGACCGCCGGGCCCGACAACTGGTCTGATGAGCCTCGGTGCCGCCCCTGCGCCACTCACAGGACGCCGACGCTTCGCCGCGCTCGGCCTCGTCGCGCTGGCCGCGTGCGCAATCGCTCTCGCCGCCCGCGAATCCGGCGCGCTCGCGCCGCTCGAGCGGGAGGCGCTCAAGGCGCGCTTCGACGTGCGCGGGACGGAGCCGGTCGACGGCCTTCTAGTCGTCGGCATCGACGCCAAGACCTTCGGCGAGCTCCAGCAGCGCTGGCCCTTCAAGCGCTCCCTCCACGCGCAGGCCGTGCGGCAGCTCCACCGAGCCGGCGCGCGGCTGATCGTCTACGACGTCCAGTTCACGGAGCCGACCATTCCACGCGAGGACCTCGCGCTCTACGACGCGATCGACAGGGCCGGCGGCGCGGTGCTCGCCACCAGCGAGAGCGACCACGGCAGGACCGACGTCCTCGGCGGCGACGGCAACCTGCGCGCGATCGACTCGCGCGCTGCGGCGTCGGACCTCCAGAACGACACGAGCGGCGCAATCGCCAGCTTCCCCCACGACGTCGCCGGGCTCGACAGCATCGCCGTCGTCGCCATGCGGCGGCTGACGGGCCACGCGCCCGACCCGTCCGGCTTCCGCGACGGCAAGGCCTGGATCGACTTCCGCGGCCCGCCCGGCACGGTGCCCACGGTCTCCTTCTCCGACGTCGTCAACGGCCGCGTGCCGGACGCCAAGATCAACGGCAAGGTCGTCGTGGTCGGCGCCACAGCGCCCACGCTCCGCGACGTCCACTCCACGCCGGTCGGCGGCGAGGAGCTCATGCCCGGCGCCGAGGTCCAGGCCAACGCGATCTGGACCGCGCTCGACGGCCTGCCGCTCCGCTCCGCCACGCCCGCCCTCAACCTTCTGCTCCTGGCCCTGCTCGCGATGGTCGCGCCGCTCGCTCGCTGGCGGCTCCCACTGGGCGCGGTCGGCGCCGTCACCGTGCTGGCCGGCGCGGGCTTCCTGTTCGGCGCCCAGCTCGCCTTCGAGAGCGGCACGATCGTCGACGTGGCCGCGCCGCTCCTGGCGCTCGTGCTCGGCGCCTTCGGGGCGATCGCCTGGAGCGAGTTCGCCGAGCGCCGCGTCCGCACCCGCGTGAGCCGCGACAACGAGCTGCTCGAGCAGCGCGTGCGCGAGCGCACCGCCGACCTGGCCGACGCCGAGCGCGAGATCGCGCAGCGGCTTGGCGTGGCGGTGGAATGGCGCGACGCCGAGACCGGCGTGCACATCGAGCGCATGGGCCACCTGTGTGAGCGGCTGGCGCGCGAGGTAGGCCTGAGCGTCGTCGAGGCCGAGCTGCTGCGCCACGCCAGCCACCTCCACGACGTGGGCAAGGTCGGCATCCCAGACGAGATCCTGCTGAAGCCCGGCAAGCTCGACCCCGCCGAGTGGGCACATATGCAGACGCACACCACGATCGGCGCGAGCATCCTGTCCGGCTCGAAGTCCGCGCTCGTGCAGATGGCCGAGCAGATCGCCCGCAGCCACCACGAGCGCTGGGACGGAAGCGGCTACCCCGACGGCCTCGAGGGCGACGAGATCCCGCTCCCCGCGCGGATCTGCGCCGTCTGCGACGTGTTCGACGCGCTCCTCTCACCGCGCCCCTACAAGGACGCCTGGCCGCTCGCCGACGTGATCCACGAGCTGGCGACCCTGCGCGGGACACACCTGGATCCGGCGCTGGTCGATGCCTTCCTCCCGCTGGCGGCCGACCTCCACGCCGAGTGCTTCGGCGCAGAGGAGGAGCCGCCCTCGCAAGCGGACTCCGCCGCGTAGCGCCTACGGCGTCTCGTGCCGAACCCGGGCCCGCAGCTCGGCGTACCTGATCGCCTCGTAAGCGATCACGGATGACGTGATCGCCGCTGCGAGCGCGAGCGCAACGATGGCGTCCACCTCGGTCCCGACCGGGATGAGAGCCAGGCAGACCACGAGCGCGACGAGGCGCGGCCGGTTGAGCGTGCGCACGTTCCGCAGCCGGAAGGCCACGTGGCCCGCGTAGTAGAGCGCGACGCCGCCGAACAGGGCCACCGAGGGGATCGTCTTCAGCGGCTCGTCCACGTCGCCGAGCGTCTTCTTCACCCCGAGCGCGACCAGCACGATGCCGGCGATCATCGGCAGGTGCAGGTAGCTGTACGAGTCGCGCGCGATTCGAAGCCGCTCGTATCCCTCCGAGCTGCGGAAGCGCCGCTCGGCCGCGATCGCCACCACGTCGAAGTAGGCCCACCAGAGCCCGAACGCGAGCACGAGGCCGAGCAGCGCTGCGGCGATCGTCCCCGCGTCGAGCTCGCCGTGAAGCCCGGTTCCGATCGCGACGATCGACTCGCCCAGCGCGATGATCACGATCAGCGAGAAGCGCTCGGCGAAGTGGCCGGGCGAGACGCGGAAGCCGCGCACGCCGAACACGTACGGGCCCGCGAAGTCCGTCGACAGGGCGACGACCCACAGGAGCGTCTGGGCGGGGTCGTCGAGGAACGCCGCCACGATCAGCAGGGCCGGCGCCGGAAGCGCCGTGCGGGACAGCCTCCGGATGGCCTCGCCGGCGTCGATGTCGTCGTTCGCCTCGGCGAAGATGAAGATGTGGAGCCAGCGGGCGGCCGCGTAGGCGAGCGCGAACACGAGTGCGTCGTCGCCGAACGCCTGCGGAACCGCGAGCGCGGCGATCAGGAACGCCCCCATCACGGCGAGGATGAGCAGCCGCTCGCGGTCCTCCTCGGCGGCCACATAGTTGGTCAGCCAGGCGTACGCCGCCCACGCCCACCAGAGCGCGCTCAGGATCAGCATTCCCCGTCCAAGCGCCTCCCAGGTCGGGTCCGCGGACATCAGCGCGGTCACCTGCGTCAGCGCGAAGACGAAGACCAGGTCGAAGAAAAGCTCGAGCGGCGCAACCCGCTTCTCGTCGGCGGCTTCCATGAGGCGGACGAACGTTGCATCAAGTACCGGACGACCTGGCCGAAACAGGCTCTGTGCGGACTCGAGCAGCCATCGCGATGGCGCTGTGCGCCGCGGCTCTCTTCCCGAGCTCCGCGCTCGCCACGACAAACGACGGCCCCTCGATCTCGGAATTCGAGACCGGGCTGACGTCCGGCGTCAGCCTCTGGGGCATCGCCCCGGGGCCCGACGGGAACCTCTGGTTCACCGAGGAGTCGCACAACGCCGTCGGCCGGATCACGCCCGGCGCGGTCATCACCGAGTTCGGCGCCGGCTTCCCCACGGGCAGCCCGCGCGGCATCGTCACCGGCCCGGACGGCAACCTCTGGGTGGCGATGGCCGGTGGGAACGGCGCGGTTGCGCAGGTGACCAAGGCGGGCGAGGTCACCGAGTTCGGGACGCTCACCGGCGGCGACCCCGAGGACATCGCCGTCGGC
>Ga0207712_10002639_pt1 | contig 11477 bp, 9 predicted proteins | sample KBSS44metaG_FD_184402 | JGI IMG/M metagenome (GOLD analysis project Ga0207712, IMG submission 184402) | Switchgrass rhizosphere microbial communities from Kellogg Biological Station, Michigan, USA - KBS S4-4 metaG (SPAdes) (version 2) | ecosystem: Host-associated > Plants > Roots > Rhizosphere >... | reverse complement strand
GCAGTGGCAAGGTCTGCCCATAAGAAAAACTTATGGTCATCAACAACAAGATTATAAGTAAAACTCTTTTCATATAGCAGCTTTTAAGAATGTAGCTTTTGGTTTTTTGATGAAATGAACATGACACAAAACCATGCAACAGGCACCATCAATGCAGCAAGGATGAATAATGTTGTGTAATACCCTCCAGCTGTCAATTTTGGTACTAATAATGTAAGAATGATCGTTCCTGCAACTGCTGAAGTTCCGCCCATACCTGCTACTGTTCCTACATTTTTTCCATTGAAATAATCAGATGGTAATGTTTGCAGGTTATTGATCAAAAATTGAAATCCGAATAATGTCGCACTGATCAGCGCCAGTGCAATGGCAATATGATCTTTTAATTGATCCATATAAAAAGCAGTAGCGCCCAGCGACAAAAGCATGATGACACTGCCTATAGTTATGGCATGTTTCCGTGTTTTATTCGGAGCCATCCCCTTTTTTACAAGCATGGAGGAGTAAAAGCCTCCCAGTAAACCACCAATGGCAGCAAAGAGATAGGGTATCCAACCGGCGCCACCAACTGCTTTTATATCAAATGAAAATTGTTCTTTCAAAAAAGTTGGCAGCCAGGTAACGAACATCCACCAGATGGGATCAATAAAAAATCTTGATGAAATGATACCCCATGTATTTTTAAACTGCAATAATTCTTTCCAGGAATATACCTGCACTTCAGCTGTTGCAGCCTTTTGTATTGATTGCTTATCGGTGATATGATCTTTTTCCTTATCAGTGATCCACGGATGTTTATCGGGTGTATTTTTATTAATAACGATCCAGGGGATGATCCATAATAATCCTAAGACTGCAATGCCCGCAAAAGTTGCCCGCCATCCAAATGCCAGGTAAAGACCTGCAATAGCCGGGGCCGCAACAACAGAACCCAATGAAGCTCCGGCGCCAAAAATTCCCTGTGCTATTGCTCTTTCCTTTACAGGAAACCATTCTGCATTACTCTTGGTAGCACCGGGCCAGTTACCTGCTTCACTCATTCCAAGCATAGCTCTAAAAATGCTAAATGAGCCAACTGATCTTGCTATTGCATGTAAAGCAATTGAAATGCTCCACCCGATGATTGAGACGACCATTCCCAATCTTGTTCCAATGGCATCCATCATTTTACCCGTTGCCGTTTGCCCTATTGCATACGCAACCATAAAAAAGGTGGTGATCATAGCTAATGCACTCTTACTGTCTGCGTCAGCAATGTTGAACTCCCTGTAGATATAAGGCCACATGATATTGATAGCGCTACGATCAATATAATTAATGATCGTTGCCAATCCGATCAGTCCAATGATCCACCAGCGAAGTCCTTTTACTTTCATAGTTTTTAGTTCTGCGATATGACCGGTTTCAGAGATCATTTTATTTATCAATAAAATCTTCACGCATGGGACTAAATACATCTATCAATACGCCTGCTTCCAGGCATACTGCGCCATGTATCACATTAGGTGGAATATAAAATGCATCGCCGGCACTCAAGATCTTTTTCTCCCCGTTTATCTCCACTTCAAATATGCCACTCTCAACATGCGTGATCTGTGAATGATAATGCTGGTGAAGTGTTCCTACACCTCCTTTATCGAATTGTACTTTCACGACCATCAGTTTATCATCATAGGCCATGATCTTTCTTTTCATTCCCTTGTCTACTTCCTCCCAGGGTATTTCCCTGTTCTCGATAAACATCTTCGATGTTTCTGTTGTTCCCATTTTATCTTTTTTTAATTATTTATGATAGGGTCATCTTTCAAATATGTTTCGCTATTCAGGCTTCGCCCCTGGCTGATCGTAGTCGAAATCACCATTACATTTTTTCTCCATTATATAAAACCAAATAAGGACCTGTCCATGTCAATCCCTGCGTTGTATGATTTTTTTTTGGATCAAAGTCTTTATTGCATTGCGCTATTTGTAATTTTTTCCCATTCACTATTACCTCGGCTACAGAATATTGTTCATCATTTTGTAACAATCTGATATCTCCTACTGCCGGATAAGTGTCGGCAGAAGATTCAGCAACAGGATCGAAGTTGCCGTGTATTTCTATTACACTAATAAAAGATTGATCAGTCCCATTTTTACGAATAATGAAAGCAGGTTCATGGCGTAAATTAAAATTGGGATCATTAGCGCCACTGCGTGTAAAAAATAGTTGCGCTTTTCCCTGTACTAGTGTTGAGATCGTATAATAGGTCCTCTCATTTAAAAATGTTAGCTGAACCAAACTGTCTTTAACAACAGCTTCAGCTTCTTTCCACAAAAACTGGTAACCGTTTTTTGCTCCTGCCGTTTCGAGTTTTGTGGTATTTGCCGTGTAGTTTACGGAAGTACTTATGATCTGACCACTATAATTAAATGGAAGGTCATACTGGTGCTCCTCTTTTGAATTGATATTGAAAATATCAGTAATTAGCTTTCTACCTCCCGGTAACTGCAACAGGTAAACGCTACGCTGTAACTGTACGCCTTTATAAGCATGTTCTTCTTTCGCTGCTACAACCTGTACTGCATCCTTATCAATATTGCTGAATAATTTTATGGGATGAAATTTTTCAGCTTCTGATTCTTTCGCATCGTAATGACTTGTTTCATTAACCACGATCGTATTATGTGCTATTGTTTGCGCAGCATACGCTTTGTTCTCGGGCAAGTAACGGCCCCCATACTTTTGTTCTATGCCAACAAACCGGACAGCGCCATAATCCCGCAGGATCTCATTTCCCTTATCATAAAGGGTATAATTCAACCTGTCGAAATGGCCATGCGAAAGCCCATGCGAAGTATATTTATAAAATAAAGTAGTAAGGTCTTTATCTTTTCCATTTCGAAGTAAACTTAGTCCGCCTTCATCTCCTTTTGAACCATCTGTATATTCAACCGATCTGTAAGGATAATATGCGGATATATTTTTGTTAGAACTGAGCGAAGCTGCAATAGCAACTCCACCTTTGTTGAGGAGGACTTTGTCTTGCTTCCTGGCGACGACCAGCAATCCGTTATCTTTTCCATATACATCCCAGGCAATATCGATAACGGTCACCAGTTCATTTGTCGTGTAATCTTTTTCTTTGATCGCATCATTAAAAGAAAAAAAAGTACCGTCCAAGTTTGTTTGCTGCAAACACGAAAGCAATGCTTTTTGCAGAATGCGATCCCTGTATTCAAATATCTTTAGCTCCGGTCTTGCATTTTTTAATCCTGCTGCAAAAAGATAATAAGGTAAAATGGCATAGCGTGCATAATAAGGTCCTTCAGTATAATAACCATCCGGCGCAAATAATCCATTCATTTGTGCAAGAAAACCGGTTTGACCATCTTTATTAGATCCGTATAGTGCCTTATCAACATACTCTTTATTATCGGTAGCAATACCAACAATGCCAACGCCTGCACAAGCCCACACACCATGATTATGAATAAGATTAAACCAATCTTTCAGATCCTTTGTTATAAAATCTATTTCCGGCTTAAACGCTCCGTCTTCAATTATTTTTCTTTCGCTGGCAGATAATGAATTGTAGATAAGATCATAGGCCATACCTGTATATACTAACCAGTTCGCATCGTTCAGGGCCTGCCAGAAAATATGCCCGGGAGAATTGCTTGTGGCTTGTGGATGGTTCGGCAAATCGGGATTCAGTTTTGCGTATTTGAGAAAAAGTTGCTTTGCCAGCAATGCATATTTAATATCGCCGGTGACATTATATAATATGCCGCTGTTGAACATCAGCATATAATTACTTTTATGCTTCTCATGTGTATAACCACCGGCCGGATCTTTAGGAAAAGGAACATCTAAATCTTTTCCGATCCATTCATCCACTTCTTTTTTTAATTCATTATAGGAACGGGTAAGCAACGGATATTTCAGCATATCCTGTTTTACTTTTGCTGCTTCCGCTTTTGTAAAAAAAATAACCGGGTGTTGTGCTGTAAGCACGGCAGGTAATAAAAGCAAGTTTATGGTCCTCAGCAATCGCAACATTCAATCAGTCCTTTATTAAAAAACCTGTAAATAGATTTTCAGTTCTATATGATCATGCGAAATAAGAACCGCCATTGATCTCGATGCTCTCTCCGTTTATAAAAGAAGATGCATCGCCGGCGAGATATACAACCAGGTCACCCACTTCTCTTGCTTCACCCTCCCGGCGTAAAGGAGTTGCATTAGCAACATTTGTTCTTACTTCAGGTTTGGTAAATGTGTTATGAAATGTAGTGTTGATCATTCCCGGTGAAACACAATTCACCCGGATACCTTTCGGCCCCAATTCTTTAGCCAACCCTCTCGTCATGGTAAGTATACCGCCCTTTGCAGTAGCATAAGCGAGGGCACCAAAACCCCCGCCATCTCTTGCTGCCTGTGAAGAAAAATTAACAATGGCGCCACCTTCGGTCATGTGAGGCACTACTTCTTTTGCTACAAGAAAGGCGGATTTCAAATTCAGATCGATCACCGCATCCCAAAATTCTTCTGTCAAATCCGCCAATGGTTTTCTTCCCATTAATCCACCGGCTACATTTACTAAAACATGAATTGTATTGCCAAATGCATTTACACAAGCATCAACTGTTTTTTTAACATCTGCTATTTTGGTCATATCACCCTGGACGACTATAGCTTCTCCGCCTGCATTTTTTATCAACTGGAGTGTTTCATCAGCCTGTTCTTTATTAGTAAAATAATTGACACAAACCTTAGCACCGGCCTCAACTAATTTTAAGGACACCTGCCTACCGATATCTCTTGCACCACCTGTGACAAATGCAACCTTTCCGTTTAATGAATACATAGCAGTAATATGATTAAAAGATGATGAGCGCAGTATAGATGAAGCGATCAACTATTACATTCAGCAACCCGATCGCATCCTATCGTAGGCTCTTAATTTGTAATATTAAGTTGATTTCTAAGCCCGGCTTCAAATGCGTTGCTTAGAAGATTTTTAAAATATCTCTCAAATCATTGAAGAAAAATTAAACTATTTGGACTAACGATAGATGTACTCTAAGTTTTTTTACCGATAACGTTACCGGTAACGCTGCCGGGATTTCCGTAACAAAGTTTGATTTAGCTTTACGCAACTACCCATATGGACAAACCTGCAACGATAAAAGATATTGCCCGGCAATTGAATATTTCCATCTCCACCGTATCCCGTGCTATGCGTAATGCACCCGATGTGAATGTAAATACCAAGCAAGCTGTAATGGCTTTATCAGAAGAGCTAAACTATCAGCCGAACAAACTGGCTTTAAGCTTAAAGCAAAAGCAAACGCATACGATCGGGGTGATCGTTCCCAATCTTGATTATGTATTATCAACAATGGTAAAAGGCATTGATGAAGTAGCATTGGAAGCCGGTTATACGGTAATGGTTTGTCAAAGCAATGAATCATTCGGCAGGGAAATTGTCAATACCCGAAGACTGCTTGATAGCCTGGTGGACGGTTTTATTATTTCGGTATCCAGTGAAACAAAAGTGTTTGATCATTTTAAAAAGATCCAGGATAAAAAAATGCCAATGGTGGTATTTGACAGGGTCACTCCTTTCTTAAGAGCGCCGGGTGTACGTATTGATAATGAAGACGGCGGTTTCCAGGCAACCGAACATTTGATCACGCAGGGATATAAACGAGTTGCCATTTTAGCGGGTCCCAAAAATCTTGATATCAGTAACCAGCGATTGCATGGCTATCTCAAAGCGCTAAAAAAATACAAGCTCAAACCAGATGACAATCTTATTATTTATTGCGATTTTGATCAACACTATGCTTATCTCGCCACGAAAGAATTGCTAACCATGAAAAACAGACCTGATGCAATTTTTACCATCAGTGACAGGATGGCGATCGGTGCGATGCTGGCGATTAAAGAAAAAGGTCTGAGGATGCCGCAGGATATAGGATTGGTTGGTTTTAATAATGAACCCATAACGGGATTGGTAACGCCGGGCATATCCAGTGTCGATCAACCATCGTTCGAATTAGGAAAATTGGCTGCAAAGCTTTTTATCGAAACTGTTCACCAGGATAAAGACATGAATGATGTGGATGAAGTACTTAAACCCAGGCTGATCATTCGTGAATCCTCTCAACGTTTAACAAAAAATGGCCGTACTAAATAAATAATTATGTTACGAATATTGTTACTGAAGTGCTGTTTACTTTCTACCATTATTGCGATGGCAAATACTGTCATCGTAAAAAATATAGATGAATTAAATGAAGCAAATAAAAAAGCTTTACCCGGAGATATTGTCATCCTGCAGAATGGCGAATGGAAGAATGTAACGATTAACCTGGATTGCAGCGGAACGCAGGAAAAGCCTGTAACATTTAAAGCACAAACACCGGGAAAGGTACTGATCACGGGCAATTCAAAATTGAAACTCGGCGGGAATTTTATAGTAGTAGACGGATTTTATTTTACGAATGGCTATGGGGGTGACGATGTGATCAGTTACCGGGTCAACAGCAAACAGTTAGCAAATAATTGCCGTGTTACAAATACAGTAGTTAATAATTTTAATAATCCAAAACGGATGGATGAAAATTATTGGGTAGCATTTTACGGAAAAAATAATCGTCTTGACCATTGCAGCTTTATTGATAAAAAAAACCTGGGGGTGTTGCTTGCTGTGGTGTTAGATGACGAGAGAAGTCGTGAAAATTTTCATTCGATCGATCATAATTATTTTGGCAGAAGACCGGCCCTTGCTTCTAACGGGGGAGAGATCATGCGGGTCGGTGTATCACAACATTGCCAGTTCAATTCGAATACACAGATCAAAAACAATTTTTTTGAGAGTTGTGATGGCGAAACAGAAATTGTATCAATAAAATCCTGCGCCAATGTTATTCAGGAAAATATTTTTAAAGAATGCCAGGGCTCAGTCGTGTTGCGTCACGGGGACAATAATCTTGTAGCCGGAAATTATTTTTTAGGTAACGATAAAACAGGCACCGGTGGCGTACGTGTAATTAATAAAGGACAAAAAGTATTGAATAATATTTTTTATAAATGCAGGGGTGTTGATTTTCGTTCACCGTTGGCTATTATGAATGGCATTCCGAATTCACCGGCAAACCGGTATGTCCAGGTGATCAATGCCGAAATAAGCAATAACCTGTTTTACGAGTGTGCGCCTCTTAGCTTTTGCGAGGGCAGTGATACCGAAAGAACACTACCACCCGATCATGTGATCTTCGAAAAAAATATTTTTTACAACAAAAGAGATCATTCGATCTATACGACTTCTGACAATATCGATGGCTTTATTTTCGCTGCCAATAAAGTGAGCAGGGAAATAAAACAAACATTGAACAATGGTTTTGAAAAAACGATACCTGATATTACACTCCTTAAAAAAATAGCCCCTGTTGAAAAAGAAAGCTATCAATCTTCCGGCGCTCTTTGGTTTTCCAAACAATCTGTGACCCCGGAGAATAGTTCATTATTGATCAATTGCAGTACAGGAACGCAGGTATATGCAGCGCTGGCGAGAAAGGAAGATGTAACAATCCGGCTGACGGGTAAAGATTACAAACTAACCTCTCCATTTATTATTTCCAAAAAAGTACGTTTTACAGGCGACAATAAAACACTTATAAATATCAGCTCCGCTAAAATGCTTTCGGCATTTTTGGTTGAAGGCAAAGGAAACTTATCGATTGAAAATTTAAAGATCACCGGCCCGGGCATAAAAGCAACGCATTTTATTTCCAATGATACCAGCGGCAATGTTAATCATTTCAATATTACCATTCAAAACTCAACGATCAGTGATCTTCACCGGAATAATGATTGCCGGGACCTGCTTTATATTCATAAGTACATGCTGGCAGACAGTATTGTCATTCGTAACAATAGTTTCATAAATAATTATTGCAACTTTTTTATAATGGCTGATGAAAAAGAAGATAAGGGTTATTATAATGCAGAAAGGATCGTTATAACCCAAAACACATTTAATAAACAGCAGGGCAGCCTGTTGAATATATACCGGGGAGGCAATGATGAAAGTACACTTGGTCCGAATCTAACTTTCAGCAACAATGATATTCGTTACTGTAATGCACCCGATTCACAACCACTCATCAGATTAACAGGTGTACAGGTAACCCGGTTTATTTCAAATAAGTTCTCCGATTGTAATCAAACAGCCACCCTTATTTTATATAAAGATGTCGTAAGGGCAAAACATTTTCTTGAAAAAAATATCCGGGTCAATTCAGGTGTAATTGAAACAAACCAGTTTGTAATGCAAAAAGATTGATTAGTTACCAAACCGTATTTAGAGTTTTTCGATTTTCTTTTTCCTTCTATCTGTAATTTATAAGACAAGCTCATTTTTTACTTGATGCTAATTTGCAAGTAAAAAAGTTATGAAAAAGATCTTATTGATTTCTTCAATAATTATTGTTGCAGGCATTGCAGTGTGGTATTTCTTTTTGAAAGAACCTGTCTTTAAAGCCACGAATGGTTTTTTGGTGAATGTTAATGACAAAGGAGTGATCATTGAAGGTTATGATCCCGTTGCGTATTTCATAGATAATAAGCCTGTTCAAGGCCATCCTCAATACAATACCAGCTATAATGGCGCCAGGTATTGGTTTGCTTCAGCAGAACATGCGGCGTTATTTAAAGAAGATCCTGCAAAGTATGCTCCTCAGTATGGGGCATTCTGTGGCTATGCTGTCAGCATCGGCAAATTGCGTCCCGTTGATCCGTTGATTTATCAAATTGAAAATGGCAGATTGATCCTTCAACATACACAGGAAGCTTTTGACCTGTTCAATAAAGATTTAAAAAAGAGTGTTGATAAAGCTGATATGAAATGGCCCGGCCTGGTTGCAAGTCATGTTGGCAAACCTGTTCAATACGACAAACAAGCTCCAACTGCATCAGTCAATTAAAGCGTAAAATGAAATTGTAAAAAGCCCGACACTCGCCGGGCTTTTTTATTACTGACGAGTTGCATTTGTAATCTGTGAGACAGCATCCCGCTCCCGGCTGAGTTTTCTTTGTGGTATAAATTTTTTACAATGAGAACCACAGAAAAAAATGTTCAGCTTGAACAAATGACGAGATCACAACTAAAGAAAGAGTATTTTTTTAAAATTATATTTATTCTTTCTACTCTTTTTATTTCCCTGTTTTCTATTTCAGCGCTTGCGCAAAATGGCAAATACTTTAACAATGTAGATGCGAACGGTATCATCCTCGATGGATATGATGCGGTGGCATTCTTTACCGATAATAAACCCGTTAAAGGTGATGCAGTATTTCAATACAAATACCAGGATGCGATCTATTACTTCTCATCGCATGAGCACCTCGATTTGTTCAAAACAAATCCTGATAAATACAAGCCGCAATTCGGCGCCTGGTGCGCTTATGCTGTTTCACTGGGCCGCATCGCCCCCATTGATGTCAATACCTTTTCAATTGTTGATGGAAGGTTATTTATACAACATAATCAAAGAGCCGTAAATGGATGGAACAAAGATGTGGCTGGTAATATCGGGAAAGCAGATAAATACTGGCCTTCGGTTTCTGCAAAAAACGGGAAACAAATTATTACCGACGAAGAAAAGGGATTTCTTAATAATACCGATGAAGAGGGAGTAACCTTACAAGGTTATGATGCAGTTTCTTATTTCACTGAAATGAAAGCAGTGAAAGGTGATCCAAAATACGCAGCAAGATATAATGGCGCGACTTACTGGTTTTCTTCTGAACAAAATGCAAGTATGTTCAAGGATCACCCGGAGATGTTTGCTCCGCAATATGGTGCATTCTGCGGTTATGCAATGGCATTAAATAAACTTCGACCGATCGACCCTGCAATTTTTGACATCGTTGATGGCAAACTGATCCTTCAACATTCCCAGGATGCCTACACGCAATTTCATAAAGATGTTGCAGGCAACGTGATCAAAGCCAATAACAACTGGCCGGGACAAATTAAAAAACATGCAGGCAGGAAAATAAAATATGATAAACCTGCAAAGCCTGCTGATGCAGGAAAATAAATGAACGGTGAAGTGTGAATGAAATAATAGATGATAACTGTAGATAACAATCCAGGGAATAAACAAAAAATAAAATAATGAAATCAAGTAAACTAGCAGCTGCACTGGCAGTAACTGCAATGATAATTGGTGCTACGGCCACTGCCCAGGTATCAACAACCGCAAACATAACATTAGAAGCTGCAAAAAAAGTTGTTGCAGAGGCTGTAAAGTATGCAAAGGCCAACAATGCACCCGGTGGTGCCATCGCTGTAGTTGATAATGGAGGTAATCTTGTTTACCTCGAAAGATTAGATGGAACATTCGCTGCTTCATCTGAAGTATCGATCAAAAAAGCAAATACGGCGGCCTTATTCAAAGCGGCTTCTGCAAAATTGGAAAATTCGATCAATAGCGGAAGGCAGGCGTTGATAACTGTTGGTCATACTTTTTTACAGGGTGGCATTCCGATTATGTATAATGGACAAGTGATCGGTGCAATTGGTGTGAGCGGAGCTTCGAGTGCACAGCAGGACGAAGAGATCGCCATAGCGGGTAGTAAAGCACCGATCCAATAGTCATGAAAAGATTTTTTGTAAACCACAGGTCAAAACATTATAAAGATCGCATCATGAGTAAAATATTTACCATCATCAAAATACAAGTGATCCTGTTTATTCTTTTGTTACTGGGCATTGCTATGTTTTCACAAGAGACACGCCAACTTGCGGTTGATAAGCCCCAGGCGATTGCCGATCTGAAAACCAATGAAGGCACCTTGTTAGTAAATGCAAAATGGTATATACAACCTGCGCATATACAGGATAAAGATTTTCGTTTACCCGGCCCCCAGCAAGGTGGCGGAGATGCTTTGCACTTGTATCCAACAGGGGCAACCGTTCAAACACATTCTTTGCATCCGCAAATTGGTTCGGAAGATTTTGAAAAAGGATTTACCGAAATAAAACCGACACAGCTGGAAGAAAGACAGGGCACCGGTTTGTTTTCTTTTGTGTGGTATAAAGTTGAATTAACGATACCATCAACGATCGGAAAATTAAATACAAACGGAGTAACAGCTGTGTTTGAAATTGTGGTTGACGATTACAGCGAGATCTGGGTGAATGGAAAGCAAATGGTTGGTTTTGGCCAGAGTGGAAATGGTTTGATTGCCGGCTATAATACAAGAAATCGTGTACTACTTTCTGACAATGCAAAAGCCGGGGATAAATTCACTATTCATGTACTTGGAATAAATGGACCTGTTGGAAAATTGCCAGATAATTATATATGGGTAAGAAATGCAGTTGTTGATTTTTATAAAGATGGCTTGCCGGTAAAAGCCGAATGGAAGGATATCGGAAAGATCTATACAATCGATGAAAAATTAAATTCAATTATCA
>Ga0207712_10002636_pt1 | contig 11489 bp, 7 predicted proteins | sample KBSS44metaG_FD_184402 | JGI IMG/M metagenome (GOLD analysis project Ga0207712, IMG submission 184402) | Switchgrass rhizosphere microbial communities from Kellogg Biological Station, Michigan, USA - KBS S4-4 metaG (SPAdes) (version 2) | ecosystem: Host-associated > Plants > Roots > Rhizosphere >... | reverse complement strand
ATAAGCTTCGATGTATTCTTGGGCGGCAAGAATCGACTTGGCAGAGAAACGAAGATCATCTTTGAAATCCTGGCCTACTTCGCGAACCAAACGTTGGAAAGGAAGTTTTGGAATCAACAATCCAGTAGATTTTTGGTGTTTCTTGATTTCTCGTTCTGCCACAGTTCCAGGGCGATAGCGGTGAGGCTTTTTGATGCCTCCAGTGGCCGGCTTGGACTTTGACTTTTTACGAGCCTTTTTCTTCTCTGAAACGAAAGAAGGGAGAACTCCGGCACCAGACATGGAAATATTGGTATCGCGGAATAGCTTGGAAAGCTCTTCATCGTTTTTGATGGCCAACATGATATGGCGAAGAGTAATTCGCTGCTTTTTGTTGTCGCGTGCCGCGTTGCCAGCTAGCTCCATAATTTCAGCGGCCAAATACTCCAACACAGCAGCCAAGTAGATGGGGGCTCCAACGCCCAGTCTTTTGCCTGAAATTTTGACGAAAGCCTTAGCCCCCTTCTTACCCTTGAAATAGCGTCGGACTCGAGCAGGAGAGAGCTGAAGACCAGCGCGTTGACCAGAGCTACCTCCTGTAGAAGAGTTGTACTTGGTCACGGCCTTGGTGCCCTCGGACACAGCATGCTTAGCCAATTCACCGGGCAAAACCATTCGGACGGCCGACTGAATCTCGCGAGAGGAGAAAGTCTTTCGTCCAGACTGGCTGGCCAAGAAATCAGCCTTTTCCACGATGGCCATACCGATGTGGAAAATCAGCGAATTTAATTCATTTTTAGCGTTATCTTTCATTCCTTTGGCAGGGTGAACTTGCCCCAGGATCTTGTAAAGGTAAGCATGGAAACTGATCTCACCCAAAGCATCCTTTTTCTTGCCAATGGAAGAAATAAATTTACCTCCACCAGCGGCCTCAATACCGGTAGTAATGTCGGATAACATCACCGTTTTGTGGCGTTTGTGTTCCATAGAAGCTACTGCGTTCTTAACGACGTCTTCCAGTTGAACTTTGATGCGTCCGCGAACTTCATCATAGACTAGTCCGCTGATTCGCTTAACGCCCGCTCGGCGGCACATCCTCTTGATGGCTGGCTTGGTGACCCCATGAATGTTATCCCGGAGGATTTTACGGTGACGGACTCCCTTGGCAGGCGGCATCTTATTGGGATGAAAATATTTTTTGGAATGATTTCGTCTTGGACGAAATAAATTTTTCCTGATCAGAGTCAACTTACCATGCCTTGTGACCCTTTTTCTTGACCATGGTCTTGGGCTCGTCCTCTGAAGAAGAGTAGGTTTTGGACTTGGTTTTTCGACCACTCTTTTTGGCCACGGCCTTGCCTCCTGTAGTGGCTTTTATGACGGGTGGCATGCTAAAATGATAAATAGGAGTGAGATGAGCCAGCGCAACCGCAAAAGGAAGATCTATATCATCTTGATCGTTGAGTTTGAACAATTCGAAAGTAATGGACTGACTGTCGTCAAAGTGATACACGGGTCCCATCAGAGAGTAACCGGCATTCCTAAGTTGGGGGTGGTCAGTAAAGGTGAGCCGAAAACCTTCGGGGGCTGGGCTAAATTCCAGCCCAGTTTCAAATGAATTATATCGGGCTGTGATATCTTCTTGCCTACCTTCTGACCGGCTAATGACGGAAATGATATAAAATTCCCCATATTCAGGAGTCTTTTGAGGTATTTGAGCGTCGCCAGTAGTGGTCTTAACGATAATGGGCGCAGGCACTAGGGCCTTATTGCCAGAGTAGTGGACGTTCTGCATCGAGCGACCGAATGACCGAGCGAAGCGAGGGAAGGAGGGAGCGAGACTGAGTTTTGAGGGAGCGCAGCGACCGAAAAACGAAGGCGGGCGCGGACGAGCGAAGCGAGGAAGCGCCAGACAACGAGCAAAAACTCTTTACCCACCACTACCAATCTTTAGGGTCTCTCTCAGAGAGACTGATTCACTTACTCCAACTACTTCACTACGCTCAGCACTTAATACAACCCCAACCCGGGAGGAGCCACAGCCCCACCCCTAGCTACGAACGGTACTGACCAGCATGGAGGTCGACTGTTGGGCTCATGAGAGTACAAATCATTATTGGGATTGTAGTTCATCAAAGGCTGAGTGGGCCGAGCATGACAAGAATTTTCCGATTGGTCGATGTAAGGCTGGTTTGAGTATTGGGCCCTAAGTCTGGAGTTAATATCTATGGGGACCCAACCTTGACTCATTTGTAAAAAATTATTATGGCCTCGACCGAGTATTAATTTCCTATTTCTTTTTCTGAGTGATGAGAGCTAGAGCAACTCCCAAGGCCACCAAGCCCAATACGATAAAAAGGGCCTGTTGGTTTCTTCCAGCTCGGCATCCCCCGTGGCGCCGAGACCCAAAGCCTTCTTGGCCACCTCCGTAGTACTCCCCAAAGCCTTCCACGCCAGCTCCCATTTCTCTATCACCACAATTCCATCTCAAACATTTCCCCTCAGCTGAAGAATAGAGAGAACAGACGCACTCTTTACATCCCCGGCCGCAGCGATGTTCATAAATATCATAAGTACCATGCCTCGATGGGGCCGCCTTTTCATAATTGGTAAAGGGTCCAAAACTTTCCCCTACGTAAGGGCTAATACCAGGTAGCGAAAATAGGGCCTGATCGGAATCGGAACCTAGCATACCCGGAGGCAACTCCCTAGAAAATGAAGGAGAGTGAGGAGAAGTGTGAACTGAGGCGAAGTCGGTCATACGAGGAGGCGCGCAGCGACGACGAGTGTGAGGCTTTTCGAGCGAAGCGAGAAAAGACGAACAAGTTAAGAAACTGAAAATTTTCCCCGGTCAACTTCAGTTCACCTCCTCGCTGCACTCGCTACACTCACCCGCCTAGGCCAACAACTCTCCTGCGGCTTCGGCAAATACCTCTTCAAAATCGGCCTTTTTGACGTGAGCCGAAAACTCTTTCCATAGCACTATTTTCAACTTTTCTAGTTTGGTTTTCATCCATTTCTCATACTTATCCTTAATTTCTTTATCGGCATCCTCTAATACTCCAAGGGTCAAAGCTTCCACCATAACCTCATCGGTTTCATCCCTAACCATAGCACCAATTCGTCCACTAACATTAGCCTTGATTTGCTGTTTGAAGGAAATTTTAACGTCTACTCCGTAGCCCTGCATTACTTGTGCTAATCTAGCTACATGGCCAGTAGTACAAGTATCTCCCATTTCTATCAAAGCATCAACGAAACGCCTCTCTAATAGATCAGCGATAACTCGGCCTTTCAGAGGTTTCTCTCCCGCGGCCGCATCGCTAGTTTTTACCACTTTTTGGTCACGAAAGTCTTGTACTAGCGTCCAAATGTAGCAGAATATCTTCTTAACGGTGAAAGATCCTTGACCAAAAGTAGAGTGATCGATACTGCACCTATATATGGCCGATCGAGCTTTCTTGATGTCCTCGTTAGAGGAACCCCAAGTCTGGTACAGAGCCGCAATATCTGACTCTACCTGGGAGAAGGAATAAGTGTCTTTATTTTCATCCATATCATTGATAAATGTCATAACAGCATCCGAGACCAGGTCGTCATGTACATTTTGGGAGTTTTCGTAAATAGTTTTGACCTTTTTGGCTATGGTGATATTACCCGATGCCGACGCCTCCGACCCTAAGTCCATCAACAATTTCGTAGAAATCTCGAGGTCAGCCTTATTCTTCTGGGCCAAGGCCCGAGTCCGAATAAAATCTAAAGCGTCAGCGCGAACATCTTCCTCCAACGTAACGTCTTTGCCTACTTTCAGTAACAGGTCCCTAGCTTCCGCTACTAGGTCATCTTGTTTGGACTCGTAGAGCACGGAAGCCGCCATGATGCGTTGACGTACATGATTTAGTTGATCTCTGACGAATAAAGCAACCACGGGTAACACAAATTCTCGTAAATTAATAACCTCAGATGGTCGTAGCTTATCTTTGACCAAGCTGGTAAAAATGGCGGGTATTAATACGATTCTCTTCCCGCCGCGCTTGTCAACCCTAGCCACTCTTCGGGTCCGCAAAAAATCGGCGATGATACCATACCTGACCTGAGTGGAATGTTGCCAGAGATCATCGGCCTTTTTCCGTTTGGCGGCCTCGCGGGCCGCACGGCGTTTGGCCAACTTTTCTGGAGGGATTTTACGCTTTTTAACGGTGAAAATATCTCCCTCCGACGACGTCGACTCGTCGCCTCCATCGTCGCTCAAAGCGGCTACTGGCGAGTCGTCTTCGGAAGCCGAAGGAGATGATTTCAAAAAATCAGGGGTGCTATCTTCAGATGAAGAAAAATCGGCTTCCTCTTCCGAAGAGGAAGCCGAACTCCTACTTCCCTCGTCTTCGCCGACACCCCCCATTTTAGGTAGGGTAGCCGGGTCAACAATAAGTTCGCATAACACTTCTTGAGCCAGAGAATGTTTGTCGGCATCGTCCCCCAACAATAAAAATTTAGCACATTCCACTCTATCTTTCCACTCAGCCCCAGGGTCGCTAGCTATGGTTTCGAAACCGATAGTAGACCCAGTAAGGTCGCCAGAATTGTATAACTTTAACGTTAATAGTAGTTTCTGCTGGCTGCCGACTATATTAGATTTCAATAACAGCTCAAAAAGTTGGGTAAGTTGAGGGGCTTGATCTGGGCGATGTCCCCAAACATCCGCTAGATGTTGTACTAAATCTTGGAAATTGGAAGGGAATGTAGTCTTACTGAATTGACTAATCTCGAATCTGGCTTTGCCCGTAAGATCAGAGTCCACTACCAAAAGTCTAGCCGCGGACTCGGCTTTGTGAAAGGCTAAGTTGATGACGCCTTGGAGTTGCAAGTTTAGGGACTTGTACGCAGTAGAGCCAGGGGCGGGCAACCCATCCAAAAAAGCTATAATTTCTTTGAGATTGAGTAACTCTATAGTTCTATTTTCGTTGGCTTTGTAGATTTTGGTCAGTTTTTGCTTGAGGTCTGTCGACGGTTTCGTCGGTTTGGTGGGAGGTGGAGTGGCTGGGGGAAGACTCGACTTAGGTTGGACCTTGACCGGGGCACTAACTTTGGGCGTTTCCTTTACTAATTTTGGTTCGACAACAGATTCAATTTTAGCCTTGGCCTTGGGTTGTATTTTGGGAGGAGGCGGTTCCTGAACCTTTGGTAATTTTTTAAAGGATTTTTTGGCTGTGCTCATAACTTTTATAACTTTTTTATATTAGTATTTTATCAAGGCCGTCCGCAGCAAAACTCTTTCTCTTTATTTTTTCAACTTTAAGCAAATATGGGAGGATTAGAGGGATGTGGAAATCCCTTTGAAGAAGCCGGAATGTGCTGTTGGCTGACTGAGAAAAAACGAACCGGTCAATATATACTTTTCGGCCTAGGATTTTTCTTCATATTTTTTGCGGCATTTGTGGGAGTGTTATAGGGAGGGGTGAGGGAGTGGGAGGGAGCGGGAGGGGTAAGGTAAAAATAAAAGTTGTGAATGGGTTGGAAAAATTTTATGAGTTGACGTTTGATCTCTGGCTCTCCCTTCGGTCGAGCCCAGCTTCGCTTTTTCTCGCTCCCTGCGGTCGCTTCGAAAAAGCTCAGTTTCGTTCGTCAACCCTCCCTCCGGTTGGGCCTCCTCACTCAATGGACTCCCTTTTCACCGTTAGATGTTTTTCCTGTGGGAAAGTGGTAGGAGGACAAACGAAATATCAAAAATATCGATCCTATATCGACGAAGAAGGAATGCAAGTAGAAGAAGCTCTCAATGAACTGAGAATTTTTAAATGGTGCTGCCGTGCTAGATTTCGTTGTTTTGTTCCTAATTTAGGGGAAGGTTACCCAGTTGATCCTACTATTATTCGAACTCCAGAAGATGCCGAAGCTTTGTTGCCTCCCATCAATACCAGCAAAATTGGTAGCGGACCTACTAATTATGAGGAGGATTATGAGTAAAAAATAAGTAAAATTTCTCTCGGAGAAACTATTCTGATTAAATATCAAAAAACGACCATTGTTCACGGGACGCCAACACTAAAGATACATCCATCTCTATTACTAAATAAGTAATTAAATAGACATAAGTTTGGTGTTTCTTATAATAATTACAATAATTTTTCTGTACATACAAATCTTCTAGGTTTTCAGGAACTTGATAATGTTCCGGTCTTTTGGCCAATGGGCGTATAAAAACCAATGGATTTTTAGAACAATACAACACTTCCAAAGTTCCCGGTAGAACTGGAAGGCTTTGGAGTTGATTATTGTAACAAAACAACTCCGTCAGTCCATTCGGCAAAACTGGAAGACTTCTGAGTTGATTAGAAGAACAACCTAACACTCCCAAAGTTTTAGGTAGTTTTGGAAGACTTTGAAGCTGATTATCGTAACAATACAGCAAAATCAAATTATTTGGCAAAACTGGAAGACTTTGAAGTTGATTATTATAACAATACAGCCCATTCAGTCCGTTTGGCAAAACTGGAAGACTTTGAAGTTGATTATTAAAACATTGCAACTCTTTCAAACCATCCGGTAGGACTGGAAGACTTTGAAGTTGATTATTAAAACACCATAACTCAGTTATTCCTTCTAACGAATGAAAAGTAACGTTTCCGTTATGAAAATAACACTTCAGTGACAAACCATTAACTTCTAAGCGAACTAGATTTTTGGATGATATGTCTAATCTCATAACTATCAAAGTTTATAATCATACGTCGAAGTCAATTTTTCTCATTGAAAAAAGTGCTAAAATACTAATTTCTCTCAGAGAAATTACTGCCCGTTTACCTTTTTTTCCCAATCAAGAACGTCAAGGCCAACCCCAAACCTAACAATACCAACGTTATTTTGACTCCCCAAGGCAACGGATTAAAACTACTTCCCACGTTATAGATTCCTATACTTTTGAGAAAAGTAGCTACTTGATGAACTTCTGCTTGAAAATTAAGATGACCGGATATGTTTTCAGACTTAACATTCTTAGTGGGCAACTTACCATAGAATTCGGGTATGGACTTTAACGCAGCTCCAGCTTCTCGAAAGTGCCAAGAGAGCCAGTGGTCATCATGTTTTTTGAAGAGAAACTGATAAGTACCGGCCTTAGAATAGTCCAACAGCACCGCACTAGTTTTAGGAAAATATTTCCGAGCAGCTAATATTCCACCGGCTCCTTCTACCCAGTCTACTTCCCGGACTCCAGAAAAATCTCTAGACATTTCCTGATAAGTTACGAAAAGATCACCCCTAATCCACCCACCAGTAGTTAATACCGAGTCTGGGTGAGCCCGGTGATGTTTCAAAAACTTTCCTATTATTCCCGATTCTGGCAGGTGATCATCATCTACTATGAAAATGAGAGTTTCAGGGTCTAATTCTACGTCTAACACGGGATAAACTTTAGTAATAGGGCCCCGATCTATGCTTTTTAGTACTTTAAGCCTGGGGTTATTAGGGACTGGATATTTAGGGTATCTAGAGCCATCCTTTCCGTAAATCTCTGGCAAGTTAAAATAAATTAAGTCTATTTCGGGCTCTTCTAAGAGTTTTTCGATGACTTCTATAGCTCCTTTGACACCAGAAGGAATGGTGGTAAGAGTAGCTACTACCCTGGGCTTATTAGACCCATGGCGCCAAGTCATTTTAGTGGACCTACTTTTTTATTATTGGGCCCACCACCCTCTAAAAAATTTTCGACCTCTACTGAGCCGATCCGGCGTGGGGAAAAAATACAAGATAAAATATTCTTTAAGATGTGTTAAGGTCTCGGGTGTAAAGAGTCGGTCATGGTAAAATCGTCTGCTACTCCTAATCGCGTAAGTAACTTTCTTTCTCAACTCGAGAAAAATAGAGCCTTGGGTGATGGACTTTACACTCACGTTTCATTCGAACCGCAGGGAAAATATTATTTCGGGGACTCTAAGAAGAAAAGGTCCTATGAGGCGGACTTGGATAAGGTGCTGACGCTGTATTGTAACGCTATTTCTACCGGAAGTGTGCTTACTATTGCTGAAAAACCCAACGATAGGGGTCCTTTCAGGGTAGATGTCGATCTGAAATTATCTTACAAGGGCGAAATCAAGAGATATTATACTACCGAAATAGTAGAGGCTATTATTCAAATCATTCACGAAATTATCGAGGATTATGTTGATTTAACAGCCGCTGACGACTATGATGAAGACACCGGCGAGGATTATTCTCCGTATCGAAGTATTTTATTGGAAAAACCGTCGGCCCGAAAAGAGGAGACGGTCCTCAAAGATGGCTTTCATCTTCACTTTCCTTATCTGATAGTGGACTCTTGGACCAGTACCAAAATGCACCAAGAGCTAATTAAGCGAATGTTGTTGGCCAATTTATGGAAAGATACTCCTTTTGCGGACCAGAAAGGACTCATCGACGATGAAGCCAGTATTCGCAATACTTGGATGATGTATGGCTCAGCCAAGTCTACCAAGGCCACTCCATATTTGGCCACGGCTTTTTACGACGAAAATATTCAGCTAATAGAGCCAGAAGACTTTTTCGCTTCCGAAATGGAAGGTCGCCAAAACACAGTATGGTATTATTTGGCTAGATTTATGTCTATTAGGGGTGTGGCCAAGGCTACGCCGTTAAAGAAGTCTATTAGGTTGCTGAAGGATGCGGAAATTAGGACTGGCAGAAAAAGAGCTTCCCAGAACTCTCTAACCAAGAGAAATAACGTTCAAGCGCAGCAGGACATCACTCTACTAGAACAAGGTGGCATCCTAGAGATGATTTCCAAAAATAGAGCTGACGAATTCAAAGAATGGTATCGTATCGGCCAAGCCTTATATACTGTTAGTTTGGGTGGCCAAGAAGGGTTGGACCTATGGATTAAGTTCTCCAAACGATCAAACAAATTCGTAGAAGGCGAATGCGATGTGTTGTGGGGCAAAATGAAACAAAATAACTGGCACATTGGTTGGTTGATGAAATGTGCCAGTTTAGACGCCCCGGAAGAATATAAGGATTGGAGACGTTCCGGGGTTGATTTTCTTATCAAAGCCTGCTTAAAAGAACCCAAGCCCACAGAGCGCGACGTAGCTCTTATTTTTCACAAACTCTTTGGAGATCGTTTTATTTGCGTCTCTAACAAGTCTACGGAATGGTATGAGTTTAGAGAACATCGCTGGAGAGTGTTGGACGGAGGTTTGGAAATAAAACGAGTACTTCCCAATGAGTTGCTAGGGGTTTTTGTGGATTACAACCGTCGATTGCTAAAACAGATGAAAAATCCAGACGCTTCCGATAAATTAGAAGCGGAAGCCAAGAAATGTTTAGCAGTTATTCATCATCTGAAAACAGATACCTTCCAAAACAAGGTAATTAAGCAATGTGCGTTACTGTGTCACAAACCCGAGTTTAATCGCATCAAAGATGAAAATAAGAATTTGTGGGTATGCGAAAATGGAGTTTTGGACCTCAAAGAGGGAGTATTTAGAGAAGGTAGACCGGAGGATTATTGTACCTATTCATGCGGCCTATACTATCGAGAGTTCTCTCCACAAGATGAGGAGATCAAAGATCTAGAAAAGATGTTTGAGGAGGTGTTTCCAAACCCCAATATTCGTAATTACTTCTTGGATAATGTTTGTTCGGTGATGGAGGGAGGCAATCCACAAAAGTCATTCGTTATAGGTACTGGCTCAGGTTCTAACGGCAAATCCGTGGTCTATGCTCTTTTTAGAAAGATGTGTGGTACCGAGGAAGAAGGCTATTGCATTTCTTTTCCTGGTCAGTTATTTTTGGATGGAGTTAGAGAATCGCAAGGAGCCGCTAGGCCAGAGTTAGCTCAAGTGAAAGGAAAGCGTCTAGCCGTGGTAAATGAGTTGACCAAAAAGGATAAAATCAATATCAGAACGCTAAAAGAGCTTACCGGTAACGATGAGTTCTTTGCCCGAGGTTTATACCTCAAGGGAGGGTCGGTCAAACCCATGTTTAAGTTATTTATGCATACCAACGAACCTCCCGAGATGGCCGGAGATGACGAAGCTAGCTGGGAAAGGGCTTTCTTCGTAGACTTTCAAGCTAAATTCGTACTTCCATCCAAGCTTCAAAAGTGGCCAGTGCCTCCCACTAGGGAAGAGCAGTTCAAGCTCAAGCGTTTCTTGGCCGACCAAACTCTGATGGAAAAGATTAACGATTTGAACTCTGAACTACCTACCGCTTTTCTATGGATGATGTTTAAGAGGTATAAGGTGTACAAACAGCAACCATTGGTTACCCCAGAAGAAGTATTAGCTAGCACTAACGAACAACGTCTGAAGAATGATTTCTACGATCAATTCAAGGAAGAACGTCTAGTAAAGGAACCTGGAGCTACCCTAAAGTTGGATATGGCTTTCGATACCTATAATGAGTGGCACAGAAGCACTCACCCTTACACTCCAAACAAGATGAACAAAGGGCACTTTGTGGACGAGTTATCAAAGAAATTAGGTAAAATCACGGCCAAGACACCCAGAATCAAATTTTGGAAGGGCTGGAAGCTAGCCGCGGACGAGGATGAAGAAGGAGGTGACGCTGAAACCGAAGACCAGGCGGAAAATAAGAAGAAGTAAATGACAAAGTTTCTCTGAGAGAAACTATTAATTTATGGCCCAAAAAATAACCATCGTTCATTTATTACTATCGCCGGAGAAGCTCGGATGTGGAGAATCATAAACGAAATTAAATAAGAGTAAGTTTGGCGTTGTTGAACGTACTTAGTATTGCCGCACCCACATTCTTCACAATGACTTGATTTACACTTTCCACACTCACGGTCGCAGTCTTCACATAAATCTTCACTGCAACCATAACATCTTTCAAATGATTTACAGTCCCTGTGATCACATCTCCCATCACCTATTTCTTCGTCTGTATGATCGCACTGTGAAATACACCATGTTCTTTTGTCACACTTCACGCAGTCAGAGTAGTCCCAACACATCGACCGACGAACGAGCGTAGCGAGAGAGGAGGGAGATCGAGCTTTCGAGCGCAGCGAGAAAGCGAGAGTCGACCGAGCACAGCGAGGGAGACGGCGAGCGAGCGTAGCGAGGGAGGCTCGGGGAAGTATAATCTATTATCAGTTTCTCTTAGAGAAACTTTTCTATCATTTTTCTGTCATTACCCCTTAAATCTACTACCACAAGCTCCACATTTCACAAATAAAGTCATTCCCTCATCACCTCCTCTAGTTTGCATTTCATCTGCGAAAAACTCTTTGAACCCGCACTTTTTACAAGTATATTTGCCTTTGATAGCTCCAGCGGGCTTTTCTAACCTACTTTTACACATCTTTTCGAATTTAGCCCTCTCCGTAGCAAAAATAGACCACTCTCGAAAAGGCAAATTATCTCGAAGGTCATTGGCTATATTCTCTTCCTGTCCTTTGTTAATAGCCGCCCAAACTTCATATTTAAGCTTAGTGGGATTGCCCCCATAAGTTAGAATATGATTATCGAGAAGATCTGTTAAATAAATGGGGA